>Ga0207643_10001675_pt1 | contig 12436 bp, 11 predicted proteins | sample KBSMisM62_FD_184313 | JGI IMG/M metagenome (GOLD analysis project Ga0207643, IMG submission 184313) | Miscanthus rhizosphere microbial communities from Kellogg Biological Station, Michigan, USA - KBS Miscanthus M6-2 (SPAdes) (version 2) | ecosystem: Host-associated > Plants > Roots >...
AACCTGGTCGATGAGATTCTCACCGGAGCCGGCGTGAGCATGGATGGCCTCATGGCCGATGCCCTCGCCGAGAAACTGGACGACATCGAGCGGATCGATCGCCTGGCTACCATCGCCGAGAGCCGCCGCAATGCCAGCCTGCACGAGATCGAGCGGCGTCGGGCGGTCCTCGGCGAAACGCTGCGACGGAGCGTGCAAGAGATCGAGGACGGCGAGTTTGAAGAGATCGAGACGACGCCAGCCCAAGGAATAAACGTGGCTTGACGAGCGAGCACAAGATCAAGGCCAACCGCGCGAATGCGCAGGCCAGCACCGGCCCGAAGACTGCTGGTGGTCGTGCCCGCGCAGCGAGAAACGCGCTTCGCCACGCGCTCAGCCTTCCCGTTTGTTCCAATCCAGCATTATCTGAAGAGGTGGAAACGCTAGCGCGCGAGATTGCCGGGCCCGGCGCCAACGCGGAAACCCAAGACCTCGCGCGCCAAGTCGCCGAAGCGCAGATCGATCTGCGCCGCGTGCGATATGCCCGCCATAAATTGCTGTCCGACGCATTGGCCGATCCTATCTATAATACCTGGCAAGAGAGGTGGGCGGTCCTCAGAATTCTCTTGCGGGAGAACGCGCCGGACCCGCCGCTGGAAATGCTGGCATTTCTGAACTCGACGCCGCAGGGGCCGCACAAGCTCGCAACAATCCTCTCACAAGAGGCTAAGCAATTGCTGGCGATGGACCGCTATGAACGGCGAGCGCTAACCCGGCGAAAGTCTGCCATTCGAGCCTTCGATGAGACACGCCGATGGCAGAATGATTGCAAAAATTGAGAAGATATACTTATAGTTGTATGAGTGGCAGAACGAAGCCAAAATGCGCAATCTTTTCAACGTGGACTTCCCGCCGGCCTCGCGACGCACTTCTCCACGAATGCGGCGAGGTCGCCGCCGGTGAACAGATGGCCGGTGATCCCGACCGCATTCGCGGCCTCCATGTCGGAGGGCTTGTCGCCGATGAGAAAGCTCTCGCTCGTCTCGACCGGCCACACCCGCATCAGGTCGAGGATCATGCCGGGAGCGGGCTTCCTCCAATCGGAATCCTTGCGATAGTCGGCGATGGCCGCGTCCGGATGGTAGGGGCAATAGCGCACATCGTCGATCCGCGCGCCTTTGCCGGCCAGCTCCTGCCGCATCCAGGCGTGCAGATCCCGGACGTCGCGTTCGGTGTAATAACCATGCGCCACGCCGGCCTGGTTCGTCACCATGAAGACGAAGTAGCCCCGCTGGTTGAGCAGGCAGATGGCCGCGGCCACGCCGGGCATCCAACGGACGCGATTGGGGGTCCCCACGTATCGGTCGTCGTGGTTGATCACGCCGTCCCGATCAAGGAATGCGGCCGGCCGTCTGGACTGTCGGAGGTCATCGGATTGCAGCGGGGCCATCGCTCGTTAACCTGCGGACTGCCTCCTCAGGCTGAGGCTGAGCTCAGATCGCGTTGCCGAACCTCATACCAGCGATTGCGACTCGGCGAAACGCCAGCGTGCGCACGAACAGCGGCCCGATATACGGCGCGGTGGCGTAGCGCGCGCTCTCGATGAGCAGCGCCCGCACGATGTTGTTGTACCAGGCGATGCTCAGCGGCGAAGGATGCGTCACCGGCGCGAGCAGCACGAGGCCCGCGACGCTTTGCGGATAGTCGAGGGCGTACGCCGTCGCCAGCACGCCGGCCCACGAATGCGCGACCACGATCGCACAGGTGACGCCGATCCGCGCCAGCGCCTCGTGGATGAGCTTGGCCTGGCGCGCCGGCGAGGCGTCGGCGCTGCCGCCGGGCCGGTCGCTCCACCCGTGGCCGGGACGGTCGACCAGGATGACGCGATAGTTCGCAGCCAGCCGATCGCCGAGGGCGAGGCGCATCTCACCGAGATTGTCGCTGGCTCCATGCAGCAGCACCACCGGCGGCGCGTCGGGAGCGCCGAGCTCGACCAGATGAAGCCGGCCGCCCTCGACCGCGACGAAGCGCCCGGAGGGCGGATGCGCGCGCTCGATTCTGCCGACTCCGACCGCCGTGAGCGCCGCGAGCGCGCCGAGTATCGCCACCGTGATCGCGGAAATCGTGAGCGTGATACGCAGGGCGCCGGGCACGTCGCATCCTCGCAGCGTCGCCGCGTCGGTCGCGGGCGATCATCCCGGGTCTATACGGAACCGATGTCGCGCGCCAGTTGCATCCGGCGGCCTCGGCCGCACGGCCTGTGCGGCGATCGCCGCCAGTCAATTGGCGTCCAGGTCTTCCTGCGTTCCGCTGCCGCCGGCGGCGAGGTGCGCGGCCAGTCCGGAGATGGTCGGGAACTCCCAGGCCAGCGAGGGCGAGAGCGGCCTGCCGAGCAGTTCCTCGAGGTGGCCGGAGAGATCAACCGCATGAAGCGAATCGAGGCCGTAGTCGAAAAACTCCAGATCGCGCTTGATGTCCGCGGCGGGAACGTCGGCGTTGCGCACCAGCCAGTTGGCGATCCAGGCCTCGAGCGCGGCGGCGGTGATGGTTTCGAATCCGACCGTGGTGGTCGTCGTGTCGGGCGCGCTCATGCCACTTGGTCTCCCTGCATGGTTCGGGCCTGCGGCTGGCGCACGTCCCATACCAGTCCGAGCGCGGCCGCCAATCGGATGAGCCAGGCCGACGGGTCGACCTGCCACCAGGTGAAATCGTTGAAGGCCGAGCGCGGGAAGGCGTGGTGGTTGTTGTGCCATGCCCCGCCCAGCGTCGGCAGCGCGAGCGGCCAGAAATTGCGGCTGTCGTCATGCGTGTCGTAGGGCCGCGCGCCGAACAGATGGCACATCGAATTGATGCTCCAGGTCGCCTGATGCGCCACGAAGATGCGGACCATCCCGCCCCAGAGGAGTCCCTCGAGCGCGCCCCGTCCGCCGTCGAACGCGAATCCGATGGCGGTCGGCAGCGCGAGACCCAGAGTGAACCACAACAGATAGAACCGGTTCGCCAGCGAGGTCGTCCGGTCGCGGATGAGATCGGGTATGTAGCGTCCGGCGTCCTGCGGTTGCGGCTCGAACAGCCAGCCCACATGGGCGCGCCAGAACCCGGCGAATCCCGGCTGGTTCGGCCCATGCGGATCCTGATCGGTGTCGGAATGGGAATGATGACGGCGATGGGTCGCCGCCCAGAACAGGACCGGCCCTTCGCCCGCCATCGAGCCGCAAGCGGCGAGGACCAGCCGCAGCGTGGGTCCGCACTTGAACGCCCGGTGGGTGAAATAGCGATGAAAGCCGATCTCGACGCCGATCGCGCTGGCGAGATAGAACGCGAGGAAGAGCCAGAGCGCGACTGCACCGGGCCAGCCGACGTGCCAGGCCAGGATGAGGGCGGCGAGCGTCCCCAGGGCCGGCACCACCACCATGGCCAGCGCGACGCGCCGATGCACGGCCAGCCGGCTGGCGCGCGGCAACGCCGTGTTGAGGGCGCTCATGCTCCCTTCTCCTGTCGGTCGAGATATTGGGCGCGGCAGAGATGACGGCGAACCTTGCCGCTCGACGTACGCGGAATTTCGCCCGGTGCGAGGAACGCCACGTCGTGGACGGTCACGTCGTGCGTGCGTGCGACCGCCGCGCCGATGGCGGCGCGGATCGGCGCGAGATCGCCGGACATGCGGCCGGGGGCCCGGTTCAATTCGACCGCCACGATGATGCGCTCCTTGCCGCCGATCTCGGCGGCAAAGACCGCATTCGAGCCGTGCCGCAGCCGGTCGTCCGCCATCTCGTGAATGGTGGCTTCGATGTCCTCGGCGTGGAGCTTGCGGCCGGCGACGATCACCAGGTCCTTGACGCGCCCGGTCACGGTCAGCTCGCCGTCGATCATGACCCCGAGATCGCCGGTCCGCAGATAGGGCCCGCGCCCGTCCGCGAGGTGCGCGCCGAACGCAGCCGCCGTCTCCGTCGGCCGGTTCCAATAGCCTACGGCAACGCTCGGCCCTTCGATCCAGATCTCGCCTTCTTTGCCATCGGCGCACGGCATGCGGTGTTCCGGGTCGACGGTCAGCACGCCATGTCCGTCGATGACATGTCCGCAGGTCGTGCGGCCCAGCTCTTCGTGTCCCGACGTCGAATCGCGGAGCGCTCCGCCGCCTTTCGCTCGTCCGGTTACCATCAGGGTTGCCTCGGCCAATCCGTAGCAAGGGACGAACGAACGACGCTGAAATCCGCAAGGCCCGAATGCGCCGGCAAAGCGTTCGAGCACGTCGAAGCGGACGGGCTCGGCGCCGACGAAGGCGCAGTCCCAGCTTGTTAGATCGAGTTCGTGCCGAAGAGGTTCATCGATGGTCGCAACACAATGATCATAGCCGAACGGCGGACCTCCGCTGATCGTGGCGCCGGTACGCTGGATCGCCTTCAACCATCGAATCGGCCGCTGCATCGCGTGCATCGGCGACAGCACCGTGGTCACGCACGCGGAATAGACCGGCTGCAGGGTTCCGGCGACCAGGCCCATGTCGTGGTACGGCGGCAACCAGGTGACCCCGCGCGAACTGGCCCCGATGCCGAACCGGCGTACGGCCGCTTCGAGGTTATCGATCAGGTTGCCATGGCTCACCATGACGCCTTTGGGGTTTCCGGTCGAACCGGACGTGTATTGCAGCAGCGCGAGATCCGCAGGATCGGGCGAAGCACCGTCCACCGCGATCTCGGAGGTCCAGCTATCGGCGCCGACCACGAGCCGTGGCACCTGAGCGAGCGTGGGGTCGGTCGCAAACTGGGCGGCGACGCCGGGTTCCGAGCTTGCGTCGGTGAGCATCACCGCCGGATGGCAATCGCGGGATATGGCCGACAGCGTTCCGGCCAGGCGCCGGGCACGCGGCGGGAAGCTCGGCACGGCGACGAGCCGCGCGTAGAAGCAGGCAAACAGCGCAGCGATGTAGCCGAGGCCGGGCTGGAGCACGATCAACACGCGCTCGCCCGGTCGCGCTCGTTCCAGCAGCATCGCCGCCAGGGTTCGCGCGCGGCGGTCGAGCAGCCCGTAGGTCATGGGCTCTTCGAGCGCCTCGCCGTCGCGCAGGAAGGCATACGCCAGTTGCTCGCCCTGGTGATGCGCGCGGTGCCTGAGAACTTCGACGATCGAGCCGGCGCGCCGTTGGATGTTGCTGCTCATCGTAGCTTGGTCCGTGCAAGCGATGAGGCGACGACAATGTCCGAAGCACCGTCGTGCATAACAGGCGTGTTGGTTCCCAGCGTCAGGTCAGAACCATACCTTAACCGTCGCATCGAGGTCCAGCCGAGGTGCCTTGTTACCCCGGCAAGGCACGGGGAGGGCGTCAATTGCGCGCGCATGGAGCCTTTGTTCGCCGGCACATCACAGTGGTTCAAGAGGAGCGTCGCCCCTTGCGGGCGGGGGCGGTTCGGTGCTCCAACGACGCGGAAGGGGCGAGGGGTGCAGCCCTCCCATAGATTTTCGCTATCGGGGACCAGCTTGGCCCGTCTCGAGGACAAGATCGTGCTGATCGCGGGCGCCGCCGGCGCCATCGGTCAGGCCGTTGCGGCGGCGGTGAAACGCGAGGGCGGTGTCGCGGTCGCGACCGATCTCGCGCGCCACGGCTGCATCGATCACGCCCTCGACGTCACCGTCGAAAGCGACTGGCACAGGGTGCTGGCCGAGGTCGAGCGCGCGCATGGTCGCCTCGACGGCCTCGTCAACGCCGCCGGCATCGCGTTCCTCGGCAGCATCGAGGATACCGATTATGCCTCGTGGCGGCGGGTTTTGGCGGTCAACCTCGACGGTACCTTTCTCGGTTGCAAGCACGCGCTCGCGCTGCTGAAACCGCGCGGCGGCTCGATCGTCAATCTGTCCTCGATCTCCGGCATTGTCGGCGGGCACAATCTGACGGCCTACAATGCCTCCAAGGGCGGGGTGCGGCTGCTGACCAAGTCGGTCGCGCTGCATGGCGCCCGCCTCAAGCCGCCGGTGCGCTGCAATTCGGTGCACCCGGCATTTCTCGAGGGCCCGATGGTCGACGACATCCTGGCGCAGACCGGACGGCCGGAGATCGCGCGCGGTCAGCTTGCGCGCGACATTCCGCTCGGGCGGCTCGGCGCGCCATCCGAGGTTGCCGACCTCTGCGTCTACCTGTTGTCCGACGAATCGAAGTTCGTTACCGGCTCGGAATTTGTGATCGACGGCGGCCTGACCGCACGGTGACGCGTGGGCGTCCGCGAGCCATCACCGCCCGGGCAGCGGATGCCCCGGCATCAGGTCGTAGGGATGCTTCCATCCCGGCAGCGCTTTGATGCGGTCGAGCCATACCGCGATGTGCTTGTGTTGCCCTGGAATGTCGAAGCCGAATTCGTCCGCCGGATAGTAGAGGTAGGCCACCAGCGAGAGATCGGCGATGGTCGGCCGCGCGCCCAGCACGAATGGGCGGGTCGAGAGCCGCTTGTCGACAATGGCGAGGTTGTTGTCGATGCGCCCCTTGAGGAACGCGAGCACGGCGGGATCGCCCGGCGGCTTGGAGAGAAACCGCAGAAAGCGATAGGGACCGAGAAAGCCATTGACCTTCTGGTTGTCGAAAATGATCCAGCGCAGCGCCTCGAGACGCTCGTCCTCGCCATCGGGCCGGAACTTGCCCGACCGGTCGGAAAGGTAGGTCAGGATCACGCCGGACTGGCTGAGCTTCTTGTCGCCGTGCACGAGAACGGGCGCCTCGCCCATCTCGTTGACATTGGCGCGGTACTCCGGCGAACGCTGCTCCCCCTTGGCAAAGAAGTCGACCCAGATCGGCTCCCAGTCGGCGCCAATGAGGTTGAGCATGAGGGCGCAGCGATAGGCATTCCCGGATTGGGCGAAGCAGTAGAGCTGATATTCGGCCATTGCAGGTCCTTGCGATGAGTGAACGATAACTAAGCAGCTCGACGTGCCCGCGCCGCCTGCGCGCGCTGCCGACCGCTCACTTCATCGTCGGGATCACGAACTCGGCGCCTTCCTTGGTACCCGACGGCCAGCGCGACGTTACGGTCTTGGTCTTGGTGTAGAAGCGCACCGCGTCGGGGCCGTGCTGGTTGAGGTCGCCGAAGCCGGAACGCTTCCATCCGCCGAAGGTGTAGTAGGAAAGTGGCACAGGTATCGCGAAGTTCACTCCCACCATGCCGACATTGACGCGGTTGGTGAAATCGCGCGCAGTGTCGCCGTCGCGGGTGAAGATGGCGACGCCGTTGCCGTAGTCGTGCTCGGAGGGGAGCTTCAGCGCCTCCTCGTAGTTCTTGGCGCGCACCACCGAAAGCACCGGGCCGAAAATCTCCTCCTTGTAGATGCGCATGTCCGGCGTCACCTCGTCGAACAGGCAGCCGCCCATGAAGAAGCCCTTCTCGTAGCCCTGCAGCTTGAAGCCGCGGCCGTCGACCTTCAGCTTGGCGCCTTCCTTGAGGCCGAGATCGACATAGCTCTTCACCTTGTCGACCTGCGCCTTGGTGACCATCGGCCCGTAATCGGCCTGCGGATCACTCGAAGGCCCGACTTTCAGGCTCTCCACGCGCGGGATCAGCTTCTCCACCAGCAGGTCCGCAGTCTTCTGGCCAACCGGTACCGCCACCGAGATCGCCATACAGCGCTCGCCGGCCGAGCCGTAGCCCGCGCCGATGAGCGCGTCGACGGCCTGGTCCATGTCGGCGTCCGGCATCACCACCATGTGGTTCTTCGCGCCGCCGAAACACTGGACCCGTTTTCCGTGCGCGCAGCCGGTGCTGTAGATGTATTCCGCTATCGCGGACGAGCCCACGAAGCCGATCGCGCTGATGCGCGGGTCGGTGAGCAATGTGTCGACCGCTTCCTTGTCGCCGTTGACGACGTTGAGCACACCGGCGGGCAGCCCGGCTTCGACCAGGAGCTCGGCCAGCCGCATCGGCACGGAAGGGTCGCGCTCGGACGGCTTGAGGATGAAAGCATTGCCGCAGGCGAGCGCGGGCGCGAATTTCCACATCGGAATCATGGCCGGGAAGTTGAACGGCGTGATCCCGGCGACTACCCCGAGCGGCTGGCGCAGCGAGAACAGGTCGATGCCGGGGCCCGCGCTGTCGCTGAACTCGCCTTTCAGCAGGTGCGGGATGCCGCAGGCGAACTCGACGACCTCGAGCCCGCGCTGGATGTCGCCCTTGGAATCGGCGAAGGTCTTGCCGTGCTCGGAGGAGAGCAGCCGGGCAAGGCTGTCGAACTCCTTCTGCACCAGCTCGAGAAACTTGAACATCACCCGCGCGCGGCGCTGCGGGTTGGTCGCGGCCCAGGCCGGCTGCGCCGCTTCGGCGTTGGCGATCGCGTGTTCCATATCCGCTTTGCTGGCGAAGGCCACCTTCGCTTGCACCTCGCCGGTATTGGGGTCGAAGACGTCGCCGCTGCGGCCGGAGCTGCCCGCCACGGTCTTGCCGCCGATGAAATGGCCGATCTCGCGCATGGGTATTCTCCCTCGGCTCCGCGCTCGCATCGAGCAGCCGGTGCTTGTTTTGTCTTGATCACTATCCTCGTTTCGTCACGCGCCCGGGCTTGACCGGGCATCCATCGAAAAAGCGGCCCCTGTTCGAGATGGACGGACTGCCGATCGCGACCGGCAACGATCACGGATAGTGCCAACGACCTCGGTATCAGATAGCGCAGGTTGCGGCGCGCGGGAAGCCTCGCGAAAGCTGTCGATGATCCGCCATGTTGAAGCCGTGCGGGTGCACGCGCAACGTGTCGCCATCGGGCTGTCTTGGCGATCCTGTCGTTATGTTGTAGCGATCGAGGCCGGAACGGGCTCGAACCCGTGCGGCAGGCTCTTGCCAAAAATCAAAGGGATGGATGCGCGAGAATGAGAATTCGGGACACGCTGTTCGCATCTCTGGTGTTGCTCGCGCCGACCTTGGCCAGCGCGCAAAGCTGGCCGACCAAGCCGGTGCATATCCTCGTTTCATCCGGAGCGGGAGGCACCGCCGATATTCTCGCCCGCATGGTCGGCGAGCGGCTGGCGCCGGTGCTCGGACAGCCGGTCATCGTCGAGAACCGCCCTGGGGCCGGCGGACACCTGGGCGCGGGACTGGTCGCACGCGCACAGCCTGACGGCTATACGCTGTTGATGAGCGGCAGCCCGACTCATTCCGTGGGACCGCATCTGTTCAAGCGCCTGACCTACGAGCCCATGCGCGATGTCCCGCCCGTCGCCATGATAGCGGTCGCGCCGAACCTGCTGGTGGCGAAGTCGTCGCTCCCGGTCAAATCGCTTGCCGATCTGATTGCGCTCGCGCGCGAGAAACCCGGTCAACTGACCTATTCATCGGCGGGCAACGGAACCTCCGGACACCTCGCCGCCGAGTTGCTCAAAAGCACGGCGCGGATCGACATGCGCCATGTGCCCTACAAGAGCGGTCCCGAAGCCGTGACCGGCGTGCTCACCGGCGACGTCGATTTCATATTCTTCACCGTCCCTGCCGTGTTGCCGCAGGTGGAGGCGGGCAAGCTTCGCGCCCTTGCCATCACCAGTCTCGCGCGCAGCGAGCTGGTACCGGATGTTCCCACGGTTGCGGGGGCGGAATTTCCGGGCTTCGAGGTTCTGGGGTGGTACGCCCTGTTCGCGCCGCGCGAAACCCCGAAGCCGGTCGTCGCGAAGCTCAGCGCTGAGGTCGAGAAGATCGTCCGTTCGCCCGATATCCACGACAAGCTGCTCCAGCTTGGAGCGGAGCCGAGATACATGAGCCCCGAGCAGGTCATCGCGTTTGTCGCGGTCGAGTCGCCCAAGTGGGGACAGTTGATCCGGGAGTCGGGAGCGAGCGCCGATTGAGAACAACCGGAGCCGTGTGCCCCATGCGTCTCGCCGAGCACGCGCTGCATTGCTACCGGTTGCGCTACGAGCGGCCGGTACGATGGAGCGACATCGTCGAAGAGGCGGCGCCGTTCGTGCTCCTGCGCCTGCAGAGCGACACCGGATTCGCGGGCGTTGCCGAGATTACGGTGAAGCCGACCTGGTGCGGCGTCACCGCCCGCAGCCTGGTGACGACGATCGAAGAGATTTTTCTGCCCCTGCTGCGGACGATGGATCTGGATGATCCGGTCGAGGTGCGCGCGCGGCTCGACCGCATTCCCGAGAACCAGGCGGCAAAGACGCTGATCGACAACGCCTGCTGGGATCTCCATGCCGCCTGCCACGGCCAGGCCTTGTGGCGGCGTTGGGGAGGATCGGGTCGGGTCGAGCTCTCGTGGGCGCTCACGCGGCAGGCGCCGCACGCAATGGCTGCCGAGGCGGCCGCCATGGTGGCCCGTCACGGCTTTCGGACGCTCAAGGTCAAAGGCGGCCAGAGCCTCGAGGTCGACGTCGCCGGCATGCGAGAGATCCGTTCTGCCGTGGGGGACGGGGTTCGCCTGTATGTCGACGCCAACGGTGCTTACTCCGCGGACCAGGCAGCCGATTATTCCCGCGCGATGGCGGACGCCGGCGCCGTGATGGTCGAGGATCCCTGCGCGCTCGTTCCCGACGCCGGCTTCCGAAAGCTGCAACAGGAGTGTCCGGTGCCGCTGCTCGTCGACTTCGGCTGCACCTCGCTGCGCGATGCCGGCTTGTTCATCGCTCAGGAGGCGAGGGCGCTCAGCATCAAACCCGGACGGTTCGGGCTCTCGACCGCACGCGGGATGGAAGAGCTTGCGCGACGGTCCGGCTGCGCGTGCGTGGTCGGTCTCATGGGCGAAAGCGCGCTCGGGACGTTGGCCGCCTTGCAATTCGCCGCGGCATTGCCCGATCCCGCATTGCCCGCCGAGGTCTCCTGGTTTCTGGCGATGACGGAGCAAGTCACCGCGGTGATGCCCAAGATTGTTGATGGCGCCGTTGACCTTCCCGACGTGCCATCACTCGCATCGCTGGTGGAGTGGTCGGCCCTGGACGGGCTCGTCGCATGAGTTGCGCCGGCCCGGTTGATTTCCCATTGCTTGCCCCGCTCCGCGAGGGCTTCGGCCGCGTCTCTGACCTAGCCGGCCGGGTCGGCTGCTGCAGGCAGCGTGAAGCTGAAGCGCGCGCCGCCGAAGGCAGACTCGTTGTCCGCCCGGATTTGTCCGCCATGTGCTTCGATGATGGATCGGGAAATGGGAAGTCCCATCCCCATGCCACCGTCGTTGGTCGTGAAAAAACGCTCAAAGAGCTGCGTGAGATGATCCGACTTGATGCCCGGACCGCTATCTTCCAGCGTGCAGCATAGGGTATTTCGGCCAGTGAGCATGGTTCGAATCGCGAGCTGGCGACGTCCCGTTGCCGCGTGCGCCATCGCCTGCACCGCATTGATCCCCAGATTCACAACCACTTGCTGAAGCTGGATACGGTCGCCGAGCACGGGAGGAAGTGCGGGCGCCAGGTCAAGGGAAACGGCGACCTCCTTCGACTGGAATTCGTGGCGCAGGAACATCATCGACTCCTCGATAATGTCATGAAGCGACAGCGCGGTCGGTTGGGGCACGCGGCCTCCCATCATCGCGCGGATCCGCGCGATGATGTCGCCGGCACGTTGTCCGTCGTCTACGATCGACCGAATGGACTCGCGAGCCTCAGCGAGTTCCGGCTCGGCTCGATTGAGCCAGCGCAGCGCCGCCTCGCCGTTCGTTACCACCGCGGCGAGTGGCTGATTCACCTCGTGCGCGACCAAGGCGGTAAGTTCTCCCAGCATCGAAATGCGGGAGGCGTGTGCGAAGTTCGCCTGCAGTTGTTGAAGTGCCGCCTGCGCACGAGCGCGCTCGGTGATGTCGATGAAGCTGACAAGGCTGATTTCGAGCTCGTCGGCCCGTCCGAGTCGCGCACTTGTGCAAAGAACGTCGATGACGCGCCCGTCCAGGGTCGCGACTTTGGTCTCTTCCTGGAAGATCCGCTCGCCACGGAATCGGGTTTCCAGACCTCGCTGGAATGCCTCCGGACTGACGCTCCAATAGCGCGTTAACGAGCCCGCCAACTCGCTCGCATCGCGAGCTCCGAACATCTGGACCGAGCGATCATTGACCTCGTTCACGACCAGCGCGTCCATGGCGCGATGGAGGAAATCGGGGTTCCGGCCCAGATAGGCACTCAGATCCGTCACGCCTTGCGCCCGCAGCTCCCTGAACAGCTTCGCCAGCTCGCGTGCGTCGAGCTGGAACATGGCGATCGGCATATGATGAAAAAGATGGCGATAGCGCTGCTCGCTGTCGCGCATTGCTTCTTCCGCGCTCTTGCGCGCAGTAACGTCCATGATCGCGCCCATGAACTGCAGGTCGCCCGGCTCGTCCTTTACGGGGTGGGCCACGACATGAAGATGCTTCACCGAGCCGTCCGGCATCAGCAGGCGATGCTCGAAATCGAAATCCTGGCGATCGCGCTTTGCACGGTCGATGACTTGCCGCGTGACCGCGAGGTCGTCCGGATGCACACGTTGCAGCACCAGCTCGATCGTCGGCACGCTTAGAGGGTCGTAGCCAAAAA
>Ga0207643_10001680_pt1 | contig 12411 bp, 10 predicted proteins | sample KBSMisM62_FD_184313 | JGI IMG/M metagenome (GOLD analysis project Ga0207643, IMG submission 184313) | Miscanthus rhizosphere microbial communities from Kellogg Biological Station, Michigan, USA - KBS Miscanthus M6-2 (SPAdes) (version 2) | ecosystem: Host-associated > Plants > Roots >...
CGGCAAGTTCGACGAAGCGACGTGGTATCTGGCGGCGATGATGGGCATGACCGCTCAGTACCTCAAAGACGCCAAGCGCGGCATGGCGGCAGTGGACCAGCGAATCGCCTATCGGCGCGAAGCGCTGCCTGGCGACGTCGTGACGATTCGCACCGCCATCATCGAGGTGCGGCCGAAGAGCGTGCGCTTCGTACACGAGATGCGCCGCGGCGATCTGGGCGATTTGCTAGCCACCATGGTCGTCACTGGAGTCCATATCGACGGAGTGGGGCGCAGGGCGACGGAGTTCGATAAGCAGATTCACGCCAAATCGCTCGCCATGAAGGTGGCCGACACGACGTTGTGGGATGCGTGGCCGCCGGCAAAAGCCTATCTCGAGTAGAGCGTTGAAAAAGAAGCGGCGCGTGTAACCGCGCCGCTCGTGAAAAAAGGCGGAGCCGAGCGGCCCCGCCAAGGTCTCAATATTTCCAGCGGAACCCGAGCGAGAAGGCGCGGCTGATCAGCGTGTTGCCGAAGTTGAACATGTCCGGACCACCGGCATCCGCGAACGCGTAGTAAGACTTCTGCTGGTCCTCGTTGATGTTCACGGCGTCGAATGACATCGAGAAGTTTTCGCTGAAGTCGTAGTTCAACTGGAAATCCAGGCTGGCCTCCGGCTGCCTCCAGATTCCGATCGGATTCGCGAACAGGCGCGCTTCGTTGTTGTTCAGGAAGTCATCACGCCACACGTACGAGAGGCGCATGCCCAGACCTGAATTGTCGTAGGCGAGCGTCACGTTGTACGAGGTGTCGGAAACTCCGAAGAACGAGGTGATGTCTTCGCCGATGACCGTGCCGGCCTGGTCGAAGCGAGGAATGTTCTGGCTCGAGTCGAGGGACGTATAGCTCGCCTGAACACCGAGTCCGTTGAGGATCCCGGGGAGACTCTCCGGGAAGTACAGGATGCCGAGCTCGAAGCCGTCGATCTTGCCGTCCGAAGCATTCACCGGCCGGGTGACCTTGAACACGTCGACGTTCAGCCCCGTGCCGGGAATGTTGAGCGTCTGCACGTACGGCACCACAAGCCCCTCGATGTCGCGCTTGAAGTAAGTGCCGTAAATCGCGCTGTCACGCGAGAAATACCACTCGGCCGTGAAATCGACGTTCTTTCCCTTGGTTGCTTCGAGATCGGGATTGCCGCCGGTGCCAGATCCATAACCCACGTTCGTCAGATCCTGCACGAGCGTGAAATTCGGATTCAGATCGGCGAAGGCGGGACGCCGCAAGGTCTCGCCGTAGTTGAGGCGCAGGCGGAAGTCATCGGTGATGTTGTAGCGAAGAGTCGCAGACGGCATGAGATCGTCGACTTCGCTGCTGGTGCTGTTCTCCTCCAGGGTCGGCGAAACCAGATCCGTGAACTCCATGGGAGTGTTCAACTTTGAGTAACGCACGCCAAGCTGCGCCTGCAGCTTGTCGCCGAACTGCATGTCGATCTGGGCATACGCGGATTCGGTGCGTTCCTCCACTTCATACGAGCGAACCAGGGTCGGACCACCGGCCTGGACGCCATACATCGAGCGCACCTCATCGGCATGGTCCATGAGGTAGTAGCCGTTGACGACGAGCCAGCTCGTGGGCATGTCGGCGTTTCCATCGAAGAACCCATCGTTCGCCCAGCGCATGCCTTCCGGCATGTCCGCGAGCGTGCGCGGAGCCGGGAGGAACGGCGCGGGAGTCGTGACGGGCTGGCGGTGCGTCGTGCCACGGTTATCGAAGCGCACGCCGAAGCTCAGCGTGCGGAAGATGCTCTCGTCGCCGCCCAGCTTGTAGTCGCCGTCGAGCGTGATGGTCTGGGCATCGCCAAGATCCCGGCCGACATTCTCGAAGATCTGCCCCATGTTCCACACGCCTGGAGCGAGCATCAGGGAGTCCTGGTCGGCGCCGGTGGCGCTGGTGAAATGCCAGGACGGAATGCCATCGTTGTGATTGAAGTCGAGTGTGATTCCCTCGGGTACGCGCTCGGTGCGCACCGCGAGGAATTGCGTGTCGAACTCGCTGGTCTGAATCGACAAGTCGGCATTCAGTGTGAGGCGTTCACCCACTTCCCACTTGCCGGCCAGTGCGTAGACGAGCGTGTTGGTCGACTGCTCGGTCGAGTCACCACTGTTGAACCCGAAGGGGAAACCCACGACACGCGTCTTGATGAGGTTCGTGTCCGGATACGTCGTGATCGTCGATCCGGGGTCCGGGCCGAGAGCACCCCACCAGTCGGCGAACGTGAAGTGCAGATTGTTGAACATCTTCTCGCGATAACCCTGGTAGAAGAATTCCAGGGTGTATTCCGAGGTGTCGTTGGGCGCCCACTGCAGCGCGACGTTGGCCGCCGGACGTTCGCGATCGCCCTCGAAATCGCTGGCGAACAAGGCGTCGCGCGCGAGCAGGTAGGGGAAGGCCGCCGTGCCGGGGCCCGTGTCGAAATCGAGCGTCGAGCCAGGCGCCGTCGGCAGGCCGCGGTCGGTTCCCGCTTCCCAGATCGGCGGGGTGCCGTTGAAGACGCGCTGTAACGGTGTGAAGCCCGGGGGAATCGCACCACTGGGCAGGACGAACGGCACCAACGCGCCAGCAGTCACGCTCTGGTCGCGCCAGCGAGTGCGCCCATAGCTGAGGTTGATCAGGGCGCCGAAACGGCCGTCGCCACCTTCCCATTGATTGGAAGCTAGAAAGCTGACGTTCGGGTCGAACGAATCGTCGCGCTGGTCCTGCATCGTGGCCCGCGCGTTGAGCGACACTTCCATGCCGGGCAGGTCGAATGGCCGGCGCGTACGCACGTCAATCTGGCCGGCGAGGCCGGTCTCGATCTGGTCCGACGAACGCGTCTTGTACACGTCGATGCGGCTGATGATGTTGGCCGGCACGTCCTGCAGCGCGAGGCTGCGGCTGACGCCGGTGAATACGTTGCGGCCGTTCCATGTGGTGGTGCTGTCGGGCAGGCCGCGGATGGCGATGCCGTCCGCTTCGCCGCCGCCGCGGTTGGTGACCTGAACGCCGGTGACGCGTTGCAGGGCTTCGATGACGTTGTTGTCGGGCAGCTTGCCGATGTCTTCAGCGACGATCGACTCGAGCACCTGGGTGGCTTCTTTCTTGTTCTCGAGGCCTTTCGCAAGCGCTTCGCGAACACCGGTGACGATCACCGTCTCCACTTCTTCAGTTTTCGGTGGCTCAGTGGCAGGTGCCTGCTGTCCGATTGCGGAAGCCGAAATTGAAAGCGCCGCAAGTGCGGACGCAGAACTGATCCGATTGATTCCCGCCACGTTGATACCCCCCTCTGACGGACTGCTCGGGTTCGGGGTGAGCTGTCCGTTTATTGATTACTCGGACAAATGCTAGCGGCAGGACAAGTGTTGTAACAATGTCGGCCGTGTCATCGTTCCATGATCAGACTGATATGTATGTCAGGCACTTGGAAGTGTTCCCCAATACTCGTACTTTTGCCACACTTGATTAGTGAAGGGACTTTCATTCGTAAGCGCTGAGCGGAGGCGCGGCTCTTATTTTCAAGGGCTTGCGGGCAGAAATGGATGTCCGGCGGACACTAGGAGTGACCTCGGACATGCCGCAAACAACCTTGTAGTCGTTACGCGCTGCGCAGACAATTCCGCGGCTTGAGGTCCGAGTGCATGGCGGGGGAGAGGGGATGGCCGCAAAGAAGACCAGGAAACCAGTCGCCGGTAGCGGTGCGCACACGCATCGCAAATCACTGCGATTGCATGGCTCCATTGCCCGCGATCTCGGAGTGCTCATCGTCTCCGGTCGATATCGGCCCGGGCACATTCTCGATGGCGAAGTCGAGGCGAGTGAGCAACGCAAAGTTTCACGCACCGCCTATCGCGAGGCATTGCGCATCCTCGCCGCCAAGGGTCTCGTCAACAGCCGTCCGCGTGTCGGTACTCGGGTGAGCGCGCTGGAGCAATGGCAGCTGCTCGATCCGGACGTATTGGCGTGGGCTTTTTCGGGAGAACCCGAGCCCGAGGTGCTCCACGGCCTATTCGAGCTGCGTACCATCGTCGAGCCCGCCGCAGCGGCGCTGGCGGCCGCGCGGCGTGATCAAAGTCATCTCGACACGATGCGGCGCGCGCTCGACGCGATGACGCTGCACTCGCTCAACGTGGAACAAGGCCGCCTCGCCGACAAGGAATTTCACGCGGCGCTACTGCGCGCCACTGCCAATCCCTACATCGTCTCCCTGACAAATGGCGTCACCGCGGCGGTGAATGCGCTCACGGAATTCAAGCAGCGTATCGCGCCTCTGAAACGCGATCCGGTGCCGGATCACATGCGCGTCTACGATGCCATCGCGGCCAAGGATGCCGAAGGCGCGCGCGCTGCGATGACTGAACTGATCCGCCTCGCCCTCATGGACACGCCGATCAAGCAGCGTCCCAGGCACGTTGCCGCGACACGCGCGCAACGCGAAGCACGTCACTAGCAAGCGCGCGTCGTCACGGTCGCCTCTTGGAATTGTCGGAGTATTGAAAGGTGCGCGCGGACCACGCTCAGTTCAAAGTCGCCAGACGGGAATTCGTCGGCGGGGTATTGCTGGCCGCGGCGGGGCTGGGCCGCGCCGCTGCGGGTCCAGGCTCGATCAACGCGCGCATGCAGGGCGACTTCGCGCCCGTGCACGATCCCTGCATCATCAGGCAGGGCGAGAAATATTACGTCTTTTCCACCAGCGTGAAGACAGATACCGCAGGCTTCATTGCCTGCCGTCGCTCGGGCGATCTCGTAACCTGGGAGCGCGACGGGTTCGTCTTCGACCAGATTCCCGAATGGGCGCGCGAAGCGGTGCCTCGCACCAAGGGAATCTGGGCTCCCGATATCTCTTTCTTCAATGACCTCTACCACCTGTACTACTCGGTGTCGTCGTTCGGTTCGAATCATTCGGTCATTGGCCTCGCGACCAACAAGACGCTCGACCGGAAAGCGCCAGGCTTCGAATGGGTAGATAGAGGCCTGGTGATCCAGTCGCGCATGCACGATCGATTCAACGCCATCGACCCGAATCTGTGCGTGGATCGCGAGGGCCGGCATTGGCTGTCGTGGGGAAGTTTCTGGGATGGGATCAAGATGGCGCGCATCGATCCGGCCACGGGCAAGCGCCTCGACACGGCGGAACTGATCTCGCTGGCTTCGCGACCGGCGCCGCGCGGCGAGCCGAGTCCCATCGAGGCTCCTTTCGTCATTGCGCGCGGCGACTATTACTACCTGTTCGCGTCGTTCGACTTCTGCTGTCGTGGCGCGAAGAGCACTTACTTCGTGGTTTGCGGCCGATCGAAGGAGGTCACGGGGCCCTACATCGACGTGAATGGCCGTGCCATGCTCGAAGGCGGGGGTAGCATCGTCATCCAGGGCGATGCGCGCTTCAAGGGCACCGGTCACAGCGCGTACCTGCGCGAGGGCGAACGCGACTATCTCGTGTATCACGCCTACGACGTCGAACACGCAGGTGCACCTGCGCTGCGGATCTCGCCCGTTTACTGGACGCCGGACGGTTGGCCGCGCGCCCAACTCTAGGAGGAATTGTGAAGCGAAGCAAAATGAAGTGGATAGGCGCGGCCTTGCTGGGTGCATGCGCATCCATCGCGGTGTCCGCGACGGCGCAGTCCCCGGTCAATGTGTCGGTCACGATACGCGCCGACCAGCCTGGGCCTGTCATCAATCCGAACATCTACGGCCAGTTTGCCGAGCATCTCGGTGCCGGCATCTACGAAGGTGTCTGGGTCGGCGAGAAATCGCCCATTCCGAATACCAATGGCTACCGCAACGACGTCATCGCCGCCCTGAAGAACCTCAAGGTGCCCGTGGTTCGCTGGCCGGGTGGCTGCTTCGCGGACGAATACCACTGGCGCGATGGCATCGGTGACCGTTCCAAGCGTCCCGTGAAAGTAAATACGCATTGGGGCGGCGTGGCGGAGACGAATGAATTCGGCACGCATGAATTCATGGCGTTCGCCGAGATGATCGGCACCAAGGTGTACATCAGCGGCAACGTCGGCTCCGGCAGTCCGCAGGAAATGGCGGACTGGATGGAGTACATGACGTCGAACACCGTGTCGACGCTCGCCAACGAACGCCGCAAGAACGGGCGCGATCAGCCCTGGGAAGTGCACTTCTTCGGCATCGGCAACGAAACCTGGGGCTGCGGCGGCAACATGACGCCGGAGTACTACGCGAATCTGTTCCGCCAGTACGCCACGTACGTCAAGGCGCCGCGCGGCCATCGGCCGAAGATCGTCGCGAGTGGCGGCAACGACGAGCACACGTTGTGGGTCGACGTGCTCACGAAGAACGTGCATCGCGACATGGATGCCATCTCGCATCACTACTACACCACGCCGACCGGTGTCTGGCAGAAGAAAGGCAACGCGGTGGGTTTCCCAGAATCCGAATGGATCTCGACGCTCAAGCGCACCACGCTGATCGACCAGTACATCACCGACAACGAGAAGCTCCTCGAGGAGCGCGATCCGCAGAACCGCGTGGCGTTCTACGTCGATGAGTGGGGCACCTGGTACGACCCGGAGCCGGGCCGCGAACCGGGCTTTCTCTACCAGCAGAACACGCTGCGCGACGCACTGGTCGCGGGGCTCAACTTCAACATCTTTCACCGTCATGCCAAGCGCGTGCAGATGACCAACATCGCGCAGATGGTGAACGTGCTGCAGGCCATGATCCTCACCGATGGCGCGAAGATGGCGCTCACGCCTACCTACCACGTGTTCCAGATGTACATCCCGTTCCAGGGAGCCACCTGGCTGCCGACGGAGATCAACGCTCCCGAATACAAGCTCGGCAACGACAGCGTGGCCGCCGTGAGCGTATCCGCGGCGCGTGATACGGAAGGGCGGCTGCAACTGGCGCTGGTGAACCTCGATCCGAATCGCGAAGCGGTGGTCACGACCACGGTGAATGGCGCGAAGGCGGGTGGCGCCGTCGGTCGCGTGCTCACCTCGAAGACCATGGACGCACGCAACACGCCGGATGTTCCCGAGGCGATCGCTCCAGTGAAGATCAGTGCCTCGCGAAAGGGCGATGCGCTGGTGCTGCGCCTGCCGCCTAAATCCGTGAGCGTCGTGCGGCTGCAGTAGTTGACGCTGACATGAACCTGGTCGCGGCCCGTGTTGCAGCCACGCCGGCCGCGGCCAGTCCCGCGCCTGTGAGCATGAAGCCCGCTGCGTACTGCCAGCCATCGCCGTCCAGAGTCCCCGCGGCGACTAACAATCCCAGCAATGCGGCGATCATGGGTCGAAAGATCCGCGAATCGAGTCTGGAGGCCAGGAGGCCGACGAGGAAGAAGCCGGACACATGATCGATACCGTTTGCCGGATGCAATACGCCGGCGAGAAAGCTGTCTTCCGCGCCATGTCCGGGATGGGCGAGCGCCAGGGCGGGCAGCAAGCTCACGCAAAGTGACGCAGTGCGGACCAGGTATCTGTGTGTGCGTGTCATGAGCAAAGATTAGCTCACGGCGGCGGCGATTCACTCCCATATAAGTCATTTGACGCATGCCGCGTGCGCACGCAACGAATGCGGGTCCGAAGTATGATTCCGGTCCATGAACTCCAAATCAGACGTATTGCGGGTGGGCGTTGGCGGCCCGGTGGGCTCGGGCAAGACCGCGCTGGTGGATTCACTCTGCAAGCGCATGCGTGACGCGTTCAACATCGCCGTCGTCACCAACGACATCTACACCAAGGAAGACCAGGAATTCCTGATTCGAAGCCAGGCGCTCGCACCGGAGCGAATTCGCGGCGTCGAAACCGGCGGCTGCCCGCACACCGCGATCCGTGAAGATGCGTCCATGAATCTTGCGGCCATCGACGCGCTCATGCACGACTTCGCCGGACTCGACCTCATCATCGTCGAGAGCGGCGGCGACAATCTCGCCGCCACCTTCAGCCCCGAACTCTCGGACCTCACGTTGTATGTCATCGACGTGGCGGCGGGCGACAAGATTCCGCGCAAGGGCGGACCCGGCATCATGAAGAGCGATCTGCTCATCATCAACAAGATCGATCTCGCGCCACATGTGGGCGCGTCGCTCGAGGTCATGGATCGCGATGCGAAGAAGATGCGCGGCGACCGTCCGTTCGTGTTCACCAATCTGAAAACCGGCCAGGGACTGGACCAAGTGGTCGCCTTCATCGAAAAGCAAGGAATGCTGCGACACTGACACGCATCGGGCGCGCCGGCTTACACACTGATCCTATCAATTCGATAGCGCGCGGCGCGCTCGCGCACGAGACTGGCTGGACCGATTTTCCGGTGCGCCAGGAGAATCTAATGGTCAGACAGACTTTCAAAATCCTGTTTCTGTCACAGCGCAATTCAGCCCGCAGCATGATCGCTGAGGCTCTCGCGAATTCCATCGGGCACGGCGAACTCAAAGCTTTCAGCGCCGGAGTTCGTCCCGCGTCGGAGATCGATCCCATTGCGGCTGAGTTGCTTCAACACGCGGGCGTCGATTTGCCTTCACATCCTCCGCGGCACGTGCGCGAATTCAGCAGTCACAATTCGCCGCCGCTCGACTTTGTCATCACGCTCAGTGACACGGCGGCGGGCGAGGCGCCACCCTCGTGGCCCGGGCATCCGATCACTGCGCACTGGCGCTGCGAAGATCCCGAGCAGTTCGACGATTCTTCAGAACGAAGATTGTCGTTGTCACGTACCCGTGCGGAGCTCGAGCGCCGCCTGCGAGTCTTCATCAATCTACCGGTCCAGTCGCTCGACCGCATGAGCCTGCAGTCGCACATCGACTCACTGGGAGGCCGGAACTAGCGCTCGATGCGGTAGTCTCACCCACGGTACGTGGGAGAGCACATGGGTATTCCGCGGTTCGCGGTTTCGTCGTTTTCGACCTGGCTGGCAATCGCAGCCATTTGCGCGCAGGTTCCCGCGACAGCCCAGGATGTAGAACCACTCGACGAAGTGGTGGTCTCGGGTGAATACCCGGGTCCCGGCTTGTGGAAAATCACGCGCACAGACGATGCCGCCGGGCACGTGATGTGGATCGTCGGCGAGCCGCCGCCACTGCCAAAGCGCATGAAATGGAAGTCGAAAGACATCGAGGCGGTCGCGCTCGGCGCGCAGGAAATCCTGCGCGACTCCGCGGTCCGCATGGACGCCGACGAAAAGATCGGGTTCTTCAGGGGCATTACCTTGCTGCCGGCGATTCTCGAAGCACGTCGCAACCCCGACGATGCCAAGCTCAAGGACCTGGTGCCTGCGGAAATGTATGCGCGCTGGCTGGTGCAGAAGAAGCGGTATCTCGGCCGCGAAACCGGCGTCGAAAGCTGGCGTCCCTTGTTTGCGGCGGACAAGCTGCGCAAAGCGGCGTTCGACGATCTGAAATTGCGCGAGGGCGGGACGGTGTGGGAGGTCATCGGCAAGCTGGCCGAGAAACACAAGATCAAGGTCACTACTCCGCTGCTGCGCTATACGTTCAAACGCAGCGAAGTGCGGACCAAGCTCAAGGAGTTCTCGCGCGAGTCGCTGCCGGACGTGGAATGCTTCGGCACCATGCTCGATCTGACTGAAGCGCTCGCCGATCGTGAGACCCAGGCTGCCCGCGCGCACGCCTGGGCCATCGGCGATCACGAAGCGCTGGCCCGGTTTCCGGTGTTGCCCAGTCCCTATCTACCCTGCGCCATGGCCGTGCTGAGCTCGCAGGTCGCCCGCGAAGTCATACCGGCCGACATACGCGAACAGGTGCATGCGTTGTGGCTCGATGCCGCCGAGAAGAGCCTGGCGGCGAACCCGACGACGTTCGCGATCGTGCCGTTCGTCAAGCTCACGCGAGCGGGCGGATACCTCGAAATGCTGCGGGCGAAGGGCTATCTGATCGAAGCGCCGCCCTGATTCCACCCCGTTTACTTCGGCTCGAGCCCGGAAGGTTGCTGCGTCCGGGGCTTCGCCGCCTTCGCCACATTGAGTGCCTCGTGAACGAGCAGCGACCATTCCGCGAACACCCGCCGCTGTTCCTGGGCATTCGCCGAGCGGTTGGCTAACCGCAATTCGCTGTTCGGATTCTGTTCGGCCGGGTGGAAAGTGATCACGCGTCCGACCACCTTGCCCGTCACCGCATCACGAATATCTCCGGTCACCTTCATCGTCACCGGCCGCATCGTGAGATAGGTGCGTTCACCGGGGGCATCCCCAGCTTCGGGCGCCATGATGTTCAATTCCTCGATGGCGGGAACAATCAGGAGAACGTCCGGAGCCGGTTCATCCGCAAACTTGTACGATCCGCGTTTCACGAATTCGCGCGCGAACTCGTCGCGAAACATATGAACTGATTCCGCACGGATGCGGGCAATTTCCGCTGGGCCAACTTTGGGATGCATTTCCGCCCAGTCCTCGGCGAAGCTGATCGAGGGCGGTTCAAGGATCACGCGTTGGTACTGTATGAACGTGGAATCCGGCGCGCGATAGACACCGCCGACGCTTCTCGACACAACACGCACCAGTCCATCGGCCGTGGTTTCGTCGGGTGGGGGATCGGCGGCACATCCCGATGCAAGTGAGGCTGCGAGCCCCAGGGCGATCAGGAATTTCGATGCATGCCACGGCATGCCCGGTAGCTTACGCTTTCGGGGTCACCGGGCCAGTGCTCTCACCGCACGCGCTGCCGCCGAGGCGCGGTTCTCGACGCCTAGCTTCACGAATATCTGTTCGAGGTGCTTGTTCACGGTCCGCGGGCTGATGGCGAGGATCTCGCCGATTTCGCGGTTCGCCTTGCCGCGGCTGATCCACAACAGTACCTCCGACTCGCGCGATGTCAGGGACAGAGTCTGCTGCAGCTGCTGCTCGTCGGCCGTGGTGGACAACTCGGTGAGGCGGAACAGCAGCTCATCAGGGCCGATGGGACTCAGCACCGAGATCTCCACCTTGCGGCCGTTGACGTCGACTAACAACCGCGTGTTGCCGCCCTCCGAGCGCAACTGCATGAGCTGGCCCATCATGGTGGCTGGCAGACTGGCGTTGTGGTCGTTCGCGCTCGGGAAGAGTTCCGCGAGTAACTGGCGCGCCTTCGGCGTGCACCACAGCAAGCGGCCGGACGCGTTGGTGGCCAACAGGAATCGGCCGGTGGCGTCGAGCGCGGCACGCGTGCCCGCCGCGACGCGCGCATTGGCGAGATGCACGCGGATGCGCGCCAGCAGCTCGTCGACAACCAGCGGCTTGGTGACGTAGTCCACGCCGCCAGCGGCCAGCCCCTCGAGCACGTTTTCGGTTTCGGTGAGCCCCGTCATGAAGATCACGGGCAGGCCACCGAACATCTTGTTGCGCTTCATGCGCCGGCAGGTCTCGAAGCCGTTGAGTCCGGGCATGACCGCGTCCATGAGCACGAGGTCCGGCGTGATCTGTTCGATCAGCCGCAGCGCGCTTTCGCCATCGGTGGCGATCAGCGCGGTAAAGCCGGCGTGGTCGAGCGTGTCGGTGAGAAAACCCAGGGTCTCGGGCGTGTCGTCCACGACCAGGATGGTGTCGCGGCGCACGTCGGGTGCGTGGGTGGATGATGAGTTAGCCATGTTTGCGCATTCCTTCCAGCACGTTCATGTAACGCTTCAGATCGAAATTCGCGACCAGTGTGCGCATGCGGGTCGCGAACGGTTTGTTGGTGGGGTCGGTTTCCATCTCGCGAAGCTTGGCCTGTATGCCGCGCACGTGTCCGATGAGGCCGAGTTGGTAGAGATCATCGACGTGGTGACGCGAGTGCACGGGCAGAGCGCCCTGCAGATCGGTCTCGCGCGCCAGACCCCCGGTGGACGCACCGTCGTACACCCAGTCGAGATTCAGTTGCGCCGCGAGACACTCGAGCATGCGCTGCATGTCGATGGGCTTGATGAGAAACGCGTCGTGAGTGGCGCCTGTGCCGCCGGGCGTGAACTCGTGCGCATTGGCCGAGACAATCACGACCTTGAGTTTCTCGAGGCCCGGCACGGCGCGCAGGCGTTCCGCGACTTCCCAGCCGGTGATGCCAGGCATGGAGATGTCGACCATGGCGAGGTCCGGCCGATGCTGCTCGGCGAGCGCGAGCCCGGTCGCGCCGTCGGACGCGGTGTGGAGTGTGAAGTCCAGCGGCGCGAGCAGTGCGCGCACGATGTCGATGTGCGAAGGGTCATCGTCGATCAGCAGCAGCTTGCGGCGCGGCCCGGCGTAGCTTGCGATCGTGCGCGTGCCCTGCGCGGCATTGCGTTCCGGATTCGCCGGCGTCGCTTCGGACAGCAGCAAGCGCACCGTGAACGTGGTGCCCACGCCCTCGACACTCGTGGCGTTGATCTCGCCACCCATGATCTGTGTCAGTAGTTTGGTGATGGTCAGCCCGAGGCCTGTACCGGGGATGGCGCGCACGTTGGCGCCCTGGCCTCGCTCGAA
>Ga0207643_10001682_pt1 | contig 12405 bp, 11 predicted proteins | sample KBSMisM62_FD_184313 | JGI IMG/M metagenome (GOLD analysis project Ga0207643, IMG submission 184313) | Miscanthus rhizosphere microbial communities from Kellogg Biological Station, Michigan, USA - KBS Miscanthus M6-2 (SPAdes) (version 2) | ecosystem: Host-associated > Plants > Roots >...
ACAGCTGGAGCCCGCCGCTCGAGTACCAGGTCGCGGCCGGCAGCATCGCGACTCCGGCTTCCTCACCTGCGGCGTTCGCGGTCGGCGCCCTATGTTGGCAGACGCGCTCGCTCGAGCCGTACAGCTCGCAGGGTCCGACGATCGACGGTCGCGTGAAGCCCGACATCGTCGGCCACGACAGCGTGTCGGGAGCGACCTATGGCGGATTCGCAGCCTGCCCGTCCGCATTCGCCGGAACGTCGGCGTCGTCTCCCGAGGTCGCAGGCGCCGCAGCGCTCGTGAAGCAGGCGTATCCGAGGTTCACGCCCGACCAGATCAGGGCGTACCTCATGGACGCCGCGCGTGATCTGGGCGCGCCCGGACTCGACAACGTCTACGGGGCGGGCGAGCTGCAACTGCCGAACCCTCCCGACGTCGTCGCCCCGACCGTGACCGCGCTCGCGGGCACTGCCCGCAAGGGCCGTGTGGCCAAGCTCCTCTCGCGCATCTCGGACGACTCGGGCGAGGTCGGCGTGCTCGAGGAGATCAGGCTGCGCGGCAAGCGCGTCGTGCGCTTCAAGCAGGTGTGGTTCTCCTCGGCCGTCCGGACGAGGACCGTGGCGATCCCGTGGAAGGTGCCGGCAGGCGCTGACGGGACATACCAGCACTGCGTTCGGGCCGTCGATCGCGCCGGGAACACGACCGTACCGAGCTGTGCACACATCCGGACGAAGTGAGGGATGATGCGAACAGGCGGGCGCTTGAGCGTTTCTTGAGCTTCCTCGCGAAGCCTGGACTCGCACACATCGCAATGCGTCGGCCCGCCGGGGCCGACGCGGGAAGTGAGGTACAGGAAGATGAACGTGAAGAGGCGCTCGATCACCACCGCCTCGCTCGCCTGCCTCGTGCTGCTCGCCGCGGTCGCGACCGTCAGTGCGGCGACGATCACCGGCACCGCCGGGAACGACACGCTTCGCGGCGGGGCGAAGGCCGACAAGCTCAACGGCAAGGGCGGGAACGACAAGCTCTACAGCGGTGCCGGAAACGACGTGCTCATCGGCGGCGCCGGGAACGACCTTCTCGTCGGCGGCCCCGGCGCGGACAAGCTCTCGTGCGGGCCAGGCCGCGACACCGCCCGGGGGGACGCAACCGACACGATCGCGAAGGACTGCGAGAAGGTCACCGGTGTGCCGAAGGAGCCGCCGGCGCCACCACCTCCGCCCTCGCCGCCGCCGCCTCCCCCCGCGAGCCCGGTCACGCCCGGCCAGTACAAGGGGCTCCTCGACGGCAACTTCGTGTTCTTCGAGATCACGGCCGACCGCATGGTGACGGGGTTCCGCTCCAACTACATCCGCGAGGACTGCAACGACAACGTCTACATCTACGGGACGCTCGACTGGGGATCGAGCCGCTTCCCGATCGCCGCTGACGGCACGTTCTCGGTGTCGGGTACGGGAACGGGGACGATCGACGGGCTACCGGCAAGCTTCACCGACACCGTCACGGGGAAGGTCGACGGCACGACCGTGACGGGCACGGTGACCGGCACCGCGGACTTCACGTCCGATGGAACGCGCTACATCTGCTCGAGCGGCGTGAAGACGTACACCGCGACGCTCCAGTCCTGAGCGAGCCGAACGAATCAAGGCGCCCGCACGTGTCCCCTCGTACGGGCGCCTTGAGCGTTCCTTGAGGGCGTTCTCGCATCTTCGGTCCGCACGACAGCCCGCAAGGGGCAGTCACGGAAGGAGGTTCGATGACCGTTCTGAAGAAGCGACCGAGCGCAGCGCTCGTCGTCGCGATGATCGCGTTGTTCGTCGCGCTCGGCGGAACCGCCGGCGCGGTCGTGACGGCGGCGGTGCCGCTCGCGAAGCGGGCGCTCGTCGCGGACAACGCCAAGAAGGTCGGTGGTCAGACAGCTCCGCAGATCGTGGCGCAAGGCGCCGCGCAGGGCGCCAAGGCCGCGGTGGCGCTTTCGCCGCCCGGGGCGCGGGAAGCGAGCACGGCGGTCGGCCTGATGTCCACGAAGACGCAGTCCGCTCAGCTCGGAGCCGGCGCCGCTCAGGCGTTCCAGATCGTCTGCGACACCGGCCAGAAGGTCCTGAGCGGAGGGTTCGCCGCCGACAACGCCGTGATCATCGCCGTGGGAAACGGCCCGGTGTCCGACACGACCTGGGGGATCGGGTTGCTGAACCTCGATTCCTCGGCCCCGGCGAACGTGAATCTGTACGCCATCTGCATCAAGTAAGGGGGAGGTCGAACGACCGCCGGCGCGCACTCCGTCCTGCGTCGGCGGTCGTTTCGTCCTTAGGTCGGGGCGAGCTCGGGGACCTGCTCGCCATCCGAGTGCCGCCACGTGATCGCCGCGAAAACGATGGCCATCCACGTGATCCCGAGCACGACGGCGGTGAAGAGCGGCACGACCCCCCAGCGCTCGAGCACCTGGCCTGCGACGAGGAAGCCGAGCGGCGCAGCGAGCGTGTTCGCCGAGATAACGGCAGTCATGACCTTCGGCCGCAGCTCGACGGGCGTCCGTGACGTCACGACCCCGAGCGTCGGCCCGTTGACGAGTGGCGTGAACAGCGTCGCGGCGAACAGCGCCACGAACACGACGGGCCATGGCGGAAGGAACGGGAGCACCCACAGCGGGATCGAGAACGCGAGGATCCCGAACGCAGCGAGTCGCAGGGGCGAGACCTTTCTCACGGCGAAGACGGCGAGCACGCTGCCGACCACCGCGCCGGCGCCGAGCGCCGTGTAGAACAGTCCGGCAATCCACGAGTTCCCGTCGAATTCGTTGTACGCGTAGTACGGAAGCCCTGCGGACATCCCGGCGCCGAGGAATCCGAACGCCGTGACCGTCAGGGCGAGCGGGCCGATCAGCCTGTCCGAGGCGAGGAAGCGCAGACCCGCGAGCACGCCGTGTTTCGCCGTGCTCGTGATCGCCTTCCGGCGAGGCACGAACGCGAGGACGAGGAGGAACGCGACGACGTAGGTCGCGGCGTCGACGTACAGGACGTTCGACGCGCCGATGAACGGGATCAGCACGCCCGCGAGCGCAGGCCCGACGAGCGCCGCGAGCGCGTTGCCGCCCTCGATCGAGCTATTCGCTTGCGACATCCGTGTCTCGTCCTCGCCGACGAGCTCCGGGAGGATCGTCCGCTGAGCCGCGAAGTACGGCGGCGCGAATGCGCCGAGCGTGGCGACGATCGCGAGCAGCAGCCAGAAGTCGAGGACGCCCGCCGCGTACAGGATCGGAATCGAGGCGAGGATCGGCGCACGCGCGATGTCGGCCGCGAGCATCGTCGTCCTCGAGCCGAGCCGCTGCACGAGCGCGCCGCTGGGGACGCCGAGGATCGCCATCGGCAGGATCTCCGCAGCGAGAACGAGGCTCATCTTGCTGGGAGACCCCGTCGTGACGAGCACGAACCAGGGCAGCGCGAGGTACGTCATCCGCGTGCCGAGAACGGAGATGGTCTCGGCAGCGACGAGCGCCGAGACAGCGGTCTTCTTTACACCCGTCGCTGCCGAGTCGACCATGGCCGCAAGATAATAAAACGTCCGTACGGTTTTGTAAAGTACGAGGCGTGCCGAAGATCTCGGACGAACGGAGGACCGAGCGCCGCGAGGAGATCCTCGAGGGCGCTCGGCGCTGCTTTGCCGTGAACGGCTACGAGGGCGCGACCGTCGTGAAGCTCGAGGACGAGACCGGCCTCTCACGCGGGGCGATCTTCAACTACTTCCCCTCCAAGGAGGACCTCTTCATCGAGCTCGCCGTGCGCGACAGCGCCCGCATGTCCGAGATCTGGGTCAACGACGGCCTCGAGGCGGTCGTGCGCGAGGTCGTCGAGCTCGACCCGGCTTGGCTGTCGGTCTACCTCGAGCTCTTCCGGCGCGTCCGGACCGACGCGGATTTCCGCGAACGCATCGAGGCGAGGCAGAAGGCGGTCGCGCCCGCGAATCGCGCCCGCGTCGAGCAGGCGCAGCGTGAAGGCGAGTTCCGCGACGATATCGCGCCGAAGGACATCGGCACGTTCGTGAACCTCGTGCTCAACGGTCTCGCGCTCATGCGCGCCGGCGGCGAGGAGCTGCCGAGCACCGATCTCGTACTCGAGCTGCTGCTCGACGCTATTGGCCCAGCTCGCGCCCGTACGCCTGCTCGTACACGCGCTTGACGCGCAGCACCTCGTCGACGTACGCCTGCGTCTCCGGGAACTCGATCCCACCCCCGTTGCGAAGCCATTCGTCGACGTTCGTTGGCCCTGCGTGGTACGCAGCGAGCGCGCTCGCCACGTCGCCGTCGTAGCGCGTGCGGAGGTAGTCGAGCAGCCAGGTGCCGTAGCGCACGTTGATGTCGGGATCGCGGAGATCGGCCTCCACGAAGTCGGTTCCACCTGTCGACCGCGCGATGAACTCCCCCGTCTCCGGCAGGACCTGCATCAGACCGACCGCTCCCGCACTCGACCGCACGTTGGGATCGAACCGGCTCTCGGCGTAGATGACGGCGGCGACGAGGGTCGGATCGAGGTGGCGCTCGCGCGCGTAGGCGCCGATGACCTGCTCGTACTCGAGCGGGTAGCGCGACCGAAGGTACCAGTCGGGCTCCGCCTCGACGACCCATTCCGCCGCTCCCGCGAACGCGAGCAGCGCAAAGGACAGCGCGACGAGGTACCGCATGAGAGGACGCCTTAGGAGGCGCCGGTCAGGGTAGCCATGACGCCCGCCACCCAGGTGTCGAGCTCGTCAGGCGTACCGGTGTTCACGTAGGCGAAGTCCGCCCGCTTCGCCTTCTCCCCGTCGGGGATGAGCCGCGACTCACGGTCGTCCTGCCAGCCCCCACGCCGCGCCTCGCGCAGCTTCGGCGGAGCTGTGATCACGACCACCTTGTCGAACCGCTCGTCGGCGCCGACCTCGTATAGGAGCGGTACCTCCGTCACGCACACGGCGGGCGGGTTCCGAAGCGCCGCCAACTGGTCGCGCCATGCCATGTACTCGCGCGAGACGAGTGGGTGCAGCAGCTTTTCGAGGAAGTCGAGCGCCTCGCGGTCCTTGAAGACGCGGATCGCTATGCGCTCCCGATCGGGCGCATCGTCGTCGCCCAGGATCTCCTCGCCGAGGCGCTCGACGAGTTTCCGCTTCACCTCGGGGTCGGTCGCGAGCAGATGGTGGACGATCTCGTCGCTCGAGACGGTCGCGGCCCCGTGCCGCCGGAAGCATTCGAGCGCCGTCGACTTCCCGGCGCCGATCCCGCCGGTGATCGCAACCGCGACTGGACGGGACAAGCGCTAGTCGGTCTCGGACTGCTCGGGCTCCGCCTCGTCGGCGGGCTCCTCCGCGAGCTCGTCGTGCTCGGGCTCGTCCTGCTCGGCCTCGTCGAGCTCGACCTCGGCGACGACCTCTTCGGCGATCTCGTCCTGCTCGGCGGTGTCGAGCGCGACCTCGGCGACGACCTCTTCGGCGATCTCGTCCTGCTCGGCGGTGTCGAGCGCGACCCCGGCGACGGCCTCTTCGGCGACGTCCTCGTCCTCGGCCTCCGTCTCGGCGGACTCCTCGTCGACCTCCGCGGCGATCGCTGCCGTCGTCGGGAACGCCTCCTCCGACAGCCTGAGGTCGGGCGTCTCATGCACAGACTCGGCACCATCCGCGCGGGGAACCGGCACGTCGCCGTCCTCCACGCGCTTGAGCGAGAGGGACAGCCGGCGGCGCTCGCCGTCGATCTCGAGGATGCGGACGTTGACCGCGTCGCCCTGGGAGACGACCTCGCGCGGGTTCTCGACGTGGTGCGGAGCAAGCTCGGAGATGTGCACGAGGCCCTCGACCCCCGGAAGAATCTCGACGAAGGCGCCGAACGTGACGACCTTCGCGACGCGTCCTTCGACGACGTCGTCCTCGCGGTACGAGTCGACCACCTGCTGCCACGGATCCGTCTGCGTCTGCTTGAGACCGAGCGAGATGCGCTGCCGGTCGCGGTCGATGTCGAGCACCTTGACCTTCACGGTCTGGCCGATGTCGAGCACCTCGGACGGGTGGTTCACGTGGCTCCAGGAAAGCTCCGAAATGTGGATGAGGCCGTCCATGCCGTCGAGGTCGACGAACGCGCCGAAGTCGACGATATTCGAGATCTGGCCCTCGATGACGTCGCCCGGGCTCAGCCGGTCGAGGATCGCCTGGCGCATCTCCTTGCGCTCGTCCTCGAGGACGGCGCGGCGCGAGAGGACGACGTTGTTGCGAGACCGATTGAGCTCGATGACCTTGCAGCGAAGCTCCTTGCCGAGGAACTCGTCGAGGTCCTGGACGCGTCTGATGTCGACGAGCGACGCCGGGAGGAAGCCACGCACGCCGAGGTCGAGAATGAGTCCGCCCTTGACGACCTCGATCACCTTGCCGTTCACGGGCTCGCCCGACTCCGCCGCTGCCTCGATGCGCTTCCACGCGAGCTCGAAGCGGGCGCGCTTCTTCGACAGGATGAGGCGGCCTTCCGCGTCTTCCTTCGTGAGCACGAGCGCGTCGATCTCCTCGCCCACGGACACCTCGTCCGCCGGGTTGACAGACCGCCGAATCGTCAGCTCGGCGACAGGGATGACGCCTTCCGACTTGTAGCCGATGTCGACGAGCACTTCGTCCTTGTCGACGCGCACGACGGTGCCGTGCACGACCTCCCCTTCGTTGATCTCCGGGAAGGCAGCGTCGTAGTCGGGGATCAGCTCCCCATCGGGTCCTGTGGTCCAGACGCCCTCTTCGGCGGCAGCAGGCTTTTCGGCGATGTCGTTCGCCATGGATCGCGGAGTATAGCCGGATGCAGCGAAAATCCAGATCGAGCGTCCATCCCCGCTTCTGAGGTAGAAACTCGCCCGTGCGGCTGACACTCGTCCGCAACGCAACGATCGTCCTCGAGCTCGCGGGGCACCGATTCCTCGTCGATCCGATGCTCGACGACGTCGGCGCGCGACCACCGATCCAGGGCACTCGCAACCCGGTTCCGAACCCGACCGTGCCTCTGCCCTTTCCCGCGGAGGAGGTCGTGCACGGCGTCGACGCCGTCGTCGTCACGCACCGCCATCGGGATCACCTCGACACGCGCGCCGAGGAGCTCCTCCCGCGCGACGTGCCCGTCTTCTGCCAACCCGAGGACGAGGAGGCGTTGCGAGAGCTCGGCCTCGACGCGCGCTCCGTCGACGCCGGGCTCGACTGGGACGGCGTACGGATCACGCGGACGCCGGCGCGCCACGGGTCTGGCCGAATGGCCGAGCTCATGGCGCCGGTCAGCGGATTCGTGCTCGACGATCTCTACCTCGCCGGCGACACGGTCTGGTACGAGGGCGTCGAGGAGACGATCGAGCACTATGCGCCTCGCGTCGCTGTCGTTCACGCCGGTGGAGCGGAATTCGAGGAGGGCGGTCTCATCGTCATGGGGATCAACGACGTCCGGAAGGTCGCGACTCGCGTACCCGCCGTAGTTGCCGTCCACATGGAGGCCCTGAACCACTGCTACCTCACGCGTGCAGAGCTGCGAGCCACGCTTCCAGACGTGCTCGTGCCGAACGACGGCGAGACGCTCGACCTCTAGGACGGGAGCCGGATCGGCTTCAGCCAGGAAGGCTTGCCGCTGCCCAGCGTGATGCAGCCGCTCGGGGCGAGCATTCCTCCGGCGACGCCAATCGCCCTGCACCGCAGGCGCAGCCAGCCGCCCGAGCCGAAGCGATCGCGCCTGGAATCGGTGACGACGAGCACGTCGCCCCGGCCGCGCACGAAGAAGTAGGTCGGGATCGGATCGCCTTCGATCGTCGTCAGCGCGGCGGCCGCCCGGGCGTAGCGTCCCTCACGGGATGCGCTCACGATGCACGCGTTGACCCGACGCTGCTTCGCCGTGACCGGCGTGTTGCGATTCCAGTAGGTGCCGCAGCTCGGATACAACGCAGGCGTCACCTTCGAGGTCGCCGAGGACGCGTCGAGCAGCACGAGGACGCTCGCGCTTGCAATGAGGACGGCACCGATCCGCGCCAGCGTCGAGAACGTCACACGACGTCTACGCCGCCGCCGGAGCGCTCCGTCACATCAGGACTTGGCCTCCGCCCAGTCGTCGCCCACGCCGATGTCCACCGCGAGCGCGGGATCGAGCGGGTACGCGCCGACCATCTCCTCGCGCACGAGCTCGCGAACCTTCGAGACCTCGGTCTCGGGCACCTCGAGGAGAAGCTCGTCGTGCACCTGGAGCACGAGGTGCGCGCTCCGCCCCTCCGCGCGCAGCCGCTCGTGGATCGCGACCATCGCGACCTTGATGATGTCCGCGTTCGAGCCCTGCATCACGAAGTTGACTGCGACGCGCTCGCCGAACCCGCGCGTCTGACGGTTCATCGCACGCAGCTCCGGGACGGGGCGCCGCCGGCCGAGGAGGCTCGTCGCGTAGCCGTCCTCTGCGGCCTGCGTGATCGTCCGCGCGATGAACGCCTGCACGTGCGGGAAGCGCGCGAGGTACGCGTCGATGTACGCCTGCGCCTCGTCCTTCGGGATGTCGAGGTTCTCCGAGAGGCCGAACGCCGAGATCCCGTAGACGATCCCGAAGTTGATCATCTTCGCGACCGCCCGCTCGTCCTTCGTGAGCGTCGCAGGCTCCTTCCCGAGCACCTCCGCGGCCGTCGCCGTGTGGATGTCCTCCCCGCGTGCGAACGCCTCGCGGAGCTTGGGCTCGCCCGAGACGTGCGCGAGGATGCGGAGCTCGATCTGCGAGTAGTCCGCGGAAAGGAGCCTCGAGCCGGGCTCGGCGACGAACGCCGAGCGGATCTCGCGACCGAGCTCCGTGCGGATCGGGATCGCCTGAAGATTCGGGCTCGTGGTCGAGAGGCGCCCCGTCGCCGCGACGTGCTGGTTGATCGTCGTGTGCAGCCGCCCGTCGTCGCCGATGAGCGTGGGCAGCGGGCCGAGGTACGTGTTCACGAGCTTCGTGAGCTCGCGCCACTCCTCGATCACCGGGACGATCTCGTGGTCCGACCGGATCGCGCGAAGCACCTTCGAGTCTGTGGAGTAACCGGTCTTCCCCTTGCGGCCGGGCGTCAGCTCGAGCTTCTCGAAGAGGACGCGACCGAGCTGCTGCGGTGACCCGATGACGAACTCCTCGCCGGCGAGCTCGTACGCACGCGACTCGAGCTCCTCGATGCGGTCCGAAAGGCGCGCGGTTATCTCGCCCATCCGGTACGTGTCGATGCGGACGCCGGCGTCCTCCATCGCGCCGAGGACCACGCTCAGCGGAAGCTCGATGTCTCGATAGAGACGGTGTGACCCGCGCTCTTCGACCTTGGCGACGAGCGGGCCGGCAAGGCGGCGCGCCGCCTCGGCGTGGCGGACCAGCGCGGCTGTCTCCTCCTCCGCTGGCGGGTCCGGCTCGAGCTCGACCCCGTACTCGGCCATGAGATCGTCGAGGTCGTACTCGGCGCGGCCGGGGTCGATCAGGTACGCGGCGATCAGCGTGTCGTCCGCCGCCGGCTCGCCGAGCCGCAGCAGCTTCGCGTCGTGGGCGACGACCTCGAGGTCGTCGCGGGCCACCACGCCGTCGGTCGAGCGGCTCGCCACGATCACGGCGCCGTCCGCCGTCGCGACTGCGACCCGCTCGGCGTCTGCGGCCACGCCGACCCGTCCGCGGATGCCCTCGAGGGCGCCTTCGCGCCAGGGCACCGAGTCGAGCGTCGCGGCCTCGGGTCGCTCGGCGGCGGGGAGCGCTTCGTCGAGCGTGTCGATCCGTCCGAGCAGAGCGCGGAACTCGAAGCGCCGGAAGATCTCCTTCAGCTCGGAGCGGTCGGGTGGCTGGAGCACGAAGGTCGCGGGATCGACGCCGAGGTCGAGATCGCGGCGCATCGTCGCGAGCAGCTTCGACGAGGCGGCCTGCTCTGCGTTCTCGGCGATCGACTTCGACCGCGCGGGCGAGAGCTCGGCCGCGTGCTCGACGACGCCCTCGAGCGAGCCGTACTGCGCGACGAGCTGCCCGGCGGTCTTGTCGCCGATGCCGGGGATGCCCGGGATGTTGTCGCTCGTATCGCCCTTCAGCCCGATGAAGTCCGGGATCTGGTCGGGGCGGATGCCGTAGCGCGCCTCTACGCGCTCCGGCGTGTAGACCTGGACATCTGCGACCCCACGCGGCGTCATCATCAGGCAGACGTTCTCGGAGACGAGCTGGAACGCATCGCGATCGGTCGACACGACGCACGTCTTGACACCCGCGTCGTCCGCCTGCGTTGCGAGCGTGGCGATGACGTCGTCGGCCTCCCACCCCTCGAACTCGAGGTTCTGGTAGCCGAACGCCTCGACGATCGGGCGGAAGTGCGGGAACTGCTCGCGCAGGAGGTCCGGCATCGGCCGCCGCTCGGACTTGTACTCGGCCGAGATCTCCGTGCGATGGACGGGCCGCGTGTCCCACGCGACCGCGACTCCGCGCGGGCGGTAGTCCGACAGGAGCTTGAACAGCATGTTCGTGAAGCCGAGGAGCGCGTTCGTCGGCTGGCCGTCCGTCGTCTGCAGCTCTTCGGGGAGCGCGAAGAACGCGCGGTACGCGAGGTTGTTCCCGTCGACGAGGAAGAGCTCGGCATCGCGAGCAGGGCCGTCGTCGAGGACGAGTTCCTCCCCGGTCAGGGTCTTCGGCACGCTGCCACTCTAGTTTCGGACTAGCCCACTTCCGCGACCAGTTCGTACACCGACGGCGCTGGGGACCGTACGACCCGGCTGCTTGGATGACAACCGTGCGCCGGGTGCCGCTCCTCTCGGGGTCGCGGATCGTTCACGTCCCGCTTCGAGGCGACGACGTCGTCCTGCGGCCACCGCCGCTTCCGACGCGCCTCGTGGACGTCGAGGCTGCGGTCCGGGACGCGCTGCGCTTCCCGCTCGACGGCTCGCCCCTCGAGGAGCTGGCTCCGAGCGGCCGACGCGTAACCGTCGTGGTCGAACCGCCGGCGCTGCCGCTGCCGGGCGCGCAGACCGATCCACGACGCGAGGCGCTTGCGACCCTGCTCGCAGAGCTCACGTCACGCGGCGTGCCGGCCGAGCGGCAGACCCTCCTTGTCGCCGGCGGACTCTCGCGAAAGCTCGGGCACCACGACCTCGAACGCCTTCTGCCGCCGCCGCAGGCGCGCGCTTACCGAGGGCGTGTGGTCGTGCACGACGCCGCGGATCCCGAACTCGTACCGCTCGACCTCGGCGACGGCGCGGAGATGCGCGTCAACCGCGAGCTACTCGATGCCGAACTCGTCGTCGTCGTCAGCTCCGCCGAGACCATCCTGCACGGAGGGCCGGCAGCGCTGCTCGCCGCCAGCGATGCGGCTACCGTCCGGCGCGGAGCCGCGGCGGAGTCACTCGTACAGGCTGCGGGAGAGCCGGTGTGGGAGCACGCGCTCGCCGTAGAGGACACACTCCGCTCGCGCGTACCGCTGCTCGGCGTCTCCCTCGCGCTCGATCATCCCCGGCTGACGGGCCGCTTCCGTGACTATCCATATACGCCGGCGTCGCTCACGCACGTGTCGACGTCGCCTCTGCGGCGGATCTACTCGGCGCTGCCCGCCGGTCTCCGCCGCGAGATCCTCCGCGGACAGCACCGCGCGCTCCACACGGCGGCCGTCTTCGCCGGGACTCCGTCCGTTGCGCACGCCGAGGCGCTCGTGAGGACGGTCGAGCTGCGCGGCATCGACGTCGAGGAGCCACTCGACGCCCTCGTCGTCGGCGTGCCCTGGATCGGTCAGCACATGCCGCGAGAGCCGCTGAATCCGGTGACGTCGACCGCCGTCGTCCTCGGGCACGCGCTCCGGCTCTGGCGCGACGCGTTCCCGGTCCGAGAGGGGGGCACGCTCGTCCTCGTCCACTCGCTGACACGGACGTTCGTCCACGGTGGGCGCGATCCGTACCGTCGGCTCTTCGACGCACTCACCACGAGTGACGCCGATGCCGTGCGCATGTCCGAGCTGATCGCGGCCGCAGACGGCCGGCTGCTCGACGGGTACCGCGCCGGGAGGACCTGTCACCCCCTCCTTCCGTACGCCGACTGGGCGGGATGCGCGCCGGCGCTCGCGCGACTCGGACACGTTGTCGTCGCGGGGAGCCGCGATGCCGTCGCCGCCCGCGCACTCGGGTTCGTCCCCAGCCACTCGGTTGCCAGCGCGCTCGAGGTCGCCCACGGGCTCGCGGGCGGATCGGCGCGCGTCGGCGTCCTGCTCGCACCGCCGTACGCGCCGCTGCTGGTCGGGAGCTAGAGGCTAGCGACGAAGGTCAACAGCGATCCGGTCGCGAAGCGACCGGCTTCAGGGATCTTCGCGCGACCGGAAACTCGGCGCTAGCCGTCCGGTCTTGCGCAAGAGTTACTAGTCCTCGCCCAGATACGTGGCGCGGACGCGCTCGTTCGTCTTCAGCTCGGCAGCAGACCCTTCTAGCGCGATCCGACCCGTCTCCATG
>Ga0207643_10001684_pt1 | contig 12404 bp, 13 predicted proteins | sample KBSMisM62_FD_184313 | JGI IMG/M metagenome (GOLD analysis project Ga0207643, IMG submission 184313) | Miscanthus rhizosphere microbial communities from Kellogg Biological Station, Michigan, USA - KBS Miscanthus M6-2 (SPAdes) (version 2) | ecosystem: Host-associated > Plants > Roots >...
CGGTGCTGACAGAACTGCTGCCCCCGTGGCTCGGAGCGCTTGCACTTGCCGCGGTCTTCTCCACCGAAGTCGATACCTGCGACGCGATCCTCTTCATGATCTCCACGTCGGTCTCGAAGGATCTGTTTCAGCGCTACGTGAAGCCCGACGCGTCCGACCGGGAACTCCTGCTCGTCGCCCGCATGTCGGCCGTCGCGGGCGGCGTACTCGGCGTGCTGCTGTCCATCTATCTGAGCACGATCGTCCAGGCGATGACGGTCTTCTACTCGTTGCTGGGCGTCAGCCTGTTCGTCCCGGTGCTTGGCGGCCTGTACTCGCGGCGCGCCGGACAAGCCGAGGCGCTGGCGGCCATCGTCGCGGGCGTCACCGTGCTGCTCGTGGTACGCTTTGGGGTTGCCGGACGCTACCTGTGGCTGGACCCGACGCTGAGCGGGCTCATCGCCGCGGCGATCGCGTTTCTGATCGTAATGATGGCAACCCGTAGGGCGGGTCAATCAGCATGAAGAACTATCGAATCGCAGTCATCGCTGGCGACGGCATCGGCAAGGAAGTCGTGCCCGCCGGCATCGAGGTCCTGAACCTGGCCGCCGAGCAGGGCGGCTTCCGGTGCGAGTTCACGCCGGTTCCGTGGGGATGCGACTACTACCTCGAACACGGTCGCATGATGGACGAAGACGGCGTCGATCGCCTGATGAAATTCGACGCGATTTACCTCGGAGCCATCGGCGATCCGAGGGTGGCGGACCACATCTCCGCCCGCGAGTTGATCCTGCCGTTGCGCCAGCGGCTCGGACAGTGGGTCAACCTGCGTCCGATGCGGCTGCTGCCCGGCATCTCATCGCCACTCGGTGGCCGCAGCGCGAAAGACATCGACATGATCTGCGTCCGCGAAAACTCGGAGGGCGAGTATTGCGGAATCGGCGGACGTCTTCATCGCGGCACGCCGCAGGAGGTCGCTGAACAGACGGGCGTCTTCACGCGGCACGGCATCGAGCGCATTGCGCGCTATGCGTTCAAGCTGGCCGCGGCGCGGCCACGCAGGATGCTGGCGAGCGCAACGAAGTCGAACGCGCTTCAGCACGCGATGGTGATGTGGGATGAAGTCGTCGCCGGAGTCGCCAAAGAGTTCCCCGAGGTCGAGCTGAAGAAGTACCACGTGGATGCATTGTGCGCGCGGATGGTGACACATCCGCACACGCTCGACGTGATCGTCGCGTCGAATCTGTTCGGCGACATCCTCACGGATATCGGCTCGGCGATCTCGGGCAGCCTCGGGGTCGCGCCGGGCGGGAATATCAACCCCGACCGCACCACGCCGTCGATGTTCGAACCGATCCATGGCTCGGCGCCCGACATCGCGGGCAAGGGCATCGCCAATCCGATCGCTGCGATCTGGGCGGGAGCGATGATGCTCGATCACCTCGGTGAGCGTGCATCGCACGATCGCATTCTGTCTGCGATCGAAGGCGTGCTTGCCGATGAACGGGTGAAGACGCCCGACCTGGGCGGCCGTTCGACGACGGTCGATATGACGCGCGCCGTGACGGCGGCGATGTCTACGAGACAACCCGCTTAGTCAACTTCCAATTCCCAATTCCCAACTCCCAAAAAACACCGAGCCCTTGGGAGTTGGAAGTTGGGCGTTGGGAGTTGATGCCCTACGCTCCCAGTTGCTTCGCGAGATCGTTGAAGTCCGCCGCTGGAAGATCGACGCTCGCGTCGGCTTTCAGATCAGGCTTCCCCTGCGGACCCAACTCGAGCGGCCGCGGGACAAAGGCGGTCTTCAGCCCGACGCCCTTCGCCGCCTTCAGATCGCCGAGATGCGCGGCGACCATCATGATGTCGCCGACCTTCAAGTCCAGGAATTCCGCAGCCGACCTGTAGACCTCAGGGTCCGGCTTGTAGTGCCGCGCCAGCTCCGCTCCGAGGATGCAGTCCCACGGCAAGCCCGCGAACTTCGCAAGGTCCGTCATCAGCGAGATGTTCCCGTTCGAGAGCGGCGCGATGATGAATCGTGTCTTCAGTCGCGTCAGGCCGGTCACCGAATCGGGCCACGGCCGCAGCCGGTGCCACGCGTGATTGAGGGTGCTGATCTCATCCTCGGACAGCCCTTTCATCCCGAAGTCAACGAGGATCTTGTCGAGGATCATCCGATGCAGCACATCGAGCTTGGTCCACGGCAGCTCACCGGTCCGCACGCGATTCATGCTCGGACCATAGCCAGCACGCCAGGCCTCGGCGAACTTCTCGGCGTCGACCTTCAGCCCCTTCTTCGTCGCGAGCTGCGCGACTTCCTGCGATACCGATGTCCGCCAGTCGACGACCGTGCCGAACGTGTCAAAGACGAGTGCTTTCACAGCTGTGAACTCCACTGTGGAACGTACAGCGCTCTGCGCCACACCAGCGGCGAGCGCGCGACCAACGCCGAACTCCGCCCCCATCATCGTCGCGACACCCGCCCACACGAAATTGCGCCGAGACATCGTCGTCATAGTGCCTCCAGAGCTGGAGCAGTAATCTCGAACACGTATTGCTCGGTGCCGCGAACGTGACGGGATCCCTTGTGCACGCCGCCGATCCGTTCCGCCGCCCGCTGCGACCGAATGTTGGTGGGTGCAATCAGAAGGACGACGTGGTTCACGAAGCGGAATGCGTGGCGCAACATCAACCGCTTCATCTCCCCGTTGTAGCGGCCGCCCCAATAGGCACGCGCGAGGAACGTCCATCCGACCTCGACCTCGCTCGCCGCCTCGTCATAGGCAAAATAGCGCGACGAACCAATCGCCTTCCCGGTCTTTCGATCGATAACGAGAAACGCACCGCCGGACGCCATCGCCTCGTCGAAGAAACGCCGGAAGCCCTCCACTTCGCTGCGCTCCTTCGCGGGATGCTGCTCCCAGATGAGCGGATCGCACGCGACCGCGTAGAGAGCGTCGTGATCCTCAGCGCGCAGAGGCCTGAGCTCGATCAGTTCTCCCGTGAGCGTTGGCTGAAACTCGAATGGCACACGACCGCTCCTACTTGGCCTGCTCAGTGCGTGGCGGCGCAGCCTGAATCAGAACGAAGTACAACCCGTCGGGATCGGGCATGATGGCGGCCCGTACACCACCTTGCAACGACACCGGCGCCCCGCCAGTCGACACCACGCTCGAGCCCGACGCCTTCAGCTTGCCGATCGTAGAGTCCAGATCTTTGACGCGAATCTGCAGCCGGGTCGCGCCGGGATCCTGAATGCGCGGACGAATCGGCGAACGATCCGCACCTTTGATCTCGACAAATTCCATCCTGAGCGCCGAGCCCGGCACCTGTGCCGTCGTCAGTCGAACCTGCGAGCCCTTAAGCCCCATCAGATCGAGCAGCGGAATCGTGCCGAAGGATCCCACCTGCGGCTGGAACTGAAACTGATCGCGATAGAGCTGCATCGCACGATCGGTGTCGGCGACGGTGATGCGCACGCGAGCGTCGATGATGTTGCTCTCGGGGGGCGCAATCGTCTCGGGCAGTGGCGACGGCTGCAGCAGCTCGACGAAGTGTCCGTCTGGATCGCGCACGATCACACCGCGCGCGTTGTTCGCACCGAAGGTCAACGGCGCTCCACCCGGAGTCACCACGGGAACACCGGCAGCCTTGAGCGGCGCGAACGCCTTGTCGATGTCGCGAACGATGAGCACGAGCGTCATGCTGCCCGGATCCTGCGGACGCGGATTCATCGGCTTCCGCTCGATGTCTTTCGCCTCGACCATCTCGACGCCGAGATTCGGGCCCGGCACTCTCGCGACCACCCAGCGAAGCTGCGCCGATGGAATGCCGAACATGTTCCGGATGGCCGGATCCGTGCTGAACGGTCGTGGGCCCGGCGCCTGTGCGGGAGGAACGGTGAGCCCGAGCAGATTGCCGTAGAACTCAATGGCCTTGTCCAGGTCCGAGACGATCGGGCTGTAGTTGCCGGAGCCGACGACGACGTCGCCGGGAGGCGACGAGCCTCGAGCCGCAGTTGCAGGCGCCTGCGCGGAGCTTGTTGCTGACATGATTGCCGCCGCAGCGAACGCCGCGGCCACGGCGATTGCCCGTGTCATCGTGATTCCCTCCTGCGCCCTCGCGCGACGAGGTTCATGATTCTAGCCGACGCGTTCGAAAGCAACCGTCCGGGCTGTGAGGTTCGGAGCCGCTGTCCGGCCGGCGAGGACCCACGCATCTGAACACGGCGACTTCTCGGTCTGTACACCTGCCCGTGTCCACCACTCGTTCTGCGAGCGTGCGAGATCGGGTAACGCGAAGCCGAGGAGATCTTCAATCTGCGAGAAGGTCAGCACCACGACGTCGGCGTACCTGTTCTCCAGGTACTCGTAAAGGAATCGGTACTTGCCTGACACCCGGCCAAGTGGCCGCGGCGTCGGGGCAGGCCGCGGCACCGCGGGGTTATCTCGCTGCGCTTGCCATCTCCTGATCCACATCCACACGGTTTTCGCCTCTCTTTCGAGCAGCCCGGACAGCCGCATCGTATCCCCGCCGGTGCGCGGTGGGTGCGCTGTTCTGAACAGCCGGCAAGAGGCGAATTGAACCATTCTGCACTGCTCGACGCAGCTAGCCTAGGAGTTGGGTGCTCTCCATTCGGGCCTGTGCTGTTGTGCACAATCCCACGTCTGGCACGGTGGCACGATCCATGGCATGGAGAACCAACGCCGTGGCGGTGTCGACGTGAAGCTGACGAAGCCAAAGGTGGCGAAGGCGGCTGTGACGCTCCCCGAGTTCAACGCACAGGTATTTCTCGATTCGGCTGGCATCGCCAAGACCGTCATGAAATACGGGCGTGGCGAGGCCATCTTCACGCAGGGCGAGGCCTGCGACCACGTCCTGTACATTCAGTCGGGCGGCGTAAAACTGTCGGTGCTGTCAAAAACCGGCAAAGAGGCGGTCGTGGCGATGCTCGGCCCCGGAGACTTCTTCGGCGAAGGCTGCCTGGCGGGTCAAGCGCTTCGCATGGGAAGCGCAACAGCGATCACGCCGAGCGCCATCCTGCGTGTCCGCAAGCGACAGATGGCGGACCTGCTGCACAAGCAGAGCACCATGTCCGATCGATTCATCTCGCACATGTTGACCCGCAACATCCGAATCGAAGAGGACCTGATCGATCAGCTGTTCAACTCCAGCGAGAAACGGCTGGCGCGCACGCTGCTCCTGCTGGCGCGCTACGGGAAGCAGGCCATACCGGTCCGCATGGTGCCAAAGATCTCTCAGGACACGCTCGCCGACATGGTCGGCACGACGCGTTCGCGCGTAAACTTCTTCCTGAACAAGTTCAAGAAGCTGGGCTTCATCGAATACCACGGTGAGATGCCCATCAAGATCAACAGCTCGCTGCTCAGCGTCGTCCTGCACGACTGAGGCGTTCTTACGAAGTGACCACGTCCGAGAAGAGCGACGGCCCCCCGCGTCGCTGTTCGACGCGTCGCGCCTGTCCGTGTTTCTCTTCGCGTTGCTCTTCACACGCCTGGCACCGTGCCGCAAACGGCAACGCTCGCAACCGCGGTTCCGAGATCGCTGTCGCGCATTCAACGCAAGACCCGTACGTGCCCGCCTCAAGGCGCACGAGTGCGGCGTCGATGCGCCTCACCGTCTCCGCTCGCACCTGGAGCAGCGCGAGATCGATGTCTCCCTGACTGTGGGCGTCGGAGCGGTCGACGTCATCGCCACCCTGCTTCGATTGGTCCGTGCGTCCGTTTCGAATGCCGTGTCGGACTTCGCCCTCCAGTTCGCGCCGGCGATCACGGAGCATTCGTTCCAGATGAGCACGTCGTCTTGCGGTGTTGGTCATCGTTGATTCCTCAAAGACTCCAGCGTGCCGGAAGCGGCCAACACCGTCTATCCCGTTGTGAACACCTGCGCTGAGACCTTCGACGTATGGTGATGACAGGAGTCCTACACATGAACACACAGACACAGGAACATCGTCACTACGGCTTCGCGCTCGGACTCGTGACAGGCGCGTTCGTTGGCGCTGGCGTCGCGCTATGGCTCGCTCCCCGCGCCGCCTCGGAGCTTGGTGAACGCCTCACTAATTCGGCCAGAAGCCTCGGCGAGCGAGCCTCCGAACGACTTCACGAGGTCAACGCCCGCGTTGGCGAGGCCGTCGACGAGCTCACCCACACGGGCCAGGGGGTTCGCGACGAGGTGGCCGGGGTCGTGGCGCGCAGCGCACGCGAAGTCGAACGCTTTGCGACCGCCTCCTCAACTCGATGGCTCTAGTCGACGGCCGGCGCGGGTTCGCCAAACTGGATGTTGTACAACTCGGCATAGAATCCGCCGGCAGCCAACAACTCGTCGTGAGTGCCGCGCTCGCCCGGTGACGTGTCTTTCACGACGAAGATGGCGTCGGCGCGGCCCGCGAGCGAGTCAAGGAGATGTTGAACGAATCGGCCGGACAGTGAGGGGTGCGTCAGTTCTGCATGCGATACTTCCGAGTCTGGTTGTAGAGTGTCTTGAGACTGATCCCGAGCGTCTTGGCGGCCTTCCGTTTGCTGCCGTTAAGGTGGTCAAGCGTCGCAAGGATCAGTCGTCGCTCGACCTCCTCCACCGTCATACCGACCTTTATCGGAATGGTGTGTCCGAGTGCCAGCGTCGCCGGCCTGCGGATCTCGGCCGGCAAGCACTCGACCGTGATTTCGGGGCCAGCCAGGATATAAGCGCTATAGAGCGCGTTCTTGAGCTCCCGAATGTTCCCGGGCCACGCATACGACGTTAGCATCGCAAGCGCCTCTGGCATCAAGCGCTTGGATGCGCCCTCGAGCGCCGCAATCTGCGTGAGAAAATGTTCGGCGAGGAGTGGCACATCCTCGGCACGATCGCGGAGGGTGTGCAGGGAGAGCTGAAATACCTTGAGCCGGTAGTACAAGTCTTCGCGAAGTTTGGCTTGCTTGATCGCTTCCTCGGGCTGCCGATTGGTCGCGGCGAGGAAGCGAATGTCGACCGGCAGCGGAGTTTCTCCTCCGGTGCGGGTGAACGTGCCGCTTTCGAGGACCCTGAGGAGCTTGACCTGCAGCTCCATGGGCATCTCCGTCACCTCGTCGAGGAAGAGGTGCCGTGCGTCGCTCGCTCGAACACACCGTGGTGCCGTCGATCGGCGCCGGTGAAGCTGCCCCGCTCGTGACCGAAGAGCTCGCTCTCAATGAGCATGGGAGAGAGCGCGCTGCAATTCAATGCGACATACGGCCCGTGCCGGCGTCGGCTCAAGTCGTGAAGGGTTCGCGCGACCAGTTCCTTGCCAGTGCCGCTCTCTCCCACGATGAGGACCGTGGCGTTCGTCGGTGCCACGCGTGAAATGTGCGCGTAGACCTCCTTCATCGGCGGAGACATGCCGACCAACCGGCCGAACCTGTGTTCCGCCACATCCTGGGACGGCCTGGTTCGCGATGGGAAGCGTGCAACTCGGGTGTCGGACGTCAGTTCGAGAGTCATTGGAGCGGACTATGACTGATCCGACTCGTGCGCACTGAGCAATAAGAGACAGGGGCTTAGTGCGTTAGTGCACAGCCAGATTCGCTGCGGCCTGCTACCGTGTTGTTGGTAGTCCCGCACGACCAGCGTCCGCGACTGGACGCATTCACAGGAAAGAACAAGATGAACAGTAGATCGATGCTCACCACGGTTGCCGTGCTCTGCCTGGCCTTTGGTGTCAGCACCGTCGCGAGCGCACAGAAGAAAGCGAATCTCGAGGACGAGGTCGGCCAGTCGGAAAAGGCCGCCAAGGTCTTCGGCGAGATCATGGGCACTCCAGATAAGGGGATTCCCCAGGACCTGCTCGAGAAGGCCGAATGCGTCGCGGTGTTCCCGTCGGTGCTCAAGGCCGGCTTCGTCGTCGGTGGGCAGGGTGGGCGCGGCGTGGCCAGTTGCCGCACAGTCGACGGGTGGAGCGCTCCGGCCTACTTCACGCTGGGCGGGGCGAGCGTGGGATTCCAGATCGGCGCCGAGTCAACCGACCTCGTGATGCTCTTCATGAACAAGGACGGCTTGAACAGCCTGCTCTCGGATGAATTCACGCTGGGCGGCGACGCGTCTGTGGCCGCCGGGCCCGTCGGTCGGCAGGCCGGCGCAGAAACCGACCTGAAGCTCACTGCCCAGATCCTCTCCTATTCGCGCAGCAAGGGTCTGTTTGCCGGACTCGAGCTCAAGGGCCTCGTCATCAAGGCGGACAAGGACGACATGCGCGACGTCTACGGCGCAGGCATCACGGCCAAAGAAGTACTGAAGGACAACAAAGTCACCGCGCCTATCGGCGTGCGGGCCTTCCCCCTCGCGCTCGGACGCTACTCGTCGCGCAACGCCACGGAATAACAGCTCGCACTCACCGGCGCGGTCGTGATGTCGCGCCGGTAGACGCAGTGAGAATCGACGCGTTGTTCACCAAGCCACCGTTTCAACAAGGAGAAGTCCATGGTCACCATACTGTTCGTCGTACTTGTGCTGATGCTGGTCGGCGCGTTGCCGTCGTGGCGTCACAGTCGAAACTGGGGCTACTATCCCAGCGGCGGCGCTGGCCTGGTGCTTCTCGTCCTGGTCGTCCTACTGCTGTCAGGTCGACTCTAACGGTCGATTACGGCTTCTTGCACACGAAGGAGTCGGCTGCATCGAGGCTTCCCGCGCCTGTGTAGGTGGCGATCTCCGGATGCGCGCAGAGCGGGCGTCTGCGATCGACCGCGGCGCCCGTCAGGTGCTCGGCGACGATCTGCTTCGGCGCTTCGCCCTTCTCAACCCAGCGCTCGATCACGCCCATGCGATCAAAGCTGTCAGGACCGTCGCCGCCGCGGCAGTGCGTCATGCCCGGCATCATGAACAGTCGAATCGAGTCGGAAGACGACTTCGTCGCACCAACCACGGCCTGATAGTAGTTGACGCTGTTCATGGGCGCGACGAGTTGATCGTTCCACCCGTGGTACATCAGGACCTTCCCGCCTCGCGCAAAGTACGGCTCCAGGTTTGGGTCGGTCGCGTCGATCACCTGGCTAGCCGCTTTTTCAGCGAGAGCGACGTCGCGATCGAAGTCCAGCGTGCGGAAGTCCCACCCGGGATCGTTGGCGACGACGAACTGAAAGAACTCCACGGCTTCGCCCACCGGCTCTGGCCCGGCCAGCCCGCCCCATCCCAGCTCGCTTCCCGGCTGCAGCGCGGGGAAGATCTCCTTGCCTGTCCGCGGGTTCATCGCTGGCGTATAGATCTGCTGCGCCGCAGCAACCTGCGGCGCAGTCAGACAAGACACGGCATCACCAGCCTTGCACCGCAGCGTTGCAGGATCGAAGCGGCAACGATCCGGTGACGTCAGCAGGCCGTCTTTCGCGCCATCGTCTGCATCGCACTTTGCGAGCGCGGCATCGTTGATCGTCTTGTACTTCGCCGGCGGGATGTAGCTCGCATCGTCTTTGTGAACCGCTTGCGCAATCCATAGCTCCCAGATCATCTGGTGCACGCGTGCGTTCACCGGCGCGCCGGCAATGATGCCGTCGTAGTCCGCCGGATAGCGCTGCGCTTCCATCAGACCTTGACGCCCACCCGTCGAACATCCGTTCCAGTACGAATACTGCGGCGCACTACCGTAGAACGCTCGAATGACTGCCTTGACCGCGACAGTCATCTCGTGAACAGCCCGATATCCGTAGTCCACAAGACGCTCGGGATGCCCGGGAACAAAGCTGGCCGTGTTGCCTGCATGTCCGGTGTCGGTGCCCGCGGTTGCGTAGCCGCCGGTCACAGCCTGCGCCATCGCCGCATACGGAATCACACCCGCCCAGGCGCCATTGCCCACCGACTGCAGTTTCCGATTCCAACCGCTCATGGGCAGCCAGAACTCAGTCTTGATCTCTGAGTCAGTCGTCGGTTTCAAGGTCGCCGCGACGCGACAGAACGTCGGGAGATTCGCAATCGTGGCATTCGGGTTCGTGGCCCCTGGAGGTGTGAAGCTCCCGGTCACAACGACCGCCGTAGTCACCGAGACGTTCTCGAGCGAGAGCGACTTCAAACCGTCGCACGATTGAGGCGTCTGCGCGAACAGCGGACCGGCGTATAAAAGGACGACAAGCGAGAGCAGATGACGATGGTTGGGCATGAAGGAATCCTGCGGGTCCGGCGATGCTCCGCCGAACGAGGCGGGAAGGTCAAGGGGGGAATCCCACCGACAACTTCACGGCGGTGTACTCAGAGTGGACCGTGCCGTCAGCTGCGCGAATGACGAGTGGGGGCTCGACCCACGTGCGCCCGCGCACAACTTGTGGCAGATCGGTTGCGCGCATCATCAGGAAGAGTCCGACCAAAGGAGGTTCGCCTTCGCGGAACACAACAGGGCGGCGCCTGATGAGAGTCGCATCTGCTGCTCGCGCAGCAGTCTCGAGGCGGGGGCGCTGGTCCTCGGGAAAGACACAGGCGAAGACTCCACCAGGGGCGAGGTGTGCGACAGCCACGCGCGCGTAGTCTGTGATGTCACCGCGCAGTTCGAAGCGACACGCCACCTTCTGCGGATGGTCTCCTTCGATTCCGGTGCCGGGAGGGAAGTACGGCGGGCTGCCGAGCACAAGATCAAAGGTTTCGCGCGCACCGAGTGCGGCGGTATCACGAAAGTCCGCGCGACGAATCTCGTACCTGGACTCAAGTCCGTTGTATGCGGCTGACTTGCGCGCCAGGCGAACACTGTCTTCCTGCGCTTCGATCGTGACAAACGTCGCACCCGGAAGCCGCCACGCCGCAATCATCCCGACCGAGCCGATTCCCGAACCGAGATCGAGCACGCGAGACGCCGTCGGCGCCCAGCTCGTCCCATACCACGCCGTCAGTACGTCGTCGGTCGAGAAGCGATGTCCATCGCGAAGCTGGAAGATTCGAAAGTGCCCGCTGATCGCATCGAGCGTCTCTTCGGCGGGCACCGATGGCGGCGCGAGCACGCCGGGTGGAATCGGGCCCGGCTTTGCCCAACCTTTGAAATGCGTGTCCAAAGACCTGTCGACTCCCAACGTCCAACTCCAAGGTACCATCGACTCGATGTCGACGCTCGCTGATCGGCTGATGTCGTTCGTGGTCGAGCGATATCCGCTCGCGCTGTCGGCCGTGCGACGAGCGTTGGAATCGTGTGACCTCGCACGGGTCGCAGATCAGAGGACGCTCGAGGATCTGCGGCCGCAGTTCTGCCAGGCGCTCGAGAAGAGTCTCGGCGACATCTCGGTCAACGGCGTGCCAGACACCACCCCTGGAGTCACGGCAGCAACCAGGCTCCACAGCGCGCACGATGAGCTCGTTGCCGCATGCGACGGCTTCCTGATCCGTGAAGCGATTGCGACCTCGCTGACCGCGGATGAACGCCGCGAGATCCTGCGCGGGATGATTCTGACTCGCGCCGTGGACAATCGCCTCAAGCAGTTCTTCCTCAGCGGTGAGATCACATTCGACGACGTTCCGTTTCAGGGAAAAGGATTCAGGTCGCTCGGGCAGGAGGCCGTTTACGCTGCCGGTATCCGGCTGAAACGCGGCGCACAGTGGCGTGACGCCGAGAGCGGCTGGCAGGGCGACATCGTCGGTCCCATCATCCGCGATCTTGGTGTCGCCCTCGCGATGCGGCCCGAACCAGACACGGTCCGCATGGTCCTCAACGCGCAGATGGCCAAAGCCGGTCCTCCGATGGACGGTCGCGATCTGCACATCGGCGACTGGGAGTGGGGAATCCTGCCGGCCACGGCGCCGCTGTCGATCAGCACGCTGTCCATTGCCGGCATCGCGATGGCGTTCTCGCGCGAGAGCAGCGGGCGGGTCGCCCTCTCGTTCATTGGCGAGGGCGGATCGTCGCTCGGCGAGTGGCACGAGGCGATCAACTTGTGTGCGGCGCGAAAGCTGCCCGCGGTGTTCTGCATCGAGAACAATCAGACAGCGCTCTCGACATCTGTTTCCGAACAGTCCGCGGCTCGCGTGTTTGCGGACAAAGCCGCCGGCTACGGCATTCCCGGTATCACGATCGACGGCACGGATCCCGACCTGGTGGCCGCGGCGTTTACGTGGGCGGCGGATCGCGCGCGCGCCGGCGCTGGACCCGCGCTCATTGAGCTCGTGTCCATGAGGATGTCCGGACACGCGCACCACGACGACATGCTTTTCCTCGGCAAGGAACCGTCAATCGGGTGGGACTATCCGAAGTTGTCGCGCGGCGCGTACGCGGATGCCGGTTTGTATTCGTTCTGGGCTGCAAGAGATCCGATCGTCATTTACGCGACGCGCCTCGAGGCCGCCGGAATCATCACGGGCTCCGAGTTCGAGCGCCTCAAACAGGAAGCGCTCGATCTCGTCGAGACCGAAGCGCGCGCCGTGATCGATGCACCGTGGCCGGAACCGGCCGACGCCGGCACGCGAGTCTACGCAGGCGATTCACTCGAGCA
>Ga0207643_10001685_pt1 | contig 12398 bp, 10 predicted proteins | sample KBSMisM62_FD_184313 | JGI IMG/M metagenome (GOLD analysis project Ga0207643, IMG submission 184313) | Miscanthus rhizosphere microbial communities from Kellogg Biological Station, Michigan, USA - KBS Miscanthus M6-2 (SPAdes) (version 2) | ecosystem: Host-associated > Plants > Roots >...
TAAGTCAGGTTTGAAATGTTGTATGGAATATTTATTGCTTCAGAATTATTGGCGTAAGTTAAATTTGAATATGCTATCGGTGCAATTAGAACGCCCATGATGACTAATGGAGCTGTATGTAATATCAATACAAATTATTCACAGGGCAAAAAATTAAAGACGCTGATACAAGTGTCTAATTGTCATCTTTTAGTCATATCTTATTTAGATATCAGTACTAGAACACTTAAACCTGAATATTTTAGATAACATATCAAAGAATATAGATGGATATCTTTAGCCTGCTAATTCATCGGATCAATTACAGTGAATTGATAGAGATGTTGCTATATATTGCAGGATCAATTTTATCATTGGTTTTGGTTCTCCTTTCTATTAGTTCTTACAAAAAGAGCGGCTTGAAGAAATTAATGTATGCTGTGATTGCATTTTCATTATTTTGTGTATTCTTGATTTATGAAGGTTTAGAGCATTTTTATTCTTTGGATAATCCGTTCACTGACATTGTGATTCCGTCATCAGGATTGGCTATAATACTATTTTTCTTTTTGGCCGTGATAAAGAAAAATAATACTTCCACATAGTTGCCTCCTAATCGTTAATCCATTTACTTTATTTTGTAAGCGACGAAAAAACTTGGATCCTTTTGTTACCCCTGTCTACCACATAGACGTGTCCTTTCGAATCAATAGATACGTGTTCGGGCTTTGAAAATTGGCCGTCACCCAATTTTAAGGGTCCTGCTCCATCCGGATCGACACAGCCTTCTCCAGTAGACATCTGGCAGTAAGATCCGATTTTGCCTAGAAAATGACCGTCAGTATCCAAAACTTGAACTCTCGGATTGGATTCGCCATCTACAATGTAGACTCTGTCTTGCTTGTCAACTGCTATATGCTCTTGAGGTATCGAGAATTGACCATCTCCAGTACCTCTAGAACCCCACTTTTTCAAGAATTTACCGTTGCTATCAAACACCTGAACTCCGGGCCTGTCTAATTCACCCACATAAACATTCCCTTTGGAGTCGACGTCAATTGCATGAGGATGATTAAATTGTCCATCTCCAATACCTTTAGAACCCCATTTATTAACTAAAATGAAACTACTGTTGAATTTTAATATTCTATCATTTCCTGTATCAGTAACAAATATTCCAAAAGGTGAAAATGTAATATCTTCTGGTCTGTTTAACTGATTGTCGGCATCTCCTCTTCCATTTCCACCCTTTGCTAGGAATGTACCGTTTACATCAAATTTTTGGATACGGTGGTTTTCTCTGTCTACGATATATATTCCATCATTTGGATCAATGCCAATGCTATAAGGAACATTAAATTGACCATTCCCTGAACCTTTTGAACCCCACATTTTAACGAATTTACCATCATCGGTAAATTTTTGGATATTATCTAACTTTCTGTCACTAACATAAACGAAACCATTCAAATCAAAATCGATATCGTGAGGCCTTACAAACTTACCTGGACCTGATCCATTAGAACCCCATTTTTCAAGAAAAGAAAATTTGAGTTGAGTATTTTGTGCTTTAGCGTCCTGTGTTAATTGCATATTACTACTATGCAGTACCATCCCTGCTATTGCCACTGAAGATATTAATATAAAAATCAGGTTCTTGCGTATTCTCACTCTAATAATATATTATAATTGGATAGATAAGCGATCTGATGCAGTTAACTAAGTGTGATTTCAAATTACTAATAATTATAGTGCTTTGGCCAGCATTAAACAAGAGAACTAACAAATAGTAACTAATACTAAATTTGGAAAATCAACTTACAGGAAATTAATTTATAGTCAACTAAAAAATTGATATCTAATATTTGTTATTGTTTAAAATAATGATCGATATTTTAGTAATACAAATGCCTAAATGAGCCATTCTATATTTTTTAATTTGATACTTGTACTAAAGAATTTTTATATTAAAACCTATTTACATCGGTTACTTTTGAAATACGTTACGATCTTAATCACTGCAATTTGTTTCTCATTTATCGCTTCTATTCATATTTCAATGCACTCTCAATCATCTGCCTTAGGATATACCATAAGTAATTCAACTCTACAACCGAAGACATGTAGAAATAACCAACCTTATGACTCAAACGCACCTGTAGATAGAAGTTGCATCGTTGATTCATCTATTGTCGGAGTTCCGGCTGCTAATTTTAACAAGTTAAAGACCTTACGAATTGCCGTGGTTGGAGACATAGATTCAAATCAAGGCCTGGCTACTCAATTAGAACTCGCAAATTATTACAATGTTCAAGCATTGATAATTCCAGGGGACTTTGAATATTCAAATGGCAATGAAGTTTTAAACTCACTCCAATCACATGGATTTACTAAAGAAAATACTGACATCGTGGTTGGAAATCATGATTCTGCTAATGATATCAAAACGTGGTTAGACAGCAATAGTACATATGGTAAGATACAATTTCCTTTTACTAATAATGTTGAATTGTTCAATATAGATGCAAATATAAAATTCGATTGTTCAAGCCCACAGTTCCAAACATTGAAATCGCAAATAGAATCGAGCACTGCATTGTATAAATTCGCAGTCGTTCATGAACCATTTGTTACGGTAAAAAGTGACCATGCAGATAACGGTCAATTCGATTGTTACGATCCCCTATTTAGAGCCAATGGAGTTGATGCGGTATTGCAGGCCCACAATCATAACTATCAAAGATTTAATATTAATGGCCTAATGTATGGCGTATTTGGCACAGGAACGCATGACACAGGTTCTGCTATGTATCCATTAAACTCCAATAGCTGGGAAGGGAATGAATGTTTAAAATGTATTACTGGTAAAAACGGAATTACCATTATTGATCTGAATCTAAACAGTGCGAATTCGAAGCATTTTGTTGGATGGTTCATTGGTATGGGAAAGGAAATTCTTGACAAATTTTAGATTTTTATTTTGCGCAGTTACTGAATTAATCCGTATTTATCTATTAACAATTATTGAATTCATTGAGCTTCATATTCTGTGTAGGAACTTTCCACACTTATAGAAATAATCAAAAACCAGAGTATAATTACCTAAGAATTGTCCGATTCATAATTTCGTTCAAAACTTTTCAACCTATGGACATTGTCACCGATTAGACAAATTACAAAAATTTCAATTATTCCTGATAGCGTAAGACAAAAAGAATAAGATTTATTAAGTTACAGACATTCAATAAATCTTGTGTTTAGGCAAATCACTGTAGTTTTACTTGCAACATTAGTATTCACTGTATACACAGCATACTCATCGACTCATTATTCTTTTGCAAAAAAAGTTGAATGTGCAGATGGATTTACTGAAATGAAGTGGGATCCAAAAAATCACAAACCTCACAATGATTCCTTTAAGGAATTTGAATTACTAGCATATCATGGTTCTTTATGTGAACTGACAAAATGCATAGATCATGAGGAATGCACGAATCGTGATGCAGTAGATTGGCAAAAGTTCAAGAACTCGCCCGCATATCAATTGAGTTATGAAGGCCAGAAAAAATGTCTGGAAACAGGACATGAAGATGGTAACGGAAAGGACGGTCTCGTAGGATACGAAATTCTTTCTTGCGGAATAGGAGAGGACAGATATTAAAGTTATCATAAGCAATCCATAAGACAATTAGGGGCCGGTGTAGGGCTCTACGATTTTGACAAGCATAATTCATACACGACCTTATTGATAGGCCGTATATTCTATATTGTGCAATATTTATTAATATGCTGAACTTACGGATGAGGGTAGAATTTTCATTATTACGTCGACTCAGATGGATCCGAACAAGGTCAGTTTGCTGTGCCATCTTGTATTGATACCAAAGCAGGAATTGCCATTTATGTGGAACAGAACAAATAATTCGAATCCAGCTTTTTCAGATAACTGTTAAATTGAAATGTATTCGGAATACTGTAATATCGATATACTATTTGGTAATCCATTATCATAGATCACAAATTAATCCATTTGCGATTCTGTCTGCCAAATAGATATTTGCCTTATTAGCCACATAAAGAAGATGGTCGAAATTATCATAAACCCTTGAAATCGGAATGTCAATAAATCTCCTAGGAAAGTTTTAAGTCAGTTGACTGATCCATATATTTTGGCAAAAAGCATCTCCAAGCAGATGCAATTGCAATTAAATAAATTCGTTTTACGTAACATCATATTTTTGTGAGAATCTCACTATAGCATGAGCTACACCATTTTTTACAATTGTAAAGTCCTATTGTTATATTTGATATGGTTTTAACATTATTACATGGCAAAAGATCCTGTATGTGGCATGTTTGTGGAAGAAAAATCCGATTCGATCAGACATACTATGAAGGGTAAGAAATATTTCTTTTGCAGTAGCCAATGTCTGAACGAATTTGTAGAGCCAGAAAAAGAATTGAAGAAACTGAATATTCAAGTAGCTTCAAGTGTGATACTTACGATTCCAATTATTCTTTTGAGTCTACCTCACATGATGCCGGCACAATTCGGGCATTTCCTTCCAATAGACTTGATGCGGAATTCAAGATACATTATGCTTGTATTAGCTACTCCCATACAATTTTGGATTGGCTGGAGATTTTATAAAGGATTTTGGGATGGGGTTAAAGCGAAAGCATCAAATATGGACACACTCATTGCAATTGGAACATCCGCGGCTTATTTATATAGTGCAACAGTAACTATTGCGGCTGATGTCTTTCCATTTAGTTACGTTTATTTTGAAACAGCTGCCGTAATTATTACATTAATACTTGTAGGTCGGTTACTAGAGACAAAAACAAAAGAGAAGGCTTCCAGTGCTGTAAGAAGACTACTTGATTTGCAGCCCCATGTGGCAAAGGTGTTGCGAATAATAAAGACTCCAACCGGACAAGCTCTAGAGGAAGAGGTAATTATACCAATTGAAGAGATAAAAGAGAACGACATATTGATTGTTAGACCTGGAGAGAGTATTCCGACAGATGGAACAATAATAGAGGGAGCTTCAACATTAGATGAATCAACAGTGACTGGTGAGAGTATTCCTATTGACAAATCAAAAAACGATGAAGTAATAGGTGCAACTGTAAATAAGACAGGTCTGTTGAAAATTAGAGCTACAAAGGTTGGACAGGACACCGTGCTTTCACAGATAATAAATTTAGTTGAAGAAGCTCGAACTGGAAAAGCACAGATGCAGAGAACGGTTGATCAAGTTGCAAAATATTTCGTTCCTGCAATAGTATTTACTGCAATCGGCGTTGGAATGGGATGGTATTTTTTAGGAGGTATAGGGTTTACTTACAGCCTATTAGCTTTTGTTTCTGTGATTATTATCGCATGTCCTTGTGCACTTGGAATTGCGACACCTGCTGCATTAATGATGGGTTCCGGAAAGGCCGCTGAATATGGAATATTATTTAAGGGCGGAGAGTACCTTGAGATGGCAAGTAAAATTCAGACAATAGTTTTTGATAAGACCGGAACATTGACGGAAGGAAAGCTATCAGTTACTGATATCCATATCATTCCCGAATCGAAATCTGGTATTACAGAAAAGGAGATTCTTAGATTAGCAGCAATTGCTGAGACAGGCTCAGAACATCCCTTAGGGAAAGCCATTGTTAGAAAAGGAAAAGAAGAGAATGTGATTCCAATTCCAGAGATATCCGAAACAATTTCGGGTCAAGGATTAAAGGCCGTGTACGAAGGACTTGTGCTATTGATTGGAACTAGAAAACTGATCACGGAAAATGGCATATTAATTGGCGACAGTGTTGAATCAATACTAACTGAACTTGAAATTGCAGGAAAGACCGCTGTCTTGTTGGCAGCAGATTCAAAACTTTGTGGAATTTTAGCTCTTGCTGATACAACAAAGAAAAGTGCAAAAATTGCAGTTGATGATTTGAAGTCAAAAGGCAAGGAAGTTATTATGCTAACAGGAGACAATGAACGAACAGCCAGGTCAATCGCGTCTCAACTTGGAATAGACAGAGTAATAGCTGAAGTTCTACCCCAACAAAAAGAACAAGAAATTTCAAGATTAAAGTCTGAAGGCAAGATTGTGGCTATGGTAGGAGATGGTATCAATGATGCTCCGGCCTTAGCTCTTGCAGACCTAGGAATTGCGATAGGGTCGGGTACAGATGTTGCGAAGGAAACTGGTGGAATTATCCTAATAAAAGGTGATGTCAGAGATGTATCTATCGCACTGGAACTAGGGAAGAAGACAGTTACAAAGATAACACATAATTTATTCTGGGCATTCGCCTACAATACTGGATTGATACCCATAGCTGGTGGTGCTTTGGTCCCCCTGCTAGGTGTAGGAATATTTGGATGGTTACCAATGCTGGCTGCACTTGCGATGGCTATGAGTTCGGTGACTGTGGTAGGAAATTCCATACTATTAGATAGATACAAACCAAAATCTCTACTTGCTGCGACAGTTCAATAAAAGCCTGATAAGAAATCAAAAATGTAGTCTATGATCAGAATCTTCGATGTTGTGATACAAGTCTTATTTATTAGCGTTTGAAATTATGGATATGACAAAAATTCCAGGGCCGCAAGCTGTAAGAATAGTAAAAGAATTCAAGAATTTAGTCTATAATTCTACTTTCACCTACCCCCTTGTAATTAAGACTGGATTGGGATGTAGGATTGAAGATGTTGATGGCAACAAGTTTTTAGATTTTACGTCCAATATTGGCTCCTGTCCATTAGGATATTCCCATCCCGAAATTTTAGCGGTTATCAAAGAGTATAGTAGTAAGAAAAATGGAGTTCATAAGATGGCCGGCCAGGATTTCTATTGCGAAGAACATATCAAAATTGCTAAAAAACTCCTTTCAATAAGTAAAAGGAATTGTAAAGTTTTTTTCATAAATAGTGGAGCAGAAGCGGTGGAGAACGCTATAAAGTTAGCTTATAAGAAAAAGGGTCCTTTGCCAGGAGTGTCTTGTCAGGGTGATTTTCATGGTAGAACACTTGGGGCTTTGAGCTTTACAATGAGTAAAAAAGTACAAAAGACAAACTTTCCTGAGTTACCAGTTAAAAGGATTAAATTTTGCACTGTAGACTCTGATCCTCAAATAAATCAATTGGAAAGTTTGCTAAGGGAACATAAAATGGCTTTTATTCTGACTGAAACGATTCAGGGAGAAGGAGGACTAAATGTTGCAAGTAAATTATTTATTCAGAACATAAGAAAGTTGGCAAATAAATTTAAAGTTCCACTGATCTTTGACGAAGTCCAAAGTGGAATGGGAAGGACTGGAAAATGGTGGGCTTACGAACATTACGGAGTGGAACCCGATATAATGACTGTTGCAAAAGCCCTTCAAGTAGGAGCTACGGTATACGATAAAGAATATGAACCTGATGAATCTGGAGTTCTTTCAAGTACATGGGGAGGAGGAGATAGAATTGAAATGGCAGTGGGTACAAAGATAATAGATATTATTATCAAGGATGGTCTGTTGTCTAATTCCCTAATGATTGGTAACATGTTGTTAAAGCATTTTATTGATATGATTGGCAACAAAGGACTTATTGATGTAAGAGGAATTGGCTTAATGATTGGACTCGAATTCGACACAAGCGCGGTAAGAGACTATGTGGTAAATCGATTGTTTAAGAGAGGACTCCTCGTTCTTCCGGCCGGAATAAAATCAATTAGAATAATGCCACCACTAATCATAAATGAGGATGAAGCTGCGAAAGGTGTTGCTTTAATATCCGATACCCTAAACGGATATCATAAATAGAATTTATAAAACATATTCGCTGAATATGGTATACTAATATGCCTTGAAACTATCTCCTAATACGTCAGAAGCGATTTTGAGTTCCAATACTTCGTTAGCTCCTTCATAAATCATCGTTGCACGAGAATCAAGGAAGTGCTTTGCTACACGTGTTGTTTTCAGGTAACCAAATGATCCAAACACTTGTAATGATCTCGAAGCACAATCAAATGCCATGTTTGTGGCGTGAAATTTGGCAACAGTAGTTAGCCCGTCAGCTTCCTTTCTTAATTGTGAATAAGTATTGTTACTACGATTAAGTTCTGATTGCCAATCGTCTTGCTCCTGCTTGAACTGTTCAACGTAATCATGCAATTTCTGTCTAGCAAATGCAGCCCGATAGGTAAGCCATTTAGAGCTTTCTATGCCTATGACTATTTTTGAGATATGTTGTTGAATTAATTGTTTCTTTGCTAAGTGCGACCCATGTTGTACTCTTGATCTAGCGTGTCCCAATGCTTCGTTGAGACAGTCTTTCATAACTCCAATCGATCCTGCTGCAACACTTAATCGACCATCTATCAGGGCACTGAAGGCAATGTTTAATCCCTGGCCGACATTCCCTAACAAATTATGTTTTGGTATACGGCAGCCCTCAAAATCAATCTCAGCATTCTTAATTGTAAGTAAACCCATTTTATTTTTCATTTCTTTTCTTCTTATTCCAGATGAATCCATATCTACGATAAAAGCTGATATCTTACCTGTTGCCTTATCTCGAGCATATGTTGTGATGATATTTGCTATGGTACCATTACCAATCCAGTGCTTCCTTCCGGTTAGTAAATAGCAATCACCTACATCTTCATATTCACTAATCATTGATGAAGGATCACTACCTGCTTGAGGTTCGGTTAAGGCGAAGGCCATGATACTTTTACCGTTCGTTGTGGCTGGCAAGAATTCCTTTTTTTGTTCCTGATTTGCCCAGCCTTGTAGTAGCATTTGCCCTATAGAAGTGTGCACAGAAAAAAAAGTTCTCATAGAATTACCTTCTTCACCGATTCTTTCCAAAGTCTTGCAATACGTTAGAATATCATATCCTAGTCCTCCATAATCCTTTGAAATAGGACAACCAAGCATTCCAATTTTACTAAATTCAGGAACCAACTTTTCATTCAACTTTTCTTCAATGTAACATGCTTCTTCAAAACTCCGAAGTGTTTTACATACAGAGTCCACCTTTGAAATAAACTGATTCTGATCATCGGTGGTATTAAAATTCATGCACGACAAATTGGTATATTGAGGCACGATATTCTATGAATATTTTCCTATAAAAAGCATACAAGGGGTTATTCACTTTTGCCTATGTCATTATATGATAACCTCGGGATGTTTGGTTGCTTTTATGTTCAAGTTGTGACTCCTGATCATATAGACATAGCTGACGATATTGAATTCATTTTACCGGCTCAAATGTGACTAGTTTCATTTGCATGTATATCCAAGTAACTAAGAGGAATTCACCTAATTTGAAATATGATTTTGGATCTCAAAGACCATAATTCCTTACTCACTATAGTATCCATTGAATGAGCTGATATATCCAAGTGATATTGTTACTAAGTTGTTACGAAGATCCTTGAAAACTAGACTTGTATTCTTGAAATAAGTTTTGTTTGATATTTTCTACGAGATTTTTTACCTCGTAAACATCATTTAGCTCATTCAGTTTCTTTGACTTTATTCCGAGCGATTCCAACTCAGATACCCAAGGGATTAGTGAGTTGGGAATTTCGGAACTCTGAGTGTAGAACTTTATTTGCACAACATAAAATGGTCGCGAACTTTATAATAAGATACTGCTAACGAAATCTTAAGAGTAAATAAAAAACCAAATCGGATGATTCTATTATTGGAAGATATCATGTTAGAAAAATAGCTTTCGCTCATTATAATTTTCAGATATTTTGAGTAACCGATCATGAAGCTACTTCAAATACGCTAATCTTATTTTGGAGAATTTACGAGTCATAATTGTTAGAATATTATCAGAATGGCAAGCAAATTATGGAGTCCTAATAATACATTGAATCGAGTTGTATGCTTTCAGAATCCATTTTTAGATCAGTAAGAACAATTTCAGGAAGTTATAATCATGTTTTTGCTGTTTCGACCTGTATAATCCATTCACAGTTCACATTAGCCTTTTCGTGATGCTTTCTAACAGCTTCCTCATTTGGCGCATCAAGTACACAGAAACATACATTTGCATCCTTATTGAAAAGAAGGTCCACATGGGATACACCAAATTCATCCCTAGGTGATGCACAAAGCTCTTGAAGATGTTCCTTGGTAAAAGGAACTTTATGAGTATCCATAAATATTGGCATTTAATATTCTACCTTCTTTTCAAAAGACCAATCATGCATATAAGTTTCTCCATTTAATTTGAATTCCTTTTAGAATTAAGAGATCTTATCATAAAAGGTAAATAAAATGTTGTTGTAATGAATTTTATTTCCCCAAGGCCGTATCAGATTAGGATATTTCTAGTCCTTAAATAGCACTGATAATTCCAATATAGGGAATATAATAATATGGTATTTTTACTAATGTTTTTGGAAGATGCTAATAATAAAGAAATATTTATGTTAAAGATTCAATTTGTTTTATTTGTTGTCGAAATTCTGCTTCAATCTCATCTGATACTTCAAGTATGAACCTAATCTGATTCATAACTGATAAACGATAGAAATTTAATATATCGCCTTCCAAATTTTCGGATTCACGCTCTACGTCATGAATCTGTTGTTTTACTCTTTCCATTATTTCATCGCATATAAGAACTGCTATTTCTTTCTGAAATTCTACAAGATCTTTATTTTGTTTCTTAAGATGAAGTCGCAATAATTTGCTTATTTTTCGTTTAGATCTATCATTGTTCATTTGATAAATTATCTCCCTTCAAATCCCAGTATCCCGGCTTTCTAATCGTTTCTTGTATTTTTGATGTGATATGTTGCAACGATCTACACATGGAGATTGAGTCTGAAAGCTTATACAATTAACTGAATTGTGTTGGGTTTTAACCATTTTATAATTTGTTGACCACACAGTAGGCTCCCACGTAGACACAAGGGCTGGCGGATTTCAAGTTCATTATCAGCGCTTCGCCGGTTCTAATTGACCCAAAAATGCTGATAATACTATATAAAAAAAATATTTTTCTACTTTGATTGTACTAAAATGGGTTTAGCAAAATCAAAGTCATGTAATCCATTTCTTGTTGCTGTAATAGTGCAGGGAATATTATCTTTCATGAAGCTTGACCACATTACATCACAAATTCTGCACTTAAATTCGCCTGGAACGCCGTCTGGTTTTATTGTTCTTACCACATTTACTTAATGGCAACGCTGATATAATTACCCTTGCTTATTCGTTATACTATTTTGTCACTAGAATAATAAGTCCAACGATCAGTGTCGCTGCAGCTAATATTAAAGACAATATAGTCCATTTGGATAGATCAAGACCTGTCAAACCTACTCATTTCTCCATCTAAACTCAAATGATTCATTGAATATTGATGGAAGTAAGTCCTTGATAGACGACGTCATTCAAATTTCAAGCTCCCATTAGTCTAACTCTTTTATTATTTGTTGTCCAATTCCCTTACAAGTGTCGACAAAGGACAAGAACACGCGCGTGGCTGGTGGGCCTTTTGTAAATTGGCCCATCAGTTTTCGACGATCCAGGCGAGTAATTTGCTTTTTTATAAAATGCTGCAGATAATATGGCAAGTGCATAATTTATAAAAACCATCATGAAGTCGCTACTAGTAGTACCAGGAATCTGTGTAGTAATGATACTTGAGTAGATATATGCAACCACAGCCTTTATACAATATGTTACCCTATCAACTAGTATGTTTAATAGAGGTTCGTGCAGAGGGTGTGGATCAACTTTGAGTCCTATTTCTTCGTGCATCATGTGTCACGAATACATTTCATGGAGCTGTGATGAATGTAACTCGGTTGAATATGTTATACATTCCTCAAGTTACTGCAGGAGATAATCATTGACACTATACGGGAACTTTTCATTTTTCACGTGAACAAAGCAATTCCCTTGGATTCCTTATTCTCACAATCTCAAAATGTCTTTAGAAAATATAATTAAGAACCAAATTTTTATTTAAAACTTCCAATACGAGTATCTAAGTTTATTTTCTAATAAGCATAATTGGTCAGTGCATATCCGGTGAAGAATAGTAGCACCAACCAATAGATAAATCTCAGAATGGTTTAGAATTACCTCCTAAAATTGTCGAAAACTCTGAAGGTGTTATTTCAGACTGGTAATGGTTTGACTGAACAAGTTTTAAGTGGTGAAGGGGACTCTGAAGACAACAATCAATCCTCAACTCAGACAGCCAGCGATCAGACTTTAAGTAGTGAAGGGGACTCTGAAGACAACAATCAATCCTCAACTCAGACTTCAGGTGGGAGTGAATCCAATCAAAATACTAACCAATTCACAGTAACACAGAACCAAATTCAGAATAATCAGGAAGTCAACATACAAAATAACGTCCAGTTGAAACAGAAATTAGA
>Ga0207643_10001686_pt1 | contig 12394 bp, 12 predicted proteins | sample KBSMisM62_FD_184313 | JGI IMG/M metagenome (GOLD analysis project Ga0207643, IMG submission 184313) | Miscanthus rhizosphere microbial communities from Kellogg Biological Station, Michigan, USA - KBS Miscanthus M6-2 (SPAdes) (version 2) | ecosystem: Host-associated > Plants > Roots >...
GACCAACCCCGGCACCGCATCCTGTTTGACCCGCATCTCGTTCAGCGTGAACGAGTGGATGACGTCGCGGGCGGTCAACTGGACGATGACGGGGTGGCCAACCGGCAGCATGAGCGAATTGATCAGCCCCACGTCGTCTCTGGCGGCGGGATCGGCGCGATCGATGCCGAGCGGGTTCGACGCGCTGATGAGCGCCGGGCTCGTGCGGCCGAAAGTGCGGTCCGGTCCCGGGTATTGAATGTTCCACGCGAACTGTTCGCCGGTGACCTGGACGACCACCGCTTCGTTCTCCGCAGGAAGGTGGTCGACCCTCGCGGCCCAGAGCGGGATGGAGAAGGCGACCAGCAGGATCGCTTCAATCACGGCAACGGCGCCCTCGAGATAGCTCGAGGTGTGCGTCTTGACGCCCGCGTAGCTCGCCACGGGATTCCGCGATCGCCGGAAGCGGACCAGGCAGTAGGTGAGGAACGCTCCCCATCCGATGAACAGGACGAACATGAAGATGTGCATCCAGCCGATCAAGCTGTCGATCTCCCCGCCGTTAGCGGAGGCGAGTGGGGGGAGTCCAAGCCACTGAGTCATCATGTCCTCGACGCTCCCTGGAGCTCGGACCATTCAGCGTCGAGCTCGATGTCTGCGATGTGCTTCGCGCGCTTGCGGAGATAGAGAAAGAAACCGACGAACGCGCCCTGCACGGTGAGGGTGACGGCCAGCAGCACCAGGACGCCGAGCTTGGCCCCGTCGATCAGCGGGGTCTCCGCCGCCCCAAAACAGAGCGGGCAGGCGAGGACGCTCGAACCGCCTCCGAATACCACGGCCGCGGCGGTAGTGACGACCCGCCTGTGCCAGGACTTCAGCCTGGCTCGCCGTAGCGCTTTGCGCGGAGGCGGAAGCGCCCGCGGCGCGAAGGCGGCCCACGAATGCGTTGTTTCAGTCATCGCAGTGTCCTCGTCTTGCGAAGAAACCAGGAATCGTAGGCGATCAATCCGAACGACACGACGAATGCGGCGATCGCCCCGACCACGCCGGCAGGCCCGTCGCTCGCGAACCGTGTCAGGCAATAGATGCCGAACACGACCGCCAGCAAGGCGGAAAGAAGGATCAGCACCGCGTGCACCCACCTGAGGTTCATCCGTGAATCCCTAAACCGTCGCTGACGGTCAGGATGGGAAGCGCGACCAGCACGAGGAAGAAGACGACGGTCAGCGCCATGATCGCGATGATCAGTTTCTTCTCAGAGATCAGGTGCATGAAGTAGCACGCGACCAGCGTTCCCTTGACGGTCGCGACGAGCAGCGCCAGGGTCACTGCCACCGGCACGGGGAAATGGAAGCGGGACACACCCACCGTGACGATCGTCAGCACCATGAGCGAGGCGAAGACGGTGATGTAGACCCTGACGTGTCTGTCGATGTCAGCTGCGTGGTCGGTCGTCGTCGTGTCCATGGATGCCGCCTACAGAAGATAGAGAGTCGGGAAGAGGAAGATCCACACCAGGTCCACGAAGTGCCAGAAGAGGCCCGAGTGCTCGACCCGGTTGGTGAACCACTCGGGGTTCGTCTTCCACAGCTTCGCGCCTGGGCCCCAGAAATATGCGTTCACCGCCATCCCGCCCATCACGCCGCGATGATCGTGGATCGGCGTCACCTGGCCCCCCTCCCACGCGATGAGCATGACTTCCCAGTCGTCCCAGAGAAGGATCGGGTGGCGCATGTAGCGTTCTCGCGAGAACTGGACACGGTCGAGGTAGCGCTCGGTCTCGCGGGCGATGCGATCGCAAAGTCCGCCCGGAGTGGGCCGCTCGGCCCGCGACGCGGCTTCGACCACGACTTCCCGGACGGCTTCGGCGAAGGTCACTTTCGGGATTGTATGGCCATGTTATCGTCCGCGGTCGCATGAAAATCGCGGTCGTCCCGGGCGACGGAATCGGAGTCGACGTCACCGCGGAGGCCGTCAAGGTTCTCGACCGGGTGGCCCGCGCCCGGGGCATCCCGTTCGAGCCGGTCTTCTTCCCGTGGAGCGCAGACCATTACCTGAAGACAGGCATCACGATTCCCGACGGCGGTTTCGACGACCTCGCATCGAACTACGACGCGATCTTCATGGGCGCCTTCGGAGACCCGCGCGTTCCCGACATGAAGCACGCCGCGGACATCCTGCTCGGGGCGCGCTTTCGCCTCGACCTCTACGTCAACTACCGGCCGGTCCGCTGCCTCGACGACCGCCTCTGCCCGCTCAAGGGCTTCGGCGCCGACGACGTGGACTTCGTCGTGTTCCGGGAGAACACCGAGGGCTCCTACGTCGGGGCGGGCGGGCACTTGAAGAAGGGCACGCCCGACGAGGTCGCGGTCCAGGAGGACGTCTCGACCCGCAAGGGCGTCGAGCGGATCATCCGGTACGCGTTCGAGTACGCCCGGGCCCGCGGACGGCGGCGCGTCGTGATGTCCGACAAGTCGAACGCGATGCGGTTCGTCGGCGATCTCTGGCAGCGCGCCTTCGCCGACGTCGCGAAGGATTATCCCGAGATCGAGGCGTCGCACCTCTACATCGACGCGCTCTGCATGCAGATGGTCAAGGATCCCCGGCAGTTCGAGGTCATCGTCACGAACAACATGTTCGGAGACATCGCGACGGATCTCGGCGCGGCGCTGCAGGGCGGCCTGGGCATGGCGGCGTCCGGCAACATCCATCCGGGCCGTGTGTCCATGTTCGAGCCGGTGCACGGGTCGGCGCCGAAGTACGCCGGAACGGGCAGGGCCAACCCTTTCGGCGCGATCCTCACGGCGGGCCTTCTCCTGGACCACCTCGGGCGCGGCGCGGAGGCCGTCGCCGTCGAGGCTGCCGTGGCGGCCTGCGTGCGCGAGGGGGCGGCCACGGCCGATGTGGGAGGCTCCCTGTCGACGTCCCAGGCCGGCGACGCGGTCTGCCAGCGCCTGCGCTTCGACTGACCTCGCCGCACCCGGGCGTCGGCCGCCCTGCTACAATTCCGACGAAGGAGATTCCGCAATATGCCTGCTTTTTCGCGCAGACTGACTGCAGCCTTCGCCGCCGCCTTTCTGCTTCTTTCCGTGTCCGCCGTTCTGGCGGCTCCCAAGTCGTTCTCCAGCTCCGACGACGCCAAGGAGAAGGACGAGCCTCAGAAGTTCCTGCCCGACTACGACAAGCTCGTGCAGGGCAAGGACGCCGACTGGGTCTATTTCCCCAAGGGCAGCCTGAAGGGGACGTACAAGACGGTCATGGTCAAGGACTTCGAGCACAACGGAAAGAGCCGCGACTCCCGTGACGCGGCGCGGGACGGGAAGGAATACGCGGAACAGTGGCTCGAGAAAGAGGGCTTCGAGGTCGTCGAGAAGAACGCCGACCTCATCGTCGAAGGCAACGTGTTCAACGCCTGGGAGCCGAGCGGCGCGGCCCGGTACTGGGGCGGCTGGGCGGCGAACCCGGGGGTCGGTCTCGAGCTGCTGATCAAGAACAAGAGCGGCGAGGTCGTCGGAGAGCTGCGGCAGAAAGCCAAAGGATCGACGGTCCCGGACGCCGTCGAAAACGGCCTCGAAGACATGTGCAAGTCCATCGCGGCAGGGAAGTAGCCGCTGCCATCTGAAGGCAACAAGCCTTTGCTGCTCAAGAGGTTAGGTATCAAAGGCGGGGCCCTCCCCCCCGGGCGGGCCCCCGTCGTGGTACCGTTTACCGCCTCAAGGAGCAGAGCCGATTTCTGAACCGAATCACGCCGTAACCCTGCCCGAATCCGGACTCACCGCGCTCTTCGGAATCGCTGACGAAAACCTCCGGGCCATCGAGGACGCGTTCGGCGTCCGCCTTCAGGCCCGCGGCAGCGAAATCGCGGTCCTCGGGGAGGGAGAAAAGCAGGACGCCGCCCGGAGACTCCTGGCCGGCCTGACCGACCTTTTGGCCGGAGGGTTTCCCCTTCGCGGGACCGACGTCGCGACGGCCATCCGGGTCGCTCGAGAGGATCCCACCGTCTCGCTGACGGAGTTCTTCACGGACAGCCCCTTCGGGCCGACGCTCAAGTCGGTCGTCACGGTCCGCAACATCAAGCAGAGGATCTACGTCCAGACGATCGACCGTCACGATCTCGTGTTCGCGATCGGCCCCGCGGGCACCGGCAAGACTTATCTCGCCGTCGCGATGGCGGCGGCGGCTCTCCTCGAGAAGAAGGTCAAGCGGATCGTCCTCGCCCGCCCGGCCGTGGAAGCCGGCGAGCGGCTGGGCTTTCTCCCGGGCGATCTCGTCGAGAAGATCAACCCGTACCTGCGCCCGCTCTACGACGCGCTCTACGACATCCTCGGGTACGAGAAGACCGCGAAGCTTCTCGAGCGCGGCATCATCGAGGTGGCGCCGATCGCCTTCATGCGCGGCCGCACGCTCAACGACGCGTTCATCATCCTCGACGAGGCCCAGAACACGACCTCCGAGCAGATGAAGATGTTCCTGACGCGGATCGGGTTCGGGTCCAAGGCCGTCGTGACCGGCGACATCACGCAGATCGACCTTCCCCAGGGCAGGACCTCGGGCCTGCGCGAGGCGCAGCAGGTCCTCACCGGCATCGAAGGCATCCGATTCGTGCTCTTCGACGAGCGCGACGTCGTTCGGCACACGCTCGTCCAGTCGATCATCACGGCTTACGAGGCACTCGACCGGGTGCGGGAAGCCGCCGCCGCGACGTCGGGCCGGCCCGCCTCCGGCCGCTGAGGCAAGCGATGAGCGACGACGCGCCCGAACGGCGCCGCACGTTCCATTTCGGCCGCGCGGCGAGCTCTACCGGCGCCACGGGAGAGCCTTCGCGCCGGCAGCAGCTGCGCCCCTGGCTCTGGGGAGCGGCGTACGTCCTCGTGACGACGATGGCCTTCTCTCCGGCGCTTTCGTTCCGCCGTGGCGCGCTGACGCCGGGCACGGTCTCGCCGCGCGACGTCGTCGCTCCGCGCGACCTGATCGTGCCGGATCCCGAGGCGACGGCGCGCCGGCGGGCCGAGGCCTCGGCCGAGGTTCTGCCGCTCTACGAATCCGATCCGCTCGCGGGGGCCCGCTTCGAAGAGGAAATCCGGGCGTCGTTCGGTCGGGCGCGGGCGGCCGCGGCGCGCGCGCGCCCCCGGGGCGCGGTGACCTCCGACGTGCGCGACGCGTTCACGCTTCCGATCGGCGACGAGGCCCTCCAGTCGGTGGCGCGTCAGGGATTCTCGAAGGAGCTCGAGGACCGGTTCGTCGCGATCGGGCTGGACCTCTACCGGGTCGGCGTCGTGGACCACCGCGACCTGCCGCCGGAAGGGCGCGCCCGCGGCATCACGGTCCGCGACTCGTCCACGGGTCGCGAGACGAGGCGTCGCGACGCCGGCGCCGTCGAGTACGGCAATGAAACCAAGTCGGCCGTGGCCGCGAGGCTCGTGGACGGTCCGCTGTCGGTACGGGAACGCGCCGAGGTGGCGGCGTTTCTCGCCGCGATCCTGAGGCCGAACATGACCTACGACGCGGCGCAGACGGCCGAACGGCGGGACCGCTCGGCGCGGTCGGTCGAGAGCGTTTTCACGCGCATTCCCCGGGGCAAGGTCCTCGTTCGCCGCGGCGACGAGATCACGCCCCGCGCCGCGCAGTGGATCGCGGCGGTACGCGCCTCGGCCTCCGATCCCTCCTCGTGGGTCAAGGTCACGGGAGTCATGGTGCTGCAGGTCCTGGCGGTCCTGGCCTTCTGGCTGGACGCCCGGCGCCAGCGCCGCCGCAAGCGGGAGCGCTCGACGGCCGTCGTCTTCGGGACGGTCCTCGCGACCGGGATCCTCTTCGCCCTCGTGACACGCGGAGCGTTCGCCTTGGCGCAGGCCCTCTCGCCTTCCCTCGAGGGCGCGTCGGGAGCCGTCAACTACGCGATTCCTTTCGCGGCCGGGCCGATTGTCGTCAGCCTCGTCGCGGGCATGGGCCCGGCGCTCCTCGTGGCCCTCGTCCACGCCGTCGGTGCGGGCGTCCTCATGGGACTTTCGTTTCCGTTCGCGCTGTTCTCGCTCGTGGGCTCGCTGGCCGGCATCTACGGCCTCGGCAAGGTGCGGTCCCGCAGCGTGCTGCTGACGATGGGCGGCATGGTCGGTGCCGGCAACCTCGTGGTCATTCTCGCCATCCATTTCCTGTCCGACGGGCCCTGGGGCTGGGAGTTCCTCTGGGACGCCCTCGCGGGCGTCGCCGGCGGTCTGACTGTGGCGATGGTCGTCGCGCTGCTGCTGCCGGTGTTCGAGCACCTCTTCTCGGTCGTGACCGACATCCGCCTGCTCGAGCTGTCCAACCAGAACCTTCCGCTGCTCCGGAATCTCGCACTCGAGGCCCCGGGCACTTACCAGCACTCGCTGATGCTCGGCCACCTCGCCGAAGCCGCGGCGGAGGCGATCGGGGCGGATGCTCTCCTCGCCCGGGTCTCGGGCTACTACCACGACATCGGCAAGACGCGGATGCCGGACTACTTCATCGAGAATCAGCCGAAGGGCTTCAATCGCCACGATCGGCTGGAGCCCTCGATGTCGGCGCTCATCATCGCGGCCCACGTCAAGGAAGGCGCCGAGATGGCCATCAAGGCGCGGCTTCCCGAGCCGATCGTGACGGCCATCCGCGAGCACCACGGCACGAAGCTGATCCGCTACTTCTACCAGAAGGCCCTGACACGGATGGATCCGTCCCAGGGCCCGGTGCAGGAAACCGAGTACCGCTATCCCGGCCCCAAGCCCTCCACGCGCATCCTCGGCATCCTCATGATCGCGGACGCGGTCGAGGCCGCCTCGCGCACGCTGGTCGAGCCGACGCCCGCGAAGATCCGGGCGATGATCCGGGCGATCGTGGACGACTGCCTGCGCGACGGGCAGTTCGACGAGTGCGACCTGACGATGCGCGATCTCGCGACGATTTCCGACGCCCTTGAACGCACGGTGACGACGGTGTTCCACCACCGCATCGACTACCCGGGGTTCGACTTCAACCGCGAACGGGCGCGCCGACGGACGACCGGCACCGGCACCGGCGCGGCGCCCACGGAAGCCGCGGGCCCGAAGGCGGTCTGATGCTCCGGGTCGACGTGCAGGCGAAGTCCGCCGGCGCCCCTCCGGCCGCCCGGGTGCGGGGAGTGCTGTCGCGGGCCGCTCGCGCCGCGAAAACGCCGGAGTCGGCGGCGATCGGCCGCGCGCCTCGTGGCGCGACCGGCCGCGCGCCTCGTGAGGTCTCGGTGCTCTTTTGCGCCGACACGAGGATGCGCGCTCTCAATCGACGCTATCGCGGGCAGGATCGCCCGACCGACGTCCTGGCGTTCCCGACGGGCGACTCCGAAAGCGGGTTTCTGGGCGACATCGTGATCTCGGTCCCGTACGCCGAGCGCGAAGCCCGGCGGCGCCGCGAGCCGGGAGCGCGGGAGATCGACCGGCTCCTGGTGCACGGCCTGCTGCATTTGATGGGCTACGACCACGAGACCGACGACGGCGAGATGGACGCGCTCGAGGCTCGGATCCGCCGCCGGCTTGGCCTGGCCGATTCCGCGGAGTCGACCGCCCGGCGAGTTCCGGCCGTCCGGGCGAGGCGCTCGCGATGATCGCCTCCCTCGTCGCCGCCGGCGTCTGCTACGCCGTCTTCCTGCTCTTCGAAACGTTCGCGCTGGCGCTCGACCGGCTTTCGCCCATCAAGGTGCGGGGCCTCCTCGAGGAGCACCCCGAGCGCGCCCGGATCCTCTCGGGACCGGGCCAGGTCGAGATCGTCCGGACGACGACCAAGGTCACCGTCCAGGTGCTGCTCATCCTCGGCCTGCTCACGACGGTGTCGGTGCTCGAGAGCGTGGAGGTTCCGCGGCCCTGGCTCTGGGGCGGGCTCTTCTTTCTCGCGGGCTGGATGCTGACGGAGATCGCGCTGATCCGCGCCGACGCCGGACGCGACCCCGAGCGGATCGTGGCGCGGCTGCTTCCGGTGATCACCCCGACCTCGTGGCTGTTCCTGCCGATCGCGTATCCGATCCGCCGGATCTTTGCCGGCCGGGCCGTGTCTACCGAGAAGCCGGCGGAGGCCACGGAAGAGGAAGTCCAGGCGTACATCGACGTCGGCCGCCAGGAAGGCATCCTCGAGAAGGAGGAGGAAAAGCTCCTGCTCTCGATCGTGGATTTCGGCGACACGCGCGTGCGCGAGGTCATGACGCCTCGCACGGACGTCGTGTACATCGACATCGCGTCCTCTCTCACGGTCCTCTTCGACCTCTTCGTCGAGTCCAAGTACTCGCGCATTCCGGTCGTCCGGGGCTCGATCGACACCGTGCTCGGGATCGTGAACGTCAAGGACACGCTCCAGGCTCTTCGGTCCGGGACTCAGCGGTCGATCGCCGACCTGATGCGGGAGGCCTACTTCGTTCCGGAGACCAAGAAGGTGTCGGAGCTGCTCCGGGAGTTCCAGCGCCGGCACCTCTGGATGGCGATCGTCGTCGACGAGTACGGCGGCGTCTCGGGTCTGGTGACGGTCGAGGATCTCCTCGAGGAGATCGTGGGCGAGATCTCCGACGAGCACGAGGACGAGCGCGAACCGGTCTCGCGCGTCGCGGACGGCGTCTTCTCGGTGTCCGGCAAGGCCAACATCGGGATCATCCGGGATCTCTTCGGCCGGGGCCCTGAGGAGGAGGAGTTCACGACTGTCGGGGGTTTCCTCGCGAGCCGCCTGGGCCACATCCCCCGTCCCGGAGAGACCTACGTCGAATCGGACCTTCGCCTGACGGTGGAGGAGGCCGACCGCCGGCGCGTGTACCGCGTCAAGATCGAGCCGGCGCCGAGCTTTCCGCCCGCAGCTCTCAGCAATCAGCCGGAGGCTCTGGCCTCGTCCCGGCTGAAAGCGGATCGCTGACGCCGAGAGCCTTGAAGACCGGATCGGTCGCCGTCGTCGGCCGGCCCAACGCGGGCAAATCGACGCTGGTCAACGCCCTCGTCGGCGAGAAAGTCGCGATCGTCTCGGACAAGCCTCAGACCACGCGCAAACGAATCCTCGGCGTGGCCCGCCGTCCGGGCGCCGAGATCGCGCTGGTCGACACTCCCGGCATCCACAAGCCGGAGTACCGGCTCAACGTGGCCATGGTGCATGACGCGACCGACGCCCTGGCCTCCGCCGACCTGGTCCTGTTCGTGATCGACGCCGCGGGCGAGCGCGGGCCGGGTGAGCGCTACATCGCCGATCTCGTGGCCCGCGCGGGGGTCCCGTCCGTGCTGGTCCTGAACAAGATCGACCGGATTCGCAAGGAGAAGCTCCTCCCGCTGATCCAGGAGCTCACCGCCGCGCACCGGTTCGACGACGTCGTCCCGGTCTCCGCCCGCACGGGGGAGAACGTGGAACATCTCTTCGAGGTCCTCGCGGCTCGGATGCCGGAGGGGGAAGCCGCCTATCCGGAGGATTTCCTGACTTCGACGCCCGAGACGGAATGGATCGGAGAGGTCATTCGCGAGAAGCTCCTCGAGCGCACGCGCAACGAGCTCCCGTTCGCCCACGCCGTCCTCATCGAATCGGTCAAAGAGGCCGAGGACAAGGACCTGACGGTCGTCATCGCCTCGATCGTCGTCGAACGCGAGGGCCAGAAGGGGATCATCGTGGGCAAGGGCGGCACGATGGTCCGCGATATCGGCAAGGCTGCGCGCGAGGAGCTCGAAGAGGAGCTCGGCCGACGGCTCTACCTGGAGCTGACGGTCCGCGTGAAGCCGAACTGGCGGAACGACGACGCGTTTCTGTCGAGGCTGAGGGGGATCGGGGGATAGGCCGTTATCCTGAGGCGCATCCCGCTGTCATCCTGAGCGGAGCGAGCCGGCCACCAGAGGTCAGCCCACAGAGGTAGGCAACGCCGACCGAAGGTCGGCGGTCACGATCCCAGACTCGCAGCGCCGTGATCTAGTTCGGGATCCCTCGTCGCTGCGCTCCTCGGGATGACCGTCGAAGGTCTTCGACTCCGACGGTCATTCGCGCACGCGAGACCGGACGCGCTCGGCGAGATCGTGGAGCGATTCCGCGAGCGACTCCCGCAGCCGTTCCATCTCGCCGAAAAGCATCGCATCCGACTCGTGCCGGCGGACGCGGTCTTCGAGCAGCGGCGCGATCTGCGATCGGATGTCCTCCGCTTCGCGGCGGCCGAGCTGGGTCTTCTCCTCGAACGTGTCCTGGAGCTCGCGGTGGTCGTGGAGGATCGACTCGACCTGCGAACGGATGCCCTCCGCTTCGCGCTGGCCGAGCCGGGCCTTCTCCTCGAAGGCCTCCTGGAGCTCGCGGTGCTCCTGGAAGATCGACTCGATCTGAGCCTCGAACACCGGGAGCTTCTCCGCCATACTCTTCAGAGCGGCGAGCTGCTCCTCGTTGCGTTCCGCGAGCTCCGCCACGGCCGAGAGCCGGTCATTGTGGCCGGCAAGCCGGCCGATCGCCGAGGAGAGCTCGCGCTCGGCGGCCTGAGCCCTCTCCGTCAGGGCGGAGAGAGCCATCGTCATGTCGTCCGAGTCCTTGCGCTGGCGGCCCGCCTCGCCTCGCAGATCGCCTTCGAGCTGGCCCACGGTCGCCTCGAGACGTCGGAGCCCTCCCTCCAGCTCTGCCGAGCGGCCGGCCGTGCCTTCGACGGCCGCGAGCCTCTGCAGGGCAGACCCGAGCGCCTCGTGCAGCCCTCCGACGCCGCGCTCCACGGCGGCCAGCCTTTCGGCCAGAGCCGACAGGTGTTCGGCCGTGGCCGCAAACCGGCTTTCCGCGGCCGCGACGACCTCCGACAGTCTCTCCGCGGCCTCCCGCTCGCGGCCTGCCCGGGCGTCGAGCTCCTGGAATCGCTGTTCGAGGACGTCGACGCGTTCGTCGCGCACGGAGTCGGGGGGCAGAAATGCGGACGCGGCGGTGGGCTCCGCCGGCTCCGGCTGGCCATGCGCAAATGCCTCCATGGCCTCATACGGATGCTCGGGCTCCGCCACGGCTTCCTCGAGCCCTTCCGGGAGGCCGAGGCTGAGCTCGTTCGGGATCTCATCCGCCTCGGAGAGCAGCTCGGGAACTTCGTCTTCCGGCGGCGGCATGTCGGGCGAAGCGGGCGCGGGAGCGTCGAAATCGAAACCGACGGCGTCCATGCGGACGGTGGCCGCCGGATTCTCGGCGGGATTTGCGAGCTCGGGAATCTCCGGCTCCGACGTCATGCCCATCCCCGGCGGCGCCGGAACCGAATACGGCGAGTCGGACTCGTCGTCGTCCACTCCCCGGCCGAGCTCGGTCGTGTCGAACGGCGCCTCGTCGAGCACGGGAGGCACGAGCGAGAGGGGGCGGGAGGGCCTCGCCACCGCCGGTTGCGAGTCTCGCTTGAGGAGGGAGTCTTTCCAGGTCTGGAGATCGTCCTCGCGGATGATGGCTTCCGCGGCGCGCGCGTTCTCCAGCGCTTCCTCTTCCGCGCGGCGGCCCTGCAGGCGTCGCAGCAGGTCCACGAACGTCAGCTTCGAGATCAGCTTGAAGGTCTCGGTGACGCCGCGCCCCGCGGAGGCCACGGCCTCGACGAACGGATACGAGGAGAGGCCCAGCGCTTCCTGCATGGCGTCGACGGCGAGGATGTCGGCGAGATCCCGTTTGTTGTACTGGATGACGACGGGGATCGACTCGAAGGTGATGCTGTTGACCTTGAGGTTGTCCTTGAGGTTCTGCCAGGCCTCGAGGTTCTTCGGCAGCATCGTCCACTGGGAATCGGCCACGAAGACGATGCCGTCGACACCCTTCAGCACCACACGGCGGGTCTCGTTGAACGCCGTCTGACCCGGGACGGTCGCGAGCTGGAAACGGATCTTGTAGCCCTTGATGTCGCCGAGCTCGACGGGGAGCAGGTCGAAGTAGATCGTCCGGTCGGTCTGCGTCTGGAGGTTGAGGAGCTTGCCGGCGGTGCCGGGCTCCAGGCGGTCGTGGAGGACCTTCAGGTTGGTGGTCTTACCGCAGAGACCCGGACCGTAGTACACGATCTTGGCCGTCAGCTCCCGCGTGGCAGCGTTGTAGATGACCATTCTCAGCGGTGGTGTACGGGGTATTTTAGCGCCGTTTCGCTCCAGGAGGGCTGTCTTTCCGCACTTCTTGACGAGGGCGGAACCTAGCCCATAGACTCGCGCGGCCTTGACCGACGAGCTCACCAGGAAGGCCAAGATCCTCGACGCCGAGCGTATTCGGCGAATGATCGACCGGATGGCGCACGAGATCGCCGAGCGCCAGAAGGACCTTCAGGGGCTGGCCCTGATCGGCATCCGCACCCGGGGCGTGCCGCTCGCCCAGCGCCTGGCGGTGCGTCTGGCGGACCTGGTGCCCGAACAGAGCTTTCCCGTCGGGACGCTGGACATCACGCTCTACCGCGACGACCTCTCGACGGTCGCGCCCCAGCCCCTGCTCAAGAAGACAGAGATCGACT
>Ga0207643_10001689_pt1 | contig 12381 bp, 7 predicted proteins | sample KBSMisM62_FD_184313 | JGI IMG/M metagenome (GOLD analysis project Ga0207643, IMG submission 184313) | Miscanthus rhizosphere microbial communities from Kellogg Biological Station, Michigan, USA - KBS Miscanthus M6-2 (SPAdes) (version 2) | ecosystem: Host-associated > Plants > Roots > Rhizosphere...
TAAGGCTGCTTCCATTTGTTCCTACCCATTCAGATGCAATGAACTTAGCTCCTAAAAGATTCTGTGGCAATAAAGTTTCGGCAAGTTTCCATCTCATCAGGTCATCATACCTCCATCCTTCCAATGCTAACTCCACCGTTCTTTCACGTCTTATTTCGTCACGCATGTTTAAATTATTTGTGGTAACAAATGCATTGGTAAGCTTAGGAGTAAAGCCGACTCTTGTACGCAACAGGTTTATTGAAAGATTAAGATCTGCATCACTGATACTTCCGTTCAACTCGTATTTTGCTTCTGCGTAGATCAATAAAACCTCTGCATACCGAATAAGAATCCTGTCGGTTGTTGCTGCACCGTTAATTGTTTGATCAGTTACGCTGAATCCTTTCTTTGGAGCATAAGCTGTTCTTGAACCCAAAGATGTTTTGGGAACCCATGGGCCCTGGTAAGCCACATCACCTGATCTGAAAAAAGTAAATGCAACCCGGGGATCCCTGTTATCAAGAATTGTATTATAGCTTGGTTCACTTGCTTCATTTACAAAAAGCGGAGACTTTGTTGTTGATGGAGTATTATTAATGTTCCATGCAGGAAGCCCATCACTATATAAATACTGACGAAGTAAATTACGTGTTGGCGCCATGCGGCCATTTTCAAGATCCCTTGAATTGTTATGCGCTACTATCACATTTGAATTGCTGATCCCATAAATTTTCACAAGTATGTTCTCTGTGTTTGTTGGGCCTTCGCCAGTTTGGGTAAACAGGTTACCATAGTTTGCATACAACGTGTGTCCCTCAGCCATTACACTTTGTGCGGCAGCAATTGCAATAGTCAAATGGTTTTGCCAGTTGATACCAGTTATATTATGAAATTTTGCTCTTGTACCTTCATAAAGTCCGGCTCTTGCTTTTAATGCCCACGCAGCGCTTCGTGTAACTCTCCCATATTGTGCGGCGGGAAGGTCAGCTCTTTTAGGTAACCATATTGCCGCATAATCAAGATCATCATAGATCGCTTGTATTACTTCTGCCCGGGGTGAACGTCCCATATAAAGTTCCGGAGAATTGACATCAAGTGTCTTCAACACTAATGGTACATCACCATAGATCTTTAATAGTTTGAAATAGGCATAAGCTCTGAAGAATCTTGCTTCTGCTATATAACGATTCTTTATCGGGTCAGTAACTTTTGCCCTTGGTGCTTTTTCTACAATATTATTTGCAGTAAATATTTCATCATACCGGTCATTCCAATCGGCGCTTGTATTAGGTATTGATCGGTTACCGGTACTGATCTCATTAGGTCCGCCCTGGTTCACTGCATCATCAGCACGATTATCGATCCAATCTCCATCCAGCTCCTGGTAAAGACGATTCGCTGCATTGATAAGATCATTTTCCGTGTTCCAAAAATCTCCATCGCTGAACTCTGTTTCAGGAAAGCGATCTATTTTTTTGCACCCACTGAATAACAGAGTTGCAATAAGAATATAGATAGTTAATTGTTTTGTCTTTTTCATTTTAGTAATTTGATTAAAGTGAAACATTAATACCAAATGCTACTGTTCGATAGAAAGGATAAGCTGTTGCGCTAACATTATTTCCAACTTCTGGATCGAACACTTTTAGGACTTTAGTTGATTCCCATAGATCCTGGCCGGAAACATAAATTTTTATTTCTCTTATGTTCCTATTTTTTATTGGAAGCTTATAACCGATCTGAACATTTTTTAATCGTATATAACTTCCATTCTGCGCCCATTTATCTGATGGTCTGAAATTGTGTGCACTTGTCTGATACATTCTTGGGAAAAATCCATTTGGAGTAGACGGCGTCCAATGATCCATGTGGATCGTCCATGGCATATCAGCAGTACCCAACATCGGCGACAATGTTTCTTCCGCTATTAAAAACTTTCTTTGGGCTGCACCCTGGAAGAAAATTGAAAAATCAAAACCTTTCCAATCAGCTCCGAGATCAAAGCCATACGTATATCGTGCATTTGTAGTTCCCAGATAAACAAGATCACCCGGTTTTGTAGGAGTTCCATCACCACCTGTAATAACTCCATCACCATTGAGGTCAAGATATTTCATGTCGCCAGCCGCAACATTTGAGAAGAATGGATAAGAAACTTTTGCTTTATATGCATCGGCCTCAGCCTGTGATTGGAAATAACCACCAGTTTTATACCCCCAAACTGTATTCAATGGATACCCTTCCATTATTGGCACTACACCACCTGATCCAATTGAATTTTTTCCATCATACTTCATTACCTTATTTTGGTTATCAGAAATATTGAAGCCGATATCATAATTCAGTTTGCCAGCTTTATCACGCCACCTTAGATCAAGTTCGGTTCCCCAGCTTTTTAATTCACCTACATTTACAAAGCCAACATTCACACCCATAATATTCGGCACATCCAATGTTGCTAGCATGTCTTTGTTCTTTTTGATATAATAATCTGCAGTTATTGTAAGCCTGTTACGAAGTAAGCCAAGATCAATACCAATATTGGATTGTTGAATAGTTTCCCATGTTACATCAGGAGAGGCCAGCTGACTTTGGAAAAAATAAGTTGTACGAACGCCATTAAATGTGAGATTATTACCACTTGTTAGCAAAGGAATAAAATCATACAATCCAATAGCAGCACTGTTACCCAATTGTCCCCATGATGCTCTCAACTTTAAATTATTGATGAAATTGATCGACTTCATAAAGTTTTCCTCACTCACTTTCCATGCAGCAGAGAAAGAAGGGAAAAGTTGCCAGCGATTTTCAGGCGCAAGACGAGAGCTTCCATCATAGCGATAAGAAGCCTCAAACAAATACCTGTCTTTAAAACTGTAATTCAATCTTCCGAATGCTGAAGAAAGTGCCCACGTCTGAACAACATCTCTGTTTGTCTTTGTCAATGGATCAGCAAAATTGAAACTAAAGAAATCATTTGTGATCATGTTCTGTGCAGATGCCGTAAATTCATCTTTGCGATATTCTTCATAAGAACCACCCTGCATTAACGTAAATGCATGTTGGTTGACCTTAAAATTATAAGTCAAAAATCCTTGCAGATTATTTTGATAAGCTTTGTTTTTAGTTTGAGTATATGAGTTCGGTTGATTGACGCTAAATCTTATTGTGTTAGTAGTACGGCCATACCAGATCAGCGTTCTGCTTTTATTTTCCATCTCATAATAATTCTGATTTCTCCAGGCGATCACATCAAGCGTTAATCCTTTAACTACATTTTTTACTTGTAAATTCAATTTACCGGTAAAGGTTTCATAATTGCGTTCTTCTTTACCGGCATTTTTTTCAATATCAACAGCATTGATCTGCAGATCTCCATTGTAAGGTTGTCCTGTTATATCTTCAGCAGGTGTGTAAAGATTTTGCCGTGTACGGCTACGATAAAGCCTGTTCATGATCTGATCGGTACCATAAGAATTTTCATTTGTAAATGAACCGATATAACCAGCGGTTAATTTTAAGCTTAGATATTTACTTGGCTCGGCATTCACATTTACTTTAAGATTATAACGGGTATTATCATCAGGTCCATAACGCAGCACTCCATCTCTTTTATAATAGCTTCCAAAAACCTGGTAGTTCAGCCTTTGCTCACCTCCTCCAATTGATACGGAATAATTTTGCTGATGATTGACCTCATCCATTCCTTCTTTTACCCAATTATTATTTCCATAATATTCCCAACGATCGGCAGTTGGATTAGGACGATAAGAAAAATTAGGATTGCGCAACCATTCATATTGTTCATCTGAATATTCCTTTGCACCAGTTGCATTAAAACGAGCTTCATCTATCAGCAACTGTTCATCCCATGAATTAAGTCTTTCGGGATGACGAGCCGTAATATTTACTCCATAATAACCGGTAACATTGATCCTTGTTTTTCCCGCTGAACCTTGTTTGGTTGTAACAAGGATAACACCTGCAGCTGCTCTTGCCCCATAGATCGCTGATGCAGATGCATCTTTCAAAATTGATATTGATTGAACGTCGTTAGGATCGATAAGATTGATGTCCTGCTCAACACCATCAACAAGTACGAGAGCTGATGCCGCATTTGCAGATGTAAATCCGCGTATCCTTATATTATAACCTTCACTCCCTGGTTCACCGCTACCACGAACTACAGTTAATCCCGGTGACATACCCTGTAATGCACTTGTGAGGTTTGCTACTGGTCGATTCTCGAGATCTTTACCATTTATCTGTGCAACGGCTCCACTGAGGTTTACTTTCCTTTGAGTACCATAACCGATCACCACTACATTTTCCAAAGCCTGTGCATTTTCCGCAAGAATTATATTGATAGCAGATCTTGCATCAACGGTCTCTTCTTTAGGTAAAAAACTGGCCGATGAAAATACAAGTATTGATCCCGGAGTAGCAAGAATAGAAAATTTTCCTTTGTTATCGGTTGTAGTAATCGAGTTACCACCTTTGACACCAACCGTTACTCCAAGTAAGGGAACACCTTTGGAATCTGTTACCACCCCTTCTACCTTTTGGGATTGAGCCAAAAGAGAAGAACTAAGGAGATTTAAAATAAGCAGTAGCAGGATCTGAAATGACCACTTACTAGCTACCGATCTCCTGATGCAATGAATAAATAAAGCTTTCATATTGCAGTTTGATTTTTGTTTATTATGAATTAAGCAGGACTAAAATTTTTTATATTATCGTTTATCCTCAATAAAATCCTCACGCATCGGGCTGAAAACATCGATAAGAGTTCCAGCCTCTAAACAAACAGCTCCATGCATTACATTCGGCGGCACATAAAAAGCGTCACCAGCTGTAAGGATTTTTTTGCTGCCATTTATCTCTATTTCAAATTGACCGCTTTCTACATGACTGATCTGTGAATGTGAATGATGATGAGGTGAGCCAACTCCACCTTTATCAAACTGAACTTTTACCATCATCAGGTCATCATTATATGCCATGATCTTTCTTCTTACACCTGGGTCTATTTCTTCCCAGGATACCTGGTCATCTTCGATAAAAATATTTTTTACATCAGTTGAATCCATAAAAGCGTATTAGTTGGTTATTTCAAAAATTTATTATCGTACAGAACTGTAAAAGGCCCCGTCCAGTTGATCCCTTTTGCCGTATGCTTAGTCTCTTTATTAAATATTTTATTGCTTTGTGCTATCACAAGCTTCTTTCCATTGATTGAAATCTCAGTTACGGTATAATCATCATTTTCCAATAGTTTGATGTTTTCAACAGAAGGATATGTGTTTGCAGAATATTCAATTATTGGATCATAACTTCCATGTATCTCTATAATATTCAGAAACACTTGCTTCTGCCCATTCTTGCGAATTATATAAGCTGGTTCACGACGCAGATTGAAGTTTGGATCATTGGCACCGATACGGGTAAAAAAAAGTGAGGCACTGTCTTCAACCAGGGAAGAAATAGTATAGTATGTCCTGTTATTTAGGAAAGTAAATTGAGCAATGGTATCTTTTACCGATGCTTCGGCTTCCTTCCATAAAAATTGATAGCCATTCTTTTTACCTAAAGTTTCCTGTGACTTTGTCGCAGGCTGATATTTAAAAGAAGTATTTATTAATTGTCCGCTATACTGAAAAGGAAGATCGAACTGTGTTGGCTTTAAAGCAGTGGCATTGAACAGATCAACAAGTATTTTCTTACCCTCTGGCAGTTGCAATAAATAGATCGTTCTTTCTAACTGTGCATCTTTATAAGCATTCTGTTCCCCTGCAGCCGATACCTGCACATTTGGGTTATCAATACTGCTGAAAAGTTTTTCAGAATGATGCTTTCCACTTTCTCCTTCATTGCCATTAAAATGACTTGCCTCGTCAAGCACCAGTGTATTATGCGCAATAGTTTGCGCAGCATAGGTTTTATTTTCCGGTAAATACCGGCCGCCAAATTTTTGTTCAACACTGATGAAACGCACAGCGCCATAATCAGTCAACACCTCATTTCCCTTATCATATAAATTAATATTCAGCTTATCAAAATGTCCATGTGAAAGACCATGTGAAGTGTATTTATATATTAATGTGGTAAGATCTTTGCCTTTCCCATTTCTTAATACACTTACTCCACCTTCATCTCCTTTTACACCATCAACATATTCAACCGCTTTGTATGGATAATAAGCAGGAATATTTTTGGCCGTTGCAATAGCTGTTGCAATGGAAATACCTCCTTTATTTAATAATACGCGGTTTTGCTTATTTGCAACTACCATTAAGCCATCATCTTTTCCATAAACATCCCATGCTACATCCACTGCTGTTATTAACTCATTGCTTGTATAATCTTTTTCTTTCAGTGCATCATTTAATGGATAGAATGCTCCATCAAGGTTTGATAACTGGAGACCAGCCAACAAAGCTTTTTGCAATATCTTATCACGGTATTGAAAAGCTTTTAATTCAGGTCTTGCATTCTTTAATGCATTTGCAAAAAGATAAAAAGGGAGGATAGCATACCTTACATAGTAAGGTCCTTCCGTATAATATCCATCCGGTGAAAACAATCCATCCATTTGCGCCATAAATCCACCTTTACCATCTTTATTAGAGCCATGAAGCGCCATTTCAACATATTCTTTATTATCTGTAGCTATACCCACAATGCCAACACCGGCACAAGCCCATACACCATGATTATGGATCCAATTAAACCAATTATTACCTACTCCTTTTATAAGGTGATCAACTTCAGGTTTGAAAGCTCCTTCAGTAATTGTTTTCCTTTCTTCAGGTGAAAGTGAATTATAAATGAGATCATAAGCCATTCCTGTATAAACAAGCCAGTTTGCATCATTTAATGCTTGCCAAAACAAATGACCGGTAAGACTGCCGACTGATTCGGGATGTTTGGGTAATGTTGGATTGAGCTTTGCGTATTTTAAAAACAGTTGTTTAACAAGGGTCGCATACTTCTTATCGCCAGTAAGATTGTATAAAATACCACTGTTAAACATCAGCATGTAATTTGCTTTATGCTTTTCATGAGTATAACCACCGGCAGGATCTTGGGGCATAGGAACATCTACATCTTCATTAACCCACTCGTCCACTTCCTTCTTCAATTCATTATATGAATTAAGGCTAAGAGGATATTTAGTTATGCTACCACGTATTTGAGTTGCTTCAGTTTTGGTAAAAAAAGTTACGGGATGCTGTGCCTTGATGAGGACAGGAAAAAAGATCAAACATATTGTCAATTGCAGGCAGTAAAGTTTCATACAGCAGTTCGTGTGTAATATTAGGTTGAATTTTAACCGACACGGAAGATGAAGTGGTTGAAAGATTTCTAAAATATGAATGTAAATATTGAATAATATCTATTATAAACTAAAATATGCTATTCGTTATCTAATCTTTTGCATGCGATAACGTTACCGGTAACGCTACCGGAATTTCCGAAACAAAGATTCCTTTAGCTTTACCAAATTGAAAAAATGGAGAGAGCCGCAACGATAAAAGACATTGCAAGGAAACTAAATGTTTCTATTTCTACTGTTTCCCGTGCATTACGGAATGCTCATGATGTAAGCGCCGACACAAGAAGAACAGTGCAGGCATTAGCTGAAGAACTGAATTATCAACCCAACCTCTTAGCGTTAAGTTTAAAAAGAAAACAAACTCATACCATCGGTGTTATCGTTCCTAATCTCGATTATGTTTTATCAACAATGGTAAAGGGTATCGATGAAGTGGCGCTTGAGGCTGGTTATACAGTTATGGTTTGCCAGAGTAATGAATCCTTTGGGAGAGAAATTGTAAATACAAAAAGATTACTCGATAGTCTTGTAGATGGTTTTATCATTTCTGTTTCCAGTGAAACCAAGGTTTTTGATCACCTGAAAAAAATACAGGATAAAAAAATGCCGATGGTGGTATTTGACCGGGTGACTCCTTTTTTAAAAGCACCTGGAGTGCGGATCGATAACGAAGATGGCGGCTGGCAGGCAACAGACCATTTGATACAACAAGGATATAAACGAATAGCGATACTGGCTGGACCTAAAAATCTTGATATTAGTAATCAACGACTGAATGGATATCTCAAGGCATTAAAGAAAAATAAAATGCCAGCCGATGAAAACCTTATTATCTATTGTGATTTTGATCAGCATTATGCATATATCGCTACGAAAGAATTATTATCAATGAAAAAAAGACCAGATGCCATATTTACTATTAGCGACCGTATGGCAATCGGCGCAATGCTAGCCATCAAAGAAAAAGGATTAACAATGCCCTATGATATCGGGCTCGTAGGTTTTAATAATGAACCAATAACAAGTTTGGTAACACCGCAAATTTCCAGTGTTGAACAACCTTGTTTTGAATTGGGAAAACTTGCTGCAAAGCTTTTTATTGAAACCGTTCACCAGGAGAATGACATGAGTGATGTGGACGAAGTATTAAAGACCAAATTATTTGTCCGTGAATCTTCACAACGATTAGTTCCAAAAAATAACCGTTTTAAATAAAAAATTATGATCCGGTTGCTAGCCCTGAGTTTTTTTCTTTTCCCCTGTTTGTTATGTTATCCAAATATCATTCCTGTAAAAAATATTGAAGAGCTGAATAATGCAAATAAAAATGCAAAACCGGGCGATACTATCATTTTGCAAAATGGCGAATGGAAAAATGTTACGATCAGCCTTGATTGTATGGGTGCGAAAGAAAAACCGGTAGTAATTAAAGCACAAACTCCCGGCAAGGTTTTAATTACAGGTAATTCAAAATTAAAAATTGGAGGTCAATACTTAATTGTAGATGGATTGTATTTCGTTAATGGTTATGCAGGCAAAGATGCTGTTATTACATTTCGAACAGATAACAAACACCTGGCAAACGATTGCCGTGTTACCAACACAGTCATCAATGATTTTAATAATCCAAAAAGAATGGATGAAAATAATTGGGTGACATTCTATGGAAAGAATAACGAACTTGATCATTGCAGTTTTATAGACAAGAAGAATATGGGAGTCTTGCTGGCTGTTATTTTAGATGATGAGAGAAGCCGCGAGAACTTTCATTCAATTGATCATAATTATTTCGGCAGAAGACTGCCGCTTGCATCCAACGGAGGAGAAATGATCCGGGTAGGTTTATCACAGCATTGCCAGTTTAATTCCAATACCCGCATCAACAATAATTTTTTTGAAGACTGCGACGGTGAAGCCGAGATCATCTCAATTAAATCCTGTGCCAATGAGGTGAAAGGAAATGTTTTTAAAGAATGCCAGGGATCTGTTGTGCTTCGTCATGGCGATAATAATATTGTTAAGGACAATTATTTTCTTGGCAATGACAAAATGGGTAGCGGTGGTGTACGTGTTATTAATAAAGGACAACAAGTAAGTAATAATATTTTTTATAGATGTCGCGGTGTTGATTTTCGTTCACCACTTGTAATTATGAACGGCGTTCCTAATTCGCCACCAACCCGGTATGTGCAGGTAACCAATGCCGAGATCACAAATAATACTTTTTATGAATGTTCGCCTATCAGCCTTTGTGAAGGAAGTGATGCCGAACGGACGTCGCCTCCGGACAATGTAAATTTTTCCAACAATGTATTTTATAATAGCACGGATAGTATCATTTATAATGTATTTGACGATATTAAAGGGATTCATTTCGCAAGCAACAAGGCGAGTGATAAAATAAATCAACCTCTGCCGGATGGGTTCATGAAAACAGTTTTGGCATCATCTTTCAGTAATATTCCAATCGCTGAAAAACAAGTGTATGCAAACAGTGGAGCAAATTGGTTTAAAAAATATTCCACTTCCGATAGTAAGAAACCAAAATTAATAAATTGTTTGACAACTGATGAGATTTATAAGCAATTAGAAAGAAATGAAAATGTGACAATACAATTGACGGGTAAAGAGTATAAGATCAACAAACCTTTCTTTATTTCCAAACCTGTTCAATTCAAAAGCGATAAGAAGAACTTAATAATATTTGCAACCGAAAACTTTTTAAGTGTTTTCATTCTTTCAGGAAAAGGAAACCTTACTTTGAACAACATTAATATTGACGGTAAGAATGTTAAAGCAACTCATTTTATTTCCAGTGATAGCAATGGATACAGTGATCATTATAATCTAACCATAAATAATTGCTCATTCCAAAACTTTAATAGGGATAATGGATGTCAAGCTATTTTTTATGCATTTAAGTCCATGATGGCCGACAGCATTGTAGTAAACAACAATTCATTTATCAATAATAATTGTAATTTCTTTTCAATGAAAGATGAAAAAGAAGATAAAGGTTATTATAACGCTGAAAAGATCATCATCAGGCATAATAATTTTAATTCACAAACAGGATCGTTATTAAATATTTATCGCGGTGGAAGTGATGAAAGCACACTTGGCCCTGACTTAACTTTTAGTCATAACAAGCTCGTCAATTGTAACGCTGCTGATCCGTTAATAATATTGACCGGCGTACAGGTATCAAATATCTTTTCCAATAATTTTTCTAAATGCAATCCTTCTTCAACACTTATATTCTATAAAGATTTGGTACGAGCAAAACATGGTTTTGAGAGAAATATTTTAACCAATTCAGGTAAGATCGAAAAAAATGTATTTGTTGCTGCGCAGAATTGCTCCGGCAATGATAATGGCGCTTTTACAGGAGAAGTTAGTGCTGCAATGCTGGAAAGCATGAAAATAGAATATGTAATTATACTAAATTAGAGTCAACGATGGGATTAGTATCTGAGGATGGATATTGGGATCTTTCTTATGATTATTTAGAGATGTCGTATTTGTGGGCGATAATGGATTTAACTAAAGAAGATAATTCGAGAATTCTTACTAAACTATATGAATTGGATGAATATGAAGGGTCATTCATTAAAAATATGTTAAAAATAAATAGTATAGTCGAAAATTTAATTTTACTGTGTAATCTCACACAGGAACTAAATATACTTCCCGTACTTCAGGAGATTGAAAGAACAATAATTAAAGGTATGGTTAATGTTGACAGTTTACATGTTATGTCATCCTGATAATCGAAATTATTTTCAATCAAACATTTGCAATATTTTGAAAAATGGGGAATTAATAATGTGAATGAGATTTTGTCTTTTTGATACATTATCTTTTGTCTTATCATTAATAACATTTTTAATAATGGGAATATAATACAAACATTCTTTATTCGAATCAAGTATTAAATCAATTATTAGACCTACAATCTCAGATTTAAGTTTTAATGTTATTTCTTTTTGAAGATCAAGTAAGTCCTTTTTTGAGTAGTCAAATTTGGATCGAAATTCTGCAAATAAGAATTTTGATCCAAACAATGCAATTTCATTAAATTCAATAAAAATATTGCTATTATTATCATCAGAAAGAATTGTTTTGTATGAGAGTTCATCCAAATAATTACTTATCGACGAAAATTGTTCTTCAAAACCCAAAGAATTGCGAAGAATATTCATTATATTATTTTTCAAGATATCTGATTGGAATTTAGTGCGAATCAATTTATATTTTTTTGATAATTTGCGGATTTCTTGAATGAATGCTAATTCAAGAAAAAAATTGTTATTTAAAAAATTTATGAATTTATCAAGCATGTCATTTTTTATATCTCCAACATTTTGCTGAAACTCATTAACAAATGTTGTATAAGCACTCTCCTCTAATTCAGTTTCCGATGATTCTAAATTACAGCATCCTTGCTGATAATCAGTCATAGTTGATCAAAAGGGATGAGTAATAATCTGAATATTAATAATTTAATTGAATATTTCAGACTATTATACTTTTCATTTTTTTTCAATATTAGTGAGTAAACATTGTAGGTAGTTATTGAATGATTTGGTAAATATCGTTAGATACATTGATAGAGTTAAAAAATTAACAATGGTTGAGAATCGGATAAATGTGTTAGATGTATAGAATTATTTATGACTCGAACAATTATAAAAACAATGGGTGGATGTATAGGGATAATGTCATTAGTTATGATTTGTCAAGAAACAAATCAATTGTTAATTGATATTACTGGGTATTGTAATGAAATGTATTCTGACAAAAATAAATTATACGAACGTTCTAAAAAAATTATTGATCACATTTTGATTGATTATAGGAACAAACACATGGGGCCGAATTTAATGGAATTATACGAGGAGAATGTTCATGATAAAACATTTTGTATGAATTATTTTGAGACATTAACACTGAGTGAATTAAGTAAGGAAGTCAACGAATTACAACAAATGTATTTTAATGAACAAGATTCTAATGCAAAATGGAAACTGTATTTAGAATTGACTAAAAAAAGTATTAAACCC
>Ga0207643_10001691_pt1 | contig 12365 bp, 9 predicted proteins | sample KBSMisM62_FD_184313 | JGI IMG/M metagenome (GOLD analysis project Ga0207643, IMG submission 184313) | Miscanthus rhizosphere microbial communities from Kellogg Biological Station, Michigan, USA - KBS Miscanthus M6-2 (SPAdes) (version 2) | ecosystem: Host-associated > Plants > Roots > Rhizosphere...
GCTACGACCGCTGATGCCTTGCTGATCATCCACGCCTCCTGCCTCGACCATCCCGAGGCGACCAGTTGTGTAGGGCTTAAACCGATGAACTATCGCCGAAATCAGGCTAGTCTCGCAAGCCCGACCCTGCTCGCCACGCCCGCCGGAACGCACAGACGGATATGCGGGTTACGACGAGGCGCTGCGGTTTGTTTCGCGGCTGTATACTTCCGAATCCTTTTGGAGGCCTGATCCATGCCCGCTCGAGCCGCCGTCCGACAACAGCCGCTGTATGCCCGCCTCTGGTTTCAAGTCATCGTCGGCATCGTCGTCGGCGTGGTGCTGGGGCAACTGAACCCTGGCCTCGGCGCCTCCATGAGGCCGCTCGGCGACGCCTTCGTGAAGCTGATTCGCATGATGATCGCCCCCATCATCTTCGGCACCGTGGTCGTCGGCATCGCCAAGATGGGCGACATGAAGGAGGTTGGCCGTATCGGCCTTCGGGCGCTGATTTACTTTGAGGTCGTCTCGACGATCGCGCTGATCATCGGCCTCGTCTTCGTCAACGTGATGCAGCCAGGTGCGGGCATGCATGCGAACGCGGCACAGCTCGATCCGAAGAGCGTTGCCACTTACACCACGGGCGCCTCGCATCTGACGACCGTCGACTTCCTGATGAACATCATCCCGACGACGATCGTGAACGCGTTCGCGACAGGCGACATCCTGCAGGTGCTGTTCTTCTCCGTCCTGTTCGGTGTCGCGGTACTCCACCTCGGAGGCATTGGCAAGCAGCTCGTCGCGCTCATCGATCAGTTCACGCACGCGCTGTTCGGGATGGTAGGAATCATCATGTACGTCTCGCCGATTGGTGCCTTCGGCGCGATGGCGTACACCATCGGCCAGTTCGGCATCCACACGCTGCTGTCGCTCGGCGAGCTGATGCTGGTGATGGTGTTCGCCTGCCTGTTCTTCATCTTCATAGTGCTCGGGACGATCGCGTGGTGGTCGGGGGTCAGCCTGTTCAAGTACCTCGCCTACATCAAGGAAGAAATCCTGATCGTCCTCGGTACGTCGTCGTCAGAGACGGTCCTGCCGCGGATGATGGCGAAGCTCGAGCACGCCGGATGCGCAAAGCCGGTGGTCGGTCTCGTCATTCCGACCGGCTACTCGTTCAACCTGGACGGCACGTCGATCTACATGTCGATGGCAGCGATCTTCATCGCGCAGGCCACCGACACGTCGCTGACGCTGACGCAGCAGCTGGGCATTCTGGCCGTACTGCTGCTGACGTCGAAAGGCGCGGCCGGTGTGACGGGGAGCGGATTCATCACGCTGGCCGCGACGCTCTCGTCGATTCCGGCGCTCCCGGTCGCCGGTCTCGCGCTGCTGATCGGCATCGATCGCTTCATGTCGGGCGCGCGTTCGCTGACGAACTTGATTGGCAATGGTCTGGCTACGATCGTGGTTGCCAAGTGGGACGGACAACTTGATGCCAAACGCCTGAAGCGCGTGTTCGAGGGCGAGACCGTCGCCGAGGCGGAAGAACCCGAGGAAATGCTCCTGGTCGATCACGCTCGTTACGGAGCGTAGTGTTCGGTAGGGCGGGTCCTTTCGGACCGCCACATCGTAGGAGGCACGTCATGCGGCGAATCCTGGTTGCAGTCGTCGGCCTCGTCACTCTGGCACAACTCGTCGGCCACGGGCAGGCGACGCGTCTCCATCCACACCGGATTGCGGTGTTCGGCTCCTCCGTCGCCAACGGCCGCGGCGATGAATTCGCGCGTGACGGCTACACCGGCCTGCTGCGCGCGATGATGGCGCGCCGAGGCTGGGAGGTGCTGAACCAGTCACGCGGCGGCGACAACACGAGAACGCTGATGACGCGCTTCGCGCCCGAGGGTGCACCTGACCCGAAGACGCGTTACCTGATGACCGTCAATCCCAGCTACGTGGTGGTCGGCCTGTCGTTCGGCAACGAAAACCTGTACGAGTCGAAGACGAAGGCAGAGAAGGACGCCGTCTACGATGGCTATCTGAAAGGCATCCGCGCGGTCGTCGACCGCGCGCGGCAGAACGGTGTCATCCCGGTCGTGATGCTTTGCTACACACGCGACCTGTACACGCCTGAAGACTATGAGTACGTGCGGCGTGCGAATGTGGAACAGGCGCAGTGGGACGTACCGACGGTGAACGTGCTCGGCGCGATCGACGATGGAAAGGGACATTGGGCGCTCGGGTGGGACGACAAACATCCGCAGGCGTCGGGGCATGCCGAGTTCGCCTACTCGTTCGTGCCGTCACTGTTCGAGGCGCTCGAGAAGGGCAAACCCAACCCGGTCAAGGCGACCGGCAGCGGCTTCGCGCGTATCGCATCCGGCAGTGCGCCGCTGACGTTTGCACCCGAAGAGACGATGCATCCGTTCGCGCTCAGCTTCCTGGTGCGCACGCAGAGCGACGGGACGCTCGCGGCGATCAGTGGTTCCACGCTGGCGACTCGCACCGAAAGTCGAACGAACGAAGGCATGCCGTTTACCGCGACGACCCTCGTTGCCGACAAGCCGTTCGCGACAGCGATCGCGGTGCGGAACGGCAGGTTCGCCTACACGGCGTCCACCGGCACCAGCGGCATCGTTTCAGGAGTGCGCGCAGACGCACAGTGGCACCACGTCGTCCTCAGCCATTTCACGGCGCGCGGGGAGACCATGTTCTTCGTCGACGGCCGGCTCGCTGGCACCGTGGCAGAACGGCTGGAGCCGAAGAAGTTCGTCGTCGGCAGCCGCGGCGATTACAAGGACCTGTTCCTGTTTCGGTCCGCGCTCAACGCCGACGAAGTCGCTGCGCTCCACCAGGGAAAGATGTTGAAAGGGAGCCTCGAGGTCTATTCCCCGTTGACAGATTCAGAGTTCATTACGGGTGGAACGGTGGAAAACCGCGCGCAGAGCCTGACGGCGTTCAAGGTCGGGAGCGATCGTATCGTCCACGCTGACGACACCTCCGCCACCAGATAACCATCGATATCGTAGGGGCCGACCTTAAGGTCGGTCCCTACTGCACCGCCCTCCATTTTCAAAACACGCGATCGCCGATTTTCTTCAGAAGCGCCTTCGCCATGCGGATGTTCGCGTAATCGATCATCTTGCCGTCCTTACCAATCGCGCCGTGGCCGCTTCTGGCCGCTGCATCGTAGGCCTCGACCACCGACTTCGCGTGCGCAACCTCCTCGGCTGAGGGACTGAAGATGCGGTTGACGATCGGAATCTGACTCGGGTGGATGCACTGCTTGCCATCGAACCCCATGACGCGTGCGATGCGAGCGGCCTTCTCGAGCCCCGCCGAGTCCTTGTAGCCGGCGTACGGTCCGTCGATCGCACGCAGGCCGTAGGCCCGTGCGGTCGCGACGACCGCATGCATGACCGCGTGCCAGCGGTGGCCAGGATAGATCTGGTCGTTCTCGTCCATCTCGCCGATGTTCGCGACCGGCATCTGCATGGTCGCCGAGTAGTCGCCGGGGCCGAAGATGAGCGCCTGCAGGCGCGGTGACGCTTCGGCGATCTCGCGCAACCAGACAAACCCCTTCGCACTCTCGATCTGCACCTCCAGGCCAATCTGCCGGTCGAAGCCCTTTGCCAGCTCGATCTGCGTCAGCAGCATGCAGACGAATTTGACGTCCTGCGGCAGGTTCGCCTTCGGCATCATCACGACGTCGATCCGGTCGCCCGCCGCTTCGACGACTTCGATCAGATCGCGATAAGCAAACGGGGTGTCGAGACCGTTGATGCGGAACGCCTTGAGCTTGCGCCCGAAATCGAGCTCGCGAAACGCGCGGACGACATTCGCGCGGCTCGCGGGCTTTTCGTCCACGGCGACGGCATCCTCGAGATCGATGCAGACCGCATCGGCATCTGCGGCGGCAGCCTTTTCGATCATGTTCGGCCGCGACGCCGGAACGTACAGCATCGATCGCTCGAGGCGGTCGGTCGGACTCGGACTCGTATGGTTCATCAGAATGACCTCGGCATTCCCAGGACGTGCTCGCCAATATAGGAAAGAATCAGGTTCGTGGAGATCGGTGCGATCTGATAAAGACGCGTTTCTCGGAACTTCCGTTCGACGTCGTATTCCGCAGCGAATCCGAACCCGCCGAACGTCTGCAGACACGCGTTGGCGGCCTCCCAGGAGGCATCGGCAGCCAGCAGCTTTGCCAGATTCGCCTCCGCGCCCGCCGGCTTGCCGGCGTCAAACAAACGTGCTGCTTCGAAGCGCATGAGATCCGCGGCACGCACGTTGGCGTAGGCGCGCGCGATTGGAAACTGCACGCCCTGGTTCCGGCCGATCGGCCGATCGAACACGATGCGCTCGTTGGCGTAGGTCCGCGCCTTGTCGATGAACCAGAAGCCGTCGCCAATGCACTCGGCCGCGATGAGGATGCGCTCCGCATTCATGCCGTCGAGGATGTAGCGGAACCCGAGGCCTTCCTCGCCGATCAGGTTGCCGGCCGGCACCTCGAAGTCTTCGAAGAACACTTCGTTGGTTTCGTGGTTGACCATATTGCGGATCGGGCGGACGGTCATGCCCTTCTGATCGGCGCCGCGGAGATCGACCAGGAAAATCGACATCCCTTCGGTCTTCGTCTTCACCTCCGGCAGCGGCGTGGTCCTCGCGAGCAGCAGCATCAGATCCGAATGCTGAATCCTGGAGATCCACACCTTCTGGCCGTTGACGATGTAACGGTCGCCCTTGCGGACGGCTGTCGTACGCGTCTTCGTCGTATCGGTGCCCGTCGTCGGCTCCGTCACCGCGAATGACTGCAGGCGCAATTCGCCGGAGGCGATGCCCGGCAGGTACTTCTGCTTCTGCGCTTCTGAGCCGTGACGCAGCAGTGCACCCATGATGTACATCTGCGCATGGCAGGCACCGGAGTTCGCGCCCGATCGATTGACCTCCTCGAGGATTACCGACGCCTCGGTGACGTTCAGGCCGCCGCCCCCGTACTGTTCCGGAATCAGTGCGGCAAGCCAGCCCGCGTCGGTCAGCGCCTTGACGAACGCATCCGGATACCCGTTGCGCTCTTCCACCTCCTGCCAGTACTTGCTGTCGAACCGTCCGCACAACTCGCGGACGGCCTGACGATATTCCTGGTATTCGTGTGCTCTGGGATTGATGTCCGCCATCGCTCGGGACTCAGAATTCCGGGATTCGATCCCTATACCAGCGGCGCGCCGATCGGCTCGCGGTACGTAGGGGCCGGCTTCAGCCGTCCCAACGACGAAAACAGCGTCCCCACGTCAGCGCATCGATCGATCGAGTGCAGCCCCGCAAGCGCCGCACGCGCCACATCGTCGCCGAAGCGCGACGTGACGAGCACCGAAAATTTCTCCTCGAGCTCGTCGGTCGTGACGGGATTTTCAGGATTCCCTCTCGGATGGCTGCTCGCGGCCTGCTCGGTTGCGCCGCTGTGCAGCGAGATTGCGAGACGCACCGGCCACGCCGATGGATACCTGGCACTGAGATCGTCGGCAACGATCACCCGGATGCGTCCAAGCAGCGCTGCGATCGCCGGTTCGCGAACGCCGTCAGGCCCGAATCGCTCATCGCCGAACTGTTCGAGGCCGAGCGTCCCTTCAAGCAACGCCGCCGCTACGCAGTATGCGAGGCTGAACTTCGCCTGATACGGCGTGCGTGGATTCATCTCCTTGACGATCTCATAGCCCGATCCATACGTCTCGATCGTGACGCCACTGACGTCCCGCAGCGCATCAGCCGCGCTCCATCGTCTGCGCGCTCGCACGTCCAAAGCACAGTCAACAGCGGTGTGGGTGTGCGCGCAGCAGGAATACAGTTTGTAGCCGTTCTCGCCAATCTTCCACCGCAAACCCAGACCATCAGTGACTCTTGATGCATCGCAGGCCTGCACTGGTCCTGGCACGAGCGGCGCGGATCCTTCTGGTCCGCGCGTGAACGCGCGGAAGAACCCTCGCTCGCCTTCGAGAATCCGAGTCGCACCGGTGAAACCGACGCGCGCGAGATCTGCCGCAAGCACGCCGTTCATCGCGGCCTTGCCCGGATGCAGGTGCTTGCTCATCGCGCCGTCCGCATTGAACTCCCACAGCGCCGCAGCTTGTGTACCGGCGCTCCCGAGCGCGTCCACCATCTGGTCGGTGTTCAGACCAAGCAGCGCGCCTGCCGCGGCAGCCGCGCCAAAGGTCGCCACCGTCCCCGTCGGATGAAAGAAATAGTAGTGGGTTGGGTTGACGGCCTCACCAATGCGGAACGCCGCTTCGTAGCCGATGGCGACCGCCGCGAGAAACGCACGGCCGCCCGCATGCTCGCGCTCGGCAACGGCGAGCGCCGCGGGAATAATCGGCGCCGCCGCGTGAACGGTCGATCCTCTGTGAATGTCGTCGAGCTCCAGGATGTGGGACGCGACGCCGTTGGCCAACGCTGCCGCAGGTGCCGATGCGCGGCCGGCGCTGAAAATCGTCGCTTCGCTCGACGCTCCGAACCCTGCCGCGACCTTTTGCGCGAGTCGAGCCGGTTTCTCGATTGAGCCGGCGAGCGCCGACCCGAGCCAGTCGGTGACGGCGCGCCGCGTATGGTCGATGACCTCCGCAGGCAAATCGTCATAACCGGTCGTGGCAAGCACCCGCGCCAGCAGTCGCGTCGAACGATTCGAGACGTCCGCGCCGCTCACGCTAGACACCGAGGTATTCCAGCCACTTCACGATGATCCCGAGATAGACGACTGTGTACACCACGCCGAGCGTGAAGCCGAGCACCCAGAAGTCGCGGCGCTTGATGAAGCCGCTGCCGTAATAGACGGCGTTCTGACCGGACGCGTATGGCGTCAGGATCCCAATCATGCCGAGCGGGTACGCCAGCAGCAGCGCCCATGCGACCGGCGAGACGACCGGAATCTTGATGGCGACCGCAAGAAAAAGCGGAAAGAGCGTCGCCGTGTGCGCGGTGATGCTGGCGAAGAAATAGTGGAGGAAAAAAAACGTGAGAACGATGCCGGCAATTGTCGTGTAGGCGCCGAGCCCTGACAACATTGGCACCAGCGACGCCGCGAGCCAATCCAGGAACTTCGTCTCCGCCAGCCCACCGGCCATCGCCACCAGCGTGGCGAACCAGACCAACGTGTTCCACGCCTGCGAGTGCCCGACGATGTCGTCCCAGGAGACGACGCGGAAGATCACCATCCCAAGAATGACGAACGCAGACACAATTGCCGGGTCGATGTAGGCTGCGCCGCCAATCCAGAAGCCGAGCGCGCCGAGGACGAGCAGGAGCATCGTGATCTCCTGCCGCGTCATGACACCCATCGTCTTCAACTGCTCGCCCGCCCACCGCGGTGCGGCGGGGGCGTCTTTGATCTGTGGCGGGTAGATCAGATAGAGCAGGACCGGTTGAATCAGCGTGAGGATGATGCCGACCGGCAGAAAGCCTTTGAACCACAGCGTCCATGGGATGGTCGTCCCGGTTCCCTTCGCGATCATGGCGATCGCCATCGTGTTGGGCGCCAGTGCGGTAATGAACATGCTGCTCGACACCGCGCTTGCCGCCAACGCCGTATAGAGCAGATACGCACCGACCTTCTTCGCCGAAGGGTCGTTCGGGTAGGAGTCGTACAACTCAGGGATATTCCGGACGACCGGGTAGATGCTGCCGCCCGAACGCGCGGTTGCCGACGGCGTCACCGGTGCGAGCGCGAGGTCGGCGAAGGTGATGGCATAGCCGAGTCCGAGTGTGCGATTGCCCATCATCCGGATGAGATGAAGGGCGATGCGTCGGCCGAGACCGGTCTTCGAATAGCCGCACGCAAACATGTACGCAGCAAACACGAGCCACACCGTCGCATTCGAAAATCCGCTGAGGGCCCAGGCGGTTGCCTGTGTGGGAGCGGGGCGCACGAGACCGAGCGCTGTCGCGACGCACACCCCGAGCATGCCGACCGCTGCGCCCGGAATCGGTTCCGTGATTACGCCGGTGATCGTCGCGAGGAAGAGTGCGAAGAAGTGCCACGCGTTCTCGCTCAGACCCTCAGGCGTGGGAACGAGCAGCACGGCACCGCCGACGACAAACGGTGCGATGGCCCTGACGAGCATCGACTGCCGTGTGCGCGATGGAGTATCGGGTGCGGCAACTTCCGCGGCGACAGACTGGACGTTCATCAGGTTCCCCCAGAGTCAGCGCAAGATACTACAGTGATACGATTTCCCGCATGAAACGGCCGACTTTCGCGGGCGCGTTCGCTGCTGTTCTCATCGCCGCCGCCGCGCAGGCCCAGACGCCAGTCGCGCACCGGTTCATCCAGGTGGCCCCTGGCGTCTACTCAGCAATTGGCAACGGCACGATCGAAACGCGGTCGTCAACCATTGTGATCGTCAATGCGGACGATGTGTTTCTGGTCGATACCAACATCACTCCCGAAGCAACCCGGCGGCTGATCAACGACATCAAGACCCTCACGGACAAACCCGTTCGCTACGTCGTGAACACCCACTGGCATTACGACCACACCGACGGCAATCAGGTGTTCGGGGCTGAGGTGTCGGTCATTGGTCACGCGAACGAGCGCAAAGAGATCCTCGAGGGGGTGCTGAAGAACCGCATCGCCCTCGAGTTTCAGAATCTTCCGGGTCAGCTTGACAACCTGCGCAAGCAGATCGCGTCGGAAACGGATCCAGCGAAGAAGAAACAGGCCGAGGATCGACTGAAGGTGCAGGAAGCCTATCAGGAGCAGTTGACGGAAACGGTCCCGACGCCACCGAACGTGACGTTCGATGATCACATGACGGTGTTCCGCGGCGACCGCGAGATTCGACTTCTGTATCTCGGTCGCGGACACAGCGACACGGACGTAATCGTGTATCTGCCGAAGGAGAAGATTGTCGCGACCGGCGACTTCTTCGAAGGTCCGGTGACCGGCGCGCTGAACTTCGGCTTCCATGACGAGTGGGCGATGAACCTCGAGAAACTGAAGGCGCCCGACTTCGAAACCGTCGTCCCGGGACACGGGGAACCGTTCAAAGGCAAGGAGCAGATCTCGTATTTCCAGGCGTTTTTACGCGACCTCTGGAATCAGACCAAGACGCTTCACGATCAGAAAGTGCCGGTTGCCGACGCCGCAAAGCGGATCGATCTGACCGCGCATCGCGAGCACTACCGGAACATCAACGGCCCTGGCTTCCAGGAGGCCACGGTCGCGCGTATCTATCAGGTGCTGGACCAGCGGGGTGGGACGCAGTAAATCCCAAATCCCAAGTCCCAAGTCCCAAATCAACAAAGGTCCCGGCCGATCGAGGCCTTGGGATTTGGGTTCTGGGATTTGGGTTTTGGGATTTTTTCTCGCCGCCGTCGGCTTCGCGGTCTTCTGGAACAGTCTTCCCGCGCCGTTCACCTTCGATGATGACCACGCGATCGTCATCAACGAGCAGATCCGTCACCTATCCACGTCGCTGTCACCCACGGAGCAAGGATCGCCGCTCGCCGGGCGGCCGGTCGTCAGCCTCACGTTTGCCATCAACTACGCACTCGGCGAGCTGAACGTCCGCGGATACCGTCTGGTCAACATCGCGATTCACGTCATCAATGCCCTCGTTCTGTTTGCGATAGCGGCGCGGATCCTTCGGGTCCGCGATGTCGCCAAGGCCCCGGAGCTCGCATTCGCAATCGCGCTCATCTGGATGGTGCATCCGCTCGTGACAGAGCCCGTTGACTACGTGTCACAGCGCACCGAGCTGATGATGGCGACGTTTTTCCTGGCGACGGTGTATTTCGGCGGGTCCGCCGCCGCGCGGCACCGAAGCGACGGCGGGACCCGCCCTACGGTTTCTGTGATCTGTTGTGCGCTCGGGATGGCGTGCAAAGAGACGATGGTCGTGGCGCCGATCATCGTCCTGCTGTACGACCGCACCTTCTCGTTCGGTTCGTTTCGCGAGGCGGTGCGGCGACGTGGCAGCTATTACGCCGCGCTTTGCGCGACGTGGCTCGTGCTCGTCGTGCTGCTCTGGTCGTCGCCGCGCGGTGACTCCGCCGGCTTCATGGGCGCGTCCGTTTCTCCGTGGACGTATCTGCTGGACCAGTCGGTGATGATTGTCCGATATCTGCGGCTGGCATTCTGGCCTCGCGGGCTGGTGCTCGATTACGGCGAGCCGGCGCACGTCACGTTCGGTGACGTCGCGCCGTACATACTTGCCGTCAGCGCGCTGCTGGCCGGAACCATCGTCGCTCTCGTCCGCAATGGTTCGGTTGGCTTTCTGGGGGCGTGGTTCTTTCTGACGCTCGCGCCCACCTCGAGCATCATGCCTATCTCGACCGAGGTTGGCGCAGAACGGCGGATGTATTTGCCGCTCATGGCGATCGTCGCGCTGGTCCTTGCACCCGTAGCACGAGCCTTTATGGCTCGTACATCGACGGTCGCCTTTGCTCTGGTCGCCGGCCTGCTCTCGATAGCGACGTTCCAGCGCAATGCGGAATATCGTTCCGGTCTGACGCTATGGCAGACCGTGCTCGACCGCTGGCCTCCACACGCGCGTGCGCATCGCAACCTCGCGGCCGAACTGAAGCTGGCAAACCGGCGCGACGAGGAGATCGAGCACCTGCGCGCAGCGGTCAACGACTTGCCCGAGCTTCGTAACGCACTCGGTCTCGAGCTGCTGGCGCTCGGACGCAACGCGGAAGCGGCCGATGAACTCCGTATCTACGTTCGCGATCACCCGCGCGACGCCGACGCGTGGAGCAATCTGGGGAATGCCCTCGACGCGCTTGGCAGCCGGGATGCGGCGCTTGACGCGTTCAAACGCGCGGTCGCTGTCAATCCCGATAATGGTCTTTCGCAGCGGAACCTGGCGCTTCAATATCTCCAGGTGAACGATTTCGACAATGCCGTGGGACATGCGCGCGAAGGCGTTCGCCTGACGCCCGGCGATCCCGAAGCACATAACCTTCTGGGACTCGCGCTGATCGGGCAGCAGAATGTGGATGAAGCCATTGCCGAATTCCAGGCCTCACTGCGCTTGCGGCCTGCCAATAATGACGCGGCCGGTTATCTCGAACGAACCTTGAAGGCGACCAGACGATGACTGTTGCGATGGAGACGAAGTGCTGCATCGCCGGCGGCGGACCGGCGGGGATGATGCTCGGCGTCCTGCTCGCGCGCGCCGGCATTCCGGTCGTCGTCCTCGAGAAACACGCCGACTTCCTGCGGGACTTCCGCGGCGACACAGTACATCCGTCCACGCTCGAGGTGATGTACGAGCTGGGCGTACTTGACGAGTTCCTGGCCCGACCGCATTCGGAATTGCGCGAGGCGCGCGGCATGATCGGCGATGAACGCGTCACGATTGCCGACTTCACCCACCTTCCTGTTCACGCGCCGTTCATCGCCATGGTCCCGCAGTGGGATTTCCTCGATTTCCTGGCGCAGTTTGGGCGTCGATATCCAACGTTCGAACTGCTCATGCGCGCCGAAGCATATGAGCTGATCGAGCGCGACGCGCGCATCTGCGGAGTGCGCGTGGCGATGCCTGATGGAGCGATGGACCTCTACGCCGACCTCGTCGTCGGCGCCGACGGGAGAACGTCCACCGTTCGCGATCTCGCGCGGCTCCCGGTGACCGAGCTCGGCGCCCCGATCGACGTGCTGTGGATGCGTCTGCCCAAGCACCCCGGCGATGATCGGATGGCCGCGCTTGGTAACGTCCGGAGCGGCCGCGTGTTCGTCATGCTGGATCGCGGCGAGTACTGGCAATGCGCGTACGTGATTCCGAAAGGCGGATACGAGGAGCTGCGGCAGCGCGGGCTCGATGCGTTTCGCGCGTCGATTGCCGACGTCGTTCCGTTTCTCGCTGATCGTGTGTCGGCGATTACGTCATGGAGCGACGTGAAGCTGTTGACCGTCCGCATCGATCGCCTGCGGCAGTGGCATCGGCCGGGGTTGTTGTGCATCGGCGACGCGGCGCACGCCATGTCGCCGATTGGTGGCGTCGGCATCAACCTCGCCATTCAGGATGCCGTGGCCGCAGCGAACCTGCTTTACGAGCCGCTGCAACGCGGGATCCCGACGGCTGCGGAGCTGCAGGCGGTTCAGCGGCGCCGAGAACTCCCGACCCGAATCACTCAGCGGATGCAGGTGATCGTGCAGAACGCCGTTCTCGTCCGGACATTGCAGGCGAAGGGACCGGTCAAGGTCCCGCGTGCCGTGCGCTTCCTCAATCGGTATCCGCTGCTCCGGAGAATTCCAGCGCGCCTCGTCGGCATGGGCTTCCGCCCCGAACATGTCCGAACGCCTGAATACGAACCACGGAGGAACGGAGGACACGGAGCCTTGTGACTTGTGATCGGGACTTGGAGTTTGGGATTAGGGATTTGGGATTTGGGAT
>Ga0207643_10001692_pt1 | contig 12364 bp, 10 predicted proteins | sample KBSMisM62_FD_184313 | JGI IMG/M metagenome (GOLD analysis project Ga0207643, IMG submission 184313) | Miscanthus rhizosphere microbial communities from Kellogg Biological Station, Michigan, USA - KBS Miscanthus M6-2 (SPAdes) (version 2) | ecosystem: Host-associated > Plants > Roots >...
TATGGAGAGGTCCTTGTACAAAGGACGTGCCGGGCGGCTGCTGACATGGGCGGTGCTGACGGCTGTCGCCATCAGTCACTCCGCCGTGACACCGAGGATGCGCACGGCGTCGGCAAACACTTCGTCCGCGGTCGGCCGCCGCGTGATGAGAGCCTGTTGATGGGAATAGGCGATCGCCTGTTCCAGCGATTGGCGAGTGGCGTTGACGCCAAACCGCAGCGGATCGTCCGCCTCCGCAGGGAGCGCCGCAGCGGCGCGGCTCTCTTGGAGAAGGCGGTAGACCTCGCGCACGACATCCGGTCGTGACCCGGCGATCTCGCTGCGAATCACCGCCATGTGGTTGATGGGCACGCCGCCATGCGCGCTGGCCCAGCGCCGCGCCGCGGCTGCGTGATCGGGAAACAGGTGCTTCAGCGGACCCTGTTCTGCGACGTCGCCCAGAATCGCTGCATCGACCTCGCCGTCGAGCAGCATCTGCTTCAGCTCTTTCCCTGCAGGCGCGCGCTCGACATTCGGCGGGTCGCGATACTCGGCCACATGTGGTTCCTCGAAGGTGACCCACGTCATGCTGGGCAGATCAACGTCGTAGTCACCGGCCAGGATCCCGCGCACCCACATGCCGGTCGTGACCGTATACGCGCGCACCCCCACGCGTTTGCCGTTGAGATCCGCCGGCGTGAGCGGACCGCGATCGGCGTTGTAGAAGATCGTATGGTGCTGTCCGCGGCCCATGATCGTCGCCGGCAGCAGCACGTACGGTTTGCCGTACTCACGCCCCTGCAGGTAGGTGGCAATCGCGAGTTCAGCGACATCGTATTTCAGCTCGCGGACGACCGCTTTGAACTGCGTATTGATCACCTTCACATCGGCGAAGTCGAACGTCACCAGCGGTGAGGACACACCACCGCGCTTCAGCGCTTCGGTGCCCGGGTGGTTGCCGAGCAGCGAATACAGCGACACCGGCGAACTCGTAGTCAGGGTCATTGATGATTTGCCAGCGCTGGATACAGTGTCATGGCGGTGCGCGAGAAAATCCATTCACGATCCGCTTCCGAAAGAAAACGAAGCGTGTCCTGCGCGAGTGCAACAAGATCCAGTAACGAGCGCTCCGAAGCCGGAAAGTTCGAGCCCCATGCAATGCGCGACGCGCCGAACTCGGCCACCAGACGCCCGAAGAACGTTTCGGGCGTCGCCTTGCCGGCGGTGGCGCCCACCAGATTGCGCTCCGTGACTTTCACGTACACGCCAGGAAATTCTGCCAGTCTCCAGAGGCTGTCGGCGCCTGCGTACGGTGGACCATCGTCCTGGATCGGCCGTGCGAGATGGTCGAGGATCACGCGCAGGCGAGGGAATCGAACCAATATGTTCTCCAGCTGCGGGATGCCCGCTGCGGTCATCTGCAGACACACGGGAAGCGTCGCTTCTTCGGCGGTTTGCCAGCCGGGAAACGACTGAGGATCGTCGAGCCAGCCTGCCTGTCCGGGCATCGTGCTGCCCGTGGTGAAGAGACGCATCCCCGTCAGTCCACGGCGCATCCAGTAGGCCATCGTCTCGCGCGCATCCGCAGCAAGGATGTCACAGGAGAACACGCCGGTGAATCGCGCCGGATGTGCTGCCACCGCATCGGCGACGTAGGAGTTGTCGTGGCCATAGCACGTCGACGCCTGCACGATGACGGCCTTCCCGATGCCGGCCCGCTCCTGCTCCGCGATCAATTGCTCGACGCCAACAGGACGTTTCTGCGACCAGTCGGATTGATGTCCGCCTAGCGGTGCTCGCGGATAACGCTGCGTGTCAGAGGCGATGACGTGCGGGTGTGTGTCGACGATTGGAAGGGTCACCAATGGCAGCAGCGGTCAGGCGTTGGAAGGCGCGCATATTATAGTCAGCCTCGCCATGCAGACACCCATAGGACTCCTTGGTTTCGGCGAAGCAGGCTTCCATCTGGCGCGCGGTCTTCGCGGAGCTGGTGCGCCGCCGCTCGTCGCCTTCGACATCAAGGCACCGCAAGGCATCGGAGACGACCGCATTCGCACACGCGCCGCGGACACCGCCACGCGCCTCGTCGCAACCCCGCGGGCGCTCGCTGAAGACGCGCGCGTCGTCCTTTCGGTCGTCACCGCGGCGTCGGCGTGCGATGCTGCGAATAATATCGCCACCGATCTGACCGCAGACCATCTCTTCGTCGATCTGAACTCGGTGTCCCCTGCGACCAAGCGCCAGATCGCCGCGGCTATTGGCGCCGGTGCCGGCCGTTTCGTCGAAGGCGCGATCATGGCGCCGGTCTCGAGCGGCGATCACCGAGTCCCCATCCTGCTCAACGGTGCATGGGCGTCCGAACTCCGCAGCGTGTTGTCGCCCTACTGCATGCGTCTCGATGTCATGGACGCCCCAACCGGCGCGGCCGCCGCCGTCAAGATGTGCCGCAGCATTGTCATCAAGGGGATGGAAGCATTGATGGTGGAATGCGCGCTGGCTGCTGGCGAGTACGGGGCCTCCGATCGCGTGTACGACTCGCTCGCGGAGACCTATCCGGGTATGGATTGGCGCCTCACGGCGCGCTACATGATTGGCCGCGTGCTCGAACATGGGGAACGCCGCGCGCACGAGATGGACGAAGTCGCCGAGATGCTTCGCGCCGCCGGCATCGAGCCGCTGATGGCGGAAGCGACCGCGCGCGTCCAGAACTGGGAGGCCACTCTCCGACGCGATGGTCGGCTGGAGGGACCGCGCCCGGATACCATCGAACGTTTGCTCCAGCTACTCGTCGAGCAACGCGTCGTGAGGACCTAAATCCCAAATCCCAGATCCCAAATCCCAAATCCCAAATTCCAACGTTCACATTCTTGGCGCGTGGGTTTTGGGATTTGGGATTTGGGATTTCCCTGTGCTCGGAACATGTCTCCGAATACATGCGAGCGCGGCGAGCACGAACAACATCAGAATCGACCAGAGCATGAAATAGGCCGGCGGACCGCCGCGATCGATCGCGGCCGACGCCGCGTACGCGGCTACGACGTTCCCGATGCGACCGACGGCGACGGCGAGTCCGACGCCCGTGCTGCGGATGGGAGTTGGATAGACGTGAGCGGCCAGCGCATACATCGTTGTCTGCACGCCATTCAGCAGGCCGCCCGACAGCAGCAGCATGGCCATCAATCCGCCGGTGTTCGCCGGGTCAAGAGGCCATCCGGCCAAGACGACGCCGCACACCACAGCGCACGCCGACATCGTCAGCATCGTCAGTCGGGAGCCGAGACGCTGTAGTACGACTGCACCAAGGAGGGCGCCAGCAATCCCACCGTAATTCGACATCGCGAGCGCCCGGCTTGCGGCCGGCTGGCTGAAGCCGATCGACGCACTCGTCAGCAGGGCTGGAAGCAACAGGATGACGACGTAGTTGACCATCAGGCCGAAGAAGAACGCGGCAGACAGCGCGATGGTGTCGCGTGCGTAGCCGCCGCGAAACAGGCTGGCAATCCTGTCGCTCGACACCGGAGCAACCACGATGTCGGAGGGCATCGAGAACGTTGCGTCGGGACCGACGTCGTGACCGCTTCGACGAAGCAGGCGAATCAGCTCGGACCAGCGTTCGCGATGGCGCGCCAGGAATTTCGGCGATTCGGGAATCACCTGCCACAACACGGCGCTGATCACGAGTGCCAGAGCCCCACCAGCCAGGAACAGGGCGCGCCAGCCACTACGAGGGATGACGAACGCCGCAAGCTCGCCCGCCAGCGCCCCACCGAGAGGAATGCACACAATCGTGGAGGTGACGGCGAGTGGCCGCTGTCGCGTCGGCACGTACTCGGAGGCGAGTGTCGCCGCGTTTGGCATCGCGCCGCCGAGACCGATGCCCGCGAGAAGTCGGAGGATGCTGAGCATACCAACCGAGTCGACCAGCGCCATCATGCACGTCAGCGCGCCAAAGGACGCGACGCAGCCGATGAGCGTCGGCCGGCGGCCGAAGCGATCGCCGGCAAGGCCACCGAGCAGGCCGCCGATCATCATGCCGAAGGGTCCAATCGCAAGGGCTGTCGTGAACGCGGCCCGCGGCATCCCCCACTCACGAATCAGCGCAGGAACCGCATTCGGCAGGAGCTGATTGTCGAGGCCATCGACAATGATGGTCATCGCGGTGCCGAAGATCAGGAGCTTCTGGTAGGTACTCCAGGCGCCTTCATCAATCAGCCGTCCGGGGTCGAGTGCGTGAGTCGCTGGGGCATGTGGCGGCATAGGGCTCGTAATATAGTCGCTACCGTGTCTGTTTCCTTTCCGCGATTCGGCGATGTCGCTCACCTGGGGCACCTCGAACTGTTGACGCCGCGGCCGGAAGCGAGTCTCGATTTCTTTACCTCGGTCGTCGGCCTGCACGAGACGGCGCGCTGCGGAGATTCAGTCTATCTGCGTGCCTGGGGCGACTACGAGCGCCACACGCTCAAGCTGACGGCACACTCCACGTCCGGCCTCGGCCACATGGGTCTGCGTGTCTGCGACGGCGACACACTTCAGCGGCTGGTCGCGCACCTCGCCGAGCGCGATGTCACCGGTACGTGGGTCGAAGAGACGGGTCACGGACCTGCCTATCGTGTGGCGACGCCCGACGGTCATGCCGTCGAACTGTACTGGGAGACGGAGCGGTTCAAGGCCACACCCGAGATTGCGACGGCCTTCAAGAATCAGCCGCAGCGCTACGTGCCTCGCGGCATCGCGCCGAGGCGTCTCGACCACATCAATCTTCTGGCGCACGACGTGACGCCGACGCGCGAGTTCTTCCAGCACGGCCTCGGCCTCCGGTTGACCGAGCAGATCATTCTCGACGATGGCACCGAGGCGGGTGGGTGGCTGTCGGCCACCAACAAGTCCTACGACGTAGCGATCACACGCGACAAGACCGGAGCATCCGGACGGCTGCATCACTTTACATTCATGATGGACAGCCGCGAGGACGTGCTGCGGGCGGCCGACGTGCTCCGCGACGCCGATGTGAAGATCGAGACGGGGCCGCACAAGCACAACATCGGTCAGACGTTCTTTTTGTATTGCTTCGAACCTGGCGGCAACCGGTTCGAAATCGGCGCGGGCGGCTATCTGATCTTCGATCCGGAATGGAAGCCGATCGTCTGGACGGAAGCAGAACGTGCGAAGGGACAGGCGTGGGGCCTGCAGACGGTCAGCTCATTCCACACCCGCGGCACACCGCCGGTTCAGGGATTCGACTAGAGGAACACTGCTCGGACGCGTGAACGGAGAGATGGCACGTGCTACTGCTGTCCGGGCGGCGGCCCGCCGAACAGACGCTGACCAGTCGCGTTCAGCGTGACGTTCTGCGCGTTCGCGTGGTTGCTGCCGTCGCGTGCGCCCTTCGCTTCCACCGTCACCTCGTCGCCGACCTTCATCGAGTTGTTCTTCCACCCCTGCCGCAGCAACTGACTCGGACTCGCCATTTCGAAGCCCCAGTTCGCGACCGAGCCGTCAGGATTCTTCACGTCCATGAAGAACCAGATGTGGGGATTGGTCCATTCGACCTTCGTCACCGTCCCCGTCATCTTCACCGGCTTGTTCTCGTCGAACTCCGCGGCGAATGAGTGGTGCGCCAGCGCCCGCCCTGACACGGCGAGCGACAGTCCACACATCACGATGATTGCGAGTCTCCTTCTCATTGCTCTCTCCCGATTTTTGGTGCTTCCTTCAAGCGCTCCAGGTCGCGATTGTTCTCACACAGGTGCTCGAGCAGCTCTGTATCGGGCCGCAGCACGAGGCTGATGTTCCGCGACGTCCACGGCTGCGAATACGCCTTGGGATCGTCGATAGTGACGGTGAGCTCCAGGGTTCCGAAATTCGCCCGATGAAAGCGCTCGGTCGTGCGAAGCGCGTCGGTGTGCGGGTGGCCGCGGTTGTCGAGCCAGCTGCCTTCCTTGAAGCCGGCGGTCTCGACGACGAATGTGTCGCCCTCCCAATGGCCGATTGAGTAGCCATACCAGGCCGGATCGGGATCGACAAGCAGCTTGCGGCCGTCCGTGAAGATCTGCCGGTACTTGTGGAACTCCTCGAACAGAAGAATGGTGACGGCGGGCGTCTGGATAATCTTGAACGGATGCGCCGCCACGAACATGCCGTCCGGGACTCCGTGCGGCATGCAGTAGGTCATCGGCACCTCGTAGCCGAGCGTGTCGACGCGGTGCTTGTACAGCGCTGCCGCGGCCGGCAGCATCGGCGGCTCGCTGCCGACGGGCGGCAAGTGCTGCACGAAGTCATAGTTCGGTGCGTTCCAGATACCCGACAGATCTGGCTTGCCGTCCGAGGTGCGGGGCATCGGCGCCTGGAGATTCGGTTTGCCGTCAGCGGTGCGAGGAGTGCCGGGAAGCGGCAGCGACAGCCATTGCGCCGCGGCCGTGCCTGCCGCGGCAAAGACGAGCGCCAGCGCAAACATCCCGCCGCCAAAGGTTGTGATCGTCCTGTCCATCCGCATCAGAGCCTTTCCTCCAGCAACCGAGGCGCTGCCACGATACAGACGAAAACTGAAGAAGTCCTGAAAAGCCCTCAGCCGGCATGCGCGTTCAGTTCACGACATGCATCGGTGCGCCGTTTCTGAAGGCGAAAACGTTGCCGATCGCCATCGCCAGGCCTGCTTCGGTGGCTTCGCGAGTAATGCCTGCAGCATGAGGTGTGAGCACCACGTTCGTCAGCAGACGCAGCGGCGAGTCCGCAGCCAGCGGCTCGGTCTCGAAGACATCGAGGCCAGCGCCAGCAATGCGCCGACCTCGAAGCGACTCGACGAGATCCTGTTCGACGACGATGCGGCCGCGGGCGGTGTTGATGAAGATGGCGCCTGGCTTCATCATCGCAAAGTGCTCGGCGCGGATCATGCCCAGCGTCTCAGGTGACTGCCGCACGTGGACGCTGACGACGTCTGCGCGGCGGAACACATCCTCGAATGCGACCCAGGAGTAGTTGCCGCGCTGATTGAATGACCAGGCGATGACGTCCATGCCGATTCCGGCGCCCAGCCGCGCGACCTCACGACCGATCGCGCCGGTGCCGAGCACGCCGAGCGTTTTCCCATAGAGCTGCTGGACCATCGCGCGCGGCCACTCACCCGCCCTGACGGCGCGATCGATATTCACGGTCTGTCTCGCGACGGCGAACATCAGCGCGATCGTGTGTTCCGCAACGGCCCGCGCAGCCACGGCGGGCGTGTTGGTGACCGTAATGCCGCGTGCCTTCGCGGCGCCGAGGTCGACATTGTCGGTTCCGGTTCCCCAAATCGAGATCAACCGAAGCTGCGGACAATCGGCAAGTACCTCCGCGGTGAAGCGAGTTGACGCGCGGATGTTGATTACCGCGTCAGCCTCCGCGATCCGCGTGACGAGCTCCACGGAATTGGCCGGCAGAGTCGGATAGATCCGATGTTCGCAGTCGCGCAGCTGCGCGACTGCATCGCTCTGCGCCAGGACCGGCGGCGCGTCATCGGGAATCACGATGAGTGACATGGGGGTTGTTCGCCTGAGAGTCGGAGTACTGAGCCTGATCGTCGCATGAGAGCCCGCGCCCAAAGACGAATACCTGGTTCGCCAATCCGGGCAATGCAGAACTCGTGATCGGACCGCGAAAACTGTCGCTCCGTGGTTCGGCATCGTGTGTCGAGCTCAAGATTCGGGCGAACTTTACGCGGCAACGCCGCCGGATCGCAGTTTGCGGCACTCCGACCCCGTGAATACGCCTGTCACACCGGCTAAACGGAACGCCGGACTCGTGCTGTTGCTCGTGACCGTTTCCGCTTGTGCCCACGGAGTTCACCCGACGGCGCCGCCTCAAACACCGCCGCCGCAAGTGCCGTCGCCCGAACCACCGCGCACCGACGCGCCGCCGCCGCAGGTGCCGACAGCGCAAGCTCCGGCACGACCCGCTGCACCATTAGTGTTTACCGCGACCGCGTACTGCACCGGCACCGTAACGGCCTCTGGCATCCCTGTCTCGAAAGGTATGGTTGCGGCGGATCCGGCAGTATTGCCGCTCGGAACGCGCATCCGGATTACGCGAGCTGCGCCGTACAACGGAACCTACTGGGTCCTCGACACGGGGGGCGCAATACGCAAACGCCGTTTGGACGTTTACATCCCAGACTGCGCCGCGGCGCGGCAATTCGGCCGCCGATCCGTTCACGTGACCGTGCTTTCCTCCCGGCGTTAACGGCCGCCGGTCAGATCGTCGTCGCGTCCTCGCGGGGGCCTCGGACCGGGCATTCAGAGCGATAATCGCTCCGCATTGAACCCTATCTGATCGAGCGGAGGTTCACGTATGGAGCGGCGCGCATTGTTGGCGGCAGCCTTGCTGATGTCCATGGCCGGGGCGAGCGAGGCCGCATCCACCTGGTACATAAAGGCAGATGCCGCGGCCGGCGGCAATGGAAGCCGGGATCGTCCGTTCGCCACGCTCGAACAGGTCGAGACCGCGTCACGACCCGGCGACACCGTCCGGGTGATGCCGGCGCCGCGTCCGCTCGACGGTGGGATTCAGTTGAAAGATGGCCAGCGTCTGATTGGGCTTGGCGATCCCGTCACAAAATCGGCTGCAAGCGGAGCGCGGCCGACGGTCACCAACACCACCGCAACCCGTTATCAGGGCGATGCCATTCGGCTCGCCAACAACAACGTCGTCGAGAACATGCATATCGACGGCGCGACGCGTGCCGGGATCTTCGGCGTCAACGCTGCGCGGCCGCAAATCCGCGGCACCCTGATCACGAACAACATGATCCAGGGAAACGATCTGCGCCGCCTGGAGCGGGTCTGGCCGGAGGGATTAATCCTCTATCAATCGCAGGGCAATCACTTCGGCGGCATCACGCTGTTGGCGTGCGGTCCTGGCGCCTCGAGCTATTGCGCGATGCATGCCCCCGAACGACCGGCTGCGGCCAACTTTGGCGAAGCCGTCATCGCCGGCAACGTGATTCGCGACAGCAATCTCGAAGGCATCATGCTGCTGACCGATACCGGGGCGGTTGGAAGTTTTACCATCACCGACACCCTGGTGCGTGATCTGTCACTGAATCTGCCTCGTCCGGAGTCGTTCAGTCCGCCCGTGGGCATCGTGCGGTCGCGTGCGTTCACGCTGATCGCGCTCAACCACTCGCAGGTGCGTCTCACCATGTCGCGGTTTCACGCCGAGAACCTGTCGCCCGTGGGCAATTACGCGACCGACGGCCTGGTGTTCCTGACAGGCGGCGACAGCCCGGTCGTGAACGCCCGCATTTCCGACGCAACCGTGTTGAACCCGCGGATGGTTGGCGAGGTGAACAACGGCGATTCGATCGAGATTCAGCATCGCGGCACGACGAACGGGATACTGAACATCGACATGACGCGGCTCGACCTCCGCGATCCTGCCAGCGCGAACATCAAGATTCTCGAAGCCGCGAATCCCACGAACGGCATCTACAACCTGACCCTCTCCGATTCGGTGCTGTCGAACGCGAACACGGCCGGCAACCTCGACGGGCAGATTCGGCTGAGCGGCGTCAGCAACGGAACAAAGGCGTTCACGCTCGCCGTGAGAAATACGAAGTTTTCCGGGTTCGGCGGTGCCATCGGCATTCTCAACGCGAACAACATCGACAGGCTCAGCGTGCTCGTGGAGAACTCGTCGCTGTCGGACTTCACTGCCACGCCCGGAGCGATGCCGATTGCGGCGATCACCGTGACACAGCCGGCCGACAAGAAGATCGGCACGGCCGTGATCGATTTAGGCGGCGGGTCACTCGGCAGCCGCGGCCGCAACCGCTTCGTGAAGAATGCCGGACTCGATCTGTCGGTGTCGAACGCCAACGCCGGAACCGCTCCCATCCAGGTCGATGCCGCCGGGAATTACTGGGAAGGCGGCCCGACCGACATCGCGATCAGCGGAAACGTCAAGTTCACCCGGCCGACGAACCTGACATCCGACCCCACGCACTGACGAGAGGTTGTTCGCATGAGACGAGTTCACATTCTGATCGTTGCGCTCTTAGTGGCCGGCGTGATGCCGAGCGCGTCTTTCGGGCAGAGCCATCCAGAGTTCATCGCCCTGGGCCGCGTCAGCGCCGCCCTCTACACACCGGACACAGGCCCTGCGCCACACGTCGGGTTCGTGATCGGGCACCGCACGGCGAACTACTTGAATCACATCGCCTGCCGCGAACTCTCCAGTCGCGGCTATCTGGCACTCTGCTTCAACACGAGATTTCAGAACAACGAAACGCAGGTCAGGTGGGAAGAGACGCCGCTCGATGTGAAAGCTGCCGTCGAATTCGTTCGCCGCCAGCCTTCGATTACGAAGGTCATCCTGTTTGGCCACAGCGGCGGCGGACCGCTCATGAGTTTCTATCAGGCCGTCGCGGAAAACGGCACGGCGTACTGTCAAAAACCGGAGCGCCTGGTGAAATGCGCCGACGATTTGCGCGGGTTGCCACCGGCCGATGCGATCGTGTTCGCCGACGCTCACGCGGGAAACCCGGTGCAGGCGCTGCGCAGCCTGAACCCGTCGGTCACGATCGAGGCCGGCAAGCGGAGGGTCGACCCTGCACTGGATCCATTCGACGAGAAGAATGGATTCAATCCACAGGGGCCGTCACATTATTCAAAAATGTTTCAGGAGCGTTATTTCGCAGCCCAGGCCGCGCGCATGAACGAATTGATTGATCGTGCGCTCGGCATCCAGGACCGGATGCGAAAGGGTGACTACCCCTATTCAGATGATGAGATATTGCTCATCCCTTCCGGGGGCAATCCGGGTGCAGGAGCGGGAGGTGATGCAAAGCTTGCGACGCTCGACCCGACGATCGTTGATCTGCAGAGCACCGGGCGCCCCGAGAAGCTGTTGAAAAACGACGGCAGCATCGTCACGCAAATCGTCAGAAGCGTCGCGGTTGCGGAGCCCGGAATGGCCCGCACCAATCGTGACTTCGACACGGGTACGAAGATCTTCACACTGAAATCGTTCCTCAGCGCCAATGCCACGCGAGCGACCAACGCAAGCGGGGGAATCGATTATTGTTCGAGCAATAATTCCACCACTTGCGCGGTGCAGTCGATCTCGGTACCGATCACGATCGCCGCTATGGGCGCCTATCAGTTCATTCGTGATGACGAGATCATCTTCGACAAATCAGCGAGCAAGGATAAGGACTACTTCGTCCTGGAAGGAGCCGTCCACGGCTTTACCCCCTGCACCGCGTGCGAGACCACCCGCGGCCAGTATTCCAACAGCGTGAAAAATCTGTTTGACTACATCCGGGATTGGACGAACAAGCGATTTTAGGCATCGGGCTTCGATACCGCGGAATCGTAAAGGCGCGCGGTGTCCTAGACGATAGCAATAAAGGACCAGGGGAATAGATTTGGAGGCAATTCCAACCGCACCACGACCGTTCTGGGGCCTTCGGCCGCTTGTCTGGCCCCCACGCCGCGGAACTGCGACTGGTCCATGGCTCTGGAACGAACGCTTCGACATGCTGTGGATCGCCGGCGGGGCTTCGCTGTTGTTTGCAGCGATCGCCCTGCCCGTGGCGTATCTCTGGGCGGGCGTCGGCCCTGTGGTCGCCGCGACGTTTCTCCATCTCGGCGTGATCGTCAACTACCCGCACTACGCCGCCACATACGAGCTCGCCGTTCGCGAGAGAACGAACCGACCACGAGGCTTCCAGTGGCTGGTCGCCACGAGCCCACTGATGTTGGCGGTTGCAGTGGCGGCCGTCCGCTGGCCGGCGCTGCTGGTGATGCCGCTCTTTCGCGTCTATCTGACCTGGTCGGCGTTTCATTACGCGGCCCAGCATTTCGGCATCGCATCGATGTACTCGGCACGAGGGGGGCGCCCGTTGCTGCCTCGCGAGAAGCGACCGCTGCAGGCGTCGTTTGTCGGCGTGGCGATCTACATGATGATTTCGCTCAACATGATCGACGGCCACACGCTGGCCAACGCGATGCCCGGCTACCAGGTGATGGGAGCCGTACTGCCACGCGCGATTTATCCGCTGGCACTGGGCGTGCTCGTCGCCAGCGTCGCCGCGTTCGTGTTGGGCAATGGCCGTTTGCTCGCGCGAACGGGCCGCGGCTTCGATCGCAGCGTGTGGCTGCTCGCATTGACCAACTGCGCCTGGTTCGTGGTCCCGAACATCTGGCTCCCCGGTGCGAACCAGCCGTGGCTTGGCGAGTTGTTCGCGTTCTGGGTTCCGCTCGCCGTCCCGTTTTTTCACTGCGCGCAGTACCTCGGGGTCGCGGCCGACCGTGCGCGCTCGGAGGAGCCGCTTCGACCGGTGCTCTGGATGTCGTCGCTCGTGGTGCTTGGGCTGCTGTTGTTCGAAGCGACCGTCTGGAGCTTGCCGCGC
>Ga0207643_10001693_pt1 | contig 12363 bp, 8 predicted proteins | sample KBSMisM62_FD_184313 | JGI IMG/M metagenome (GOLD analysis project Ga0207643, IMG submission 184313) | Miscanthus rhizosphere microbial communities from Kellogg Biological Station, Michigan, USA - KBS Miscanthus M6-2 (SPAdes) (version 2) | ecosystem: Host-associated > Plants > Roots > Rhizosphere...
CACGAGTGCGTCCACCTGGTCATCGGTCGAGTCGCGTCCGCTGCTGAGCATCGGCACCGGGCCGGCCCACTCTACCGTGTGGTGCAGGCCGGTTCTGTGTTGCGGTCTTCTCTCCGTCTCGATGCTGGTCGGTTCTGTCGCCCCGCAGGACGCGCACGCCCAAAGCGTTACGGCCGCCTCGTCGCGAGAGGCGAAGATCGCGAACGCGCTGACGGCGGGGCCGGAAGAGATCTCGAAGAACGCGACGGTGAAGGACTGGCCCTCGAAGGAGGGCGAGGGTCTCGCGCTGCTGCGTCAGGGCACGAACGGGTGGGTCTGCCTGCCCGACGACGCGACGACGCCCGGCAACGACCCGCTGTGCATGGACTCGACGTTCCACGAGGCGCTCGCCGCCTTCTTCGCCGGACAGAATCCCAAGGTCACACGTGTTGGATACGCGTACATGCTCACCAGCGACGCCGAGGGAAGCAACACCGACCCGACGGCACGGAAGGCGACGCCGACGAACCAGTGGCACCACGCTGGGCCGCACGTGATGATCCTCTACCCCGACGCGACGCTGCTCGAGGGGCTGCCCACGAAGCCAACCGCGTACGGGCCGTACGTGATGTTCCCAGGGATGCCGATCGCGCACGTGATGCTTCCCGTGCAGAGCGGGTATGCGCACCGGGGATCGCATAACGCGAAGTAGCGTCGGGAGAGGCGGGGTCGAGTCATGGGACTCGACCCCGGGTTGGGAGCGCAGGGTCGAGAGAGGCGTGAGGGTGTGTGGACTGGCGACGACGATGCTCGGCCGCCACTGGAATAGTCGGCATCCTTCGCCGCCGAACTCGCGACACGGCCTTCTGGCGCTGCGCAATCGCGTGGCATGGCGCTACTTTGGACACCGTGGCGGGGCCACGCCGCCGCCCGCCGAGTTCGGCGGCGGGGAAGCGCCGGCTATTCACGGCTACGCCGTTGAGGGCTGGTTATTACGGAAGTGTCCAATTGACGTTAGGCCGCTGAACGGCTTGCAATGTCCTTACAGACAATATCCGAACGCCTTTTCGAGTCCTTTTGCACGTCGTACGGAGTCCGTTGTGAACGAATTCCGCGCGCGCGTACGCGTACAGCCGACTATCGGCTTACGATTGGCTCTCTAGTCGTGGTGGCGGAGGTCAAGCAACTCGACCCCGGTCCGGAGGACGCCCGACTCGTCCGAGAGTTGGTGGAGCATGGAGGAGCAGACGCCGTGTACGTACCCGGAGCGCGTGTTCGTCAGGAAATCACCGACGCCAAGGCGCAACTGCGAAATCTGGCTGGCGGAGCGTATCCCGGAGTGTTGGTACTGTACAACAACACTGGCGTTGGTAGCGGCCACTTCACCGCGCACGATGTGCTCACCGCTCTCTACGGTCAGGAAGTGCTCGTCCACGCGGTTCCCAATGACCCGCGTATCAAATCGAGGCTACTTGGCCATCAGTTCGGCGGTCGTCGCGGTGTCAACCGAACGATGAACACTTCACTGAGCGCGATCGCAGTGCTGCGCGACATTTGCGAGCCTCTGTCACTTGACGTCTATCACAACTGTTACGCAGCGCTGCCCTTGGCGCCGGACCTGCTTCGGGGGGAAACGATTCGGCATTACGGCATCCATCGCGGCGACGGTCGCCAATTCCAGGATTGGCACTCCCTATGACCCTTTTCTACCACAGACTGCCGTGGCCGACGCGGCCTAACGTCCGTTGGAACTGACGAGCGGGCTGTGGACGCTCGCTGCGCTCGCGATTATTGAATCCGCTCGCAGTTCAACTTGAGGGCGTTAGGCCGCAACACGCACCTGCGATCGTGAAGTCCATCAGAACCAGGCGCGCTGGAGCCCCGCCGCACGACGTGCGTCAGCCAGCTGCCCCCGGTGCTGTCGGCAGCGTCCTGGCGACGGCTCCGCCGCGCGCAAGCAGCATACGCTCCTGCGCGCTGAGCCGGATACCGTTCGTCAGGAATTCATCGAGCGTGGACCATCGGGCCGGCGCCCCGGCGCGTGACGCGATCGCGAGGCCGCCGAGTGTCAGCACGGCTCCGGTGACACGGGCAAGATTGGAGCTCCGGTGTCGGTCGAAACTGTCGCGGCGGAAAGTCTCATTCGAATCGAGATCGGGTCACGCAGCGAATGACACACGATAGTATGTGCGATTTGTAACGCGACAGCTGATGACTGGCTGCCACCGCACCTCGTGGATCTTCGGAGCAACTCGTACGTTTCCCGCGACTGTACGGCGACCATTCTACAGGAGAGCCTCATGCGTGATGTGCTCGTGACGTGGCGCGCGGTTCGCCGTCTGGGCCCGAGTCTCGCGCTTTGCCTGACGGCGAGCGCGCTGAGTTGCCGCCATGAGTCCTTTCCAGACGTGGCTCAGGATTTCGTCTACGGGTCGTTGGCATTTGCGCCTCGCTGGGCCACGCCAATGGGACTGCATGATTACGTCGATCCGCGCTCGCGCGACACGCTCCACCTCGACGCCATGCTCGACGACTTCTCGGCCGCCAACCAGGAACGGCAACGCGCGTTCTTCACCGACATCCAGCGTCGATTGAAGGCGACGAATCGCGCCACGCTCGACGCGCAGACCCAGGCGGATTACGACCTCCTGTCCGATGCGGCCGCGTTGGCCCTGTTCTCGTTGGACAAGGAGCGGTTTGCCGAGCGCAGGCCGCAGATGTATCCGGAGACGCTTGGAGGCACGTTGTTTACCAACATCAGCCTCGAGTACGCTGACACCGCGCAACGCGCGGCGCATCTCGCTGCCCGCCTTGCGGGCGTGCCGGCGTACATCGAGACCGCGCTCGCGAATCTGAAGGCCTCGAACGACGTGTATCGACGCGTCGCCATCGAGGAGATGGCCGGCGTGACCGAGATAATCACGACGACCGGCGCACAGTTCGTTCGTGGCACGAAGGCCGAGCAGGCGTATGCATCCGCGCAGCCGGCTGCGCTTGCGGCGATCGAGCGGTTCAACACGTTCGTGCGTGATTCCCTGCCTCATCTCGCCAACTTCGATTGGCGGATGGGCCGCGAGATGTTCGACACGAAATGGCGGTACTACCTCCAGTCGACGATCACACCCGAGCAGATGTTGAAGAGCGCGGAAGACAGCATGGTGACCATCCGGTCGCAGATGTTCGCGCTCGCGCGGCCGCTGCACGACTCGTGGTTCCCGGGCCATCGTCACGCCGCTTCTGACACGACGCTGTTTCAGAAATCGGTGGTCGGAGAGGTGCTCGGCCGCATCGGCGAGGAACACGCGAACCGCGATTCGCTCGAGACGCAGGCGAGGAACGACATCGAGACGCTCGCGGCGTTCGTTCGCGAGCACCGCGTGATATCGCTGACCGACTTCTCGAACGTGAAGGTCATCCCGACGCCGGTATTCATGCGCGGGGCGTACGGTGTGGCCGGCGCGGTGTTCGCACCGGCACTGCAGCCCAGGCTATCGTCGTTCTACTGGATTACGCCGATCCCGAAGGAATGGCCTAACGAGCGCGCCGACGGCAAGCTGCGCGAGTACAATCGCTACAAGATGCTGAACGTCACGATCCATGAGGCACTACCGGGGCATCTCGTGCAGGGTGAGTATGCCAACCGCGTGACGCCCGAGTGGCGTCGCGCGCTTCGCGTGGTCTACGGCAACGGCGCGTACGTCGAGGGCTGGGCGGTGTACGCCGAGCACGCGATGGAGCGGTTGGGGATGACTGGCGGCGACTCGGTGAAGGCGCGACTCACGGCGCTCAAGGCGCTGTTGCGCAACTACTCGAACGTGGTGATCGACACACGGTTGCATACAGGCAACATGCCGACGGACAGCGTGGTTCCGTACCTCGTGCGTGACGCGTTCCAGGAGGAGCCCGAGGCGACCGCGAAGCTGCAGCGCGCGCAGCTCGACTACGTACAGCTCAATCTGTATCCCGTCGGCCTGCACGAGTGGTGGGCGCTGCGTCGCGAAGCAGAGCGGCGTGAGGGTGCCGCGTTCAATCTGTGCCGGTTCCACGACACCGTCTTGTCGTACGGCCCCGTTCCTGTTCCCACAGTCGCTAGACTCTACCTCGCCCACGTCGCGCCGACAGCGGACATGCCGCCTTCTCGCTGTGACGTCGCGGCCGCTACTGCGCCGACTCCATGACCCGTCGCTGACCGCCTAACGGCTTTCAGGGAGATACATGCGTCTCTGGCGGATCGCCCACATCCGGGCTCGCGGTCGGCTCACGAGCGACGACGAACAGTACTACCTCGTTCGAGAGCGAGTAGAGTACCTCAGCGGCGTTCCAGCACAGTCAGCTGAATGCGCTGAGCTGATGCAGTTGCTGCAGGGATAGGAAGAGAGGCTCCATCGCCAGGAGCGCAAGTAAGCTTCGCGACCGAGCGGCCTAACGTGCGTTGCAAACTGACGGAGCGGACGGCGTCAGGTTGATTGCCGATCGCCTTTGTACGAGATTCGAGTCTCCGGTGCCCGCAACCACGGCGCTCCGCAGCTGAACTTCAGGCGTTAGGCCGCGACACAGGGTGAGGTGGGCGAAGATGCGACTCGTCGGCCGCGACGGCTCCTTGGAACTGACATTGGTCGGGTACCAGTTCCCCCACTTGACGACTGTGCCATGGGACTCGAACTGGCTGAACGTCCGGGTCCGCGTGCAGCATCCGCGCGAGGACTGGACCGCCTCCAATCGACGCTTATCACCTCACGCGTGCCAGTGTTCGCGAGATGCTACGTCCGCACGTGCCACCCGAGGGCGGTCGGCACCCCGCGTCATGGGCGCTCGGATGGCAGATCTTCCACAACAAGAACCGCGACGTCATTTATCACGGTGGAGACAATGACTGGTTTCACTGCGCGGCGGTCGCGTCGGCGGGTGGGAAGCCTGGCTTTGTTGCCATGACGAACGGGGAGAATGGGTCGGCCGTCCTGACAAAGCTGATTACGGACCATCTCGTCCAGGACCCTCTTGCCGCGTAGCACTGATACCGAAGGAGGAGCGCCATGGATGTTAGGCAAACGGTGACGCAATTGTATCGCGACTATGAAAGTGGGAACGTGGCCAAAATCATGGGTGGGCTGCCGGACAACTTTCGTTTCGAATGGGAGTCCGATCGCGATACGCCGCCGGCCTATACACGGGCCTGCCACACCAAGTACGAGCTGGCCGAACGGATGGAAGAGATTGCAGAAAAGTTCGAATTCCACTCGTATCGCCCGACGAGCATTTTGGTCGACGGCGATCGCGCCGCGGCGGAGCTTCAGGTCGAGTTAACGTCCAGGACAACCGGCCAGCGGTTCCGGGCGAGGGTCGCTCATTTCTGGTCGTTCGAGGATGGGATTCCTGTCAGCCTCGTCGAGTATATGGATACGGCGTTGATAGCGAGCCAGATCCGCTAAGGAAGCTCTGAAATAGAGGCGCTGATTGCGGATTCGTGGAATTCTGCGTGCCGGTCGAGCGGCGGGTCAGCCTTTCGGCCGGCTTCGCCGGCGTTAGGTCCGTCCGCCTTCCCGAGCGCGGTGGTACCGGAGACACGTCGCCCCCGCCGGCCGCAGCCGCTTCCGCAGCAGGTACAGATTCGCCAGCGCGAACGCCGCGAACATCCTGCTTGTAGACGAGTAGCGGCTGACCATGTCGTACGTCGGGTACTCCCGGTACCCGGCGAAGGTTGGACTCGCTCGATCATCCGCGTCGTCTCCTGGGCCTTCTGCTCGCCGTCCGGCAACGCTCGCAGCCGCGTTAGGAGCTCCTGTTCCTTCTTCGCGGCCTCCTGCAGCTCTTGCTCCCCCCTTGGTCCTGATGCTCGTGCAGGCGCTGGTCTGGTCCTCGCCGTGGGGGTTCTACGGCGCAGCGGTTCGGCACCCACGTGGCGGCGGCCTAACGTCCGTTGCACCTGACGGAGCGACCGGCATCCGGTTGTGTGCGTGGCGACATCGCGGTAGCGTCAACATTACAGTGCCGGCTACCAAGGCACTCCGCAGGTGAACGTTAGCGTTAGGTAGCGACAGGGAATACTATCTCTGACATCGCTACCTGGACGCACGCACCAACGGGCGCCCCTCATCAGGGCGCCCGTTGTGGTTCACGACTCGGTCGCCGACTTACCTCGACGCCGCCGCAAGACGCCGGATCTCGCCGGCCATCGTACGCACGCGCGCACCGTCCTTCGCACCGGTGGCATCCTTGTCCACCTGCTGCGCGAGCGCGTTCAGCGCCGTTGCACGGGCAGCGCCAGCCTTCATCTCCGCCACGTCGAGCGCGGAGGAGATGGCCGCCGTTCGCTCCGATGCGAGCCCGCCGTTCCGCACCAGCTGGTCGAGATACGACCGCACGACGACGAACGCCGGCGGCCACGTCATCTTCGGCTGGCTCTGCGGGTTGTAGGCATCGAATCGCACCAGCTTCGCCGCGGCAATCTCGTTCGCCGACAGGTGTGGGCTCGGCGTCAACTCCAGGATGTCCATCCCGCGATCGAGCTCTGACGAGAAGATGAGGCCGTTCCAGTAATACGCCCCCCACGACCCGCCGATGGCGTTGCCTCCGCCTCGAACGGAGGGGTCGACCGGTGGCTGCGGCACGTCGGCGCCCCTTGGCGGAGTGATGGAGCCGCGGTCGAAATAGCCGATCTCGACGGCGCTGTCCGGGTTGGTGAAGTCCATGATGTTCACGCCGCCCTGATACCACCCCTGCACGTACAGGTCGCGTCCGGGCACCGGGATGATGCCGCCGTTGTGCGACACGCAGTTCTCCTCGGCCGATTGTGCCGACGGCAGCTTGAAGTAGGCATGCTGCGCCTGCTTTTTCTTCGCGTCGAGCGTGATCACCGTGTTGCCGCCAAGCTCGATCATGCTCGACGCCTGGCACATCGGGCCCGTGCCGCCGCCCCACTCATCGGTCTGGATGAGCTTCTTCCCGTCGTTGCTGAATGCCGCCGTATGCCGGCCCTGGAAGTTGTTCGTATCGGTGAGCGCGTCCAGGCGGACCGGCTTCTCGGGGTTCGAGATGTCGACGACGATGGAGTGCGTGGAGCAGGAGGCCGCGAGCAGGTTCATCGCCGGATACGCCGTCACGTCGTGGCAATTGCGCGGACCGGTTGGCATCGCCGGATCCGGCGCCGGACGGGTAGCGCTGGCCGCCTGCCGGCGCGGGTCTACTGGGGCGCAGAACTGCTTGCACTCTCCGCGACTATCGAGGCCGGTGAAGATGCGCGCCCCGGGAATGACCGCGGCCTGCTCGGGGTGATCGAGCGGCACCTTGATGATGTCGAGCTGGAACAGCGAGTTCGTCGGGTCCGCCGGGTCCGTGCCGTTCTTGCACCCCGCCAATTCCGTTTCCGGTCGCGCTGCCTGCTGTCCCGACACGTAGAGGTAGATGATCCGTGGATCCTTCGGGCTGGGCACGAGGGTGTGCGTGTGCGAGCCTTTGCAGGTCTGCACGTTCTTGACGAGCTTCGGCGCCTTCGGGTCGGACACGTCGAAGATGCGCACGCCGGCCATGTGGTCCTTCGGATCCTGCACGCCCCCGTCGCCGCAATCATTGCGGTTGCCCGCGCCCTCGGCGGACAGGAAGAGCAGGTTGCCGACGATGGTGGGATCACCCTGCGATGTGATGCACTTCGTCGCCGACGCCAGCACCGGGTTGGCTGGGTCGGTGATGTCCCAGATCGTGAAGCCGGCAAAGTTGGCCTGATAGACGTAATGCGTGCCGAACGCCATGTCGGAGTTGATGAATTTCAAGCCGGCCGCCGAGTCGAATGCCGCCGGTTTCTTCACGAACGACACCTGCTTCATGTTGCTGATCGCAGTGCCCGCGTCGTAACGGCCGGGCTTGAGAGTGCTTCGGGGATCCTTGTTGGTCGGATACGTCTGTGCCGACACCAGGGTCGGCACGACGGTCGTCGCCAGCAGCAGGATGGAGCCACGCATCATACGCATCGAGGTCTATTCCAGGGGTAGGGACGTGGGGCGATTCACTCTGGGGGGAGCTGCGACTGCAAGCGCCTCATGATGCCGATTTCGGCGGTCTGGGCCGTGACGACATCGTTGGCGAAGACATTGGCATCCACTTCCTGGCCGGCGCCTGGGGACTTGAAGAGGTCGTCGACCATCTTGAGCGCGCCGGCGTGGTGCTTGATCATGCCGGTGAGAAAGAGCCGGTCAAAGGCAACGCCCTTCGCCTCGCTGAGAGCCTTGAGCTCGTCGTCGGTGAGCATGCCGTCCATCCGCATGTCGTGCCAGGAGGCCGTGTCCGGGGCGAACTGCCCGTACCGGCGAAGCCACCCCTGCATGATGATGATCTCGGGCACCTGCGACTGGTCGATCTTCCGCGAGAGCTTGAGCACCTGCGGATTGGCGCCATTCGCCTCCGCCATCCGCGACATCACGATGGCTTGGGCGTGGTGGGCGATCATGCCCTGCATGAACTCGACGTCCGCCTTCGTATAGAGCGCGCCCTTCGGGATGACGATCTCAGGGCCCATGCGGTGCTTGCTGTGATCCATGCCCGCCGTTCCACTCTGCGCGAAGGCACGCGAGGAGGCGCCGGCGAGCAGGCAGACAACGGTGAACGCGACTATCGGACGAGAGGCTGTCATGCCGAAGGTGCTCCTGAGACGGGGCCAGCTAATGGAGCAAGCCGGCGGAGAGTGGCGCAAGGGGAGGCGCCCGTGATCACGAACCATACGTGGCGAGCCTCCGGGTTGTTGATGCTGCCGTGTCGGTCGCGTCGGCGATTTGCCGACTCCGCGCTCGAGTAGCCGGACCAGTCGACGCGATCGGCCGTTCGTCGCCGTCGACACGAACGTCGTCGCGCTCACCCACGTTCGGGTCATCGACGGCACCGGCGCGCCCGCCACGGCCGAGCAGACCATCATTATTCGCGACGGCCGCATCGCGTCGATCGGGAACTCGTCGACGATGCAAGTACCGCCCGGTGCGCTGGTCACGGATCTCACCGGCAAGTCCGTGATCCCCGGGACCAGTTCATGCAAACCAAAGCGCAGGTCGACGGCAATCCGAAGTCGATCTTCGCGACGCTATTCCCGAAGCTCGGGAAATGGGACGTCGACTTTTTCCGCGCGGGCGGCACGCTGCTCGTCGGCACCGACCCGACGGGCATCGGAGGAGTGGTCGCCGGCTACTCCAACCAGCGCGCGCTCGAACTGCTGGTGGAAGCAGGACTGACGCCGCTCGAAGCGATCAAAGTCGGCACGCTGAATGGCGCCACCTTCCTCGGCCGCGGCGCGCTTGTCGGATCGATCGCCGTCGGCAAGCAGGCCGATCTCGTGGTGATCGACGGCGATCCGTCCACGCGAATCGATGACGTTCGCAAGGTGACGCTCGTGTTCAAGCAAGGGGTTGGGTACGACCCCGCGAAGCTCATCGCCTCGGTGCGGGGACGCGTCGGATTGTTCTAGCGGTCGATGCTCATTTCAGGAAGGGGTGCCGGGATTCGCGTCATGACCGGAAGTCGAGATCTGACCCGTGGCGCAACGGTCTTGCTTCCGCTTGAGAGCGTCTATCGACGGTTTAGCGCCACCAACGGATCGACCTTGAGCGCCCGCCGTGCCGGCGCCGCTGCGGCTACGGCCGCCACGGTACACAGCGTGATGGCCACCCACGCTAGCGTCGGCCCATCCGTCGGCGTGACCTGAAACAAGGATTTTCTCAACACGCTCGTCGACATCGCCGCACCGGCGAGCCCGATCGCGATTCCTGGAATGACGACGGCAAGCGTCCGCCGCGCTACAACGCGCACGATATCCCCGCGCCCTGCGCCGAGCGCAACGCGAAGGCCAAGCTCGTGTGTGCGGGACGCCACGTCGTGCGCCAGCACACCATACGTCCCGATGGCAGCCAACAGCAGCGCAAGCGCGGAGAAGATCGTCACGAGCTGCATCTCGAAGCGAGGCTGGGCGACCGAAGACGAAAGGACGTCTTCCATTGGAGCCAAGCGGCGAATCGCCATCGATGGATCGATCTCGTGCAGAATCGCGCGCATCGACTGGGCGACGTCACCCGCGGGACGCGCCGTCCGAACCACGAACGTGAGCTGCCGCCCGAACCACGGATTCCCGTTCTGCGTAACGGGAAGATACTGAGCACCCTGGCGCTCGTCGGCGATGCTCGTTTGGACGACATCGTCGACGATGCCAACGATCGTGACGAACTCGTTAGGTTCCCCGCCGAGCTTCCTGACGCGTTGACCGATGGCACCGGCGCCGTCGGGCGGCCAGAACTTTCGCGCAACCGACGTACTGATGATCGTCACGGGCAGTGCGGCGGCATTGTCACTCGCGGCAAAATCGCGCCCGCGAAGGACACGAATGCTCATGGCTCGAAAATAGTCAGGTGCCGTCATCAGGACGCCGACCGGGTAACCGTTAGGCAGCTCGGGCCCACGCTCGGGTTGAAAGTCGTCGCGAACCATCCCGCCACCGACGAGCGGAAGAAAGTTCACCACGCTCGCGTTGTCGACACCGGGAATCTCGCGAAGGCGCTCGCGGACGCGCATCGCGAACGCGGTGGCCGCCTCCGGCGTGGGGTATTTCGCCGGCGACAAACTCGTCTCCATCTCCATGACGCCAGCAGCGCGAAACCCCGGATCCACGGTTCGCATGCGGACAAAACTCTTGAGCAGAAGCCCCGCGCCGCTCAGCAGCACGATGGCGAGCGCCAGCTCGACGACGACGAGCGCGCGCCGCAACCGGTCGTGCCCACCAACAAGCGTTCGCGCCGACTCGACGAGGACGCTCCGCAGGTCGCGTCGCGTGCTCGTCAACGCGGGCACTAAACCGCAGGCGATTCCGGTCAACAATGAAATGCCTAACGCGGCTCCGAGCACACGCCAGTCGACCCCGATATTGTCCTGCCGCGGTATACGCCCAGCCGGCGCGGCCGCAATGACGGCGCGTACGCCCCATATGGAGAACAACAATCCAACCGCACCGCCGATGCAGGCGACGAGCGCACTCTCGGTGAGCAGTTGCCGTACGATGCGCGCGCGACCCGCACCGAGCGCGAATCGCACCCCGATCTCGTGCTCTCGAGCCGCGACGCGAATGAGGAAGAGGTTCGCGACGTTGGCGCACGCGACGAGCAACACGAGCACGACCGCACCGCTGAACAGCCACAGCGTAGCTCGAGATCGCGCGACGATCAGATCGAGCAGCGGCCGCACGTTCGTTCGCGCCGCGCCCGCCTTCTCCGTAGCCGTGCCCGGAAGGACGGCGAATGTGGCCTCGAGCTCTCGGATGGCGGTCACGCTCGTCACGCCGGTGCGGAGTCGCGCCACCACCGGACGGAAGTTCCCGAGTTTCAAGTCGAGCTTGTTGGACAACGGCGTCCAGAAGGCCGCGCCGTTCGGAAAGTCGAAATCCGGCGGCATGACGCCCACGATCGTGTGCGGGACACCGTTGAGCACGACCGCGCGGCCGATGACCCCGGGATCTGCACCGAATCGATCGCGCCACATGCGGTCGCCGAGCATCACAACGCGTGGGCTTCCGGGCGACTCCTCATCGTCGGCGAAGCCGCGACCAATAGCCGGCGAAACGCCGAGGAGGCGAGTGAAGTTCGCGGAGGCACTAGCCCCGATGATCTCCACCGGTTCACCAGCGCCTGTCAGCGTCACGCGGTTGCCCCCAAAGCTCGCCATCGATGTGAAGGCGCGGCCGCTCGCGGCGCGCAGCTCGAGGAACGTGCCATCGCTCATTACATCCGACGCTCCGGGCGCGAACTGCTTGGGCACATGCGACAGCAGCACGAGTTGCTCTGGATGGTCGAACCGCAATGGCCGCAACAGAACGCCGTTGACGATAGTGAACATCGTCGTCGTTGCGCCAATTCCGAGCGCGAACGTCAGCACCACCACAACTGTGAACGTCGGCGATCGTCGCAGGCCACGCCACGCGTAGGCAAGATCGCGCGGTAGTGTCTCGAGACGGCGCCCACCCCACATGTCGCGTGTGACCTCCGCGACGTGGGTGACGTTGCCGAACTCCAGCCGGGCGTTTCGCTCCGCATCGGCACGCGGCTCACCGCGTTCCATACGGAGCGCGACCGCCATCGCCAAATGTGATTGTAGCTCCCGATCGAGCTCGACCTCGCGACCAGCACGTGAGCGCCTAGGGGGTTTCATGATTCATGCTCGCGAGGCGGGTTGAGGATTCCGGCGATCGCCTGTGTCATCCGATCCCACTTCGTTCGCTCGGCGGCGAGTCGCTTGCGGCCGGATGGGGTGATTCGGTAGACGCGGACGTGCTGACCTTTCTCGGACCGGTCCCACTTGGCGTCGATCCAGCCGGCGCGCTCGAGGCGATGCAGTGCGGGATAGAGCGAGCCAGTGTCGACTTGG
>Ga0207643_10001694_pt1 | contig 12362 bp, 10 predicted proteins | sample KBSMisM62_FD_184313 | JGI IMG/M metagenome (GOLD analysis project Ga0207643, IMG submission 184313) | Miscanthus rhizosphere microbial communities from Kellogg Biological Station, Michigan, USA - KBS Miscanthus M6-2 (SPAdes) (version 2) | ecosystem: Host-associated > Plants > Roots >...
CTCGCTGCACTCGCCCGGGACACGAGACCAACGCATCAATCCTTCGGCAGCGGGAACTCGTCGAGATATTTGTGATAGCCGTCCTCGACGTCGATCTGCATGGTCGCGAGGATGCGAACGACCCCGTTGTAGAAGCCGATGGTGAGCACGAGATCGGTCAGGCGTTCATGGTCGAGGTCGCGGCGCAGCTCGGCGAAGGTCTGGTCCGAGATCGCGAGGTCCGTCGTCATCTCGCGGGCGGCGCGCAGCACCGCCTTGGCAAGAGGTTCGAGCCCGGTCGGGCGCCCGGCGGTCTCGTCGCCGATCGCGCGGATGTCATCGTCGCTGACGCCGAAGTCGCGGCCGATCTCGACGTGGTGGGAATATTCGTAGGGCGAGCGCGCGAGATAGCCGACCTGCAGGATCGCCATCTCGCGCAGGCGCGGATCGAGCCGGCTGGTGTGCCGGATGAAATGCCCGAGCGCGCTGAAGGAACGCAAGCCATCGGGGCTGTGCACCAGCGCGCGGTAGAGGTTGATGCCGCGCGCCAGCAGATCCTGGTGCTCGGGCTTGACGTCTTTGCGGTCGAGATAGGGAACGCGCGCCATGGCCGCAGGTGCCTTCTGTTGTGTCCGGATGGGATGATGTTGCCGACGATCGCAGGCTCACACGCCAAGCCAACCCGATCTGTGGGGGACGACGCGCTACGGCTGCGGTTTCTTCGGCCGCTCGTCGAAACGCGCGGGCGTCTCCGGCGTCAGTCCGCCGCGCTGGCGGGCAAGGGTGTCGTTTCCGGTCAGCTCCCAGTCGCCGGCGGCGGCGCGGCGCGCGAAGGTCTCCCAGCGGTCGGTCCAATCACCCAGGCCGTAGCCGTGCCAGGGCGACTGCACATTGAGCGGGTAGAGGTCGAGCTCTTCCCACAGCGCGCGCGCGTGCTCCATGTATTCGCGCGTCGGCAAGGCGAGCGGCGCCATCGGATATTTGCGCGTGGCATCGACCAGCATGCCGGAATCCGCGGTCTTGGGCCCGTATTGCGCGCCCTGCACGCCGCCGCGGTGCGGCACCAGGTGCACATCCTCGATCGGGTTGGTGCGATAGGCGAGCGACCACAGCACCGCATCCATGCTGGCGGGATCGATGTCCTCGCTCACCGCGATGACAATCTTGCCGCAGTTGGACTGCAGGGTGGCGGCGCCGTGGAGCGCGCGCCAGACCTCGCTGCGCGGTGTTCCGTCCGTCAGTTGCACGAAGATGACCGGCCGCAGATTGGTCAGGCGCTCGTGCATCACCACGCGCCGCACGCCCTTGATGCCCAGCCGCTCGCGCAGGTGGCTCAGGAACAGCGGCTCGTAGGCCACCTTCTTGATGACGCTGGATTCGCTCGGCGTCACCTGGCTGATGATGGAGGCGAACACCGGCGAGCGCTTGTGGGTGATGGCGGTCACTCGCATCGGCATGTTGTAGGCCTCGAGCGCGACATAGCCGTTGCTCTCGCCGAACGGCGCTTCGGGCTCCAGCTTCTCCGGGTCGATCAGCCCTTCGATCACGATCTCGGCGGAGGCCGGTACGTCCAGATCGACGCTCACCGCCTTCGCCATTTCGATCGGCGCGCCGGCGAGCGCCCCGGCGACGCCAAGCTCGTCGAGGTCGACGGCAAGCTTCTGCGGACCGGTGAACATGACCACCGGCGCGCAGCCGATCACGATCGCGATCGGCATCGGCTCGCGCCGCTCGCGGTATTTGAGCCAATGCAGATAGCCGCCGGCCCCGCTGGCCTCGCGCGCCACCATGCGCACGACCAGCCGGTCGGATGCTTTCAAGGCAGCCCGATACGTGCCCATGTTCTGGATGCCGGTATCGGGATCGCGGGTGACGCAGAGCGTGGCGGTCAGATAGGGCGCGGAGTCGAAGCCGGGCGTCGAGATCGGGACCGGCAGGCTCGCCAGTCCGCCCGGCGCCTTGAGGTCGTCGCCCCTGAGCACGACCTCCTGGCAACGCGGCGCGCTGACGGCAACCGGCGCAATGGGATCGGCAATGGCCCGCATCCAGGCTTCGCCGATGGCGTCGACCGGCTGCCCCATGCCGATGGCATAGATTTCGGGCGAGGCCGCGAGCGCGCCGACCACGACCGGAATATCGTAGCGACGGCCCTTTGTGTCGGTCACATGCGTGAACAGGAACGCGCGGCGCTTGTCCTCGGGCACGCCACCCAGGAATTGCCAGCGCACCAACGGATGAAGCTCGGTGTCCTTGTTGATGGCGCGGTCGATGCGAACGAGCAGACCTTTCGCCTCAAGATCGGCCAAATGATCCTGAAAATCCAGACGCGGGCCGTCGTGCAATCGCGGGCGGTGCGAGGCGGCAGGCTGATCGAGCATTTGGGCTCCGGGTTCCATCCGACGTGTTTGCGCCGAGCCTATCACGATCGATCCGCCGCGCCATCGGCCACTCGATCCGTCGCGCCAGATGCACTACCCTTCTTGCACTACCCTTCGGGCCTCGCCGGGCGCTTCCAACATCATGAGCAAATGGACCCATGGTCGCACAAACAACACAAACCATCGACGTTCACGCTCACATCCTGACCGAAGAGACGATCCGGCTGCTGCACAGCGAAGCGCCGAAAGTGGCACCGAAGCTCTCCGATATCGATGATCAATTCGGCACGCTCGACGTCGCCGGAAGCGTATACCGGCATTTCCCGCGCGGCGGCTGGGACCTGGAACGTCGCCTGCAGGACATGGCCGCGTCCAAGGTGGACGTGCAGGTGCTGTCGGTGTGTCCGCAGACCTTCGTCTATGCGCAGCCGCCGGCGCTGGCGGCGGCGTTCGCCCGGATCCAGAACGAGCAGCTGGCCAAGTTGGTCAAGGCTCACCCCGGCCACTTTCTCGCCATCGGCACGCTGCCCATGCAGGCGCCCAAGCTGGCGGCTGACGAGCTTCGCCACGCCGTGAGCAAGCTCGGACTGCGCGGCGCGCAGATCGGCTCGAACGTGGCCGGCAAGAACCTCGACGATCCCGAGCTCGAGCCGGTCTGGGCCACGGCCGCGGAACTCGATGCCTTCATCCTGCTCCACCCCATCAACGTGGCGGGAGTCGACCGGCTGTCGTCATATTACCTCAACAATCTGATCGGCAATCCGCTCGATACCACCATCGCCGCCGCATGCCTGGTGTTCAGCGGCGTGCTCGAGCGTCACCCGTCGCTGAAGATCTGCCTGTCTCATGGCGGCGGCTTCGTGCCCTATCAGGCCGGGCGCTTCCTGCACGGCTGGCACGTGCGCAAGGAGCCGAAGAACAAGCTGCCCAAGCCGCCGACGGAGTCGCTCGCACGGTTCTACTTCGATACCATCGTGCATTCGAAGGACGTGCTGGAATTCCTGGTCGGCAATGCCGGTGTCGATCGCGTCCTGCTCGGCAGCGACTATCCCTTCGACATGGGCATGCCGGACGGCGTGCTCCAGGTCCGAGGCCTGCCCATACCAGCCGGCGACCAGGCATCCATTCTGGGCGGGCGGGCCAAGGCGCTGCTGGGCGCGGCCGGAAGCAAGACAACGGCGCGGGCGTCCGCCTGACGCACGGAGAATAAAGTGTACGACGGAGGAGGAAACGATGTCGCAAGAAGCAGCCAGGACACCGGGGGCCACGCGCGCGGGCGACGGTGAATACCTGTTCGATCTCGCCAAGGTGAACCACATCCTCGGCGGCCCCGACTATTCGACCGCCAACGGCGCCTGCGTCGAAGGCGATCGCATGATCGTCGGCCTGATGCGCATGCCCGCCGGTACCGGCGCGGAACCGCATTCGCACCCGAACGAGCAGTGGATCTATATCCTGCAGGGCACGTTCCGGGCGAAGATCGGCGACAAGGAGATCGAGGCCAAGCCCGGCTCGGTGGTCTACGTCCCCTCCAATGCGGTGCATTCCGGCAAGGCCACGCCGGATGGCGATGTCGTGTTCTTCACCTGCAAGGACGCTTCGCACAGTCTGCACGGCATCAAGGCGGCCTGAACCGCTGATAGGCGGGACTAGGCCGGCAGAGGCAGGAAAGGGCGACAAGATCGCGCGGGCGTTTGCCTGTTTCGGCGCCCGGGCATGGGCTACAATCAATGGGAAGCCGCCCACCTTCCGGTGGCGCGGCGATAAAAAAACGAATTCAGAGGGAGGACGTGATGAGACGGCTCGGTCTTGGTTTGGTGCTGCTGTGCCTGGCGTTCGGCACCGTCACCGCTTCGGCGCAGGACAAATATCCGTCGAAGCCGGTCAAGATCGTCGTGCCTTACGCCCCCGGCGGTGCAACCGACATCGTGGCCCGCATTCTCGGCGAGCAACTGAAGCAGATCACGGGGCAGTCGTTCGTGGTCGAGAACAAGCCCGGTGCCAACGGCATCGTCGCCATCAATGAAATCGTCAATTCAAAGCCGGACGGCTACACGCTGATGATCGGCAACGTGACCACCAACACGATCACGCCCGTGCTGACGCCGGCCAAGGTGCCGAACTACGACAAGAACGTGGTCGCGATATCCCGCCTCGTCGACATTCCCGAGTTCCTGGTCGTGACGACCACGAATTTCAACGTCAAGACCGTTCCGGAGCTGATCGAGTACGCCAAGAAGAATCCCGGCAAGCTGCGCTACGGCACCGTCGGCGCCGGCAGCTATCCGCACTATGACATGGCCTTCTTCGCCAAGAAGGCGGGCGACCTCGACATGATCGCCATCCACAACAAGAACGGCGCATCCGGCGTGATCAACGACATGATCACCGGCGACACCCAGGCCTCATTCCTCAATGTCGCTTCGACCGCGGCCCAGGTCAAAGCCGGCAAGCTGCGGCCGCTCGCGCTGGTCAACCATCAGCGCCTGCCCGAATTTCCGGACGTGCCGACGATGCAGGAGATCGGCTATCCCGGCGTCGGCACGATCGCATGGCAGGGGCTGTTCGCGCCGGCCGGCACGCCGAAAGAGGTCCTGGAGACGATCTTCAAGGCCTCGGTCCAGGCCCTGGACGCGCCGCCGGTGGTCGACGCCTTCAAGAAGCAGAATTTCAATATCGTGCCGAACAAGTCGCTCGACGATGCCAAGGCCTGGCTCGCCGACGAGATCAAGACCTGGAAGGACATCACCTCGCAGGTGAAGGTCGAAGCCGCGGAATAGCCTCGCCTCGGCCGCTCGTGCGGTCCCTGGACAATGCTTGGAGCACAGCGAAAGTCGGGCACGCGCACCACATCAGCGTCGCAAGCCCGGCGATGACGCGGGCGAACGCCGCCGAGAAACAGGAAGGACATTCCCATGCGCCGGTTCGGATCAGTCCTGGTGCTTTGCCTTGCGGTGACGGCGTTCGAGGCGCAGGCCCAGGACAAGTTTCCGAGCAAGCCGCTCAAGGTCGTGGTGCCGTTCGGGCCGGGCAGCGCCACCGACATCGTGATGCGCATCGTCGGCGAGCACATGCGCCAAGTTCTCGCTCAGCCGGTGGTGATCGAGAACAAGCCCGGCGCCTTTGGCATTCTTGCCATCGAGGACATGGCGCGGTCGCGGCCCGATGGTTACACGCTGCAGATCGGGAATCCCGGAACCAACGCGCTGGCGCCCATCATCTACAAGAAGAAGTTCAAGATCGACTACGAGAAGGACGTCACCCTGGTCACCCGGCTGAGCGAGGTTCCGCTGGTGCTCGCCGTCACCACCAAGGACTTCGGACCGAAGACCTACGCCGAGTTCATCGCCTATGCGAAGGCGAACCCGGGCAAGGTGCGTTATGCCAGCGTCGGCATCGGCAGCAACAATCACTATGACACCGAGGCCTTCGCGCAATGGGCGGGGATCGAGCTCCTTCACCTGCCGAACAAGGGGGGCGGCGCCGCCATCACCAACGATCTCGTCACCGGCGACGCCCAGGTCGCGCTGGTAAATGCTGCCAGCTCGACCGGCGTGATCAAGGGCGGGCAGGTGCGGGCGCTGGCGGTCATGTCCGACCAGCGCATTCCCGACTATGCCGACGTGCCGACCCTGGCCGAGCTCGGCTACGTCAACAGCAAGGGACTGTGGTCGGCGCTGTACGCGCCCGCCGCGACCCCGCGCGACGTGCTGGAAACCGTGCGCAAGGCCGCCGTGCAGTCTCTGGAATCAGAGCCGGTGCAGACCGCCTTCAAGAAGCAGATGATCAAGGCCGTTCCCAACAGCTCGCTGGAGGATGCGCAAGCCTTCAACCGGGCCGAAATGGCGTACTGGAAGAAGGTCACCGATCAGGTGAAGGTCGAGCTGCCGGATAACTGAGCGGCAACAGGGGCAAAGCGGGGAGGCAGCAGCAATGAAAATGGAGCCGGCTCCCACCGTGCCGGTCTACGGCATCGTGGTCGAGAAGGATGTCGATGTGCCGATGCGCGATGGCGCCCGGCTGAAAGCCGACGTCTTCCGGCCGGACGATGCCGGCAGGTTTCCCGCCATCCTGAACCTGGGTCCGTACCAGAAGGACAAGCTGTGGGTTCCCCCGGACAGCCTGGAGGAAAAGCCGAATCCGCTGATGAACTGGGAGACCGTCAATCCGGAATGGTGGGTGCCGAAGGGCTACGCCGCGGTGCGGGTCGACGGCCGCGGCAGCGGCAAATCTCCCGGGCAGTGCGAGCCATGGTCGCTCGCGGAGTCGATTGATTTCTACGACGCGATCGAATGGGCGGCGGCGCAACCCTGGTGCTCGGGCAAGGTCGGACTTTCCGGCATCTCCTACTTCGCCATCAACCAGTGGTTTGCCGCCAATCAGCAGCCGCCGTCGTTGCAGGCGATCATCCCGTGGGAGGGTTTCGCCGATCTCTACCGCGACGCGCTGTTCCACGGCGGCCTGCTGAGCCTGTTCATGCCCAACTGGTACGTCGCGCACCTGATGCATCACGTGGTGGGTCGGGCGTCGCGGCATCACCCGAACGCCTGGCAGACCAATACGCTGCATTTTTGGCTCAGCAACAGTCTCGACAGCGGCGCGTTCCGCGGCGCGCAGGCGCAGTGGGACAAGATCACCGTGCCGATGTTCAGCGTCGGCAACTGGTCGGGCATGGGCTTGCATCTGCGCGGCAACACCGAAGCGTTCATGCGTGCGGCAACCCCGCACAAGAAGCTTCGCATTCACGCCGGCACGCACGTACACCCGTTCTATACCGACGAGGGGCGCCGCGATCAGCTGCGCTTCTTCGATTACTGGCTCAAGGGCATCGACAACGGCGTCATGGACGAGCCGCCGGTGAAGCTGGCGATCCGCAAGGGCCGTGACGAAATCGAATGGCGGCACGAGCAAGAGTGGCCGCTTGCCCGCACCCAATGGACGAAGTTCTATTTCGATCTGTCGGCGCCCGCGAAGGGTGCCGCCGCCAATGCGGCCAGCCTCGCTGCCGCCAATCCGGCGGCGCCGGCCTCGCGTACCTATCCGGCGACGAGTCTGGGCTCGATGGGATCGACCTCGGCAGCATCTTCGCAGGTGATGGGCGGTGGCATCCCGCCCGGCATGGGGGTCGCGCTCGAGACGCCGCCGCTCGCGCACGATATCGAAGTCACCGGACCGCTCGCCGCGGTGTTGTGGGTCTCGAGCTCGACCGAGGACATGGACCTCTTCCTCACGCTGCGCAATATCGACGCGGACGGCAAGGACGTGCTGGAGACCGGCCAGCAGGGCACGCCCGTGCCGGTGGCGAAAGGCTGGCTACGGGTGTCGCATCGCGAGCTCGACCCGGAGCTCTCGCTGCCCTATCGCCCGTATCATCGTCACGTCAGGCGGCTCTATCTGACACCCGGCGAGATCGTCGAGGTGCAGGTCGAGATCTGGCCGACCTCCATGGTGTTCAAGAAGGGCCACCGCATCCGGCTCGATGTCCAGCCGCGCGATGGCGTCGGCAGTGCCTCCTACATGCACTACCATGCCGACTACAACGCCGGGACCAATACGATCCATGCCGGCGGCGACAAGCAATCGTATCTTCTGCTGCCGATCATTCCGGCGGCGTAGCGTGACGGGGAGGGCAACCATTTGTCTCGGCGTCATCGTCCGCGCAGGCGGATCATCCAGTAGCCATTAGGCTGGATGCCCGCATCCGCGGGCAGGACGACCGCGGCTGGTGCGACGGTCATGTCAATCGGAGGCCAAAGTCAGGTTCCGCACACGTACTGGCATCTGCTTGCGCGCCGGGACGTGCTGGCTGGGCTGCTCTTCGTCGGCGTCGCGCTGTTGGGCCTATGGCTCTCGCGCGACTATCCCATCGGCACCGCCTTGCGCATGGGCACCGGCTATGTTCCGCGGCTGCTGTGCTGGATCCTGCTCGGCCTCGGGGCGATCGTTCTGGTCCAGGGCCTGCGCGCGGCGCAGACCGAGCGGCCGCTTTCGTCCGCCGACATGTCGGCATGGCGGCCGGTCATCTTCGTCACCGCAAGCCTGGTGATCTTCGGGCTCAGCATCGAGCACCTCGGGCTCGTGCTCTCGATCCTGCTGCTGATCGGCGTCGGGTCGGTGGCGGCGCGCGAGTTGCGGCCGATCGAGACCGGCGTGGCGGCGCTGGTATTGATCGCGCTCTCCTGGGGCATCTTCATTCTCGGGCTGGGACTGACGATCCCGGTCTGGCCGGAGTGGTAGATGGAACTGCTCCACAACCTCGCCGTCGGGTTCGGGGTGGCGCTGACGCCGGCGAACCTGTTCTTCGCGCTGACCGGCGCGCTGATCGGGACCTTGATCGGCGTTCTGCCGGGCATCGGGCCGATCGCGACCATCGCGATGCTGCTGCCGCTCACGTTCCATCTGGAGCCCACCTCGGGCCTGATCATGCTCGCCGGCATCTTCTACGGCGCGCAGTACGGCGGCTCGACGACCGCCATCCTGGTCAACCTCCCGGGCGAGACCTCTTCGGTCGTGACCTGCATCGACGGTCACCAGATGGCGCGGCAGGGACGCGCCGGCGCCGCCCTGGCGGTCGCGGCGCTGGCCTCGTTCTTCGCGGGTTGCGTATCGACGATGCTGATTGCCACGTTTGCGCCACCGCTCGCCATCGTCGGCCAGTCGTTCGGTGCGCCGGAATATTTCTCGCTGATGGTGCTCGGCCTTATTGCCGCGGTGGTACTGGCGCACGGCTCGGTGATCAAGGCGATTGCGATGATCATCCTGGGATTGTTGATCGGCCTGGTCGGCACCGACGGCAACACCGGCGGGACGCGCTTTACCTTCGGCATTATCGAGCTGACCGACGGGATCGACGTCGCGACCCTTGCCATCGGCATCTTCGGCATCGGCGAGATCATCACGAACTTGACCCGGCCGCAGGAGAGCCGCGCGCTGGTGACGCAGAAGATCACCCGGCTGTGGCCGACGCGCGAGGATTTTCAGCGCGCCTGGCCGGCCGCGTTGCGCGGCACCGCGCTCGGTTCGGTCCTGGGCGTGCTTCCCGGCGGCGGCGCGACGCTGAGCGCATTCGCCGCTTACGCCGTGGAGAAGCGCTCGTCGAAGCACCCCGCGCAGTTCGGCCACGGCGCGGTGGAAGGCGTGGCCGGACCGGAATCCGCCAACAATGCCGGCGCGCAGACATCGTTCATCCCCATGCTCACCTTGGGAATTCCGGGCAACGCGGTGATGGCGCTGATGATCGGCGCGCTGACCATCCACGGCATCCAGCCCGGTCCGCAAATCATGACGGAGCGGCCCGGCATGTTCTGGGGCATGATCGCGAGCATGTGGCTCGGCAACCTGATGCTGGTGATCATCAACCTGCCGCTCATCGGCATCTGGGTCCAGCTCCTGAAGGTGCCGTACCGTTTTCTCTATCTCGCGATCCTGTTGTTTTGCGGCATCGGCGTCTACACCGTGAGCAACAGCTCTGCAGCCGTGCTGCTGGCGGCGTTTTTCGGCGTGCTCGGCTACGTCTTCACGCGGCTCGAATGCGAGCCGGCGCCGATGATCCTCGGCTTCGTGCTGGGCCCGCTGATGGAAGAGAATCTGCGACGGGCGATGCGGATTTCGAGCGGCGACCCGATGATCTTCCTAGAGCGGCCGATCAGCCTCGGCCTCTTGATCGCCGCGCTGGCGCTTTGCGTCCTGGTTGCGCTGCCGGCGATTCGCAGCAAGCGCGAGGAAGCGTTCCAGGAGAATTGAAGCTTCCGCGCCCGGAGCGGCCGCGACCCCGGGGACGACCTCGACTGTGACGCCGGCAGCGCGGCAGGCCGCGATCTCGCCTCCCGGGCGGCCGAACATCGCTGCGTCGCCGTGCTTGAGCCACACCACGCGCTTGCCGGACTTGGCGAGTGCGACCATCGTTGCGTTGACATCTCCCGCGTGACCGGGCGCGCTTTGGCCAGGGTTGCCGACCAGCATCTTCCGCGCCTCGCGGCGAGCGAAGTCGAGGATATCAGGTGCGACGAGATCGTCGATCAGGATGACGTCGGCAGACTGCAAGGCGCGCACCGCGCGCAGCGTAAGCAACTCGGGGTCACCCGGGCCCGTGCCGACGAACGTGACGCTGCCGGCCTCGGCTGGCATGGCCTCGGTCCTGGTCTGGCGCAGGACGGAGTCGAAATCCGATTGCGCCGGCGCGCGATCGGGATGGGCAAGGGCAAATCGCGCGAACACCTGCCAGAACCGCCGCCGTGCGGCAAACGAGAGGCCGGACGACTGGATCGCCTTGCGCCAGCGCCGGGCTGCCTCGGCCCAGTCGGCGAAGCCGCGCGGGATCATGGCTTCGAGCTTGCCGCGGATCGCCTGCGCAAAGACTGGCGCCGCGCCGTCAGTGGAAATGCCGATGACAAGAGGGGAACGGTTGACGATGGCTCCGAAGGAGAAGTCGCAAAAGGCCGGCTTATCGATGACATTGACGGGAACGCCAGCGGCGCGCGCGGCTTCGGCAAAGCGTTGCGCGTCCCGGTCGTCATCGAAGCCGGCGACGGCAACGGCAGCGCCGCAGAAGTCTTCGGCTTGCCACGCCCGATGTTGCAGCATGATCGCGCCGCGCGGCGGTTGCGCGGCCAGAGCGTGAAGCTCCTCGCATGGGCACTCGGCAAACACGACAACGTCGGCGCCAGCCGCCGACAGCAGCTCCGCTTTCCAGGCCACGGCCGGGCCGTCGCCGGCAACCACCGCCCGTTTGCCGTCGAGCGCCAGGAAGATCGGCAGCCGCGCGAGCGGCTCCATGCGCGGGGCACGCTGCGAGCGACGGAGACCGCGCACGACGCGTGGCATCAATACACGTCCTGCTGATAGCGCCCGGATTTCTTCAGGCCGGCGACAAAGGCGATCGCCTCGTCGGTCGTGCGCGCGCCGTGGGCGGCGACGATCTCGACCAGGGCGCCTTCGACGTCCCTGGCCATGCGCTTGGCATCGCCGCAGACATAGACGTGTGCGCCGTCGGCGAGCCAAGCCCAGAGATCGCGGCCGACCTCGCGCATGCGGTCCTGGACATAGAACTTCTCGCTGCCGTCGCGCGACCAGGCGAGCGAAAGCCGGGTGAGCGCGCCCGCCGCCTTCATGCCGGTCAGCTCGTCTTCGTAGAAGAAGTCATGATTGCTGCGTTGATGGCCAAAGAACAGCCAGTTCCGGCCCGGTGCCTTGCTCGCCATGCGCTCGTACAGAAACGCGCGGAACGGCGCGATGCCGGTGCCGGGGCCGATCATGATGATGGGCAGGGAGGGATCAGCAGGGAGGCCGAAATGCTGCGCCTTCTGAACATAGACCCTGATCTGGTCTCCGGGACGCGCGCGATCGCCCAGAAACGTCGAGGCCACGCCGAAGCGAGCGCGGCCATTGACGGGAAAGCGCACCGCGTCGACGCACAGCGCGATGCGCTGGCGATCGATCCTGGGGGAGGAGGCAATGGAATAGAGCCGGGGCTGCAGCGGGTCGAGCGCTTCGATGAAGGCTTCCGGATCGGGCCGCACGCCGGAAAATTTCTCGATGGCCGCGAGCACGTCGAGGGTCGCGGCGTCGCCGTCGGGATCCTCGCCGGCGGCGAGCGCCTTCGCCTTCTGCCTCCGTTCGCCGCCCGTAATGTAGGAGAACAGCTGGAACAGCATGTCCGGCGCCGCGCCAAGCGAGACACCATCGAACAGTACGTCGCGCAGGCTGCGGCCGCCGATCGGAAAATCAGCCGGGGCGCCGAGCGCCGCTATCACGGCATCGACGAGAGCGGGATGATTGGTCGGGAACACGCCGAAGGCGTCGCCCACGCCATAGTCGATGCCGGTCGAAGACAGGTCGAGCTCAACGTGCCAGGTTTCCTTCTCCGAACCCGGCTTGTTCAGCCGGGTGCGCGCCAGGAAAACCGCCTGCGCCGGATACTCGCGTGAACAGCCCGGCGCCGTGGCCGGCGCAGCCGTAGCATCGGCAGGCGGTGGGGTCTCGGGCGGGATCTCGGCGGTCTTCGAG
>Ga0207643_10001696_pt1 | contig 12356 bp, 9 predicted proteins | sample KBSMisM62_FD_184313 | JGI IMG/M metagenome (GOLD analysis project Ga0207643, IMG submission 184313) | Miscanthus rhizosphere microbial communities from Kellogg Biological Station, Michigan, USA - KBS Miscanthus M6-2 (SPAdes) (version 2) | ecosystem: Host-associated > Plants > Roots > Rhizosphere...
GGCATTGCCGGCGCACCGTGGGATGAGCGCGTTCGTCATCGAGAAAGGCGCGCCCGGCCTGACCGTCGGGCGCGATATCGACAAGCTTGGATACAAGACCGTCGAGACGACTGAACTTCACTTCGATGCTTTCCCAGTCCCGGCAGAAAACCTGATCGGCGGCACCGAGGGCCTTGGCTTCAAGCATGTGATGACGGGCCTCGAAGCGGAGCGCATCAACGTTGCGGCACGCGGCCTTGGTCTGTCGCGCGCGGCCTTCGATGAAGCCATTCGCTACGCGCAGCAACGCGTCACGTTCGGAAAGCCGATCGCGCAGCACCAGAGCATCCAGATCAAGCTCGCTGATATGGCGACGAAGATCGAAGCGTCGCGTTTGTTGATTTACTCGGCCGCGGCCAAGAAGGACCGCGGCGAACGTTGCGACCTCGAGGCGGGCATGGCCAAGCTGTTCGCGACCGATACGGCGGCCGAGGTCACGCTCGAAGCGATGAAGATCATGGGAGGCAACGGCTACTCGAAGGACTTCACAGTCGAACGCCTCTATCGCGATGCGCCGCTCGTCGTCATCGGAGGCGGTACGAACGAGCTGCAGCGCCTGATCATCGCGAAAGGACTGCTCGAACGGTACAAGCAGGCATGATTGGCGCGAACGCGGTCGTCACCGGCGGCAGCGGCGGAATTGGCGTCGAGACGGCTGCGCTGCTTGCCGAGCAGGGCGTCGGCACGATGGTCATCAACGGTCGCGACAGCGAGCGCGGTGAACAGGCGCGCGCCGAGATCCTCCGTCGCGTTCCCGCCGCATCGGTCCACTTCATCGCGGCCGACGTCTCGCGCGCGCAGGGTGCGGACGAACTGTTTCGTACGGTCGCAACGCTCATCGACGGTCCGCTGGCCGTGCTCGTCAACTGCGGCGGCGGCGACTTCGCCCCTGAGCTCTTTCAACAGATCCCAGGCGACCAGCTCGACGAGATCATTCATCACTGGCTCTCGAGCCGTATGCACTGTTGCCGCGCTGCGCTGCCGCTCATGCGCCGCGGCAGCACCATCATCAACGTCGCCTCGGACGCGGCGAAAGTCCCGACACCAGGCGAGACCGCGATTGGCGCGGCGATGGCCGCCGTCGCGATGTTCTCGCGCACACTGGCGCTCGAGGTCAAACGCCAGGGCATTCGCGTCAACGTCGTCACACCGTCGATCGTCGAGGGCGCGCGGCTGCGTAAACGCATCGCCGCCGGTGGATTCGGCGGAAAGCTCTTCGAGAAAGCGGCCGCCGCGGCGCATCTCGGCGTCGCCACCGAGCGTGATGTGGCGGAGATGATTGGCTTTCTTGCGAGCGACCGCGCGGCGCGCGTGACGGGTCAGGTGATCAGCATCAACGGCGGCATTTCGGCTGGTTAAGCGCTGTCCAGTACCAACGACAACTCCCACCGCATCTTTTGGTATATCTGGGGTCTGCAGCGACACACCGAGGCACGGAGGCACCGAGATTCGTCTTTGTCGGCGTCTCGGTGCGCTGTGTGTCGCAGATCAAGTCAGTCGCAGTGCCGTTGGCGTTACTGGCGCAAGCGAGGGAAAGTAGGATTACACACCCTCATCATCCCAGCCGCTGAACTCAGGTCCGAGGCCAGCGCTGGCTCCATACGCTTTCGCGTACTGTTCCGCGACCGCGCGCTTGTGTCTACTACGCAGGTACTGATCGGCCGCTCGCCGCAGAACGGCAGAACGGCCGTCGCGCCGAACTTCCTCGTCGGCGTCGAGTCTTGCCAACAGCGCATCGTCCAGCGTTACTCGAATAGCCTTCATCTTGATAATTCTCTGACGCATGGTTCGCGAAGCGCGCCTGTCGCACAGGACGAAGCGTCGCCAAGTCGCAAGTTAACTTCCTCTGTGTCTCGGTGCCTCTGTGTGTCGTGACCGGTGTTTGATGTCGTCAGGCAGCGGGGCCCCCGCCACTGCACGCCGTTGCCATGCCGGCGGCATCTCGCGGCAAGTTGCCCCATCTTCCATCCGACCGCCAGAAACGAACTCGTGGCTTGGGATCGCCGGAATAGGGTTCGATCCAGACGACGCCGTAGCATGCGGGGAGATCTTCCGGGCGAAGTTGCCGCAGCACGTCGCCTTCGGTCCACGAGCGCTCCTGCATCACTTCTTCGATCTGGAAAGGCGTCACCGTTCGCTGCCACGCCCCGGAGTTCAGAACGACTGGCGTTGCTTCACTACGAGTCAGTGGCAGCGGCGCCGCGGGAAGATGCGTGTGACCGAACGCCAGGACCTTGATCGACTGTGCCGCGCGTGAATCAACCGCCAGTGCGGTGCGCACCTGCTCGAAGCGGCTCATGACGAGGTCATCGCGCGAACGCCAGAAGTAATCGAATGCCGATCCTCGTGTGGCCATCGTACGCGGACACTCGGATGGCGCGCGGCCCGTGGTCGACGCCTGTGTCATCGAGCGTTCGAGTCGACGACGCGAGCGGCGCAGAGCCGCGCGATAGTCACACATGGCAATGAGTTGCTTGTCTGTGAGCGTCGCGAGATCGATCGACAATCGCCCCTCGCGCAGCGCACCGTCGACGACGGAACGAAAGCGATCGTCCGGAAGGAGCGATTCCGCCAGCACTGCTGCGCCACTGCGCCTGACCGCCTCGAGATCCCACTCCGGCGACTCGACGTCGCCACCATCCAGCTCGAGCCGGAACTGCTGCCACGTTGGACGCGCGAGGAAGAACATCAGCAGCGGCTGAACGGCGTCAGCGGGCAGAGACATCGGATCGGCGGCGGCCGCGTATTTCAATCCGGCGCCTTCCTGCGCGACGTTGTCGAGGATCGGAAACCGCGGTTCGAGCTCGTTGTACAGCTGCTGTGCGAGACGCTCGCCCGCCGACCGCTCCACGCGCATGCCATCATCACCGCGAACGAACGGCTGCGGCCACGCAGTGAATGCGTATGGATCGCCAGGCATCTGATGGCCGTGTTCGGCGTAGATGGCGCCGTCGGCGGAGAGCCAGTAGCCTCGCGTGGCGATTTCGACACGTCCCGGCGCGTTGAACGATGCGATTGCCGTCGCAGCGACCGCGGGAAACAGCAGCGCGGCGTCGTGATCACCAGGGACGAGAATCAGGCGGTTGGTGCCGTTGCGCGCGAACGTCCCTAGTGCCGCGAGATCCGCCGAGTGTGCCGCGACCAGGCCTCGAGCCGACCGCGCGCCTCCTGCTCCGTGCAACCGAGCCGCGGGTCGCGCGCCCGGCAATCCTCTATCGTCGACTGCAAGAGCTCGAACGTATCGCCGTTGAGCACCAGGTCAGTTGCGCCTCTGCCCGCTTCGTCAATCGCGCGGAGGAATGAGGCGAAATCGTCCTGCCAGCGAAAATCCTCCGTCGGCAGCCACTCACCGCTCGCGCCCTTACCCCCACCGAGGTGCAGGTCGCTTGCGATGACGACGAACCTCGACGGGGGTGTCTGCGAGTCGAGGACCGCGATCGTGGCGACGATCGCGATGACGACGAACGCGGGCAGGAGGGCCCGGGCGGTCGACATCACGTCAGTCCTGTGCGAGCGACGCTCGCAGGATCTCTTTGTCGTTGCGGACGATCACGTGCTTGTTGGCATAGGCCGGATGCGACCAATGAACCGTGCCCTGTGGTTCGCGGGCGTAGGGATGCGTCGGCTCGATGAGATGAGTGCGGCTGATCTCCTTGTAGCCCTCCGGACTCAGGCGGGCCATAACCAGATCGCCTCGCTCGGTGTTGATGAAGTAACGATCGCCATTTCGCACGAAGAACGCCGTCGCAAACGGTGTGGTGCGGCCGGGAATCAGATCGCGCGTCCGCCACACCTGCTTGCCGGTGGCCACTTCCCAGCACTGCAGCTGACCCTGGCTCATGCCGTAGATGTAATCGCCCTGGACAATCGGCGTGCTGATGATCGAATGCGGCGAAAAGCTATCGCCCCGCCACAACACGGTCGCGGCCGGCTTCTGCTCGTCCAGCTTCAACATCCGCGCGCCGTTGTAGAACGTCGTCGCCAGCAGATGTGGGCCGCTCTGCACGAGCGTCGGAACGGTGATCCCGAGGTCGACTTGAAACGGGACCTCCCAGAACACGCGCCCGGTCGACGGATCGAGAGAACTGATGGCGGTCGGATGCCAGATCATCAACTGCCGGGTGCCACCTGCCTCGACGATGATCGGCTGCGCGTAGCCTGGCTCCCAGTCCGAGGACAACGCACGCCACAGTTCCGCGCCCGTGCGCTTGTTGAATGCGATCACCTTCGCATCCGGCTCACCGCCGGCGATCGTGATGAGCCGATCGCCGTCGACGAGCGGCGCCGCAGTCGCGCCCCACGACGGAATCGTGGCGTCGAAATCATCGACGAAGTTCTTCTGCCACGCGACGCTCCCGTCTTTCACATTGAGGGCGAACAGGTGACCCATCGCACCCAGCACGTAGACCAGGTCGTCGTCTATGGTGGGCGTGGCGCGTGGCCCGAGGGCGAACGTCATCTCGAGACCCGAGTAGTTGGCGTCCCACTCCTTGGACCAGAGCATCTTCCCCGTGCGCTCGTCGAGGACAAGGACGCGCTCGACGACGCGACTTCCCGACGTCCGGCGCGCATCGGTCACGAAGACGCGACCACCGGCGACCGCCGGTCCGCTGTAACCGGCGTTGACGGGCACGCGCCATGTGACCTTCAGTCCTGTTTCGGGGAAGCGGTCGACGAGTCCGGTTTCGTTCCAGACGCCAAGCCGGCCGTTGCCGCGCCACTGCGGCCAATCCTCGGCGCGCAACGAGGATGTCGAGGCGACGAGAAGACACGCCACAATGATTTCGATGATGCGATGTCCGGGACGCCGTTGAGCTGACATGCGATCCCCCGTATATCTACAGACTTGGCAGATTCTAGCGAACTTCTAACCCGCAACCGCCAACTCCCAATTCCCAACTCCCAACTACATTTCGCGCAGCTCACTGCGATGGCCCGATTTTCACGCGCCCCACGACACACCGAGGCTCCGAGGCACCGAGGGTTCCTGTTGTACGGCACGCTGCCTCGCGAAACCGCGGAGGCGCGGAACGCGGAAACGCGGAGGCATTCATCTGATGGCAGCGATCAGCGCGCCTCCGCGTCTTCGCGCCTCCGCGGTTAGTCGATTCGTGATCTTCGTGATCTTCGTGGCCTTTGCGATCTTCTGATCTTCGTGGCCAATCGAAGTGGAATCTGCCTACCGAACTCGAATCTCAACCCGGCGATTCCACGGATCGTTCACGCCGTCGGCCGGCTGCGCCTGACTCGGCGCGTTGACTGTGATCACCCGAGCGGGCACTCCAAGGCCGGCGAGCGTATCGGCAGCCTTCCGCGCGCGAATGGACCCCATGCCCTCCCGCTCGGTCATGACCTGACCGTTGGTCAGACGCGTTGCGGCTCTGAACCCCGTCACCTCGACACGCGACTCCTTGAACTGAGCGACGTGCTTCGCGAGATCAGTCAGCGCGACCGTGACGTGCAGGCTGAAGAAGTCGTTATCGAAATCGAAGTACAGCGTCACGGCGCCAGGGCCATCGACCTTCACCCATGACGGCGCCGGGCTGCGTGGCGCCGGGATTGGCGGCGGAGCCTCGATCCCGTCTTCTGCGGGCAACATCGTCCGACAAGCGGGCGTCAGCTCTCGCAGAACGCTGACCTTGACCGGCTGGAGCGGAATGCCTCCACAAACGCGCCCCTGTCCAACAGCACCTTCCACGAGAGCGAGGTGGCCGAGTTGCGGCGGATAGAAATCATTGGCCACTCCACCCTGCTGCCCCAGGTAGTACAACTCGCCGTCGTACTCGGCCAGCCAACAGGGTTGCGTCTTCGTGTCGCGCACGATGGGACACGCCACGAAGTGGCGACGCGCTGGAGAGGATGATGACTGTTGAGCCGATGACTGGTTCGCGCTGCTCGAAAGAACAGTCAGCAGGATCAGCGTGCATGGGCCCCCGCGCACCTCACAGCACTCCGAGAAAATTGATCAGATCCTGCTTCTCCTGGCTGCTGAGCCGCATGTCGAAGCGCCGATCGTAGTAGTCGACGAGCTCGCGCAAATCCTTCGCGGAGCCGTTCGAGAAATATGGCGCGCGCGCCGCCAGCCCGCGGAACTGCCCCATCGTGATCGCGCCGATGTCGGCACAGTGGCCGGTCACCAGCGCGCGGCCCGGATCCGATGTGTAGATCTCGCGCCCCAGGAACGGATGCGGCGGCGCGTCGGGGCGGCATGTCAGTTTGAAGACCGGCAGCTCGGGCGACTCGCTCCACACCGCGGATTCGGTCCACGTCGGGAAATTCGTCGTGCCGAGATCCACCCATCCTGGCGCGAGATCCATCCCCGACGTCTGGGCGTTGTGGCAGACCGCGCACGTCCGCTTGGCCGGATTGGCCAGACCGATCGAGTTGATGTGCGCCACGTCTTTCACCCAAAACCGCCGGTTCAGGAAGATGTCGTTGCCGCGCGCCACCGACGCGCGGACGTCGGCCTGCGGATCGGGCGTCGTGTTCGGCGTGAGCCACATGTCGAAGAAATGAAACCCCGGCGTCTTCGGGCCGTTCAGCACGTGCACCGAATGCCTCGCGACGTTGGCCGGACCGAGTGCCGCGGGACCGTTGGGCTCGACGAGGCTGCCACCGCGTGCGTCCCAGACCTGCGCCGTGTAGATCTGATTCTCGAACGCCAGGATGCCCTCGAGTTGCGCGCGCGTAAGCGGACCTTTGCCCCCCTGATGATCGCGATACGCGCCCTGAGCCTGCACCGATAGCGACGTCGCACGCGCGTCAGCCATGATGTTCATGCTCGATGGAAGACCCGTATCGGGATCCTTGTCCATCAGCACGCCGAGCTTCACATTGAACAGGCCGTCCGGGCTCGTCACGTATTTCAGGTTGGCGACGATGCGCGGACGCCGGAACACCGAGACCGCTGGCGCGGGGCTGCGGAGCCCGTAGATCGGATCGCGATTCACGCCGGTCGGATCGCGCACCACCTCGATCGTGAACTCCGGCGTGACGCCGGGCGGAGGCCAGGGCATGGCGACGCGGAACAATCCGCGATTGAGAAGCAGCGAATGGGAGCTGACCTCGCCCTGCGGCAGGCTCGGGTTATTGGAACCGTCGATGGCAGCAAAGATCGGATCGCGCCCCTGCGTCGCACGCCAGCGCTCGCGCATCGACTCGACCGACACGCTCATGGCATTCGCGGGCTGGTGACACGTGACGCACGCGCGCTGATTGGATCCGATCGGCTGGAAGAACGGATGCCCTGTCGTGTCAATCGGGCCTGAGACGTTCAAGACGCCCAACCTGCCGAGCGTGTTCTCGAACACCATCTCGCGCGGCAACGTCTGCCGACTCCCCGCGGCGATCCACGAGGTCTGCGGTCGCAGCGCCGGGTCCGTCTGCGCCTCGAGCCTCAAGACCGCGAGAAAACCCGCGGTTGCGAGCGCGAGGAGGAACGTCGGTCGATTGACGCGCATGGGCAGATTCAGTCCGCGGCGATTATGCACTCTCCGAGACGATCTCGTGTCCGGGCTCTCCGCCCTCCGCCCACCAGGCGGCGATGATCGAACAGGTGCTCAGGACCGCGAACCCCGCCACCAGCGGCAACACGGTGCCGTTGTAGCTCTGACCGATCAACGTTCCCAGCACCAATGAAATGAGCATGGACGTGGCACCGACGATGGCTGCGCCGGTGCCAGCGACGTGACCGAGGGGCTGCATCGCGAGCGCGTTGAGATTCCCGAACAACAGGCCGATCCCGAAGAACGACACCATCAGATATGTCATCAACATCCACAGAGGCGGATGCCCTGCGACAATACCCGCGAAGACTGTGAACGCGACCGACACGGCGCTGATGCCTCGGAGAGACCAGCGCGTGAGCGCACCCATGCCGTAACGCATGACGAGACTCGCGTTGACGAGCGACGCGCCGCCGATGGCGATCGCGAGTAGAGCGAAGTACAACGGGAACCGTATCCCGAGCGCATACTGCTGCTGCAGGATCTGCTGCGCCGAGATCAGATATCCGAGAAAGGCTCCGAACACGTATCCGGCGGCAAGCGTGTAGCCAATGGAGCGGCGCGTCGTCACGACGTCCCGCGCCGCCGCCGCCATCTTTCCGACGGAGAACGTAATCCGGCGATTGCCCGGCAGCGTTTCTTCCTGGCGGATCGCGAACCAGACCAACGCGACCAAACCCATCGCGAAGTAGATGCCGAAGATCGTTCTCCATCCAGAAACGGCGAGGACCGCCTGGCCGAGTGCGGGCGCCACGACCGGCACCAGGATGAAGACGGCCATGATGAGCGACATGACACGCGCCATCTCACGCCCTTCGAACCTGTCTCTCACCAGCGCCAGCGTGATCGTGCGCGGTCCCGCGACGCCGACACCCTGAAGGAACCGTCCAAGGAGCAGTTGAGGGAACGTCTTCGACGAAAGCGCGAGGAGGCATCCGACCGAGAAGAGCGCGAGCCCGACGTACGCGGCAGGCTTGCGGCCAGTCGCGTCCGACAGCGGACCGTAGAACAGTTGACCGAGACCAAAGCCGAGGAATAGCAGCGACACGACCAACTGATTGTCATTCGGCCGCTCGACGCCGAGCGTGGTACCGATCGCGGGAAGCGCCGGCAGAATCATGTCGATCGACAAGGCGACGAGCGCCGTAAGCATCGCCATCAGGCCGACGAATTCGCCCAGGCCGATCGTCGGTGAACGGGGTGAGGTCATAGAGGGAGACCAGAATATAGGTGGTAACGGCTGACTGCAAAACGACGAGCGGCGGCCTCATCGCGCGCGAGGATTGTCAATTCACAACTCCCAATATCCAACTCCCAAAAACCCGGTGCTTTGGGAGTTGGGAGTTGGAATTTGGGCGTTGATCAGTGCGCCCTGGTTGCGGAGACGTCAGTCGATGATCAGCGCGGCCCGGCGGTTGAGCGCTCGCGAGGCTTCCTGCGTGCTGTCGTACTTCAGGCGCTCCTCGCCGTAGCTCGTAATGGTCAGCCGCTTCGGATCGATACCGCGCTTCGCCAGGTAGTCCCGAACCGCGCTGGCGCGCCTCTCGCCCAACGCTTTGTTGTAATCGGCACTCCCCTCCGGGCTCGCATATCCCTCGATGTGAAGATTGATTCCTGGCGAATCGTTCAGCGTCTTGAGCGCGACGGTCAGCGTCCGGAGCGCCTCCGGCCGCAACGTGGACGAATCGAGGTCGAATTGCACGTCGGCCAGCACTCGCAACGCCGCCACTTCGATCGTGACCGTCGCGGATGCCGTTCCGCCGCGCCCGTCGTCAGCCAACACCCTGAGCGTGACCTGACCAGGCGCCGTCTGGGCACGCCATTGCGTCGTCGTTGCCCGTGGGTCCACGATCGTGCCCGATGGTGCCGACCACTGCGCACGCACGGGGTCACCATCGGGATCCTGACTGGTCGCGCGAAGCGTCACCGACTGGCCGACTTCGACGCGACACGGGTCACATTCCGCTCGTATTGTGGGTGAACGATTTGGCGGAGGAGCCGGCGCTGGCGCCGGCCGCGGAGCCTCGACCGGCTTTGGCGCCGGTGCCGGTGCAGGTTCCGGGGCGGCCTCGACGCGACGCGGTGCTGGCGGCACTGGAGGTGGCGGCTGGAAGATCTTCACGCCGCTGTGGAATCCGAGACGCAACTGGAGTCCCACGCCTGAACGTCCTTCGATGCCAAAGCGATAGTTCATTCCAACGCCGATCAACATCCCGTTGGGATGTTGCCAGGTCGCACCGGCGGCGAAATTCACGCGCGAGTCCAGCTCCGTGAGGATGGGCGAGACCGAACCGTCGACGCCAATCAACGCGCCTGGCGTGACCACGACGGCGTCGTCGGCTGGGATTTCACCATGTAGCTCCGTCGTGAATCGAAGATTCGCGCGCGAGGCGAACGCCGCGCCGAAACCCCAGCGCAGACCATCAGAGAGGCTCACACCGTCGGGGTCTCCGCGCATCGCGTAGCCGCCGAAGCCAGCCACTTCGACGCTGCGGCTGATTTCCTTGCTCATCACGAAATCAGCGAAGTAATCGAACTGCCCGGTTCCGATGTTGTCTTCACCCGCCGTCGGCAGCTTCACCGTCCCGCGCAACGCCATCGCCAACGGCTGACGACGGCTCTCTGAGAGCAGGTTGACCTTGGTTCCGACGTAAACGTCCCCGAAGTTCTGGCCCGTCCACTCCTGGCGGATCATCGGGTACTCGTTGACCACGCCGCTCGTGCCGGTGGCCGCGGGCGCGAAGAGCGGACGCGTGTCGCGATCGACCGAGGTCACCGCGCGAACCGCGGCAAAGATCTCGGTGCGATTCCCGACGCCGATCGCGAGCGTTCCCGGGTAGTACGCAACGTCAGTGGATCCCTGTTTGAAGTCCATTTCGGTACGATACGCGCCGAACGCCCATCCACCGGGCTTGAGGACCTCCGCGGTCGGGACGAACCACAGACCGGTATCGCCCCAAAAAGATGTGACGGCCGGACGGTCCTCTGGCGGCTTCGACGAATCCTGCGCCCACGCCGGCGCGCTCACGAGCGAGCACGCCAGGATCGACGACAGCAATCGAGTAACGTTCATGAATGACCTTCGGGGGGGAAGATGCTGCGCGCGTGTGCACGAACGGAGCCATCGCGCCGAGGCTAGAAATCGCGCGTCCTTCGACAATCAGTCACGATAGATGGTGGGTGTCTCGGCCTGCGGTGAGTCAGCGGCTCACGCCGCTGAGAGCCAGAGCCTGTGAGAGGATCGACCGCGTAACCCCTGCACCGGTGACATGAGGGAACTCGAAGGCATCATTGGCCTGCTCGTCGCAGCCGTTCTGTTGGCAGCCGCGGCACGTCGCGTCGGAGCACCCTATCCGGTATTCCTGGCAGTCGGCGGAGCGCTCCTCGCTTTTCTCCCGGGCTCGCCCTCGCTGACGGTCCCGCCCGAGCTTGCGCTCGCCATCTTCGTCGCGCCCGTACTGCTCGATGCGGCATACGACGCATCACCCCGCGATCTCAAGGACAATTGGGCGCCCGTCACGGGCCTCGTCGTGTTTGCCGTCGGCCTCACGACTGCGGCGGTTGCCTTCGTCGTGCACAGCCTGATCCCCGCGATAGAGTGGGCACCAGCGATCGCGCTCGGCGCCATCGTCGCGCCGCCGGACGCCGCCGCTGCCACCGCAGTCCTCCGTCCATTGCGACCTCCCCAACGCCTCCTGACCATCCTCGAAGGAGAAAGCCTCCTCAACGATGCGAGCGCGCTCCTGATCTACCGGCTGGCGGTGATGGCCGTCGCTGCCAACGGCTTCTCGATTGCTGCGGTCGCGCCTACCTTCCTGTTCGCCGTAGCGGGCAGCGTCGTCGTCGGGCCCGCGCTTGCGTGGGTGTCCCAGAAGTCTTTTGATCGGGTGGAGCACGTACCGACCGCGATCATTCTTCAGTTCGTGACGACATTTGGCGTCTGGATCTTCGCTGACCTCGTCGGTCTTTCCGGTGTCTTGACGATGGTCTGTTACGCGATCACGGTGGCGCGCACTGCACCCGAGCGCACGCCTGCGCGGATTCGTATTCCCTCGTATGCGGTGTGGGAGACGGTCGTCTTCGTGCTGAACATCCTGGCCTTCATCTTCATCGGCCTGCAGATCCGCCCGATTCTCGGCAGCCTCGAGCCTGCGGTGCGTGGCCGCTACCTGATGGTCGCCGGCGCCGTCGTCGTCACCGTCATTGTGGTGCGCGTCGTCTGGCACATGTCGTTCAACGCCGTCGTCCGATGGCGGGATCGCCGGCACGGCTTTCGTCCGCCACGCCCGATGCTGCGGCCGACGGTCGGCAGCGGCCTCGTGATCTCGTGGGCGGGCATGCGAGGCATCGTGTCGCTCGCCGCAGCGCTCGCGTTGCCGAACGCGTTTCCGTTCCGCGACTTGATCCTGCTCACGGCGTTCTCCGTCGTGCTCGGCACGCTGGTGATCCAGGGGCTGACGCTCAAGCCGCTGCTACGGGCGCTCGATCTGCAGGACGATGACCCGGTTGGCCGCGAGCTCATTGCGGCCCGTGAATGCGCCTTGCGTGCCGGACTCGAGAGCTTCGCGCATGACCGATCGCCGGTTGCCGAGGCGGTGCGGCAGGAGTTCATCGCGCATCTGGGATCGGATTCGGACGATTCCGATGAGGGCGAAACCCCACATGCCGATCACAGCGGCATTCATCGCAGCGCCATCCAGGCCGCGCGCCAGGCCGTTCTGCAGCTGCGCAACAACGACGAGATCGGCGACGACGCCTTCCATCAGATGGAAGAGGAATTGGACTGGCTCGAGATGGCTGGCGGCCGCGAGG
>Ga0207643_10001697_pt1 | contig 12354 bp, 10 predicted proteins | sample KBSMisM62_FD_184313 | JGI IMG/M metagenome (GOLD analysis project Ga0207643, IMG submission 184313) | Miscanthus rhizosphere microbial communities from Kellogg Biological Station, Michigan, USA - KBS Miscanthus M6-2 (SPAdes) (version 2) | ecosystem: Host-associated > Plants > Roots >...
ATCGTCGCGCTCGACCACCGTCGCGAGCCCGGCCGCCAGGTCCTCCCACCAGATCGGCTGGAACGGCTGATCGCCCGACCCGATCCTCGGCACGAGCGGCGTCACGCCCCGCACGAGGCGCAGCATCACCGAGATCTGACCGTCGCCTGGACCGTACACGTTGCCGGAGCGGCAGATCGTCCAGTTCCCCTCGAACCGCTCGACGATGCGCTCGGCCTCGCGCTTGGAGCGGTGATAGTCCGATTCCCCTTCCTGTGCGCCCAGCGACGAGACGAACACGAATCGCGGCACCCCCGCACGCTCCGTCTCGGCGACGATGTTCGCCGTGCCTTCGACGTTCACGCGCCGGAACGTCACCTTCGGGGGCGACTCCTCGACGATCCCCGCCACGTGCAGCACCGCGTCGCAGCCGTCGGCGGCTCCGCGGATCGTCGCGACGTCCGACACGTCGCCCACGATCGGCGTCACGGCAGTCGCCCACTGTCGAACGTCGTCGGTGGCATGCCGCGACAACAGGCGCACCACGTGGCCGCGCTTCAGCAGCTCCGTGACCGTGCCGACCCCCACCACCCCGCTACCGCCCGTAACGAGAATTTGCATGCAACCCCGCCGAATTTTGTGCCCTGACTCCGCGAACGAAATGTGATTGGCAGAGAGAGTGCCAGCGCGTACACGACTGGTTGCGTCGATCGCTTCAGCTCGTCTACTGAGACGTGCGTCGTGACGCTGCGACGCTCGAGCCTCTCCTGCCTCACCCGACGATGAAGCGCCTTCTGCTCCTGACCATGCTGGTGACCGCTTCGTGCGGCACCGGCGGCTCGCTCACCTTTGGCGCTGCGGGTCCGTGGAAGGAGGGATACGGCGCGATGAACCGCCGAGGGATCGAGCTGGCGCTCCAGGAGATCAACGCTCGCCCCGAGCGGGCCGGCGCGCCGCTCCGCATCGACTTCCAGGACGACGAGGGCAGCGGTCAGGTGGCGAGCCGTATCGCCCAGCGCTTCGTCGACTCGAAGGACGTCGTCGCCGTCGTCGGTCACGTCAACTCGGGCGCGATGGTCGCCGCGGCACAGGTGTACGACGGCCATCTCCCCGCCGTTGCGACCACCGCGACGTCGCCCGCGCTCACCGGGATCTCCCCGTGGGCGTTCCGCGTCATCGCCAGCGACTCCTCCAACGGCAGCGACATCGCCGCGTTCGCGACGCGCCTCGGTCGTACCAGCGCCGCGATCCTGTACGAGAACAACACCTACGGCCGCGGACTCGCGGACGCCTTCCGTCGCGGCTTCGCCGGTCGTGTGATCAGCATGGATCCGATCGCTGAAGGCGCCGACCAGCCGTTCGACGCCTACGTGAGCTACTTCAAGCTCGTGAAGCCCGACGTCGTCTTCATCGCGGGCACCGACGGGTCGGGTCTCGCCTTCCTGCGCGAGGCGCGCACGCAGCAGCTCCGGGCCGACCTGGTCGGCGGCGACGGCTGGAGCGGTCTGAGCGCCGATACCGCGCGCTCGCAGGGGGTCTACGTCGGCGTCCCCTTCACGGCCGAAGATCCGCGCCGGGAAGCGCAGCGATTCGTCGCGAGCTTCTCCGCTCGATTCGGCATGCGTCCCGACAACAACGCGGCCCTCGCCTACGACGCCACGATGCTGCTGTATGCGGCGGCACAGAAGGTGGGTCCCGACCGCACGCGGATTCGCGACTACCTCGCCTCACTCACCGCCGCGACGGCGTACAAGGGCGTCAGTGGGCCGATCCATTTCCGTCCCGACGGCGATCCGATGGCACAGCACGTCGTCATGACGCAGATCGACCACGGCACGCTTCGCGTCGCGCAGGTAGCCCGGTGATCCCTGCTATCCTCGCGCGCCGCGGCACGATCCGCGGCCGGCTCACGCTGGGCTTCGCCGCGTTGATCATCCTGCTCCTCGTCGCCGGCGTGCTCGCGCGGCGGACGATGACGCAGATGTCCACCACGATCGGCGCGACGCTGAAAGGCGTGCAGGAGGAAGCGCGGCAGAGCGCCGACCTCTCGGGCGACGTGTCCCAGACCATCGAGGCGGCGAGCACGTACGTTCAGACCCGTGACAGCACCGCGCTCGCCGCGTTCCGCAAGAACGCATGGCACGCACACGAGGTGCAGCGCGCGATGAACGCTCGGCTGAGTCGCGCATCGGAGGGGAACGAGCGGAGGGACGAGGAGGCCGGGCTGATCGCCGAGATCGACGCGCGCTTCTCGGAGCTCGAGGTGCGTTACGCGCTCGCGCATCGCCTCCTCGACGTCGGTCGTGCCGGCGACGCGTCGCGTCAGGAAGCGCTCGCGCGTGGCGTGGTCGGTGAGCTGCTCGCCGACATCGAGCGGCTCGGCAGGCTGAAGGCGGCCAAGGTCGCGTCGGTCTCCGCCGGCCTCACCGCGGAATCGGACCGTCGCTCGCTGATGCTCGTGATCCTGATCGGCTTCGCGGCGGTCGTGGGCTCGATCGGCGTCGTCGTGACCGTGCGCTCGATCAGCGTGCCCCTCGACCTGCTCGTGCGGCATGCGCGCTCGCTCAGCGAGGGCGACCTCACGGTTCGCACCGACGCCGCGCTTCCCGCCGAGTTCCAGATTCTCGCCGCGGCGATGAACCAGACGGGCGATTCGCTCTCGCGCGTCGTCGCCGTCGCCGCTCAGACCTCCGAGGACGTCGCCGGCTCGGCCACCCAGCTGGCATCCGTCTCGGAGGAGATCTCGCTCTCCGCCGGACAGATGGCGACCTCGATGACCGAGGTCTCGATCGGCGCCGAGCAGCAGGTGAGCCGGCTGCATACCGTGGACGTCGCGCTGCAGGCCATCCATCGGACGGGCGGTGGCGTGAAGCAACGCTCGGCCGACGTCACCGCGTTCGCCGGAGACATCGAGTCCACCGCCGCGCTCAAGCGCACCGAGATCGAGCGTGCGCTCGAGATCCTGCGCCACGTCAAGGCGAGCGTCGAGACCGCGACGACGGAGGTGCGAGCGCTCAACGCCACGGTCGACGACATCAACCGCTTCGTGCAGACCGTGAGCTCGATCGCCGATCAGACGAACCTGCTCGCCCTGAATGCCGCCATCGAGGCGGCGCGCGCCGGAGACGCGGGCCGCGGCTTCGCCGTCGTGGCCGACGAGGTCCGCAAGCTGGCCGAGAGCTCGCACGTCGCCGCGCAGGACATCGTCCAGCTCACGGGTCAGGTGACGTCACGCGTCGCGCAGAGCGCGCGCGCGATGGAGACGAGCACGGTCCGCGTCTCCGAGATCGAGCGCGTCTCGCGCGACATCGACGAGGCGCTGACCTCGATCACCGTCGCCGCGGAGAAGACACGCGTCGCCGCGAGCGGCGTGTCGGACGCCGCCGAAGCGAACCTCGCCGCGGCGGAGAGCGCCGTCGCGGACGTGCAGGCGATCGCTCGCACGGCCGAGAGTCACGCCGCCGCGGCCCAGCAGGTCAACGCGGCCACCGAGGAGCAGAGCGCCGCGTGCGAGGAGATGACCAGCGCCTCCCACCAGCTCCTCGAGGGCTCGACGCAGCTGCGTCAGCTCGTCGCCGGACTCCGCACGAGCTGACGCGGGCCGCGCCCGCCGGTCACTGCTTGCAGGTGCCCTTCGGATCCGGCTTCGGCTTGTCCACCACGGGGCGGTGGTCGAGGTTCGCCACCCGCGTCGCGAGGTCGACCACGAACCGCCCGACGCGCGCCATGTGCGCGTAGTCGATGTACTGCGGTTCGTCGGTGACCTGGTGATAGTCGCCGTGCAGCCCCGTCGTCATGAACACCACCGGGATGCCGTAGCGCGCGTAGTTGTAGTGATCGCTCCGGCAATAGATGTTGTCCGGATGTCCGTTCGCGTCGAACGTGTAGTCGAACGTGAACGGCTTGGGCTCGCTCTTGTTCACCGTCTCGACGAGATCGCCCAGCTCCGTCGATAGCCGCCGCGAGCCGACGAGCTGCAGGTAGCGGTCGCTCCCGGCGCCCAGGTCGCCCGCCGCGCCCCGGCCCACCATGTCGATGTTGATCTGCGCCACGATCGAGTCGCGCGGCACCGTCGGATTGTCGGTGAAGTGCCGCGAGCCGAGCAGCCCCTTCTCCTCACCGGTGTGCCACACGAAGATGAGGGAGCGCTTCGGCTTCGCCTTGCCGCGCGCGAACGCCTGCGCGACCTCGAGCACCGTCATCGAGCCGGAGCCGTCGTCGTCGGCGCCGTTGTTGATCGAGTCGCGCCGCGCGGGGCGCACGGCACGCACCGAGTCGAGGTTCACGCGGATCGCCGCCACGCGCGCCTGCATCGCCTGCCGCGCTTCGGGGCTGAGCGGCGCACCGGTCGGATTTTCCGTCGCGAGATAGCGCTGCGCCAGGAACAGATGCAGCGAGTCGTGATCGACCGGCCCGGTCACGCGATAGCCGACGTGATCGCTGTGCGCGCCGATCGCCACGTACTGGTTGCGCAGCACGGGGTCCGAGCCCCGCAGGATCGCCACGACGTTGCGCGTCGGCGCCGCGCGCTCGATGAACTTGAGGTTGCCCTGGAGCGTGCCGCCCGTCGTCCCCACCGCCATCCCCTGCAGCGGTGCACCGAGCAGCCGTTCGGCAGCGCTCACGCTCATCGCCAGCGAGATGAGCGCCGACGGGGCGCCCGCCGCGGGCGGCAGCGTCAGCGTCGGGGCGCGTCCCGTCGCCAGCGTGGCCGAGCTGAGATCCCCCGCACCGACGAGCGCGACCCCGGCGGCCTTCGCGAGTGGGCTCGTGGGCGCGATGCGAGCCAGCGCGCCAGTCGGGTTTCGCAGGATGACGAACTTCCCCTCGGCCTGCTCCGCCGTGAGGGCATGCGCGGTGTCGCCGACGATCCCACCGAAGATCACCTGCGCGCCGTCGATCGCGCGCGGCTGCGCGCCGCGGAAGGGCACGACCACGAAGTCCCGGTATGCCGCGAGCGTTGCGTCGTTCGCGACGATCGTGGTCGTCGAATCCAGTGTCCGCGCGATGAACGGCACGTTCTGGAAGTAGCTGCCGCTGTCCCCCGCCGGCACGAGACCGAGTCGCCGCACCTCCGCCGCGATGTACGCGGTTCCCTTCATCGCACCGGGCGTTCCGGCCTCGCGCCCCATCATCGAGTCGTCGGCGAACACGTAGAGCCGCGACATCAGATCGTTCTCGGTGATCGCGGCCGTCGTCGGCTGCGGCCGCCGCTTCAGGGGCAGCGGTCGCGCGGATTGGGCGGTCACCAGACAGGGGGAAAGCACGAAAGCGCCGAGCAGCAGCGCGGAGCGGAGCGACATCACGGGTTCCTCGTCGAGTGAAGAGCGGTAGGACATGGAGTATGGCTGGTCGCGCGACGAGCGGGAATCCCGCCGTTTCGATCCCCGCCGCGCGACATATCTTCCCGATGCCACCACGTCGCCGCCCTCTCTCCGCTCCGCGCATGCGCATCGAGACACTCGCCGTCCGCGCTGGTCATGCCGTCGATCCCTCCACGGGCGCGGTGACCCCGCCGATCCATCTCAGTACCACGTTCGAGCGCGAGCCCGACGGCAGCTACCGGCAGGGTTTTCTCTACGCCCGGATGTCGAATCCCGGCCGCCAGTCGCTCGAGACGGCGCTCGCGGCGCTCGAGGGAGGCGCCGCCGCGATCGCGTTCGCGTCCGGCATGGCGGCCACCAACGCCGTCTTCCAGGTCCTCGCCCCCGGCGACCACGTCCTGCTTCCTTCGGACGCCTACTACAGCACCCTCCGGCTCGCGCGCGAGGTGTTCGCGCCCTGGGGTCTGCACGTCGACGCGTGCGACATGAGCGACCTGGCCGCCGTGGAGCGCCTGCTCCGGCCCGCCACCAAGGTCCTCTGGGTGGAGACGCCGTCGAACCCGCTCCTGCGTGTGGTCGACATCGCCGCGCTGGCCTCGCGTGCGCACGACGTCGGCGCGCGCTGCGTGGTGGACAACACGTGGGCGACCCCGCTGCTCCAACGACCCTTCACCCACGGCGCCGACGTCGTCATGCACTCCACGACGAAGTACCTCGGCGGCCACAGCGATCTGATCGGAGGCGCGCTCATCGTCCGCGAGAACGACGATTACGGGGCGCGCCTGCGCACGCTGCAATCGCTCGGAGGCGCCATCCCGTCACCGTTCGACTGCTGGCTGCTCATGCGCGGCATTCGCTCGCTGCCCTGGCGCATGCGCGGGCACTGCGAGAATGCGCAGGCCGTCGCCCGGTTCCTTGCCGTTCACCCCGCGATCGAGGCCGTCCATTATCCGGGACTGCCCTCACACCCCGGACACGACATCGCCGCACGCCAGATGAACGACTTCGGCGGCATGATGAGCATCCAGGTGCGCGGCGGCGAGCAGGCAGCGCTCGACCTCACCAATCGCCTTACGCTCTTCACGCGCGCCACCAGTCTCGGCGGCCCCGAGTCGCTCATCGAGCACCGCGCATCCGTGGAAGGCCCGACGACGATCTCGCCGCGGAATCTGCTGCGAATCTCGATCGGGTTGGAGAACGCCGACGACCTGATCGAGGACCTGGAGCGGGCGCTGGAGGGGTTGTGATTCGGTGAATCCGTCATCCCACCATCTCACCAACTGACCAACCCACTCACTGCTTCACCAATAACCCGCCTCATCGCGCTAACTTTCCCGCATGCCCCCCGCCGTCCTGCTCCTCTCCGGAGGACTCGACTCCACGACGATGCTCGCGTACGCCGTCGACGCGGGCTTCGACGTGCACGCGATGACGTTCCGCTACGGCCAGCGCCACGCCGCGGAGATCGACGCCGCGCGGCGCGTCGGCCGGCAGTATCGCGTACGCGATCACGTCGTCGTCGACATCGACCTGCGAACCTTCGGCGGATCCGCGCTCACGGCCGACATCGACGTTCCCAAGGATCGCGGTGAGGCCGCCATCGCCCACGGCATTCCGATCACCTACGTCCCGGCGCGCAACACGATCTTTCTCTCCTTCGCTCTCGCCTGGTCGGAGGTGCTCTGCGCATCCGACATCTTCATCGGCGTCAATGCGCTCGACTACTCGGGCTACCCCGACTGTCGTCCCGAGTACGTCGAGGCGTATCAGCGCATGGCCAACCTCGCCACGCGCGGAGCCGTGGAGGGTACCACGCCGGTGCGCATCCAGACGCCGCTGATGCATCGTACCAAGCGGGAGATCGTGCAGCTCGGGCTCTCGCTCGGCGTCGACTACTCGCTCACGCTGAGCTGCTACGATCCCACACCGGAGGGTCTCGCCTGCGGTCATTGCGACTCCTGTCAGCTCCGGCGAAAGGGGTTCGCCGAGGCCGGCGTTCCGGATCCGACGCGCTACGCCGCGCCGGCTGCGTGAGGGAGTGGGACGCGTGGCGTACACGGTGAAGGAGATCTTCTACACGCTGCAGGGCGAGGGGCAGAACGCGGGACGCCCCGCCGTCTTCTGCCGCTTCAGCGGGTGCAATCTCTGGACGGGTCGCGAGGCGGACCGGCACGATGCCGTCTGCCAGTTCTGCGACACGGATTTCGTCGGTGTCGGCCCCGACGGCGGCCGCTTCGCCGACGCCGATTCGCTGGCCGAGGCGGTGCTCGCGCGCTGGCCTGATGTCGCCGGCGGTCGCGCGCGCGGCGGGCGGCCGCTCGTCGTGTGCACCGGCGGTGAGCCGCTTCTGCAGCTCGATGCGAAGGCCGTCGACGCGCTGCATGCGCGCGGCTTCGAGGTCGCCGTCGAGACGAACGGCACGCGGCTCCCCCCCGCCGGCGTCGATCACGTGTGCGTGAGTCCCAAGGCCGACGCACCGCTCGCGCTCACGCGCGGCCACGAGCTCAAGCTCGTGTATCCGCAGAAGCATCCCGCCGCGCAGCCGGAGTGCTTCGCCGATCTCGATTTCGAGGAGTTCTTTCTGCAGCCGCTCGACGCGGGCGATGTGGACGAATCGCAACGCAATGTGCAGGCGGCGCTCGCATACTGCCTCGCGCATCCGCGGTGGCGACTCAGCCTGCAGACGCACAAGCTGCTCGGGATTCGCTGAAAACCGCTGTGAATGTCGCCTGCGTCACGCATGTGACGTGAGCTGAATCACATCGTCATTCCGCTGTCTGTGCGCGCGGTCACTTGCGGTTGACCGGGCCCGACTTTCGCTCTACCATGAGTCCGTTGACGTCTCCTCGCTCATCACGAGGCGGCGTCCGTCCACCGGCTCCGAGGGAGTCGGCAGCTGCGCTTCGTTCCCTGATCGCGATGCAGATCTCTCCATCCAGTCGCTCGCTGCGTCTCGTCGTGCGCCCTGTTCTGGCGTGCGCGTTCGTCGTCGCGTGCGCCATCTCTGCACAGGCCCAGTCGACGACGGTGAAGCTGGGCACCGCGGCGCAGCGCAGACCGTTCGCGCTGTGGAGCGAGTCGGCGCACAATCTGCGCGACACGCTCGTCGCCGTCGCCCGTGCGCAGATCGGGACGCGTTACGTGCTCGGCGGCACCACGCCGAAAGGCTTCGACTGCAGTGGCCTCGTGCGCTACGTGATGGCCGCGCTCAAGGTGGAGCTGCCTCGCACCGCCGCGCAGCAGGCGCGCATCGGCGACGAGGTATCGACCGACCCGAGCAGCCTTCGTCCAGGCGACCTGCTCACCTTCGGTCGCAAGGGCAGGACTGGCGTCAGCCACATCGGTATCTACGTCGGCCAGGGGCGCTACATCCACGCCAGCAGCGTGGCCGGTCGAGTGATCGAGAGCGATCTCAATCGCACGGGATCGCCTCTCATCAAGGCATGGCGCGGCGTCCGGCGCGTCGTCGCCGGCGCGGAGCCCGACACCAGCAAGGCGTTGAGCGGCGGCTGATCGATCGCTCGCACGTCGGCCATCGCCACAGCGCCTCGACCCGCTCGAGGCGCTTCTCGTTTCAGTCCCGCACTTCGTCAGCGAGGCGGGGGGCCCGCGATCGTTCGCGGCTCGAGTCGCCCGCGCCCGTGCACCCGCGCCGACGTCGACGGGAAGTCGAGGCGTCCGAGCGAATCGACGAGTGCCGCCGCGCGTGCGCTCCGGTCGACGCGCATCACGCCAGGCGCGAGCTGCCGCGTCGCTCGTAGCTCTGCGTCGCGCGGCCGCCCGCCCTGATCGAGGGTCGTGCACAGCACCGCGCCGCGATTCGCCGGCTCGCGCAGCCGGAACGGACCGTACGTCACGAGGTTCCCCAGCGAGTACGCGATCAGCGCACCTCGCTCGCGCCACTCCACGGCGCGCAGCACGTGCGGCCCGTGTCCGATCACCAGCGCTGCGCCCCCTCGCACCGCCGCGTCGGCGAAGGCGACCGGGTTTCCGCGATCGATCCCCAGGTAGCGCTCCCCTGCGTCCGACGTGCGCTGCGCGTCGCGCCCTTCGGCGCCGAGGTGCATCGTCACGATCACGGCGGGATAGCGGTCGAACGCGCGCGCGACCAGCCGGCGCACGGCCGCCGTGTCGCGCGCATCGGGCGTGGAGTCGGAGGTGTAGAATCCGAGCACACCGATGGTATCCCCTGCCCTCGTGAGCACCGGCGTCGCGATGCTGTCCGCGCCGGTCACCACCACGCCGGCTCGCTCGAGCGCCGCGATCGTGCTGTCGCGTCCCTCGCTGCCCGCGTCGCGCGCATGGTTGTTCGCGATGTTGCCGATCACCGTTCCCCCACCCGTCGCGCGCAGGCCGCGCAGCGCGCGCGCGCTCGACGGCGGCGCACGGAACGCGAAGCAGTTCGTCGACCGCGCGCTGCACTTCGCCGGCGCCGGTCCCGCGCCGATCGCCGACTCGACGTTCACGAGCACCAGCTCCGCGTCCGAGACGAGTGGTCGGAGCGGCGCGAGCAGCGTCGCCGGATCGTCGCTCTGCCGGAATCGCGTGCGCAGGCGCGCCGAGGCCACCCGCGTCCACGCGGTGTCGAGATTCGTGCCGAGCGTGACATCGCCACCGGCGCACACCCGTACCGGTCCGCGCAGCGCGCGCGTGGGCAGCGTATCGGTTCGCGCCGACGCGCGCGGCAGGGCCGGCACTTCCGGACGTGCCACGCGCGCCGCGGCGCGCGTGGAGTCGGCGCGCACGCTGTCGGGGCGACCGGCGCGCGCGGCCGGGGGCGGCGCGGGCGACGGCGCGGGTGCCGGCGGCGGCACGGCGCGCGGGCCGCACGCGGCGGCGACCGCCAGCGCGGTCAGCGCGGCGTAGGTTCTCTGCATCAGGAATGCTCGCGCCCATCGATGGGGGTCGTCAATCCACGCGCCGCGTCCATTCGATACCTTTCGCTCGCGGAGCGGGTGCCGATCGGCCCTTCCGTCACGTATCGGAGAACCGCATGACTGACGACATCACGCGCGACGTCCCCTCGCCGGACACTCCCGGAAGCTTCGCCGAGCGCCCTCGCGCGACGTCACGACGGGGATTCCTCCGCGCCCTCGGCCTTGGTGGCACGATCGCGGCCCTGCCTCGCCTCGTCGTCGCCTGTGGCTCCGATTCCGTCACGGAACCGAGCAACGGCATTCCCGGCACCGGAGAGCCCCTGTTGATCGACTTCGCGTCGGGCGACGTCGCGATCCTGCAGCTCGCCTCGGTGATCGAGCAGATCGAGGCCGAGTTCTACGCGCGCGTCGTCGCCGCGTTCGCGACGTCGAACATCACCGCCAGCGAGCAGACCGTCTTCACCGAGATCCGCGACCACGAGCTCGGCCACCGCGCCTTTCTCGACGGAACGCTCGGCGCGGACGCAGCCGTCCCGGCCACCGTCACCTTCCGAGGGGTCAACTTCTCCGATCGCGCGGCGGTGCTCACCGCGGCCCGCGCGGTCGAGGACCTCGGCATCGAGACGTACAACGGCGCGGCGCAGTATCTCACCGGTCCGGACACGCTGCTCGCCATCGCGAAGATCGTTTCGGTCGAAGGTCGTCATTCCTCCACCATCCGCGATCTGCAGGAGCCGAAGAACGGCGCCTTCAGCCCCGCCGCGAGCGACGACGCCTGGCGTCCGACCAAGGCGGCGGCGTCGATCCAGTCGTATCTCGTCGACAAGCTCGGCCTCGTGAACGTCCCCACGACGTTCGTCGAGGGTCCGAAAGGGGGCGGCTGACGATGATGCCCATCACGATGCCGCGCCACTCATCCGAGCCTCCGCGCAAGCCATGACCGTCCTCGACTCGCTGCGGCTCCTGCAGGTCATCGAGTACCTGCAGTCCGACCTCTACACACGTGGGTTGGCCGCGGTCGGCTTCATCCCGACGGCGGATTCGGAAGTCTTCAAGACGCTGAGCGCGCAGCAAGCGGTGCACATCAGCACCCTGTCGCTGCTCCTCACGACGCGGCTGGGGACGCCGGTGGTGAAACCGACGTTCGATTTCACCGGGAAGGGCGCCGTCCCCGGCTTCGCCTTCGCGGCGGGCCAGTACGAGACCTTTCGCATGCTCTCCCAGGCGTTCGAGGATCTCGGAGTCCGCGCGTACAAGGGACAGATGCAGGCGTTCCAGGCGGACAAGCAGGCGCTCACCTACGCGCTCGCCATGCATTCCGTGGAGGGCCGCCACGCGGCGGAAGTGCGACGCATCCGCGGCAGGAAAGGGTGGATCACCGGCAGCAGCGCGGATGATCTCCCGGCCTTCGCCAAGGCGATCTACGCCGGCGAGGACGTCGCCACGCAAGGCTCGGTGAACATCGGCAGCGCCCTCGCGTCGAATGGCGGTGTCGACGCGGCGACCCAGGCGTTCGACGAGCCGCTCACCACGGCGCAGGTGACGGCGATCATCACCCCGTTCATCGCCTGACCGAAGCGGACGACGGCGGTCGTGCTACTGCGGCCGCGCGCTCCCTCCGTCCACGACGTAGCGCCACGTGCCGTCCTGCTGCTTCTTCCAGACGGTGAGGTACTTGGAGAAGCGCTCGATCTTCGCGCCGTCCTCACGCACGCCGGTGAACACGGCGTTGCCCACGGTGAAGCCGAGGTCCCCGGAGCTTGCGACCTCGCCGTGCACCGGATGCCACACGAGTGTGTTCTTCTCCGTCGGAGGACCGAACGATTCGCTGATCGCGTGAGGGCCGCTGATGAACTCGCCCGGCCCCGAGAAGATCTGCGCGTCGGCCGCGGCGTATCGACCGAACGCCACTCCGGTACCGAGCTTCATCGCGTCGCGCGAGAACTCGACGTCGGCGGTCCGGATCGCTTCGACGGGGCCCGTCCCCTTCTGCATCCCGATGTCAGGGACCGCTCCCGAAACCGCCTCCTTCGGGAGCGCGAGCGTCGTGGGTGGCGCCCCGTAGGTCTCGGCGTACGCGGCGATGCGCCAGCCGATCGGCAGGTGCCGCCAGTACGCGATGTAGCGATCGACGCGGATCGTCGGGGCGCCGTTCTGCGACGTGCTCACGATCG
>Ga0207643_10001698_pt1 | contig 12354 bp, 10 predicted proteins | sample KBSMisM62_FD_184313 | JGI IMG/M metagenome (GOLD analysis project Ga0207643, IMG submission 184313) | Miscanthus rhizosphere microbial communities from Kellogg Biological Station, Michigan, USA - KBS Miscanthus M6-2 (SPAdes) (version 2) | ecosystem: Host-associated > Plants > Roots >...
CCGGCGATGCAGAATCCGGTCGCGCTGAACGTCCTGAACATGTATCCGCGCGCCAACATCTCGCCGACCCTCTATCGCGAGACGGTGCTCATCACCAACGTTCTCGATCAAGCAGGCGGGCGCGTCGACCTCAATGCGTCGCCCGACGACCAGTTCTTCGTACGCTACGCCTACTCCGGCGGGCACAACATCAATCCGGTGTCCGTGCGAGGTACCGACGCCCCCGGATTCCCGACGCGCGACGATCTCTCCACGCACATCGCGACGCTGTCCCATACCCACATCCTGTCCTCGTCGATGACCAATTCGATGCGGGCGACGTATCTGCGGCATAAGTTCTTCTTCGACCAAAGGCTGAATCAAACGCCGCCACACACATTGGGTTTCGCGTATGCCTCATCGAACGACTTCGGCCAGGGACCGCCGTTCTTCAACACGGCCGGCTACTCGCCGATCGGAGGCGCGATTACGGGTCCACGCAACACGACACAGGACACTTTCGAGATTCAGGACGCCGTGACCTGGACCAACCGCGCGCACCTGGTGAAGATCGGCGGCGAGTTCAGGCACACCGGCATCGACATGGCGCAGGCCATTGCGCCGAATGCGTTTTACGTGTTCGCCAGTACCTTCCCGACGAACAACTCGATCGCCAATCTCCTGCTGGGCGCGCCCGTGGTCTTCTACCAGGGCCTCGGCAACTTCGAGCGGGAAATCGATACGAACGGTTTCGGCGCGTACGCGCAGGACGAGTGGCGCATGGCTTCTCGCGTCACGTTCAACTACGGGTTGCGCTACGAGCGCATCAGTCCATTTACCGAGATCGACGATCGACTGAATGCATTCATTCCCGGCGTCCAGTCGCAGGTCAGGCCGGACGCGCCCGTCGGTCTGCTCTTCCCCGGCGATCAAGGGCTGCCCCGCGGGATTGCTCAGAGCGTCAACGCGTTCATGCCGCGCATCGGCATCGCGTGGGATCCAACCGGCACCGGCATCTGGGCCGTGCGAGGGAGCTACGGACTCTTCTACGATCAGTTTCAGAACGGAGCCGGCACCGCGTCGCAGGTCGCGATCAGCGCGACGCCGGCCGCGCAGTTCGTCCAGTTCAGCGGCCCCGGCTTGAACTTCCAGAATCCGTTCCTCGGACGCCCTTATCCGCAGCCTGATTCGTTCGTCCGACCCTCCACGCAATTCGTGATGGACGTCGACGCCAGGCCGCCATCGGTCCAGAACTGGAACGTCGGTGTGCAGCGATCACTCTTCGACCAGTACGTCGTCGAAGCCCGCTATGTCGGTGCCGCGGCGAAACACCTGCCGCGCAACGTCGAAGCGAATCCCGCCGTCTACGGCCCGGGCGCGACCGCGCAGAATGCCGACCGGCGCCGCATCTATGCGAACTGTCCTCCTGACGGCGGCGCGTGTGACTTCTCCACGATTGCGATGCTCACGAGCGTCGCCCGCTCGCGCTATGACGCCGGGCAGTTCAGCCTGTCGCGCCGCTTCGGCGATGCGATCGGCTTCAACGTCTCGTACTGGCTCTCGAAATCCATGGATCATCTGTCTGCGATGAATCTCTCTGGCTCCGCGGCGAAACCGCTCGCCGGCGAGAACGACCTCGCGCAGAATCCGTTCGATCTCGAGGCGGAATGGGGGCCATCGCTCTTCGACGCCAGGCATCGACTCGTCGCCAGCGCCAGTTGGATGCCGCACGTGTCGTCCGGCGCGCCAACGACGGTCCGAGCGCTCGTCGCCGGGTGGCAACTGAACGGGATCGCGAACTACAACTCAGGCACGCCATTCACGGTCTCCGATTCGGCCAACGTGGCACTGCAGGCGAACAGCCCGCCGATCTCGGGCTTCCCCGCGAGCCGTCCGAATGTGGTCGGCGACCCGAACGCGGGGCCACACACCGTCGATGAATGGATCAGCCGATCGGCGTTCCAGCGGCTTGACTTGCAGACACAGGCGGGTCAGTTTGGCAACGCCGGCCGCAACATCGCGCGCGGGCCGTCGTTTGCCACCATCGACGTGTCGTTCGTGCGCGACTTCGACCTCGCGCGAGAGACACGGCTCCAGTTCCGCGCCGAGATCTTCAATTTGCTCAATCACGTCAACTTCGGTCTGCCGGTGGCGGATCTGAATTCGCCATCCTTTGGCCGCATTCTCTTGGCCGGCTCGCCGCGCCTGATGCAGTTCGGCATGAAGCTGATCTTCTAGCGCGATTGCAGTTGCCGTAGCGCGCAGGCTTCAGCCTGCGCGTAATGCCGGAGGTCTTTAGCATTTGACGCGCGAGACAATCGAAGAAACCAGCACACGCTATGAGGGCTGGCTGGTGGCCGTCGCTTCAGGCGTTGGCGTTTTTGTCAGCTTCGCCTCGCTGCTCGTCTACACGTTCGGCATCTTCCTGAAACCGCTGACCGAAGAGTTCGCCTGGTCGCGCGAGTCCGTGTCGGCGGCGTTCGGCATTGCCGCGATGACTGTCGCGGTGTGTTCGCCACTGCTCGGTTATCTGCTCGATCGGTACAGCCCACGCAAGACCATCGTGCCCTGCCTGACGATCTTCGGGTGCGCCTTCGCGTCACTCGCTCTCCTGACGCTGCATCTCTGGCACCTCTACGCGGTGTTCCTCGTCCTCGGCATCGTCGGCAACGGAACCGCGCAGATGGCCTATTCGCGAGCCGTCTCGAGCTGGTTCGACCGGCGCCGCGGAACAGCATTGGCCCTCGTCATGTCGGGCGGCGCGCTCGGCGCGATGGTGCTTCCAGCGCTTGCTGAAGCGCTGATCGACGACATCGGCTGGCGGGGGGCGTTCCTTGTGCTTGGGTCCTTGGTCCTCGTTTTCGGTGTCCCGACGGTGGCCACGTGCATTCACCAACGACCACAGACTCCCTCATCCAATCACACTCGGGCGACTGATTCGACGGTGCGGGAGGCACTGTCCACACGCCCATTCTGGATACTCGTCACCGTGCTGTTCTGCAGTTCCATCGCGCAGAACGGCGCGCTCACGCATCTGTCGGCGCTGCTGACGGATCGCGGCGTCTCGGCCTCTGGCGGTGCGCTCGCCTTGTCAGCCATGGGAGGCGCAAGCCTCGTCGGCCGTCTCGCGACTGGATGGATGCTCGATCGATTTTTCGCCGGCGGCGTCTCGTTCGTGTTGCTGACGATGGCGGCGCTTGGGACGTTTCTATTGTCGGGGGCCGATTCTCAGTCGATGGGCGTCGTGGCCGCGGTGCTCATCGGGCTCGGCATGGGCGGCGAGGCCGACGTAACACCGTACCTGATCTCGCGCTACTTCGGGCTCAAGTCGTTCTCGATGCTCTACGGTGTCACGTGGACGTTCTATGCTGTCGCCGGAGCGATCGGTCCGATTCTGATGGGCAAAGCCTTCGACGTCACCGGCTCCTACCAGGCCCTGCTCACGCAACTCGCATTCGCGACCTTTGCTGCCGCGGTGCTCATGCTGTTCCTGCCTCGCTACGCGCCATTGCCGCAAGTGAGCGCTTCGACTCCTCGAGAAGCACCCGCACCGTCGATCCTCGGGTGATCCCGCGTCGCACTTTCACCATCGTTCTCGTCCAATCGTGACTGCACAATCTGCGCGTTTCGCGACACGAGTGACGAAACCTGGCGCTTTCTCGCGTGGCATGGCCCTCGCACTTGATTGATTCCGGGAGGGACGATGTACGATGAACACTCAGAGGAGGGGCGGATGGAAACTCCCGCGCCGCGCGACAGACGGCTCACGTACGACGACCTCCTGCACTTCCCGGACGATGGGAAGAGGCACGAGATCATCGACGGGGAGCACTACGTGACGCCGAGTCCGAACCTGCGTCACCAGGTGCTACTGGGCCGCCTCCATTTCGAGATCGAGCTGTTCTTGCGACAGCATTCTGGTTCGGGCCGCGTCTTTCTGTCACCCCTCGACGTGGTCTTCACGCAGTGGGACATCGTCGAGCCCGACCTTCTGTTCGTAACCGAGGATCAGGCGGAGATCCTGACTCAGAACAACGTCCAGGGTCCTCCCGCGCTCGTTGTGGAGATCATGTCGCGCGGGACACGCAAGAGGGACCGCGAGATCAAACGGCGTCTCTTCAATCGCGGCGGCGTGCGGGAGTACTGGCTGGTCGATCCCCAGCACGATCGCGTCACGGTGTGGCGGCGTCAGCCGGACGGCGACTTTCCTCGCGCTGCTGAGTTGTCGAGCGAAGAACATGATGTGCTCACAACACCACTGCTGCCCGAATTGAAGATTCGGTTGATCCAGTTGTTTTCCTGAGCACGCGTTTACTGCTCTGCCAGCGACTGCATCGGGCTGACGCGCACAGCGCGCACGGCCGGGACGGCGCAGGCGAGCAGTGCGATCCCAAACAGCGCCATTCCGCCCACCACGTACGTTGTGGGATCAGTGGCGCTGATTTCAAACAGAAGCGTCCGCACCGCGCGCGTCGCTCCGAGCGCCGCAATCAGCCCGATCACAATCCCGATCACGGCCAGCGTCGCACCGTGTCGCACCACCATGATCAGCACCGACTGTGGAGTTGCACCGAGCGCCAGTCGCAACCCGATCTCTGACGTGCGCTGCGTCACGAAATACGAGATGACGCCATAGATGCCAACCGCTGCGAGCAGGAGACCGGTTGCCGCCAGCAGTGACATCAACCAAGTGCTGAATCGCGTGCCTGCGCCGTCGGCGCCAAGCGCCTGTTCCATGGTCAGCACCTCGTACAGAGGTAGCGTCGAGTCCACCACGCGCACCGCGCTTCGCAATGACGACACGTGAGCGGCCGCATCGTCGGTGCTGCGCACCCGCACCACGAGTGCCATACTGCGTTGGAAGGCAGGCCAGGCCATGACGGGCGGTTGGGTGTACGGAAGGAACAACTCGGGCCTCGCCGGCGTGTCGGGACCGAAGCTGCGAACGTCGCCGACAACGCCGACCACCTCCCGCCACTCGGGCTTGTCGATTTCTCGTGTCCATGTCGACAGCCGTTTTCCTATCGGATCTTCGCCAGGCCAGGCGAGGCTTGCTAATCGTTCGTTCACGACAACGACGGGTGCCGCTCCTGCGGCCATGTCGGAAGCCGTCATCGTACGGCCACGCACCCGCACCATCCCGATCGCTTCCACGTAATCTTCAGTAATCAAGCGGATGGCCGGACTCACGGCGGAACCTGGTGAGAAAGGCTTGCCCTCGACCTGCACGCTGGCATCGGGCCCGCCGCCCACGAGCGGAATGCCGGTGGACGCGCCCGCGCGCCCGATTCCTGGAACCGCCCGCGCGTGTTCGAGGATGCGCCGATAGGCATCGGCAACCGCCTCGTCGGCCGCGTATCGTTCCGGCGGCAAGGCCAGGCGAGCGCTCAACACGCTGCGTACCTCAAAGCCGAGAGGTACCTGCTGGAGACGCCACGCACTGCGGATGAACAGCCCGGCGCTCACCAGGAGCACCACCGCGACTGCGATCTCACCGACAACGAGTCCACCGCGCAGCCGGTCGCGTCCGGCGCCCCGCAGCGCGCTCTTCGAACCTTCACGAAGCGGGGTCAGCATGTTTGCGCGCGCCGCGCGTAACGCCGGGGCCAGGCCGAAGGCAAGGCCGGTCAGGAGCGTGATACCGAAGGCAAAGAGCAATACTTCGGGCTGAAGGCCTGCGTTCTGAAGCCGCGGCGCGTTGCGCGGCCCGAAATCCACGAGCAATCGAATGCCGAAATACGCGAGGCCGACACCGGCGGCGCCGCCGAGAAGTGCGAGCATCACGCTCTCCGTCAGCAGCTGCCGAACGATCCGCCATCGGCCGCCTCCGATCGCGGAGCGGATCGCGATTTCCCGACGGCGAGTGGTTGCGCGCGCTAGCAGGAGATTCGCCACGTTCACACAGCCGATGAGCAGCACGCAGATGACCGAGGCCAGCATCACGTATGCCGGTGTGCGGAAATCACCGAACATCACGTCGCTGTACGAACGGACGTTTACGCCCCGTCCTTCCATGTTCTTCGGCTCGCGTTCCGCGATCGCGCGCGTGACGCGCTCCATGTCGACCTGGGCCGCATCTCGACTCACACCGGCCTTGAGCTTGGCAAGCACGGTAAACGAGTGCGCGCCGTAGTTGAATCGCTGCTGCGGAGGGAAGACGAGCGGCGCAAACAGTTGTGGAGCGAGCTGCGTCATGTTGTTTTCGGGCGGTGCAATGCCGACGACCGTGTGGGTTTGGCCGTTCAGGCGTATCGTTCGGCCGACCAGCGATGGGTCACCGGCGAAACGCCGACGCCACAGCCCGTCACCGAGCACGACCAGGCGGGGATCACGCGCGACCGCAGCCTCCGTGAAGTACGACCCAAGAACGGGCGGGATCTGCAGCGCGCGGAAATAACCGGGTGTGACTCGTACGCCGCTCACACGCTCGGGCTCACCGTCGGAGAGGTTGAAGGTTGCGCGTGTGAGCGCAGCGGTCTGCTCGAACACCTCACCCTGTTCGGTCCAGTCATGGAAGTGACCCACCGACGCGCTCCCCTGTCGAAACCTCTCGCCACGTTTCGTACACGAACACCAGGCGATCGCTGTCGGCCCACGGGAGCGGACGTAGCAGCACGGCGTTCAGCACGCTGAAGATCGCGACGGTCGCGCCGATGCCGACGGCAATCGTGACCATGAGCACGGCGGTCAGCAACGGACTGACGATCAATTGGCGGACGGCAAACCGGAGATCGTGCCGCCAGTCAGCCCACCATTGTGTTCGTTGCATCGTCCTTTCCCGCTCTTCTGCAAGTGTTCGGCAGATCGCCTTCACTTGCTGGATGTCGCCGAAACCACGCAGTGCCTCTTCGCGTGCGGCCTTCGCCGAGAACCCTTGCGCCACGAGCTCGTCGACCCGTGTCTCCACGTGAAACGCGAACTCGTCGTCAACGTCCGCGCCAGGGTCGGATCCCCAGAAGCGCAGATAGCGACGCCACAGCGGCGTCGTGCTCATGACGCCGGCTGCTGTTTGGCGCCGAGCACGCGCGCCACCGCGTGCGCGAAAGTGGACCAGGTGTCCGCGTTCTTATGCAGTTGCCGGCGACCTTCAGTGGTGAGGCGGTAGTACTTCGCGCGCCGCTGGTTGTCCGACACTCCCCAGGAGGCGTCGACCCATCCCTTCTTCTCGATCCGGTAAAGCGCCGGGTAGAGCGAGCCCTCTTCGATCCGCAGCTCGTTGCCGCTCAGCTGTTCAATCCAGCGGCCGATGCCAAAGCCGTGCATCGGGCCCCAGCTGAGCGTCTTGAGAATGAGAACTTCGAGCGTTCCGTGCAGCAGCTCCTTCTCCATGATGTGGGCTCCCTAGATAATCTAGGGCGAGCATACGCCAGCTCCCCTAGATAATCAAGGGAGCAAATTCCCCACGCACCGGGATACAAACACCAAGGGAGCGCCCAACGATAGGCAGACGTGTGGTCCTTGATGACGCGAGTTATTTGGCGCACCAACGAAAAAACACGAGCTCAACCTTCTCTTGGTCGATGGAGAGCTCCTGATCGAAATCGATGGCAGAGGAAGCCCTCCCGTTGATGCCGTTCTCGGATAGCAGACTTGGCGTGCGACTTTGAGCTTGAGTTCAAGCCAAATGAACGCGGGAGTTGTGGAAGCGGAGATCGCGCAAGCCGGTATGCGGATGGATCGCAAGTAGCGATTGTGAGTCGGCTCTCCGCGACATGTACCTCAGCCCGGCAGCACTGGACGACGCAATCAGGCGCGTGGACTTTCAGCGCCCGTCGAGGTGTGGAGACAGTTTGGAGAGGGAATCTGAGGCGGAGAAGAACCAGTACTTAGTTCACGGCGCACTCTCGAACTCGCATCGCCGGCCACTACCGCGTTGGCACGACTGGAGCGGAATCCATCATCAGCGGCGCCTGGGCCAGGAGTCGTGTCGCGTGGAATGCCACGACGGCGAGGAGCAGGTTGCGCGCCAACACAATCGTGAGCGCTCTCGGGGAGCCTTGCACGAGCGGGTGGAATGACTTGAACACGAGATTCGTGACAAACACCGCGAGTCCTGTCAACACAGCGGTCCGTCGATCCTTCTCAACCCACGCAACGCCGCTGGCCGGCGCCAGCCAAGCCGAGTACTGCGCTGACAGGAGCGCGGACGTGAAGAGCAGCACGCTGATGCCGCCGGCCCAACCGGCGCCCAAGTGGCCAGTCCGCCCGCCGCGCCAGATCATCCACAGGCATGGGATGGCTCCTAGAACGAAGAGCAGGATGGAGATCTGACCGCTTGTCGTTCCAATGCGCCAGGCGCCGGACTCGACCCGCATTGAGGTCTGCTCGAAAAGCATCCACACCGCGCCGACCGTGCTTTCGATCTCCCAGCCCTGTGCACCGCGGAAGGTCAAGACCTGGTAAAGGCCGGACGGCCCGGCGACCCATAGCCAACCCGCCACGACCATCAGTCCGGCCGCGATGGCTGTCGCGAGCGGTGTGATCCGTCGACGGGCACCCGGTGACACGAGCAGTAGCGGGAGAAACATCAGCGGCCATAGCTTGAACGCGGCGCCGGCCACCCACCCGATCGCGGCAAGCACTGGGCGCTCACGGCGCCACGCCGCTGCCGCGAATGTCGCGAGCGCGGTGGGCCACAGGTCCATACGGAGGAAGAACAGATCGATGAGGGGGATCACGATGAACGCATAGCATGCTGCGGCCTCGATCCCCCATCCCCAGCCCAGCGCAAGGGCGATCGCAACGTCGGCGGCCACGCTGAGTATCACGAGGCTGACGCCGAATTGCTCACGATCGCCGGCAATCGGAGCGAGCGTTCGAAATGTCTCCGTGGTGGCCACGGGGAACTCGACCGGGAAGTCGACGTACGGACGACCCGCCCTAGTGCCGATGTCGTAGTAGTTGTCGAGGTCGGCGTTGGGCAGTTTGCTCTTGCCCACCGCGACAACGGCAATCGGCACGTGGACAGCGAGCGACGCCCATAACAGCCAGGATGCCAATCGGCCGGGCTTCGACAACGCAACAGAAAAGGTCATGCCACTGGGCGACTCCGAATGGTAGCACTGCAGTCTGAATAGCCAGGACGTGAGTGAGACACGCATGAACGCCTCGCGCTGTAGCGACGGCACTATCCGCGCGAGTGTGTGGTCAACCGTGTGATCTGCTGGTCCGAGGGAACGAAACTGGAAATTGGCGGGTGTCTGGGACGAGTTTCGCAACTACCCCATACGTGCCGCGTGATTCACTTGATTCGGTGCTATCGAACTGCACGTTCGATCGAGGAACTCTTTGTCCGACTTATGTTAAGCCGTTTGAGCTCCTGGCACGAGGTCGAGAAACTGGGGATTGGCGGTGAGGCAGGGATTCGAACCCTGGGTACAGGTTTAAGCCCGTACAACGGTTTAGCAAACCGCCGCCTTCAGCCTCTCGGCCACCTCACCGCGCGCCTCGCAAGTATACGAGACATAGCCACTTACGCGGAAATGATTCGTGACGACCGGGCGGAGGCAAGTTCCGCTCAAACCGTCGCCTTTGCCACTAAGTGCAACCATGCGGGTTGTTTGCACCGTCCGAGCGCCCTTCGAGTTGGGCACAACAGATGGGGCACACTTCCGGGCACAGTTGGCGTTTTGTACTCAGTCCGTTCAAGACGAGAAGGAAAACGATGAAAGGCGACGGTCTCTTTGACCGTCGCCTTCTCTGAATCGCCCGAAAACCGGGCCGGTATCGCGATGGGAGCCGCCGGCGTTCGGGAACACTGATCAAAGGCATCGGCAAAAACCGGCATGCCTTGATGGCGCGGGTTGTGCGCCGCCGGCTCGCACATGACGCGCTGGGCTTGATTCACGTCCGAGTGCGGCACGGCATACTCACCTCAGAACGGCACGATAAAACCATCGCGCGCGGGTGACGTGAGCTGCCAAGGCGACCCATGCGAATGCAGGCTGCGCTTGGCATGCTCGATGTCGACTCTGCGGCGTATCCGCGCGGTCCCCGCCCGATCGTTACCACGCTCATCGCCGCTCGTCTCCCCAGTCGCCCGGCATGGCTACGCCGAGGACCGTTCCCGTGATCTTCCCCGTTTCCGTGACGTACACGGGATTGTGAAAGGCGTCGGCCAGATCTTTTCGCCTCGCATTTTCTGAACCTCGGTCATCATTCTCTCCTCTGCTTGGGAACCGAAACTTGAAGAAAATAGCGGTTCGGACGGCGAGATCACCTCGATCAACTTCAGGGCCGCGGCACGCTTCGGGGAGCCGTCGTCTCCGGCGAACGTCTGGATGATCGCGTCGGCGATCGCCTCGGCGTTCTGTCCGAGCGCGAAATGGCTGGCGTCGAAATAGCGCAGGTCGGCCGCCGGTACCACGTGCTTCCTACCGTGGCGTCTCAGGTGCTTCCGAGCGAAGTTCCGGCATTTTAGAAAGCCACTTGGCGACAAGTCAGGAGTCTTACCTCGCCCATCGCCCTTAGCGACATCGACGACGAAGCGACGCCACAGGATCGCAGGGATCAGTAAACTCCCCCGCTCATGTCGCCTATCCTCCTCGCGGGAGGCCGGCCATGGCGTCTTCTTGCCAGCAGACACTCCGACGTTTGGATACACATGGTGATAGGCTACGACCTCTTCCGTGATCCACTTTCAATTTGGGAGTAGCCAATGACCGTGACCGCGGCCCCGCCCTCACCCGCTAACTTCATCAATCGCCTATTTTTTGGCTACCAGAATACGGCGGCTCTGAAGGCCGCTCTCGAGCTCGATGTGTTCACTGCCCTCGGCTCGGGCACGCTCGATGTGGCGGCGCTCGCTGCAAAGCTCGATGCCTCCGCCCGCGGGATTGCCGCGCTCTGCGACTCCCTCGTCGTCATGGGCTTTCTCGCCAAGTCACCCGCCGGTTACGCGCTGACGCCCGATGCGGCCGTATTCCTGGACCGCAACTCGCCTGCTTCCGTCGCCAGCATCCATGAATTCCTCGCATCACCCGAGATGGTTGCGATGATGTTCCAGGATCCGGCGGGCGCCGTGCGCCGGGGCGGCGCGCCGGGCTTGGCCAACATCGCGCCCGACAACCCGATCTGGATTCGTTTCGCGCGGAGCATGGGCCCGTTCATGGAACTCGACGCGAAGCTGGTCGCCGATCACATGAGCGACCCGCCGCCGCATCGTGTCCTGGACATAGCCGCAAGCCACGGCCTGTTTGGCATCGCCTTCGGGCGGCGCTTCCCCGACTGCCGCGTCACCGGGCTCGATTGGGGCGCTGTCGTTGCGGTCGCGCGCGAGAACGCTGACGCGGCGGGGATAGGCGACCGCTACGACACCATCGTGGGCAGCGCCTTCGATGTCGATTGGGGCACGGGATATGACGTCGTGCTGCTACCGAACTTCCTGCACCATTTCGATCGCGCGGGCTGCATGAAAATTCTGCACCTCACCCGCGCTGCTCTGGCGCCGAAAGGCCGCGTCGCAATTGTCGACTGGCTGCCCGACGAGGACCGCGTTTCTCCACCGATGCCCGCGCTCTTTACGATGACGATGCTGCTGACCACGCCGAGCGGGACCACGTACACCGGATCCGAGCTCTCCGCGATGCTCACCGAGGCGACATTTGAGCGGCCCGAGATCATCCCGCTGCTGCCGACGCCGCTGACGCTGGTCCTGGCGCAAGCGGTGTAAGTTCAGGGTGCATTCGCAACACCGATGTGTGCGGAGTTGGTTCTCTTCAAAAGAATTGAAACGCGTCCGTCGAAGTTCTCCGCGTCGACTCGGTGGAGCGGCCTGCGTGAATGAGATCGGCGTCGCGCATTGGATCGCTCGTTACACCTCTTTCAGCCGCCCTGATGCGTACTTGTGCAGCAGGCTCGAGATCAGCGTCTGGTACGGCAAGCCCTCAGCAAGCGCTCGCTTCTGAATCGCCTCCAGATCCTTGCTCGACAGCCGGATGTTCAGCCGGCGGTCCTTGCGGAACGTGGCCTTCGCATAGCGGGAGTACCGGGTGCGCTCGCGCGTGCCGCCTTTGGCGGACTTCCACTCGCCGCGCTCGACGGCGTCGAGCAGCTTCTTTTCGTCAGCATCCATCTTCATCGTCCGACTCCTCGCCGAGATACTCCTTCGTCGCCTTCCCGGGATGATCGTCTTCAAGAAGACCGTGTGCTCGTCTTCGACGTCGAGAATGCCGCTCGCGCCTTGCATGCGGCACCCGATTCGGCTGCGTGCTATCCCACGGCCTGACCGAACAGGACCGCAGGCTAGGTCCTGTCGGCGGAACCGGATTTCGCAGTCGCCCGCTGGGTCAGCCGCCGCTGCCACGCGAGGTAAGGTAGTCCCACGATCAGCCCGACAAGCAGATAGAGCACGATCGCGGCGCCGAAGCGTTCGCC
>Ga0207643_10001702_pt1 | contig 12341 bp, 11 predicted proteins | sample KBSMisM62_FD_184313 | JGI IMG/M metagenome (GOLD analysis project Ga0207643, IMG submission 184313) | Miscanthus rhizosphere microbial communities from Kellogg Biological Station, Michigan, USA - KBS Miscanthus M6-2 (SPAdes) (version 2) | ecosystem: Host-associated > Plants > Roots >...
GGACACTAGCAATCTATGATTCTAGTGCGGTTTTTGGATTTGAAGTTCCTACACAAACGCGCGGCTATAATGATAGGAACTTCAAATCCACCGCACTGGAGCAGGTCTTGGCAAGGATCGATTGAAGTCTGCCGGCGCAATTAAGAGCCAGCCACTGCTGACGGAGTTGCATGGCGCAGGCATCTGCGGGTGAACGCAATGGCCAACAAGACGTCCATCAAGTCAACGAAGGTCGCAAAGAAGGCCGCCGCCAAACGGGTCGCTGCGAAGGCGGCCAAACCGCGCAAGATGGAACCGAAGTCGCAGTCCCGCAAGGTCGCAAAGCCGGCCCTCCTCGCAGGCGGCAACCCTCAGATCGCGAAGGCCGACGGCGACGCCCCAGTGCAGGCCTACATCGCGGCCATGCCGGGCTGGAAACGCGACGTCGGGCGCCGCCTCGACGCGCTCATCGTGCGCACCGTCCCCGGCGTGCGCAAGGCCGTCAAATGGAACTCACCCTTCTATGGCATCGACGGCCAGGGCTGGTTGCTCAGCTTTCATTGCTTCACGACGTACGTCAAAGTGGCTTTCTTCCGCGGCACGTCACTGCGTCCTCTCCCGCCGGCTGCGTCCAAGCACAAGGACGTGCGCTACCTCGACATCCACGAAGACGACGCGCTCGACGAAGCTCAGCTCGCCGCCTGGGTGAAGCAAGCCAGCCAATTGCCCGGCGAACGAATGTGAGCGGGACGTAGCGAGATTAAGTGCGTGAGCGCCGCAAAGAGCGTGGTCGCCCCGTTGCGCTTATGGTCCGCGCGTCTCACTTCTCCTCCCAAGCAAAGTCGTAGAACACGCGAAAGTAATTCCCGTCGATGTCCTGGGCAAAGAATTCGTAGAGCTTGTTATAAGGCTTTGCCTCTGGAGGCCCTGCGATTCTGGCCTCTGCTGCGGCCCATTGCGCGTGGAGCGTGTCAACCTCAGCCCGGTTGGAAAGATTACGCGGCCACCATGGCGATCCATGGCCGCATGCGGCTTCTAAATTTGCGCAGCTCCAGCACGAAACGACACCTCGCGCTCAATCCATAGCATCGCGGACGCAACGGCAGAAGATGAAGGTGTGCTTCTGCAGGTTTCGGCGCGACGTGTGACGAAACGGCAACAAGGCGCGATCCTGCGCCGGCCGATGCGCGCGAAGGACTTGCCCGCGACGGCCATGCGCGCGCTTCGCTTCGCGTTGGCAATTACCTGGGCCGTCTACAGGCTCGGGCGCCTGCCGCGAAACGAGAACGGACACTTATTCCAAGAACGGTAAAGTTTTCTCCGGCGCTCCCGACGCGCGAGTGCGCGGCACCGATCGCACCATCGCTCATCGACATGGCTCAGATAGGCAGAGATTTTTCAGTCAGGAGTTAGATGAGCAGCTTTGCTGCCGCGAGCACGATCCCCGTCACGAACAAGGTCGCGCATGCAAACAGCAGAAAATCGTTGAGGATTCGGGTCATCACATCCCCCATGCGCACGGCCCCATGCAGTGCCGACGTGCCAGGGCCGGCCGCCGACGTGATGGGGATACCTCCAACCTTGCGCAAAACGCCCGACGGTTCGATTGGTTCCCCCGCCCGACGCTTTTTTTGGTGCCTTAAGTTTTCGTTCTGTTCTCATGGCGGGGCCATGAAGGTTGTCGGCATCGTGCCGCTGGGCGGCGCTGGCGAAGTCGTTGAAGTGGACGAAACCAAGATCGGCAAGGTGGACGGCGCGACGCGATGTGCCCATTCCGGACTCATGCCCTGCAGCAAACCGCATTCCTATTCGATCACCTTGTCGGCGCGCGCGAGCAACAGCGGTGAAATGTTGAGGCCGAGCGCATTGGCGGCCTTGAGATTGATGACCAGATCGAACTTGGTCGGTTGCTGTATCGGCAGCTCGCCCGGTTTGGCGCCGTGGAGAATTCTATCCACATAAGTCGCGGATCGCCGATAGAGATCCGTGTCGCTCGGACCATAACTCACGAGGCCTCCCCCTTCTGCAAACTCCTGGAAAAAATACATCGCCGGCAGCCGGCTCAGGGTGGCAAGGTCCACGATCGTCTTTCGCTGGCTGAAAAAAATGGGGTCCGTGAGAATGACCAGCGCACGAACGGACGCTGCGCTCATGGCTGCAAATGCCTGCTCCAACGTATCCTCGGGTGACACCTGGACCGGGTGAAGCTGCAGCCCCATCGCCCGCGCCGCGGCCTGCATCTCGTTCAATTCGAATTGCGATTGTGGATTCCTGATATTCAGCATCACCGCCACCGGGGATATCTCGGGGACGATTTCCTTGAGCAACTCAAGTCGCTTCCCGCTCAACTCGGGCGCAACGATGCTGAAGCCGGTGGCATTCCCACCTGGCCGCGCAAGACTCGCCACAAGACCAGCAGCGACCGGATCACCGATGATGGCCATGACAATCGGTATCGTTCCGGTCGCGGTCTTGAGCGCCTTGGCCGCCGGCGTTCCACCAGTGACAAGGGCGTCGACATTGCGCCCCACAAGATCGGCGGCAAGCTCCGGCAGCCCCTCGACTCGGTCCTGCCCCCATCTCCATTCGATCGCGATCGTCTGCCCCTCGACATAGCCAAGGTCGCGCAGCCCTTCGAGCAACGCTTTGGTGCGAAGCGCGAATGACGCGGCCGTGCCGGGAAGCAGAACGCCGATCCTGGGCACTTTCCGAGGCGACTGCGCGCGGGCCGCGAGCGGCCACGAAGCTGCGGCGCCGCCGAGGAGCGATAGGAACTCGCGGCGTTGCAATTGATCGGATCGCATCGGGATCCCTACAAGGAGGGCGCGCGCACCGCATGATATCGAATTGGCAGGGGTTCGTCAGCGGGCATGGCGGACATTAGCCGGCGGTCATTCGGGCAGCCCTGCTTTTCGCAGGCCCTCCGCAAGCATCGCGAGATGCTCCGGCCGGCGGATCGGAAGCCAATCGTTGAGATTGGAAATGCGCAGCGCGGGATCGAGCCGGCGCACGTGTTGCATCGCGCGCTTCGCGTCGTCCATCCGGCCGGCCAGCGCGTGGCTCGCCGCGATGATGGCGACCACCAGCAGGAAGCTCGGCAAATCCCGGTATGCCTTCTCCGCCCAGGACGACGCGCTTTCAAAGCGCCCCGCCAACAAATGCGCCAGCGCCATCCCGGCCTGCATGCGAAACATCTCCGGGTCGAGCGGACTGAAGCGCATGGCGCGGGTGAAAAACTCGATGGCCTGGTCGGGATCGCCGCGCTCGGTGCGCAGGAAGCCGCCGAGGAACCAGGCCGCCGCCAGGTTCGGATCGAGCGCCAGCGCCCGGTCGACGAATGCCACGCTGTCGTCGAGGTCGCCGCCGAAATGCGCGAGGGCATGGCCGCCGCGGGTGAGAGCGACCGCGTCGTCCTTGCCGAGTTCGACGGCGCGGCGGGCGAGGCGCGCGCCTTCCGCGATCTCTTGCGTACGGTCGGTCATCCAGCCGTTGACCTTGCGCCAGACATGGCACCAGGCGGCCATCGCGTAGGCCGACGCGAAATCCGGATCGAGCTCGATCGCCTTGTAGAACAACGGCAGCCCTTCGGCGATGGCCTCCCGGGTGCCCTGATTCAGGTGCGTCCTGCCGCGCAGATAGTAGTCGTAGGCGTCGAGGCTCTCGGTCGGCTTGCGCTTCGCGCGCTCGATCTCCGCCCGCTCGAGCTGCGGCGCGATCGCGCCGACGACGCTCGCGGTGATCTGATCCTGCAGCGCAAAAATATCGTCGAGCGTGCCTTCGAAGCGATCCGCCCACAAATGCGCCGCGGTGGTGGCGTCGATGAGCTGCCCGGTGATGCGCACCCGGTTCGCTGCGTTGCGCACGCTGCCTTCCAGCACATAACGCACGCCCAGCTCGCGACCGACCTGCTTCACATCGACCGCCCGGCCCTTGTAGGTGAAGCTGGAGTTGCGTGCGATGACGAACAGCCAGCGAATGTGCGAGAGCGCCGAGACGATGTCCTCCACCACGCCGTCGGCGAAGTATTCCTGCTCGGGGTCGCCGCTCAGATTCAGAAACGGCAGGACGGCAATCGAGGGCTTGTCGGGAAGGGCCAGCGCCTGCGCGGATGTTGCATCGGGTTTGGCGACACCGGTCGGCGGCGACTTGACCTCATCCGATGATTGAATTTCCTCGACGGCGCCGATGAAGCGGAAGCCCTTGCGGGCGAGCGTGCGGATCAGGCGCTGCTCCTCGCCGCTGTCGCCGATCGCCTTGCGCACCGCGTTGATGTGACTGGTCAGGGTCGATTCGGAGACGATCCGTCCATCCCACACCGCTTGCAGCAGATCGTCCTTGCTGACGACGCGTTCGCGGTTGCGCACCAGGTGGACCAGCAGGTCGAAGACTTTCGGCCCAACCGAAACAACCTCAGACCGCCGGGTGAACTCCCGCCGGTCCGGGTCAAGCACGCAGTCTCCGAACACAAAATGCACTTCGGCGCTCCATGGCCCCCGCGCGCAGATGTCGGACGTGCCGCTGGCGCCGACGAACTCGGACCCCTAGTGCGGCGAATTTGAAGTTCCTATCAGTTGCTGCGGCACGATCATCATAGGAACTTCAAATTCAAACCCGCACTAGAATCATAAAGTTGCTAGTGGTCCTTTGATTCCGAAGTTCGTATCTGAGCGTGCCGCCAATGCTTACGAACTTCGGAATCGGACCACTAGCGGCACAGGCGGATTCACCGCAGCGATTGCAAAGGAGAGGGACGATGGCTGAACCAGTCCTGAAGAAGGGCTCGACCGATCCCGCGGTCCGCGATCTGCAGGCGGCGTTGAAAGCGTTGGGTCATGATCCCGGACCGATCGACGGCGTGTTCGGGCCGACGACCGAAGCAGCGGTCAAGGCGTTCCAGCAGGAGCGGGAGATCGCGTCCGACGGCGTCGTGGGCCCGGTGACGTGGATCAACATCGACGAGGCCGACCAGAGCGAGCCCACGCTCACACTGGGCGCGACCGGGCTACCGGTCCGGCGCGCGCAGAAACGGATGAGCCTGGTGGGCTATCAGGTCGGTGGCGTCGACGGCCGTTACGGCAGCAAGACGGAAGCGGCGGTGAAGCAACTGCAGCAGCAGCACGCCATCACCGCCGACGGCGTCGTCGGCGCGCAGACGTGGGACGTCATCGACGCGCTGGAAGACGAAGGGCCGGCGAGCTGAATCCATCAGGAGGAGCGCGACGTGTCCGGCACTCTCAGCCCATGGCCCGTGATCCAGATCGGACATCACGGGCACCCCGTCGAGACATTGCAATTTCTGCTGCGTGCGCGCGGCCACCAGCTTACGGTCGACGGCGTGTTCGGTCCTTTGACCGCGGCCGCGGCAAAGGCGTTCCAGACCAGCAAGGGCCTCACCAGCGATGGCGTCATCAACCCGCAGACGTGGATGGCGCTGGTCATCCAGGTCAAACGCGGCGATCGCGGCGACGCAGTGCGGGGCGTGCAGCAGGAATTCCAGTTCCGCAATGGATCCGGCGATCCCAACCAGGGTCTCCAGATCGACGGAGCCTTCGGACCGCAGACCGACGCCACCGTGCGCGGCTTTCAGCACGCGCTGTCGCTGGACATTCCCGCGGTGATCGTGGACGGCCTCGTCGGCCCCATCACCTGGCAGGCGCTGGTCAGCGGGATGCTGTCGGGATAGCGCCGCGCATTTTCCATCGGGGCTTGAATGCGGAACGCGGGCCGACCCGCGGGTGATGCCCGCGCCTGTGCCGGTTCAGCGCACGGACTGTCGCAGTCGCTCCTGGGTGCGCTCGGTGGCTTCTTCCTTCGCCCACAGCAAGGTCGCGCCGGCAATGCCGAGCACGAGCCACACCGGCTGCTGCAGAAGATAAGGCTGGATCATCTCGCGCCAGAGCTGTGAGAGCCACGCGACGATGGGCTGGAGCGCGGCGAGCCAGCCGCCGGGGATATGCTCCCAGACCTCGGCCACGCTGCTGACATGCAGGCTCTCGGCAAACACCGACGTGACGCCATCGTACGCCAGTGCCGCAGCCGCGGCAGCCAGCGCCAGGAAACCAACGAGCCGGCATATAAAGCGAATCATCTCCGATCGATCTCGCTCGCGCCATGACTCGCCCGGGGCCAACGAGGCGCGAAGCTCGTGCCATCGGGCTGCCATGGGGACGCTGACGACCGGGACAGGCTGCCGCTTCGCGGTTAGCAAAGCGTGAAAGCCCCCCGCGCGGCTCCACGCACGATCAGGTGAACTGAAAATCCGGGAACCGCGCAGCCCCGGGTGACGTTCCGGCCACATGAACCTGCGCGCAGACGAATGTCGGGAACGGGCGATGGACGCGCGCGAGCTCGCCCGCTCCGCACGGACCACGGCCGCCTGGACGGCGTGTGAGCAGGCCGCCGACTATTGGTTCGCGCTCGCCGAGCGCGTCGAGCTGGAGCCGGAGCAACCGCAAAGGATCAGGATGGCGCTTTCCCCGTCTTCATCGCGGACGGTTTACCCCGATACCATGCCGATCCTTGGATATTTCCTCGCCGTCGGGGTCGCCTTGTTCCTGGGACTGGTGGCGTTGCATGCGTACGTCGATCCGGGACGGCCGAATAGCGTGCCAAGGGCATCCATGGCTCCGACCACTGCGTCGCTGCTCCCGGCCCGATCACCCGCTTCGGGCCAATCGGATTGGCGCTGAATGGGGGCCGTCAATTCAACGAGCCAGAGCTCCGGCGTGCGGAGGCGGCTTGCCGGCCCGGCTTTGCCGCCGCTTTTCCATCCGCGCCGTTGGCGGACTCCGCTTTCTTGCCGTTCTGCTTCTTGATTTCGGTCTCGGACATCTTGGCCTTCGGCGACGCCGTATGCCTGGCGGCCGTGGTCGCTCCAGCCTTGGTCGACTCCTTCGCGGACTCCCTGGCGGACTCGGCCCTGCCCTTGCCCTGGTGCTTGCCGGTTTCTTTCCTGCCTTCGGTCTCAACGATCTTCGTCTTCGATCCCGATAACGGCATGGGCTTGGCAGTCGCGCCTGATTTGTTCGCCTCGGTTTTGCCCCTACCGTCCTGTTTCCGGCCTTCGGTCTCGCCGATCTTGCTCTTCGCCGCCGGCAACGACGACTTCTGCTTGCCAGCAACGCTCCAGGCCACTTTGTCGGAGTCCGCCTTGCCCTTCCGGTCCGGCTTCCCGGTTTCGCTCACGATGATCTTGGTCTTCGGCGCGGAAAGCGTCTTCAGCGCGGGCAGCGGCGGATGCCTGGCGTCCATGCTCGCGCGGGCGCCCGCGGATTCCGCTCGGCCCTTGCGCTCCGCTTTCTCCGTATCGAGCGCGACGATCTTCATCTTGGACATCGGCGACGGCATCGTCGACGGTACAGTCTTGGGCATCGGCGAGGGCGGCATCGGCGAGGGCACATGCCGGCCGTCGGCGAGCGTGCCGGAACGGACGGGCTCCGCCTTACCACTTTCGTCCTTGCCCCTGTCGTCGCGCTGCGCGATCTCTTTTCCTTTGCTCTCCTTGCCCTTGTCGTCCGGCTTGCCGCCTTCGCTCTCGGCGATCTTGGGTTTCGGCACCGGCAACGGCAGTTCGCTCGCCGCCGCGGCGAGATCGACCTCGCGCGGGACCAACATGGAGAAGCGGCCGCGATGCTTGATGCGGCCGGCGATGCGGCCGGCTTCGTCGCCGGCGCCGAGATAGAGATCGGCGCGCGCCGGCCCCACGATGGCCGAGCCGGTATCCTGCGCGATGGTCAGGCGGCCGACCGGCGCCACTGGCTTGGCATCCTCGATCGGCAGGTTGCCCTCGATGAAGAACGGCGTGCCGTATTCGTGCACGCGGTCGACGGCGATGGAGCGCCCCGGCGTCAGTGGCACGCCCTGCGCGCCGACCGGCTCGCCGTCGTTGGTGAGCCCGGTGACGCGGAAGAACATGTAGGCGCGGTTGGTGGCGCGCGCCTTCGCGGCTTCCTCCGGATACGCCGCCGCCCACGCGCGGATGCGCTCCTTCGAGAGATCCTTGCGCGGGATCAGATTGCGCTCGGCCAGCACGCGCTCGATCGAGCTGTAGGAGTAACCGTTGTGCGAATCGTAGCTGATGCGCAGCGGCGTGCCGTCCTCGAGGATCACGCGCGCCGAGCCCTCGATCTGGATCGCGACCAGGTCGAGCGGATCCTTGATCCAGCAGATCTCGAGCTTCTGGCCGTCGAGTGCGCCGGCCTCGATGGCGCCGCGGTCGTGATACGGCACGAGTTCGTTGTTCTCGGTGCGGCGGCCGATGCGCCCGCCTTTGTTCGGAAACGCGGTCGAACCCTGCTTGTAGCCCTCGGCGACCAGGTCGCGCGGCCGGCGGTAGATCGGCACCGAAAATTCCGGAGTGGGAAAGCGCGAGCCGGCGACGATCGGTTCGTAATAACCGGTCACCAGACCCTCGCCCTCGCCCAGGCGGGCGATGCGCACGGGCTGAAAGTTCTGCTCGAAGAAGGCGCGCGCGGCAGCGGAATCCTGCGGCTCGAGCGCGAGCGCCTTGCGGCAGACATTCGACAAGGCGCCGAAGATCAATCCGCGCTCGTCGCTGCGCGGCTTTCTGCGCGCGGTGCGGCAGCCGGCCTGGTAGGCGGCGAAGGCGGCGAGATGATCGTCGGCCGCCCAGCCCGTGAGCTCGCTCCATTTGAGCGGCTCGAGCTGGCTGCCGGAGGATTTCAACGGATCTTGCTTCGATGACTCCTGCTTGAGCGACTCTTGTTTCGCTTCTTGCTTTTTCGCGTCTTGCTTCGCTTCTTGTTGTTTCGTTGCTTTTTTGAGTGGCTCTTGTTTCTGCGACTTCAGCCCGGCGGGACCGGGCTTCTGCGGCGCTTGTTTCGGCACCGCCTGCTTGGCTTGTTTCAGCGGCGCCTGTTTCGACGGCACCTGCTTCAGTTGCGATTGCTTCGGCGCTGCTGCAGCGCCGTCACCGAAGCAGACAAGGACAGCCCATACGATGGCACCGGCAAGACCGGCGACACCACCAAACCCGGAACTTCGTGCAAACCCCCGACAAGTCCGCATGCAGACCAATGCCCGCACGTAGCAAAAGTTCCCGTGCGCGCGTTAAGGAATCCGGCGCGGTATCTTGATCCTATTGGAGGTATCTTGATCCTATAGATGTATCGGGTCGGCTCGACGCAGATGGTTGCCCAGCATTCGGAGAGTTCCCCTCGCCGACCAACCCCGGCTTGCCGGGGTTGCACATAATGTTGCTGGAGGCGGGCTTGGCCCCTTTCCGGCTGGGGAGGGGTGGGGTGACAGTTGGCCGGCGAGGGTGCGAGAGTTCCACAGGTTAGGGCGCCGAGTACTGACGGACGACGGCTGCCGGCGTGCCGTGACCCGTTTGCATCGGGGACGTCAAACGTGATCAGGAGCATCGCATTGCGATTCGCGTCTTTTGTTCTGATCATCGCTCTTGGCATCGTCCAGGCCACTGCGCTTGACGAGACGCAATCCGGCGCGGTCGCGACCCTGGTCAAGGCTTATCCGGATTTCCTCGATCGCATCGATGGCAACGACCTCGTGTGGAAGGATGGCACGCGCCAGCGCATCGACGACGGCAAGGCGGCCAAGAGTTTCGAGGCGATGCTCGACGACCCCGACATCAAGGACATGTTCGCGCTGACGTATCCCGCCGGCGACAAGGGCCTCGCGCCCGCGATCAATTTCGATCCGGGCCGGATCAGGTACATGCCGTTGTTTCTCAAGATGTACGGCGACTGCCAGAAAACCAATATCGCCGCCGGCACCGCCGACGTGGTCTGGCTGCGCAGCAAGTACGGCAAGACCGTCAGATTCTCAAAGATCAACGGCGCGGCGGCGGCGCTGCAGAAAGTCGCGGACGAACTCGACCGGCTGCCGGACAAATTCCTGGAGTACCTGAGACCACTGCAAGGCAGTTACAATTGCCGGCCGATCGCGGGCACCAACCGTCTCAGCGCGCATGGACTGGGGATCGCCGTCGATATCGCCGCGGCGCATTCACACTATTGGCTGTGGTCGAAACCCGATGCGAGCGGCCGCGTCAGCTACAAGAACGAGATCCCGTGGGAGATCGTGCGGGTGTTCGAAGCGCACGGCTTCGTGTGGGGCGGCAAGTGGTATCATTACGACACCATGCATTTCGAGTACCGGCCCGAGATCCTGATGAACGCCAGATAAAACGACCGGCAGGTAGGGCAGACTCCGATCCGATCACGGTCAGCCGCCGCAGGCCGCCGCGCGCTTGAGCAAGAACGCCTTCTCCCGCGCGTTGCGGGTGAGCCCGGCAGCACGCTCGAACTGGACCCTGGCTTCGGCCAGCCGGCCGGCGCGGAACAGAAAATCCCCCTGGGCCGCCGGCAGCGGGGCGTAGTTGCGCAACACTGCGGCCTGCGCGATCTCGTCGACGAGCTTCAAGCCAGCCTCCGGACCGAAGGCCATGCTGTGGGCCACGGCCCGATTGAGATCGACCACCGGCGACGGCATGACCGAACGCAGCGTGTCGTAGAGCGACGCCATCCGCGTCCAGTCCGTGTCCGCGAACCTGCGCGCGCGTGCGTGGCAGGCGGCGATCGCGGCCTGCAGCGCATACGGTCCGTTGACGCCGCCCAGGGACTCGGCGCGTTGCAGCGCGGCGAGGCCGCGGCGGATCAGGAGCTGGTCCCAGCGGGCGCGGTTCTGCTCGGTGAGGAGAACCGGCGCGCCGTCCGGTGTGGTGCGGGCGGCCAGACGCGACGCCTGGATCTCCATCAGCGCAAGCAGGCCGAAGACCTCGGGCTCGCCTGATGCCACGCCGGCCAGGATGCGGCCGAGGCGCTGGGCCTCGGCACAGAGCGCCGGGCGGATCAGGTCCTCGCCGGCGGTGGCGGCGTAGCCCTCGTTGAAGATCAGGTAGATGACCTCCAACACCGAGGCGAGACGCTGCTCCCGTTCCTTGCCGCGCGGCACCTCGAAGCTCAGGCCGGCATCGCCGAGCGTGCGCTTGGCGCGCACGATGCGCTGGGCGATGGTCGCTTCGCTGGAGAGAAAAGCGCGCGCGATCTCGTCGGTGGTGAGCCCGCCGATCAGGCGGAGCGTCAGCGCCGCGCGCGCCTCGGTGGACAACACCGGATGGCAGGCGACGAAGATGAGGCTCAGAAGCTCATCGCCGACATCGTCGTCCATGGCCGCTTCGAGGTCCTCGACCCCGGTATCGCGCTCACCCTCGAGGTCGCGGCCGATCTCCTCGTGCTTGCGTGCGAGCATGCGGCTGCGGCGGACGCTGTCGATGGCGCGGCGCTTGGCCGCGGCCATCAGCCAGGCGCCGGGGTTGTCCGGGACGCCGGTCCGCGGCCATTCGGACAGCGCGATCACGCAGGCATCCTGCGCCAGCTCTTCTGCCAAGCCGACGTCGCGCACCATCCGGGCCAGGCCCGCGATGAGCCTGGCCCGTTCGATCCGGAAGACCGTCTCGATCGCCTGATGGATTTCGGCCGCCGCCATCTTCCCCGCTTAAGGGAAGGCGCGGGGGCAACGCAAGCCGCGGCGGGGAACGGCTTCAGCGGCGGGCCGCCTTTTCGCGGTTGCGGTCGTGCAGCTCGGCGACCTCCGGGGTCACGGCCTCGCCGAAGTCGGCGATGTCGACGACCGGCCGGATCTCGATCTCGCTCGGGCCGGGCATCGGATTGGGACAGCGCTTCACCCACTCGACCGCCTCGGCCAGGTCCTTGACCTCCCACAGCCAGAAGCCGGCGACCAGCTCGCGGGTCTCGGCGAAGGGGCCGTCGATGACGGTGCGGCGGGGGCCGTCGAAGGCCACGCGCTTCCCCTTGACCGAGGGGCGCAGACCTTCGCCGGCCAGCATGATGCCGGCATTGATCAGCTCCTCATTGTACTTGCCCATGGCCTCGAGCAGCTCGGTCGAGGGCATGGCGCCCGCTTCGCTGTCCTTCGTTGCCTTCACCATCACCATCACGCGCATCGCCTTGTCTCCTCTGCTTGTCGAGGCCGCACCGGCCCCCCTATCCGGACGACGAACGAGCGGCGCTGGGATCGACATCCCGCCGAAACTTTTTTTCGCGCCGGGCGGGCGGCATCCGCCGTCTCGGTGAACCAGTTCACAGCCAGGTCGCGCGAACCGAGTCATATACAAGGCGCAAATCGAGCGTCGACCAACCATGGAGACGACGATGCGACCAATCCACCCCCCGACAGCTTTCGCCTTTCTGTCGATCAGCAGCGTGCTTCGCTGATTGACATCGAGCGTCACCTTGATCTGCAGCACATCGGCATTGACCAGATATTCCGTCGTCACGCCGAAACGGCCGGAGGCGATCTGCTTGATCGCCGAGCGCTCGGGGTTCGACGAACCATTCGGCAGCGGCATGTAACGGTCG
>Ga0207643_10001705_pt1 | contig 12334 bp, 8 predicted proteins | sample KBSMisM62_FD_184313 | JGI IMG/M metagenome (GOLD analysis project Ga0207643, IMG submission 184313) | Miscanthus rhizosphere microbial communities from Kellogg Biological Station, Michigan, USA - KBS Miscanthus M6-2 (SPAdes) (version 2) | ecosystem: Host-associated > Plants > Roots > Rhizosphere...
CTGGTTCGGGCTCTCCGGCCTGCGCGAGCGGATCCGGGGCACCCAGGGCCTGGCGACGGAGCGGGTGCGCAACGCCGCCGACCAGTCCGCCGAGGCGGAGGCCACAGGTGGCCGCGACCCCGCCGAGCTGGAGGCCGAAGCCGAGCGGGTTGCCGCCCAGGAGGCCGGGAGCCTGGCCGAGGTCGAGCGCAACCGCACCCGGCTCGAGGGTGCCGTCGCCGCCCGCCAGACAGCCGAGCAGCAGTTCGGTGACGAGGAGCGCCACGTCGCCGGCCTGCAGCGGGCGGCCGCCGACCGCCGCGAGGGCATGGCCCGGCTGCACGGCCAGGTCAACGGGCTGCGCAGCCGCTCCGCCGCCGCCGAGGAGGAGGTCGGCCGGCTGGCCACCGCTCGCGAGGCGGCACTTGCCCGCGCCGCGGAGGCCCAGCGCGAGTTCACCTCGCTGGAGACCCGGGTCGCGGGGCTCGACCAGGGTGAGGAGGGTCTCGACTCGGAGCACGAGGAGGCCAGCGCGCTGCTGGCCGACCTCGAGGACCAGCTGGCCTCGATCCGCGAGCAGGCCACCACGGCCGACCGCGAGCGGTCGTCGCTGGCCGCCCGCAAGGAGGCCCTCGAGATGGGCCTCAACCGCAAGGACGGCGCCGGTGCGCTGCTCGCCGCGAGCGACTCGGTCTCCGGCATGCTCGGCTCGGTGGCCGCCCTGCTCTCGGTGCAGTCCGGCTACGAGGCCGCGGTCGCCGCTGCCCTGGGCGGAGCCGCCGACGCGGTCGCGGTGCGAGACGTCGACGCCGCGATCGGTGCCATCGGCCACCTCAAGACCGACGACCTCGGCCGCGCCGGCATCCTGCTCGGCGGGGCCGGCGTCGATGACGGCGCGTGGCCCGGGCTGCCCGAGGGCGCCGTCTACGCGATGGACGTCGTGGAGTGCCCGGTCGACCTGCGGCCGGCGCTCTCGCGGCTGCTGTTCAAGATCGCCGTCGTCGAGGAGCTGGTCGCGGCCAAGGAGCTCGTCGACGAGCTGCCCGACGTCACGGCGGTCACCCGCGACGGCGACCTGCTCGGCGCGCACTTCGCCTCCGGCGGCTCCTCGAACGCGCCCAGCCTGATCGAGGTGCAGGCGGCGGTCGACGAGGCCACCGAGCAGCTGGCCCGGGCCACCCACACCGTCGAGCGGCTCACGTTCGAGGCGCAGACCCTGGAGCAGCGGCGGCTCGACGCGGCCAACCGCGTCGACGTCGCGCTGGCCCGGCTGCACGAGTCCGACGCGACCCTGGCCGCCGTGGCCGAGGAGCTTGCCCAGTACGGCTCCGTCGCGCGGTCCGCCCGTGGCGAGGCCGAGCGGCTGGCCACCCAGATCGCCGCCGCGGAGGCCGCCCGCGAGCAGGCCGGTGCCGGACTCGCCGAGCTGGAGCAGCGGCTGTCCGCGGCCGAGGCCGCCCCCGAGGAGGAGCCGGACACCTCGGCCCGCGAGCGGCTGGCCGACGGCGCCCGAGCCGCGCGTCAGGACGAGATGGACGCCCGGCTCGCCCTGAGGACCGCCGAGGAGCGTGCCCGCGCCCTGCACGGCCGTGCCGACAGCCTGCGGCGCACCGCGCGGGCCGAGCGCGAGGCCCGGGCCCGGGCGATCGCGCGCCGCGAGCGCGTCCTGCGCGAGGGCCGCGCCGGACAGGCTGTCCTCGCCGCCGCGGCCGTCGTGCTCGCCCGCCTCGAGGAGTCGGTCACCGCCGCCACGGTCGAGCGCACCCGCGTCGAGGACGGTCGCGCGAGCCGCGAGCAGGAGCTGGTCGCGGTGCGCGAACGGCTGCGCACGCTGGCCCGCGACCTCGACGAGCTGGTCAACTCCGCCCACCGCGACGAGATGGCCCGCACCCAGCAGCGCATGCGCTTCGAGCAGATCGAGGAGCGTGCGCTGGAGGAGCTCGGGCTCGACGCCGACGGACTGGTCGCCGACTACGGCCCCGACCAGGCGGTCCCGTTCACCGGCGAGGTGGCCGAGGGCGAGGCCATACCCGAGGCGGCGCCGTACGACCGTGAGGAGCAGACCAGGCGGCTTCGGTCCGCGGAGCGGTCACTGGCCCAGCTCGGCCGGATCAACCCGCTCGCGCTGGAGGAGTTCTCCGCGCTGGAGGAGCGGCACAAGTTCCTCACCGAGCAGCTCGAGGACCTCAAGAAGACCCGCCGCGACCTGATGGACATCGTGCGTGAGGTCGACGAGCGGGTCGAGCAGGTCTTCACCGAGGCCTTCGCCGACGTGAGCGCGGCGTTCGACGCCACGTTCTCGCGGCTGTTCCCCGGTGGCGAGGGACGGCTGGTGCTGACCTCGCCCGACGACATGCTGGCCACCGGTGTCGAGGTCGAGGCCCGTCCACCGGGCAAGAAGGTCAAGCGGCTCTCGCTGCTGTCCGGCGGCGAGCGGTCGCTGGTCGCGGTGGCGTTCCTGGTGGCGCTGTTCAAGGCACGGCCCTCGCCCTTCTACATCCTCGACGAGGTCGAGGCGGCGCTCGACGACACCAACCTCGGGCGGTTGCTCGAGATCTACGAGGAGCTGCGCGAGAACTCCCAGCTGCTCGTGATCACGCACCAGAAGCGGACGATGGAGGTCGGCGACGCGCTCTACGGGGTGACCATGCGCGGCGACGGGGTCTCCGCGGTGATCAGCCAGCGGCTGCGAGAGCAGGAGTCGGCCTAGGCATGGTGGCTTGTCACCGCTGTCACACGAATACCACGGTCCCGTGGTATTCAGCCTCTTCCCTAGTGTTGAACCCATAGGGCAGAGGCCGGATACCACGGGACCGTGGTATCCGGCCGCCCACCCGCCAGCCCCCACCACCAGGACCACCTCATGACCCAGACCCACGAGCAAACCGACCGCCCGACGCGCGCCGACTACGTCACCTGGCGGCAGGCCACCACGCGCTGGGCCGACGACGACGTCTACGGGCACCTCAACAACGCCGTCTACTTCGAGCTGATCGACACCGCGGTCAACGGGCACCTGGCGGAGACGGTCGGCCGCGACATCCGGACGCTGCCCACGATCGGCGTGGTCGCGGAGGTGTCCTGCCGCTACTTCCGCGAGGTCGGCTACCCCGAGCCGATCGACCTCGGCCTCGTCGTCGACCGGGTCGGCTCGTCGTCCGTCGTCTACCGGATCGGGGTGTTCCAGGGGGAGGGCGACGAGGCGGCCGCCGAGGGCCGCTTCGTGCACGTGTACGTCGACAACACCGACCCGGCGCGCCCCGTCACGCCGCTGCCGGACGAGGTCCGGGCCGCGGTCGAGCAGCTGCTGCGCGGCTGACCGGCTGGCGCCCGACCACGGGCGACCCTCTTGGCGGCGTGGTTGGGGGGCGCTCCGGCCCGGGGTATCCTTTGGATCGTTCCATTCGACGATGACTCGGAGTTCCCGCCCCATGTTGTGGATGCTGCTGGCACTGTTCCTGATCCTCGTGGTGGCCGGACTCGTGGTGCTCTACGTCGCCTACCCGCACCGGGGCGAGGAGATGCCGGTGGTGCCCGTGCTGGGTGACGCGATGCGGTCCGCGGCCGACGCGATCCCGAGGCTCGACGCCGACGAGGTGCGCGCGTCGCTGCGGCGCTGAGCCGCCCCACACGCGGGGCCGGACCTGCCCCTGATGGTTGGATGATCCGGTGGAGACCTTCAACCTGATCTTCCTGATCATCGTCCTCGCGATCGTCGTCGTCGGCGCTGGGGGCCTGGTGGCCCTGCTACGCCGACGCCCGCAGCCGCCGGTTCCGCCTCGGCCGGACGGGCCGGTGATCACGCGGGACGAGGCCGCGTCGCTCGCCGACCCGGAGACGACCGATCGTGGCACCCCCGACGGCATCCCGCCGGAGTCCGAGGAGCCGGCTGCCGGGACCATCACGATCGAGCGTCCGGAGTCGGCCTCCAGCCGGCTGGTCCGGCTGCGGGCGCGGCTGGCGCGCTCCCAGAGCGGGCTGGGCCGCGGCCTGCTCGCCCTGCTCTCCCGCGACCGGCTGGACGACGACACGTGGGAGGACATCGAGGACACCCTGATCACCGCGGACGTCGGCGTCACGCCGACCCACGAGCTGGTCGAGCGGCTGCGCACCCGGCTCCGCGTCGAGGGCGGCGACGGTGCCACCGTGCGCAGCGTCCTCCACGACGAGCTGCTCACCCTGGTCGACCCGTCGCTGGACCGCCGGCTCGGCATCACCGGTTCCGGCGGCAAGCCGGGCGTCGTGCTCGTGGTGGGGGTCAACGGCACCGGCAAGACCACGACGGTGGGCAAGCTGGCCCGGATCCTGGTCGCGGAGGACAAGGGCGTGCTCCTCGGTGCGGCCGACACCTTCCGGGCCGCGGCAGCCGAGCAGCTCACCACCTGGGGCCAGCGGGTCGGTGTCGACGTCGTGAGCGGCCCCGAGGGCGGCGACCCGGCGAGCGTGGCGTTCGAGGCGGTCCGGCAGGGCGTCGAGCGACCCGCCGACGTGGTGATCGTCGACACCGCCGGCCGGCTCCAGAACAAGGCCGGCCTGATGGACGAGCTGGGCAAGGTCAAGCGGGTCGTCGAGAAGCAGGCCCCAGTCACCGAGGTGCTGCTCGTGCTCGACGCCACCACCGGCCAGAACGGGTTGACCCAGGCGCGCGTGTTCTCCGAGGTCGTCGACGTGACCGGCATCGTGCTCACCAAGCTCGACGGGTCCGCCAAGGGCGGGATCGTGATCGCCGTACAGCGCGAGCTCGGGGTGCCGGTCAAGCTGGTCGGGCTCGGCGAGGGTGCCGACGACCTCGCGCCGTTCGACCCGTCCGGGTTCGTCGACGCGCTGCTCGGCGAGGGCTGAGTCTCAGGCGCCGCAGCCGCGGATCACGAGGTCCACGAGGCTGTCGAGCTCGCTGGGCTCCGGGAGCGACATCCCGCTGATCGTGCGCACCGCCAGGATGCCGGAGATGAGCTGGACGGCGGCCGACACGTTCGCGTCGTGACGCACCTCGCCGCGCGCGATCGCGCGATGGAACATCATCCGTGCGGAGCCCTCGGCCCGGTTGTTGGCGGCCCGGTAGAGCGCGGCGATCCGCGGGTCGCGCACCGACTCGGCGATGCAGGTGCGGATGTAGGACGAGCCCTGCTCGGAGTTGGCGAACGCGAGCACCTGGGCGAACGCCTCGCGCAGGTCGCCCTCGATGCTGCCCGTGTCCGGCGTCGGCATCTGCGCGTCGTACAGCTGGCCCATGGCCGCGACGGCAAGGTCTTCCTTCTTGGCCCAACGGCGGTAGACGGTCGCCTTGCCCACGTGGGCCCGGCTGGCGACGTCGTCGACGGTCATGTTGTCGAAACCGTGGGCGAGGATCAGGGCGGCGGCGGCGTCGAGGATGCGTCCGTCGGCCTCCGGGTCGCGGGGGCGGCCTCGCTTGCGGCGCACGGGCGCCGGCGCGGGCGCTACGACCGGGGGTAGTCCGGCGGGGCTGGTCATCGTCACCTCATGAGGGTAGGGGGCAAACCGGGCGGTTCGCCGGGTTTTCGGGGATATTCGCGGTTCACGCACCTGTAACACGAATCGCACCAGACGTGACGAGAACGAAACACCCAGGGATGGGTGCCGAAACACCGTCCGACCACAGTTCTGGCAACGAGGCGGGGCTCGGGTCCACGACAGTGCAGTCGCCGGGCCTCGCCGTACCCCTGACCACTGGGTCTGATCAATGGGAGGTCCCATGAACACCGGCGACACCGCCTGGGTTCTCGCGTCGTCGGCGCTCGTGCTGCTGATGACGCCCGGTTTGGCGTTCTTCTACGGCGGCATGGTCCGCTCCAAGAGCGTCCTCAACATGCTCATGATGAGCTTCGCCACGATCGGTATCGTCTCGCTGCTCTGGGTGCTCTACGGCTTCTCGGTCGCCTTCGGCACCGAGAAGAGCGGTCTCTGGGGCGGCTTCGGCTGGGCCGGGATGAAGCACCTCACCACGGCCGAGGTGACGATCAACGGCGGCGTGTACGGGATCCCGCTCCTCGTCTTCGCGGCGTTCCAGCTGATGTTCGCGGTGATCACGCCCGCGCTGATCAGCGGCGCGATCGCCGACCGCGCCAAGTTCGGCACCTGGATGATCTTCGTCGCGCTCTGGGTGACCATCGTGTACTTCCCCGTCGCGCACTGGGTGTTCGACTTCGGCGACAAGGACGGCAACGGCGCGGGCTGGCTCGCTGCCAGGGGCGTCCTCGACTTTGCGGGCGGTACGGCGGTCCACGTCAACGCCGGCGCCGCCGGACTCGCCCTGGCGCTTGTCCTGGGCAAACGGATCGGGTGGAAGAAGGACCCGATGCGTCCGCACAACCTGACCCTCGTGATGCTGGGTGCCGGGCTCCTGTGGTTCGGCTGGTTCGGCTTCAACGCGGGCTCGGCCCTCGGCGCCAACGCGCTCGCCGGCCAGGCGTTCTTCACCACGATGATCGCCACTGCCACCGCGATGCTCGGCTGGCTGGCCGTGGAGCGCATCCGGGACGGGCACTACACGAGCCTGGGTGCCGCCTCCGGCGCCGTGGCCGGTCTGGTCGCGATCACCCCGGCGTGTGCGTTCGTCACCCCGGTGGGTTCGATCGTGATCGGCATGCTCGCCGGTGCGATCTGCTCGCTGGCGGTGGGCCTGAAGTGGCGGCTCGGCTTCGACGACTCGCTCGACGTGGTCGGCGTCCACCTGGTAGGCGGTGCCTTCGGGGCTCTCTCGCTCGGCTTCCTCGCCCAGGGCGAGGGACTCTTCTACGGTGGGGACATCAGCCTCCTGGGCAAGCAGGCCCTGGCGGTGGGAGCCGTGGGAGGTTACTCGTTCGTGCTGGCCTACGCGATCGGCAAGGCACTCGACCTGACCGTCGGCTTCCGGATCCCCGCGGAGGACGAGGTCGAGGGCGTCGACCTGTTCGCCCACGCGGAGACCGGCTACGACATCCACTCCGCCGGCACGGGTTCAGGTGCGCTCACGGGCAAGCCCGACGCACTCGTCCAGGCCGGCGCGGAAGCAAGGGGAGTGAACGCATGAAGCTCGTGACAGCGGTGATCAAGCCACACAAGTGGGACGAGGTCCGCGAGGCCCTGGAGACGTTCGGCGTCACCGGGATGACCGTCTCGGAGGTCAGCGGCTACGGCCGGCAGAAGGGCCACACCGAGGTCTACCGCGGCGCGGAGTACGACATCGCGCTGGTCCCGAAGATCCGGATCGAGATCGTGGTCGACGACGGTGACGTCGAGGACGTCGCCGGCATCATCGTGAAGTCGGCGCAGACCGGCCGGATCGGTGACGGCAAGGTCTGGGTCTCCCCGGTCGAGAGCGTCGTGCGGGTCCGCACCGGAGACCGCGACGGGGCGGCGATCTAGGGAGGGGTGTGTCGGTTCCCCACACTTGTCCCGGAACTGCACGAGATCTGGCCGATCCGGTGCAGTTCCGGGACAAGTGTGGGGAAACCGCACGCCCCCCACCGACGCTCAGGACTCCCCGGCGATCAGGTACTTCCCGCCCTGGAAGTCGAGGTCCAGGGAGACCGCATCGCTGCGGTGCACGCCGTCGTCGCGGACGTAGGCGACGTCGTAGCTGACGGTCAGGTTGTCGGCGTCGGGCTCGATGTTGCTCGGGGTCGCGGTCGCGATGGTGTCCCAGAAGCCGGAGTAGCCCTCGAGGCCGCCGCTCTGGTCCTGGAACTCCGGCGTCAGCTGCGCGAACGTCGCCTCCGGGTCCTTGGGTGCGGTCGCCAGGTAGCTCTCGATGAACGAGGTGATCCCCTTGTCCGTGGCCTCCGAGGACGCGGGCGTGGTGCTGGCCGACGTGTCGTCCGCCGGGCTGGTGCCCGCGCTCGGCCCGGCCTCCGGCTGGCCGCCGCCACTCATGCCGCGGACGAGGAACGCGACGAACAGCAGCGCGATCACCGCGACCAGGGCGATCGCGATCAGACCCTCGAGGGGTATCCGGCGGCGGCGTCGGGACGGCGCGGGCGCAACCGACGGCTCGCCCCGGATCACGCTGGTGGGCTCCGCCACGGGTGCGGCGGGCACCGGCAGCGGCGCGGGCGCGACCTCGGCCGCCGGCATGGTCTGGGTCGCGAGGACACCGTCCGGGCCGCTCGCGAGGTACGCCGCGGCGCGGGTGGAGTCCCACCTGCTGCTCGGGTCGTGGCGCATCAGCTGGCCGATCAGCGGCGCGAGCCAACCGGCGCGCTCCGGCTGCGGCACCGGCTCGTTGACGATCCGGTAGAGGGTGCCGATCACGTTGCCCTCGACCGTCTCGTACGGCGCGTGTCCCTCCACCGCGTGGAAGATGGTCGCCCCCAGCGACCACATGTCGCTGGCCGGCGTCGCCGGAGAGCCGCCCGCCACCTCCGGGGCGAGGAAGCCGGGCGAGCCGACGAGGAGGCCGGTCCGGGTGAGCTGCTGGTCGGCCTCGAGCCGGGCGATGCCGAAGTCGCCCAGCTTCACCTGCCCCTCCGGCGTGACCAGGATGTTGCTCGGCTTGACGTCGCGGTGCACGATCCCCGCCTCGTGCGCGGCGGCCAGCGCTGCTGCGGCCTGCGCGATCAGCGTCGCCGCGGCGTCGGGGGAGAGCGGGCCGCCGCGGCGCACCAGCTCGGCGAGGTTCTCCGACTCGACGTACTCCATCACCAGCCAGTGCTGGCCGGCGTCCTCCACCAGGTCGAAGACCACCACCACGTGCTCGTGGTGGAGCCTCGCCGACACCTGCGCCTCGCGGCGCACCCGGTCGAGGTCGGCGTCGGAGGTGCCGGGCAGGGCGCCGATGCGCTTGGCGGCGACCCGCCGCCGCAGGAGGATGTCCTCGGCCAGCCACACCTCGCCCATGCCGCCGCGCCCGATCTCGCGCTCGAGACGGTAGCGGCCGGCAACGGTGGTCACACGGCAAGGCTAGGTGCAGCGGTCACGGCCGGGCTCCCCCGTGGGGATACGGCTCCGGGCATCACTGCCGTGGACTCTCGCCGTCGATCAGGTAGCTGTCGCCGTCGGGCACCAGGTCGAGGGTGGTGGAGCCTTCGCGTCGGCTGCCGTCCTGCAACCGGTAGCTGACGTCGTAGCTGACGGTCATCGCCTCCTCATCGGCCTCGACGTTGCTCGGGGTGGCGGTCTCGATGGTGTCCCAGAAACCCCTGTAGCCGCGGTAGCCGCCGCTCTCCCGCTGGAACTTCCGGGTGAGCTGGCTGAAGGTCGCGCGGGGGTCCTCCGGTGCGGTCGCGAGGTAGTCGCCCACGAAGCTGCTCATCTCCTCGGCGTTGCCGGACGGTGACGCGCTCTCCGTCGGGGACTCGGTCGGGGTCTCGCTGGGGGTCTCGCTGGGGGTCTCGCTGGGCGACTCCGACGGGCTGCTCGAGGACGAGGCCGAGGACGGGCTCTCGCTGCTGGTGGGCGCCGCGGCCGGAGACCCCGGCTTCTCTCCCCGCGTGAGCAGAACCGCGGCCACTGCGACCAGGACGATGGCCAGGGCCGCGGCCGCGACGATCAGCCAGGTACGGCGGCCGCCCCGGTCGTCGACCACCGGAGGGGCGGGCGCCGGGGCCGTCTCAGGGGCCGTCTCCGGGGCGGGCTCGGGGGCGGGCTCCGGGGCCGCCGCCACCGGCGCCACGGCCGGTGCCACGGCCGGCATCCGGAGCGTGGCCGTCGCCTGGTCGGGACCCGCATCCAGGAACGCCCGCACATCGGTGGCGTCCAAGCGCTCAGCCGGGTCGCGGAGCATCAGGTGCTCGACCAGCGGCGCCAGCCAGCCGGCGTGCTCGGGACGGGGCGGCTCCTCGTGCACGATCCGGTACATCAGGCCCAGCACGTTGCCGTCGCTGGGGAACGGTGGGTGACCCTCGACGGCGTGGAAGACGGTGGCGCCCAGCGACCACATGTCGCTGGCGGTCGTGGCCGGGGCGCCGCCGGCGACCTCCGGGGCGAGGAAGGCAGGGGAGCCCACGACCAGGCCGGTCTGCGTGAGGACGGTGTCGGACTCCAGCCGGGCGATGCCGAAGTCGCTCAGCTTGACCGTCCCGGCAGGGGTGACCAGCAGGTTGCTGGGCTTGACGTCGCGGTGCACGATGCCGGCCGCGTGGGCCGCTGCGAGGGCGATCGCGGCCTGGCGGACCAACCCGGCCGCCTCATCCGGCGGCAGGGCTCCCAAGCGGTCGACGCGTTCGGCGAGGTTCTCCGACTCGACGTACTCCATCACCAGCCAGTGCTCGTCACGCTCCTGCACCAGGTCGAACACGACGACCACGTGCTCGTGGTTGAGTCGTGCCGAGACGTGCGCCTCACGCCGCACCCGGTCGATGTCGGCCTCAGAGCGGCCGGGCAACGCTCCGATGCGCTTGAGCGCGACCTCGCGCCCGAGAACCGTGTCCTCGGCCAGCCACACCGCGCCGGTGCCGCCGCGTCCGACCTCGCGCACGAGCCGGTACCTGTTGGCGATCGTGGTCATCGGGTCAAGGCTAGACACTGGTTGCGGGGTGCGTCCCACCCCTGCGGGTCCGGCGGCCGGCCCGCCTCGGTGAGGCGCGTAACACGGGGGTAACCCGCGGGCCCCACGATGGGACACCCGCAACCGGGAGGAGTGCCGTGACCGCGAGCGACCGGAGCGCCCGCACCCGGGCGGCCGACGAGCTGTGCGCGGATGCGTTCACCGGGGCCGCGTGCCCTGAGATCGGGGTCGCCCTGGTCGCTGTCGGCGGGTACGGACGGGGCGAGCTCGCGCCTTACAGCGACCTCGACATAGTGCTCGTGCACGACCCGGGCGTGGAGCCCGGCGACTGGGCGTGCGAGGTCTGGTACCCGATGTGGGACTCGGGCGCGAACATCGACCACTCCGTGCGTTCGCTGACCGAGGCGGCGGAGCAGGCGTCGGCCGATCTCCGGGTGGCGATGGGGCTGCTCGACGCCCGGCACCTGGCCGGTGACCCGAACCTCACGCTCCGCCTGAGAAGTGCGCTGCTCACCCAGTGGCGCCGCGACGCTCGGGAGCGGCTGGCCGAGCTGCACCAGCTCGTGACCGGGCGGGGCGACCTGCTCGGCGAGCTCGCCCACTCGTCAGTGCCGGACCTGAAGGAGTCGGTAGGTGGCCTCCGCGACGCGACAGTGCTCAAGGCCCTGGTCGCCAGCTGGCTGGTCGACGTGCCGCACGTGGACCTGGAGCGCTCCCGCGGTGCGCTGCTCGACGTCCGCGACGCCCTGCACGGCGTGGCCGGGCGAGCCACAGACCGGGTGGTGCCGGAGTACTGGCCGGACATCGCGGAGGTGCTGGGGCTGGCCGACGCGACCACGGCGCAGCGACACACCCGGGCCCTCGGTCGTCGGATCACGCACCTGAGCCGGCTCGCGTGGCGCCGGGCCGAGGCGGTGCTGTCCCGGCCCAGCGTGACCGGAGCGCGGCGACCGGCGCTGGAGCCGATCGCGAGCGGGGTCGCGGTCTCGCGCGGTGAGGTGGTGCTGGACGCCGGGGTGCGCGCGGCCGACGACCCGTGCCTGCTGCTGCGTGCGGCCGCGGAGGCCGCCGAGCGTGACCTGGTGCTGCCACCGACCACCGCCGCGAGGCTGGTGCGTGACTGCCCGCCGCTGCCCGTGCCCTGGCCGGCCGAGGCGCGCGACCTGATGGTGCGGCTGCTCGCCGCGGGTCCGGGTCTACTCGCGGTGTGGGAGACGCTCGACGAGACCGGCGCCGTGCAGACGATCCTTCCCGAGTGGGAGCAGGTCCGTCTGCTCCCTCACGCTTCTGTGGTGCACCGGTTCACGGTCGACCGGCACATGGTGGAGACCTGCATCGAGGCGTCCGCCCTGATCCGGCGGGTGGCCCGGCCCGACGTGCTGATGGCGGCCGCCCTGCTCCACGACATCGGCAAGGGCCGGCTCACCGAGCACTGCGTCGCGGGGGAGCCGGTGGCACGCGAGGTCGCCGGCCGGATGGGCTTCGACGAGCGCGAGGTGGAGCTGGTCGGGCACCTGGTGCGCTGGCACCTGCTGCTGCCCGAGACGGCGACGACCCGCGACCCGGACGACCCGGCGACGGTGCTGACGGTCACGGAGCGGGTGCCGGACCGCGAGGAGCTCGAGCTGCTGATGACGCTGACCGAGGCCGACGCGCGAGCGACCTCGGACAAGGCGTGGACGTCGTGGCGCGCCGGGCTGGTCCGGCAGCTCTTCCGGCGCGCGGCGGACGCGCTCTCGGACACGCCGTCGGTGCCGCCCCCCTCCGACCCCGGGCTTCAGATCCCGGACAAGGTGCGCGAGGACCCGGAGCGGATCTGGGTGGAGGTGCGGCCGACGGACGACGGCAGCGAGGTCACCGTGGTGTCCGGTGACCGGGTCGGCCTGCTTGCCGACGCCGCCGCGATGATCG
>Ga0207643_10001710_pt1 | contig 12317 bp, 6 predicted proteins | sample KBSMisM62_FD_184313 | JGI IMG/M metagenome (GOLD analysis project Ga0207643, IMG submission 184313) | Miscanthus rhizosphere microbial communities from Kellogg Biological Station, Michigan, USA - KBS Miscanthus M6-2 (SPAdes) (version 2) | ecosystem: Host-associated > Plants > Roots > Rhizosphere...
GAGATCGCCACGCGCGCCTGCTTTGACGACGAAGATCGGTCGCTCCGGTCCGCGACCACTCACAACCACAAGAACATCGTCCGCGAAGATCGGCGTCGGCGCAGTGATCTTCGAGCTGCGTCCGAGTCGCCATAGTTCTTTGCCCGTGCGCGGATCGTAGCCGCGTATAAAGTTCGAAGCGTTGGTGACGAGCTCCTCGCCTTTCGGAGTCGTTACGACTGTCGGCGTGCCCCATGAAGGAATCTCGTCGCGATCAGTTTTCCAGACAGTCTTTCCGGTGTTGGCGTCGAGCGCCATGATGAACGAATCGGTTTGGGTATCGCACTGGAGGATAACCAGGTCTTTCCAGATGATCGGCGAGCTCGCCGGACCCCATTCGACCGAAGGCACGTCGTACGCGCCCGCATCGATACGACCCAGTTCAACTTTCCAAAGAAAAAGCCCGTTGACGTCGTAAGCATAGACACCTTCCGATCCGAACCATGCAACGACGATGCGACCGTCGGTTGCGGGTGTCGAGTTTGCATACGTCGCCTTGATGTGGCGCTTCTCGAGTGGTTCACCTTCGTGAGCGGTTTGTTCCCAAACAATTTTTCCGGTCTGTTTGTCGAGCGCGTAGATGATCCAACGGTGCACCGAGCGATCTTTGGAAGCATCACCGTCGCCGTAAAGTCCAGGTTTAAACGAAGCCTTGGGATCACTACTGACAGCGCTGGTTACGAAGACGCGACTTCCCCAAACGACAGGGCTCGAATGGGCCAAACCAGGAATCGGCGTGCGCCAAAGAATGTTCTGTCCTGTTTTTGTATTCCATTCGTCGGGAAGGTTTTGACCTTCGGCGATGCCTGAGGCGTGTGGCCCACGGAATGAAGGCCAGCTTCCTTTGTCGGCGGCGGGTTTCGCGCGTGAAGGTGGTTTCGCCCTGGATGTTGTTGTGATTGTTCTGGCAGGCTTGGGAACAACAGTGCCGGCTGGTAACCAGGAGCTGCCGTCGAGAATTATCTGACGTACTTTGCATTCGTCGGAAACCAGATTGAATTTGACCTGTTTCCCGTCGGTATCGAATTGATATTTCCCGGGTCCGTCACAACCACCTGGTCCGCCACTCATTAAAAACTCAGCTTCCGACCCGCTTGTTTTCCAGGTGCCACTCATCTTGGGCCAGCTAGTGCTTTCGATTGAGAACGTGCCTCCTTGATCGAAACGCACCGTAAAGACACCGTAAGTCAAAGGGCCTGCCGGTATCGACGCTTTCGATCGGTGCGTCTCGATGTACTTGCGCGCGAACTCGACCCAGTGCGGGCTTTCGCGCAGACCGATCTTTTCAGCTTCGCGCTCGGCGTCTTCGACTTTCCAGCCGTCGCGCAACACGCGCCTGATCATCCAGAATGCGCCGACACGAATCGCCGCGGTGCAGTGGATGAACATGGGCCGGTTTTCCGGATCGTCGGTGATCTTCAGAAACTCTGCGACCTGTTCTTCGTTTGGGTTACCGTAAGCCACCGGGATGTTGAAGTAGCGCAAGCCCAGCTCTTTCGCTTTTGCTTCTTCTTCCGCGGCGCGATGCTCGCTCGGTTGGCGGAGATTGATGATCGCTTTCACGCCGTCGGCTTTGAGCTTCTCGAGATGTTCGAGCCGAGGCTGGCCGCCAGTACAGAAGTCCTTGTTGACGCGCAGGAAGTTCCGTATGTCAGGCGCGTTTTCCTGGGCAGGAACCGATGACGCCGTCACTAGAATTAGCAATGTAAAAAGGACGAATTTCATTTCGCTTTTCCTTTGTGCCTTTTTGCGGCAAAAAATCTATCGTGTCAATTGCCGGTACTTGATCCGGTGTGGGGTTTCGGCGGTGGGGCCGAGGCGCTCTTTGCGATCGGCTTCGTAGTCGGAGTAATTGCCTTCAAACCACACGACTTTGCTGTCGCCTTCAAACGCCAGGATGTGCGTCGCGATGCGATCGAGAAACCAGCGGTCGTGGGAAATCACTACCGCGCAGCCGGCGAAATTCTCCAGCGCTTCTTCCAACGCGCGCAACGTGTTGACGTCGAGATCGTTGGTCGGCTCGTCCAGCAACAACACGTTCGCGCCTTCCTTCAACATCTTCGCGAGATGAACGCGATTGCGTTCGCCGCCCGATAACATGCCGACCTTCTTCTGCTGGTCCGAACCGGAGAAGTTAAACCGAGCCACATAGGCACGTGAATTCACTTCGCGTGGCCCGAGCTTCAACAAGTCTTCACCGCCACTGATCTCTTCCCAGATCGACTTCTCGGGATCGAGCGTCCGGCTTTGATCGACGTACGCGAGCACGACTGTCTCACCTTTGCGGATCGTGCCTGCATCCGGTTGCTCCTGTTCGGTGATCATGCGGAACAGCGTTGTCTTGCCCGCGCCGTTTGGACCAATGACGCCTACGATTCCGCCCGGCGGTAGCGCGAAGTTCATATCTTCAACGAGCAGCTTCTGATCGTAACCTTTATTGACGTGTTCGGCCTCGATCACGACGTTGCCGAGTCGTGGTCCGGGCGGGATATGAATCTCCAGGTCCTCGCGCCGTTTCTCGGATTCCTGTCGCAGCAGATCCTCGTACGAGTTGATACGCGCTTTGCCTTTGGCGTGACGCGCCTTGGGCGACATGCGAATCCATTCAAGCTCGCGCTGCAGTGTTTTCTGTCGTTCAGATTCCGATTTCTCTTCGCGTCGCAGTCGTTCCTGTTTTTGTTCGAGCCATGAAGTGTAGTTACCTTTCCAGGGAATGCCCTGGCCGCGATCGAGCTCGAGGATCCAGCCGGCGACGTTATCAAGGAAATAGCGATCGTGAGTGACGGCGATGATGGTGCCGGCATAACTCTGCAAGTGATGCTCGAGCCATGCGACTGACTCCGCGTCGAGGTGATTCGTTGGCTCGTCGAGCAGGAGGATGTCGGGTTTCTGTAGCAACAAACGACACAGCGCCACGCGACGGCGCTCGCCGCCGGAAAGAACTTTCACCGGCGTGTCGGGTGGCGGGCAGCGCAGCGCGTCCATTGCCATCTCGAGTCGTGAATCGAGATCCCAGGCTTCGAGAGCGTCGAGTTTCTCCTGTACTTCGCCCTGACGTTCGAGCAGCGAAGACATCTCTTCGTCTGACACGTCCTCACCGAATTTGGCGTTGATCTTGTCAAACTCTTCCAACAGGTCGACGGTTTCCCTGACGGCTTCTTCGACAACTTCACGCACGGTGCGCGAGTCGTCGATCAACGGCTCCTGTTCGAGATAGCCGACGGTGAAACCGGGTGAGATAACGGTCTCGCCATTGAACTCTTTATCGACGCCGGCGAGAATGCGGAGCAATGACGACTTACCGGAGCCATTCAACCCGATCACGCCGATCTTCGCGCCATAGAAGTAGGAGAGATAGATATCTTTGAGGACCGGCTTCTTGTCGTAAAACTTGCTGACGCCGACCATGGAATAGATGACTTTGTTTGGTTCAGTGCTCATAAATAAGGATTGCCCCCGGGCTCAACTGTAGGGGTGGCCCTCCGTGGCCACCCCAGCTTCTGATTTCAACGCTGGGGCGGCCACGGAGGGCCGCCCCTACAATACTTTCTCAAGTTTTCAACAATTCTTTAGCGTGCCTCCGCGCGCTATCGGTGATCTCGGCGCCGGTGAGCATCCGCGCGATCTCTTCGACGCGTCCTGCTTTGTCGAGGCGCCCGACGCTGACTTGCGTGCGTCCCTTCAATGCTTCCTTTTGCACGACGAGGTGGCTGTCCGCAAAGCGCGCAATCTGCGGCTGGTGCGTGACGCACAACACCTGATTCGTCTGCGAAAGCTTCTTCAGCTTGAGCCCGACTGCCTCACTGACGCGCCCGCCAATGCCCGTGTCGATCTCATCAAACACGATCGTGCGCGGAAACTGCGATCCGTTCGCCACCGTCTTCAACACCAGCATCAGACGCGACGCTTCACCACCGGACGCGACGCGCGCCAGAGGCTTAACCTCTTCGCCGACATTTGCCGAAAAGTAAAACTCAGTGTGATCGATGCCTTTCTGTCCTGCTGCCTCGACATCGTCAGACACCTGTACTTGAAAACGCGCATTGTCGATCGCCACTTCACCGATTCCTTTTTCCACTGCCTGCTCAAACTTCTTCGCCGCACGCACGCGCTCTTTGTGCAGCTTACCGGCAAGCCCCAGATATTTTTCACGCGCCGCAGCGATCTCGGCATTCAATTCCCGCTCACGCTCATCGGACGTCTCGATCTGTCGCAAACGATCTTCAGAACGCGCAAGGTGTTCGAGTGACGCAGCGATCGTGCCGCCATACTTGCGCTTCAGCCGCGAAAGCTCGGCAAGCCTGTCCTCGATTTCAACCAAACGCGCCGGAGAAAATTCGAGACGATCGGCAAAGTCCCGTAGCGTGAAAGAAAGATCTTCGAGCACTGCGCGCGCCGACTCAAGTCCCTCGAGATAATCTCGGAAGCTCGAATCGTATTCAGCCAACTCCTCGACATCTTTCAACGTCTGCCGCACGCGCGCAACTGCCGCATCGTCGTCTTCATAAATGCGGCTGTAACTCGACTGGCAAAGCTCCGTCAGCTTCTCTACGTTCGCCAACCGGCGTCGCTCTTCTTCCAGTCGTTCGTCCTCACCAATCGTCAGCTGCGCGCGCTCGAGCTCGCCAATCTGAAACTTCAACGTGTCGACCAGTTGAAACTTTTCTGCTTCGTCATGTCGCAACGAATCGAGCTCGCGTCGCACAACCGTCCAGCGCTGATACGCCTCGGCGACATCAACCCGCAACGCTGTGTTACCCGCAAAAGCGTCGAGTATTTCCAGGTGCGTTTCCGGATTGAAGAGCGTCTGCTGATCTCCCTGCCCGTGAATATCGACCAGAAACGGGCGCAGATCGCGCAGCAGCGACTGTGTAGCGAGTTGATTGTTGATGAAGATCTTGTTGCGTCCGGTAGCGGAGAGCTCGCGGCGAATTATCAGCTCATTGGTAACACCGAGCCCAGCGTTTTCAAGCAGGACTTCCAGATCCGGATTAGCAGTGACAGAGAAGAGCCCTTCGATCGCGGCGCGCTCAGCTCCAGACTTGAGCAGCTCACTCGTGAACCTGCCGCCAATCAGCACGCCAAGCGCGTCGACAATGATCGACTTCCCGGATCCAGTCTCCCCCGTGAGCAGATTGAGACCACTCTCAAACTCAACCTGCATGTCGTCGATTAGAGCTATGTTGGAGATGTTCAGGAACTGAAGCATCGGCCACAGATTTTCGCAGATTACACAGATTATGCAATCTGTGTAATCCGCGAAGTCCGTGGCCGGTGTTTTTTCCTTAGAACGTGTACCGCAGCGCGAACTGCATTACGCGTCCGGCCTTGGTTTCATTCAGAGGCGTTTGAGTTGAAGTGAAGCGTCCGAAGTCGGAGTTCGGATTGCCTCCGAGGAAGGGATCCGTCCCCAAACTCAGATCGGAGATGGTCGCGCCATCAAACCGCTGTGTGTTGGTGACGTTGAAGACCTCCCAACGGAACTGAAGCGCATGGCCTTCCCACGGCAGCTTGAACGACTTGTACAGTCCCATGTCGAGGGAAATGTAGCCCGGAGCACGAAGGACGTTGCGGTCGCCCACTTCGCCTGGTCGCGCCGGCCGGAAGCTGCGATACGCAGCAATCGGATCACTGAAGAGGTTTGGCGTTCCGCTTGTTCCTTGACTCCGTACCGTCGACGACTGGACGGGCTGAACTCGAACGCCATTCGATTGAACATTCCAGTTCGTCGCCCAGACGCAGCAATCGAACGGTGCGCCGGCGATCGGCAATCCACTGTTCCAACGGAAGATTCCGGTGGTCTGCCAGCCGCCGAAAGCCTGCTCGACAAATCCACTCGCGTTCGAGAAGAAGCGCTTGCCACGTCCGAACGGAAGTCCGACCACCCAGTTGGCATTGATGATGTGCCGGGCGTCGAAATCCGAGCTGGCGTAGTTGTCATCCGGGAACAACGCGTTGACGATAAACGCCGCACCATAGCTGCCCGAACTCTGCAACCCGGAAGCGTTATCGAGTGAATGGCCGTAGGTGTAGTTGACGTCAAACGTGATGTCGTCGCGCAGCCGCTGACGCATGCTGAGTTGCAACGAGTTGTAGTTTGACCTGGCAATAGTCGAGAACGCCGAGAGCGCTCCGAACTGTGGTTGATAGAACAGGTTGTTGACTCTTGACGGTCCACCGCCGAACGGGCACGTCGTGCAGGTTGGACTGTCGTCCCAGAGCAACTGCAAGAACGTGTAGTCGATAATGTCGGCGCCACCCAGATCTCCCGGCGCGAGGAAAGCGTACGCTGCCTGCGTCGGCGTCAACGATGGATCGGTCCCCAAAAGCGCTGCCCCCCAATCCGACATAAACGGGAAGATGTTGTTGAAGAAGGCGATGTCAGGTACAGACGTGATTGGACGGTTCGCGTACCGGAAATCGACCAATCTGTTAATCGCTTCGTAGTACGTCATCCCCGACGTCGGATCTTTAATGTTGTTGAGCTGCATGATGTCGCGCGACGCGAGTATATTGCGCGCGAAGCGTCCTACGTAGCTGGCTTCAAACGAGAGTCCTTTGCCGAGCTCGCGGCCATAGGAGAGGTTGACGCTGTAGTTGTAGGGCGTGGTGATTCCCTGGTCCAGCGAGACTTCGATGCGTTGATCTTCGTCAGCCGCAACGGTCAGTGGGAAGTTCAACGTAGACGGGATCGGGCCCTGACCCGGGAAAGTGAACGAACGGACATTCGGATTCAAGCCGCCGAACAGAGGTCCGAGATCAGGATCGATAACATCGAACGTGTTGGCGTTGATGTTCTTCGCGGAAGTGAATCCGGCCAGGTTGTTAAGATCGAAATTGACGGCCAGCTGGCTGCCAATACGATCGTAAGTCATGCGGAAACCACCGCGAATCACGCTCTTGCCTTCGCGACCAAAGACACGTCCAAACACGTTGTCGCCAAAGTCAGGCGACCACGCAACGGAGACCGACGGCGCGAAATTGTTCCAATCCTGCTTGTAGTAGCCGGGGGCGTTGTTTGTTTTGCCGCCCAGTACGAAAGTGATTGGGTCGGTAAAGGGCACGCCGCGGTCAGAGCTTTCCACCCGCTGATTGAAGTAGTCGGTCAAGTTAACATTCGGGACGACCTGAAGGCCATTTTTCTCGTAGACCGGAGTCGAAGTGGACCAGCGTACGCCGTAGTTCAGCGTGAAGTTCGGACGCATGCGCCAGGAATCCTGGAAGTAAGTCTCATATTCCTGAGTAGCGAACGCACGATTGGTTGGCGTGCCGACTTGTTGCAGTTGTCCACCCTCGTCGTACACGAGATTGGCGCTGAACTGCGAATAACGGCCGATGACGGATGCGAGTGCGTCGCGCAAGTCGTTCCCGCTTTCAAAGTCAGAGAACGGGTCGATCAGGACTGCACCCGAGAAGTTGTAGAACGATGGATTGATGACTGCATCGTCGAAAGATGCGCCCGTGGAAATGCGGTTGTTGGTGATCAGGCGAACGTTACCGCCGAATCCGTAGGTGTGATTGCCGCGCACCCAGGAAACGTCGTCCACAAAGTTATGAACCGGTGTGGTTCTCTCCAGTGAACGGCGGAAACCCGATGGTGAAAAGATAAAGCGGAAGTTGACCCGGTTATCATTCGAGTCGCCGGCCTGTGTAAATGATGCGCGAGTCAGGCCGTAGTTGAAGCGGTTCACCACGGAATTGTTAATCGTCCAGACGTGACCGGCTGCAATTCCCTTCGGATGGTTCCACGTCGACAATGGCGGAGTGTCGGGGAAGCACTGAATGTTGTCACCAGGCACGCTGCAATCGGAACTGAAGTAGACCGCACGCGTGACGGTGTCGTTCTGGTAATTGCCACGCAGGAACAACGTCTGGTTGTTGGTCAGATTGAAATCGAAGCGCGCGATGTACGTGTTCAACTCGGTCGGGGTTCGCGCGTTGAAGCGAAAGCCGCCGGTGTTCAGACCATCGCCGACAGTGTTGTCGTTCGCCGGATATCTTTGTGCCGCAGCCGCCAGGAAAGCCAGCCCTGCCGGGTTGATACCGGGAGTGACTCCATTAAAGGCGGTGTAGGCATCATTAATCTCAGCGGGCGTCAGACAGTCCACGCCGGACGGTGTTCCCGCCGGGCAGCCGGGATCGCTGAAGCCGCTCTCGGTGCGATAGCGAACGATACCCTGGCCCAACGTTGGCAACGGCACCTCGCGCACGACGGAGGTCGCGGTTGCTTCGCGGAACCCTTCGTACGTGAAGAAGAAGAACGCGCGGTCCTTCTTGATTGGACCACCGAGCGAGCCGCCGAAGATGTTTCTCAACAACTGCGGGCGTTCGACGCCGGCGGCGTTGTTGAAGAAGTCGTTTGCGGTCGTGACGGTGTTGCGATGAATTTCAAACAGCGAGCCGTGCCATTGATTCGAGCCTGAGCGCGTTACGAGTGAAACCTGCGCGCCGGACGAACGGCCCTGTTCGGCGTTTGGATTGGTAGTGGTTACGCGAAACTCCTGCAAAGAGTCGCGCGTGACTCTCAAGACGCTCGCAAACGCTTCGTCAGTGACCACGTCGAGACCGTCCTGTTGCTCGTTTACGTCAACACCGTCGAGCGTGATGTTCGACTGATCGGCACGCCCGCCATTTACGTAGCCGGAGCGGGTGACGCCCGGTTGCAGCGATAGCAAACCGACGACGTTATTGGCGTTGAGCGGCAATTCCACGATGCGCTTGCGCTCGAAGGAATTACCAATGGTCGCGTCGCTCGTGTTGATGGCTGCTTCAGCGGCGGAGGTGACGTCTACTGTTTCAGAGACAGCTCCGATTTCGAGTGGCACGTCCCGGACTGTCGGGGTATCGACTAAAGCTTCCACACCTGAAACGGAAGCAGTTTTGAAACCCGTTGCAGTGACCTCAAGCCTGTATGTGCCAGGGGGCACTGCGTTGAAGACGTACTGGCCATCGTCGTTGGTCTGTTGCGTGCGCGTAAAGTTTTTAGAGGGGTCAGTGAGAGTTACGGTCGCGCCATTGACAAGCTGGCCTGCCGGGTCTTTAACCGTGCCGCGGACCGTGGTACCGCCTGACTGCGCAATAGCAGAGACGGCGAACAGCAATAAAACAAGAAACGAAGCTAAAGAAAGACTTCCGAATCTAACTTTACTCATAAGCAATCTCCCTGGTTTCCTTTATGGGTCGTGCTGAGTTCGTTGAGAATTCTGCTCAGAATTAGTCAACGCATTGTCGGATTAATGTCGAAGCTTTTGGAATGCTATGGGTAGCATTCAGGGGGAGACAAAAGTTCGTTTTTAGGAACGCAGTTACTGTTCCAATAGATCGCGACAGTTTTGAATGAAGAAAATGCCAGTAAATAGCGGAAACGAAGCACTTGTCTCGTAAAGCCAGTCCAAAAAATCATTGCCGATTGCTGATTTTGAACTACAAAAATTTGGATCGCGTGTGTGGGAAAAATGAGCATCCACAGATTACACAGATTTTTTCGAAACAATCGGCGTAATCTGTGGATAGTATTTGGCTCGTGGCAATTAACCCCATCGATATTCTGCTCGCGATTGTCATTCTGTTGAGCGTGCTCAACGGCTACCGGCGTGGGTTTGTTTATGGCGTGTTGGACCTTGCCGGTTGGGTGCTGAGCCTGTTGGCAGGTTTGCGCTACTACCAGGCGGTCGCGCGCTGGATTGGACCACATGTCGACCTTTGGTCGGAGGTTTGGGACCAGCCAATCGCTTTTATCCTCATTGCACTCTTCGTCAGCCTGATTGTTCAGGCAGTTGGTTTCTCGCTCTTGCGACGTTTGCCCAAAGACATTCACGAGCGACGCGTCAATCAACTGTTCGGCACGCTGCCGGGTTTTGTGTATGGACTGATCATAGCCGCCATCCTCTCCGCGTTCCTGTTAGCGATTCCGTTGAGTGAAGGCTTGAACGAGCGTGCGCGCGATAGTGCGCTCGTCAATCGTCTCGCCGTTTATGCAGAACGGCTCGAGGGGCAGCTTCGTCCGGTGTTCGGTGAGGCGATTGCGCGCACGCTGAACCTGCTGACAGTTGAGCCCGAGTCAAACGAGCGCGTAGCGCTGCCGTTCAAGGTCGAGCAATCGCGGCCACGACCTGATTTGGAAGCACGCATGTTGGAACTGGTGAATCAGGAACGACAAGCCAGGGGTTTATCTCCGCTCGCGCCCGATCCGGAGCTGACGGAAGTGGCGCGCCGGCACTCGGCAGACATGTTTGCGCGCGGTTACTTCGCACACGACACGCCCGAGGGGCTTTCCCCGTTCGATCGCATGCGTGCTGCAAACGTGCGCTTCGTCACCGCCGGCGAGAACCTCGCGCTCGCGCCAACGATTCCGGTGGCCCACACCGGTCTGATGAACTCTCCGGGCCATCGCGAAAACATCCTGCGCCAGCAATTTGGACGCGTTGGGATTGGCGTGATGGATGGCGGTATGCGTGGATTGATGGTGAGTCAGGAATTCAGAAATTGAGCCGCAGATTACGCAGATCTGTGTAAATCGATTTACACAGATCTGCGTTAATCTGTGGCTCTACTTCGCTTCTTTCGGGACAACGATAAACGACAACTTCTGCACGCCACGAATCACCGTGACGGGCGTGTGCCGTCCGATGCGTTCGTCTGTGAGTAGCTTGTGCAGATCGTCGATGCCGCGAATCGGATAACCGTCAAAGTCGATCACGATATCGCCTGCCAGCAGACCCGCTTCTTTCGCCGCGCTGTGCTCGCCGTTCGTTTTACCATTCGTTTCAAAAGACACGAGCAGCACGCCGGTATCGACCGTCAACTGGTAGAACCGAACAATGCGACGCGGTATCGGCACGTTCTGTCCCGCCACTCCGATGTAGCTCCTGCTGATCTTGCCATCGCGAATCAGACGTCCGGCCACAAACTTCGCCGTATCGATCGACGTCGCAAAACAGATACCCTGCGCCGGCAGGATCGTCGCGGTGTTAACACCGATCACCTCACCACGAGAGTTGACCAGTGGGCCACCTGAATTTCCGGGATTCAGCGCCGCGTCAGTCTGGATCACGCCGTCCATCAATCTTCCTGATTGCGCGCGCAACGATCGTCCCAACGCGCTCACGACACCGGCGGTTACCGAATACTGAAACCCGTAAGGATTTCCAATCGCAATCACTAACTGGCCCACGCGGATCGATTGCGATTCGCCAAGTTGTGCGGGGACGAGATTTGGCGCCGTAATGCGAATCACCGCCAGGTCGGTATCCGGATCGTCGCCGATCAACTGCGCCTGGAACCTGCGACCATCCATTAGCGCAACTTCGATCTTCGACGCATCGTGTACGACGTGACTATTAGTCAGAATGAACCCGTCGGGTGTAAAGACGAACCCTGATCCGTTTCCGCTTACCTCGTCTGGTCCCGAACGACGACCGCGATTCCGCTTTCCGGTTACTTGAATATAAACAACCGAGGGACTGACTCTCTCCGCCGCTTCGATAACCGCTCGCGAATACGCATCCAGCAAGCCGTCGTCACTGCGGACGGCAGTCTGCGCGACTGCTCCCTCGCCCAACACCTCTCCTTCATTAATAATTTCCCTTGCAACTGCGTACTTCATTTGTATCTCCTGATTTGTTAACTGTCTGGGGTGCTTAGATCATACTCTTTCTCGTCAAGCACCCCTCTCGAGGAACAGGCTAAAGCTTGAACTCTGAACCTCTTTTTTCGCTTTTTGGTGCGTTTTTGTGGCTAGTTTCCGTGGCACTTCTTGTATTTCTTCCCCGAGCCACACGGACAAGGATCGTTGCGGCCGGGTCGTGGCGTCTCGTATCTCACCGTTGGATTCTTCAACTCATCACCAGTCACAAATTTCCACTGCCCATTCTCGCGTTCGAACACGCTCTTCTCCCGGTGAATACGGTCCTCATCATTCTGCGTGTAGCGCGCTTCGAAAGAGACGTATGTCTTGTTCTCGTTAGCGACTTTGGTCTCGAGGATTTGCAATCCGCGCCAGGTGGACGTTAGCGACCACTCGCGAATGAAAGACATGTCGATCTCTTTTTGCGTTCGCGAATGCGTCGAGGCGAGGATGAAATCGATGGCGCCGGTTACGAAAGCGGAGTACCGGGCGCGCATCAACTCCTCAGCCGTGTCGCTTTCGCGAGTGCCATTGATGACCGGCTCGCAGCAAGTCGCAAAAGGAGCACCGGAGCCGCACGGGCAGGCTTGATTATTTTCAGTCATGTCACACAGCTTACACAGTTTTTATGGATTACGCAGATGGAAATCTG
>Ga0207643_10001712_pt1 | contig 12307 bp, 12 predicted proteins | sample KBSMisM62_FD_184313 | JGI IMG/M metagenome (GOLD analysis project Ga0207643, IMG submission 184313) | Miscanthus rhizosphere microbial communities from Kellogg Biological Station, Michigan, USA - KBS Miscanthus M6-2 (SPAdes) (version 2) | ecosystem: Host-associated > Plants > Roots >...
GGGTGCAGATGTGCACGACGTCGATATCGTCCCGGTCGATCAGGTCGAGACCTGAATTCGCGGTGTGTTCTGCGTGCCAGGCGTCCGCGGCGCTCCGGGCCTCTTCCGGGGTGGCGGATGCCACGGCTTGCACGACGCCTCCGGCGGCGCGGACGGCGGCGGCGTGTACACCGCCGATGAAACCGGTGCCGATGATGCCGGACCTTATGCGGTCCATGGGGTTTCCTCTCGCCGGTCGAAGGATTGCTCGCTGTGAATCGTTACCTGGTCGGGGTACATGTGACTGACGGGGCGGGCGCTATTTTCGTCTGGCAAGGGCGACGGCGAGGATGATGATCACTCCACGGACGACCTGCTGCTGGCTGGTGTCCAGGCCGGCCAGGATGAGCCCGTTGTTGATCAGCCCGATCAGCAGGGCACCGAAGAGGGTTCCGACGACGGTGCCGCTGCCACCGAAAAGGCTTGTTCCGCCGAGGATCACGGCGGCGATCGCGGACAGCTCGTCGCCGGTGCCCCACTGGTATCGGCCAGATTGCAGCTGCCCGGCGTAGAGCATGCCCGCCAGCGCGGCCAGCAGAGCGGAGATCAGCAGCACCCGGAAGGTGATCGACGTGGTGTTGATGCCAGTGAACTTCGCCGCGACGGGGTTGCCACCGGTGGCCAGCACCTGCCGGCCAAATCGGGTCTTGGCCAGCACGATCGCGCCGATGACCACGACGATGATCATCCAGACGATCAATCCAGGGATCGGTCCGATATCGCCAGACCCGAAGACCTTGTTGTAGAGGTCGGACAGGATCGGTTGCGGCGCCGACTTGGTGATCCACTGGGCGACACCTGCTGCGATGCCGAGCATCCCTAGTGTGACCAAGAATGAGGGGATCTTCAACATTGCGACCAGCGCGCCGTTGACGGAGCCGACCACCACCCCGACGGCCAGCCCTGCCAGGATGCCGAGGAAGACACCGTAGTTGGCGATGGTCATGGCGGTGACGACACTGGCCAGGCCAGCTGTGGCGCCGACGCTCAGATCGATCTGGGCGGCGGCGATGACGTAGGTCATGCCGACCGCGATGATCGTGACGGTGGCGGTCTGCCGGACGATGTTGAGCAGGTTGTTGCCGGTGAGGAAGCCGTCGTCGCCGAGGGTGATCGCGAAAAACAGAAACACCACGGCGAAGCCGATGTAGATGACGTAGCGGCGCCAGTCGAGATTGGCGAGCGGGTTTTTCCGCTCGGGGTTCGTTGTGGATGGAGGTGTTGCGGTTTGGGTCATCGGTCAGACTCCTTGGACGGCGAGCTGGAGGGTTTCTTCATCGGGGATGTCGGCGCGGTCGATTTCCTTGTCGATCGCCCCGCCCCGCAACACAAGAACGCGATCGCTGACCGCGAGGAGTTCGGGTAGCTCAGAGGAGATCACGATGACGCCTTTGCCGGCGTCGGCGAGACGGCGCATGACGTCGAGGATCTCGGATTTGGTGCCGATATCGACACCGGCGGTGGGTTCGTCCATGATCAGCACGTCCGGGTCGGTGCCGAGCCACTTGGCAATGACGACCTTCTGCTGGTTGCCGCCGGAAAGCAGTCGAACGGGTCGACCGGGGTGCGCCACCTTGACCTGAAATTTTTCCAGCAGATCCTTGGCCAACGTCTTGCCCGCTCGGTCGGAGATGAACGGGCCGCGCTGCAGCTGTCCGAGTAAGGGCAACAACAAATTCTCTCTGACAGAGTGGTCCAGGATGAGGCCCTGCAGCCGGCGGTCCTCTGGCACCAGTGCGATGCCGTGGACGCTCGCGTCGCGAGGGTTGTCCAAGCGGACCTGCTGCCCTCGGACGAGCACTTCGCCGGAGCTGATCGAATCAATGCCGAAAAGCACCCTGGCAAGCTCGGTGCGGCCGCTGCCCATCAGCCCGGCCAGGCCGAGGATCTCCCCTTCGTGCAGGGTGAAACTGATGTCGTTGACCCGGGTGCCGGCCTGCAGGTGGCGCGCCTCAAGCAATGCGGTCTTGGAAAGCGGACGATCCCGTTCCTTGTACTCGAGCTCATCTTCGATCTTCCGCCCGACGATGCCCTCGACGATCTGCGCGGGCGTCACCTCACTGAGCCGCTTGGTGAAAAGTTGCTGTCCGTCGCGCAGGATGGTGATGCGGTCGGCAATCCGGTAAACCTCATCCATTCGGTGGGAGATGTAGACGATCGAGATTCCGCGTGCCTTCAACCGTGCGACTAATTGGAAGAGTGCTTCGGTCTCGTGTTTGGCCAGGCTGGCGGTCGGTTCGTCCATGATCAGCACCTGGGCGTCCTGGGCCAGCGCCTTCGCGATCTCGGTGAGCTGCCAGTACGCGGTGCTCAGGCTGCCCAGCACCGCCCCGGGATTGATGTCGACCTCCATCCCCTGGAAGACCTCGGCGGCCCGCTTGCGGGCTTCCCTGTCGTTGATCAGGCGACCACCGCTCAGGGGTTCCGTGGTGAGGTAAATGTTCTGCGCAACAGTGAGGGTGGGGATAAGGCTGAACTCTTGGAACACCATGCCGATCCCGGAGGCCCTGGCACCGTGGATGGTGGTGTAGGTCGCGGGCTTGCCATCTATCAGGATCTCGCCCTGGTCGGGCGTGTACACCCCCTGAAGGATCTTCATCAGGGTCGATTTGCCGGCGCCGTTGCCGCCGGCAAGGGCATGTACTTCACCCTTGGCGACTTCGAAGCCGACGTCGCGTAGAACCGAGGTGGTGTCGAAGGACTTATAGATGCCGCGCATCTCGACGGCCAGCTGGGTGGTGCCGGCGGTGCCGGCCGATGCTGTGAATTCTGTGTCGACCATGCGAATGTTCCTTCGCTGTGAGGGGGTCAGTTACCGGCGACGAAGGAACTCTGCAGATCTGCAGGGGGATCCTCGTGGTAGACCTGCTTCCAGGCGTCCAGCACGTTCTCGTGAGTCACCGCCAGCGCCGGCAGTGCCACATACGGCGGCGCCTGCTTGCCGATGAACGCGCCGGCTCCCAAACGGGCCTCCGTGACGCCCTGGTCGAACGGGACCTGGGCGCCCAGGCCAACGACCATGGTGTTCCTGGCCATATTGATCGCGACGATCTTGCCGAGGTCCTCGGTTGCGATCATGAGGTTCAGGCGCCCGGCGGCGCGGGCGGCGGCCAGCACACCCTCTGCCGGCACGTCCCACACCGCCCAGATCCCGTCCAGCTCGGAGTGTTTGCTCAACATCGCGGCGGCGGCGTTCTGTGCCTGGGTGGCGAAGTCCGGGCCGCCGACGCCCTTACTCTCTATGATCTCGATGCCTGGATAGTCCTGCTCCATGGTGGTGCGGAAGCCGTCGTAGCGCTGCTTGGTGACGAAGAAGTCGGCATCGTGGTAGACAACGCCGATCTTTCCCTGGCCACCGAGCGCTCTGGCCATGAGGTGCGCGGATATGACACCGTTGCCGTAATTGTCCGCGGAAACCGCTGAGACGTAATCCTTTCCGGCTTCGAAACCGTCCGGGATATTGTCCATGAAGACCAGCTTGGCGCCCCCTGCGGCCGCTTCGCGGTAGGCCGCGGCGGTGGCGACCGGGTCGGTGGGCAGCGACACGATGATGTCCGGCTTCTTGGCCATCACCGTCTGCAGGTTGGCGACCTGGGTTTTCGGGTCGAACTTGGCGTCGGTGGTGGCGACGACCTCGATGCCCAAACGTTCGAACTCGGAATTGAGGCCATTGATCTGGGCCTGCGACCAGTCGTCGCCGCCCGTGTGCATGACGATGGCGGCTTTGAGTCCCAACGACTTGATTTGCGCTACCTCCTCGTCGGTGAGGTCGGCACTGCTTGGTGGTGAGGCGGTTTCACCGTTGGGACCCTTGCTGAAAACCTGCCCGGCGATCTCTTCGAGGGCCCGATCGGCCACGGTGGAGGTCGGCTTCGCCAGAGTCTGACTGCCGCCGGGAAAGGCGCAGCCGGTCAATAATACGGTGGTGAGCACTGCTGCGAGTGCGGTGGTGACCGCGATGGATCGGAGAGAGCGTTTCATGATGCCTCCAAGTGGGGCGTGACAGGACTTCGATGCGAGGAGCGCCCACCAACCGACCAGATGGTCCTCAGCGGTAGCTGCACGCCCGGCTTTTCAGCCGAGCCGGGTCTCCAGGAATTTCTTGCTGATCTCGGCGGCGGTCTTCGGATCGCCGTCATAGGTGTCCAGCTCGACCACCAGCCAATCGTCATACCCGACTTCACGGACAGCGGACAGGATTTCGTCAAAGTCGAGGTCGCCCTGGCCGAGCGGTTGGAACGCGAATGGTGCCGTGGTGAGATCTTTGAGATGGACGTGTGCGATGCGATCCGAATGTGCCCTGATCAATGCCGCTGGGTCACCGCCGCCGGCTGCCAGGTGGGCGGTGTCGGGGCAGAAGGCGATGCGACTACTGGTGAAGACCCGCTCGATCTCATCCGGGCTCTCGGCGATCGTGCCAAGGTGCGGGTGATAGCTGGCCGCGAGTCCATGCTGCTCGGCAATGTCCACCACGCGGTCAAGTCCTGCACCAAGGAGCGTGTAGTCCTCGTTGGTGGTGCCGGCCGCGCGTCGTGCCCCGCCGCCGACCACTAGGCGTCGGGCCCCGAACATCACGGCTAGTTCCGCGGCCCGGTTGATCCGGTACAACTCGTCGGGCAACACATCCGAGTAGATAAAATTCGCCCCGGTGTACACGCTGATCAGTTCAAGGCCGCTGTTGTACAGCGACTCGGTGAGAACCTCTGGTGTGGCAGCGAAGTCGGCAAGATTGCCGTCAAACATTTCGGTCCCGGCGTAGCCGGCGGCGGCGATGTCGGTGATGGCCTGTTCCATGGAGCCGGGGGAGCGGTAGTAGAGGTCCTTGATCGAGGTGACCCCTGAGGGGTCACCGACGACGCCCTGGCCCCATGTGATCGAGTGGTAACCCAGCTTCATCGGGGGTTGCCCTTTCAGTCGGATAGCAACATTGCTGTCATCCATGGCCACTTTTTCTGACGATTTGCAGCCAACCGACGGCTGCGTGATGCTTGAGGACACTAGAACCTACCCGCGAGTACCAGGTCGACGCGCTCCGGGCCCTGGGCTGTCTCGAGCTCGAGGTACGGGCGGCCGTCCACCGCGACGTGCAGGGCCGCATTCCAGGCGCTGGCCAGGTTCTCAGCGTCTCGCATGCTGGCCACCTGGCGCGCGCTCATACCTACCGACGTCGTCACGGCCGCTACGCCCGGCCGCGGATGAACCCTTGCGGCCTTGCTGAGCTTGGTGAACAGTCCGAACAGCAGCAGATGGTCGCCGCCCTCGACGGTGTCGGTGGTGTTTTCCTTACCGATGTAGGACATGGGTGTTTTCCTTGAGTTCGCCGCGATGCGGGTGGCTGTTGGGAGGGCGGGGCTAGCGGGGGATGACCGGTGACTCGGCGACGAATTCGTCGTGGGTGGTGGGGGTGCCGTCGATAGCGTCGTAGGCGGCTTTGGAACGTCCCAGCACACTCATCAGCGTGGCGGGGCCGAAGAAGGGCTCGCCGCCGATGTGCCAGCCGTCGGGGTGCAGCTCCTCGATCAGGACCCAGACGACCTCGCGGAACGCCTCAGATCCTTCGAACTCGACCATGACGTCGGTGAGTCTCGCGGCCATGTCGTGCTTCTGCTTTTCGGTAAAGACGCCTTCAACGAGTTTGACGTTGACGAACGGCATGTGCTGTTCCTCCAGAACTAGTCAGCGGTGTGACGCGGTGGTGAGGCCGATGCCTCTGCGAACAGCGTCCGGCCAGACGGGGCCTGGTCGCATCGGTGTGACCCCAGTAAGTGCCCAGTGCAGATGCGCCCGTTCATCCGTGCCGACGCGTGGCGGACCGTAGGCGCGGACAATGGGCGGCTGAGGGCTTAGAAGGAGGCCTGCCATGATGCTGCGCGGTCGTAACGAGCAGTGCCGGCTGATCGACGCCCTGATCGCCGAGGCCCGGTCTGGCCGCAGCCGGGTGATGGTGCTGCGCGGTGAACCCGGGATCGGTAAATCAGCCCTCATGCAGTACGCCGCCGAAACAGGCCCGGACTTTCACGTGGCCCGCGCCGACGGGGTCGAGTCGGAAATGGAACTGCCCTACGCCGCGGTCCATCAACTGTGCAGACCGATGCTCGATCACCTCGACCGCCTTCCAGAGCCCCAGGCGGCCGCGCTGCGCATCGCCTTCGGTCTGCGCGCCGGACCACCGCCGGACCGGTTCCTGGTCAGCCTTGCCGTGTTGAGTCTGCTGTCCGGTCAGGCCGAGAGCCAGCCGCTTCTCTGCCTGATTGATGACGCGCAGTGGCTCGACCAGGCTTCGGCTCAAACGCTGGCATTCGTGGCCCGCCGTCTTTACGGCGAGTCGGTCGCATTCCTCGTCGGGATCCGCGACGGGGACGAGACCGATCCCTTCGCCGGGCTGCCGGAAGTGAACCTGACCGGGCTGGCCGATGTGGACGCTCGCACACTGCTGATGTCGGCAATTCCCGGCAAGCTCGACGGGCAGGTGAGCGAGCGCATCGTCGCCGAATCTGCGGGCAACCCGCTCGCCCTGCTGGAGTTGCCACACGGCTGGTCGGCAGAGGGGCTGGCCGGCGGCTTCGGTTTACCTCAGAGCGTGCCGGTGCGGGATCGGGTCGAGGCCAGCTTCCGCCGCCGCATCGCGACTCTGCCGGCACCGACGCGGATGCTGCTGTTGGTGGCTGCCGCCGACCCGCAGGGCGATCCCGCGCTGCTGTGGCGGGCGGCCAGTGATCTGGGCATCGGTTTCGACGCTGCCGCCCCAGCCGAACGGGAGGGGCTGGTGTCGATCGGCGCTCGTGTCGCCTTCCGGCATCCGCTGGTCCGCTCCGCGATCTACCGGACAGCACCGGTGGCTGATCGCCAGAACGTTCACCGCGCCCTGGCCGGCGCGACCGATGCTGCGCGAGACCCTGATCGCCGCGCGTGGCATCGCGCCCAATCGGCCAGCGGGCCCGACGAGGACATCGCCGCAGAACTCGAACAATCCGCGGCGCGGGCAAAGGCCCGCGGTGGCCTGGCGGCGGCGGCGGCGTTTCTTGAAAGCGCATCGATGCTCACGCCTGATCCCGCCACCCGGGGATCGCGGGCGCTGTCGGCCGCGCAGCTCAAGTTTGACGCCGGCGCACCCGAGAAGGCGATGGCGTTACTGGCCAACGCCGCGTCCGCTCCATTGTCCGCGCTTCAACGGGCTCTACTCGAACGGCTTGGTGCGCGAATCACTTTCAGTCGACTGCGAGCTGACCACTCCGTCTCGGACCTCTTGGCTGCCGCGAAGAAGCTTGAGCCGCTCGACAGCGCCCTCGCTCGCGAGACATACCTCGAAGCCCTGTGGGCGGCGATGCGAATCCACGACGGCAGCGGTAAAGGTCTGCTCGCTGCCGCTGCCGCCGCTGCCTTAGGGGCCGCACACGCCCCCCAACCCCCGCGTGCGGTCGATCTGCTGCTTGACGGCTTGGCAATCCAGACCGTCCACGGGTACGCCGCGTCGGTGCCCGTGCTCGAACGTGCCCTCGATGCCTTTCTGTCCCAGGACATCTCCGAGGACGACACCCAGTGGCTGTGGCTGGCATGTAACACCGCCATGGGGCTGTGGGACGACGAATCATGTCGATCACTCGCTCGCCGGCAGGTGCGGATTTCCCGCGATGCGGGCTCGCTTCGCGTGCTACCGCTGGCCCTGAACTACCTCGCCGGCCATCACATGTTCGCCGGCGAGTTCGACGACGCTCAGGCGGTCATCGAAGAGGCAGACACCATTGCGGCGATCACCGGGAATGCCCCGGTGGAGGACTTCTCCGTCCTGCTGGCGGCCTGGCGCGGCCACGCTCCGCAAGTGCCCGTATCGCACGATCCAGACAGCGATTCGCAGGACATGCTCAGCGTCAACCGTGAGTTCGCCGATGCGGTGCTGCACAACGGCCTCGGCCAGTACGCCGAAGCGCTGAGCGCCGCCCGACAGGCGGCAGCCCGCGACGTCCTCGGATACGGGTCCTGGGTTCTGCCCGAACTCATTGAAGCCGCAGTTCGCAGCGGAGATTCCGATGCCGCCCGAACAGCGTTTGCGCAGCTGGACGAGCGAACCATGCTCAGCACCTCGGCCTGGGCGCGCGGCATCCGGGCACGCTCGCAAGCGCTGATCACCGAAGGGCCCGGCGCCGAGCGACACTACATCGCCGCCATCGAGTTGCTCGGCAAAAGCAGGATGGTCGTCCATCATGCACGCGCCCACCTCATCTACGGCGAATGGCTGCGTCGGCAGCGCAGACGGGTCGATGCCCGCACTTCCCTACGCATGGCGGAGAACATGTTCAAGTCGATGGGCGCCGAAGCATTCGCAGCCCGCGCCGACCGAGAGCTCCTCGCTACCGGCGAACGGACCCAGAAGCGCACGGGCCAAAGCACCCCACAACTCACAGCTCAGGAACGCCAGATCGCCCGCCTCGCATACGAGGGCCGATCCAACACTGAAATCGCCGGCCAGCTGTTCATCAGTGCGCGCACCGTCGAGTACCACTTCGGAAAGATCTTCAGCAAGCTCGGTATCGCCTCCCGCCACGAGCTGACCGCCGAACATGTTAAAGACAGCCTTGTCCCCCGTCCGAAAACCAAACGGCGCCACCTAATAACCCCGCAGTGATGCCCGCTCAGGGAAGTTCGTCTGGCGTAGATTGACCTCGGAGCGCGATTCGGCAACCGGAGGCATGTGGACGGCTGCTCGTCCGGGCCTCACTTATTTCCGCCGAAGGTCACGCCCGCCGACAGACCTCTCTTCACGTCCTTCACGAGGCGGCCTTGGGACGGCCAGCCCTCACGAATCTTGCTCCCGCGCACGGAGATTCTGATAGCCCAGCCTGATAGTCATTAGCAAACTCATCCGTCCAGCAGTGAGAGCTGCAGGCTGGAACCTCAACCTACGCGCAACTGGGGTGAGCTCTTAGCCTGAATCCGTGGATGGGCCGGTGGTTTGATCGGCGTGTGATCAGCGAAAATGCCTTCTGAACTGGGACAATTGAGATTGCTAAGGGCTCGTTTGTCCGGAGTTCTGGAAGGCACTTTCGATGCAATCATCGCATACGTTTACGGTCGACTCGGCGGTGTTTGATGAACGGAATCTGGTGTCGGCGGCGGGATTGGTGCCGGTGCTGGAACTGGCTGAGCAGACCGGTCTTTCGGAGTTGATCGCCGAACATGTGCAACTGCCCAGCACACGGGTGAGGTCGGGGGCGGTGAACCCGGCCGGCAAGCCCTGGTCGATGCCGGATCTCTCTCGCGCGATAGGGGTCAGCGCCCGGACGCTGCAGGACGGTTTCCAGCGCTATGTCGGAGTATCCCCGACCTGCTATTTGCGTGAGGTCCGCCTTCAGCGTGCGCGCGCGGATCTCAGCAACCCGGCGTTGTGTACGACGGTGTCCGATACTGCTCGAATTGCGGCTAGCGTCTACACCGCACGCCGTCGCAGCGAAACTAGCGATCGCCTCCAGCAGCTAGAAGAAGCCCTAGCCCAAACGCGCGATTCCCGACAACGTCCGCTGCAGGTGTAGGTGTAGGTGCTCGATTCGTGTCATCCGACCCTCCCGTGAGGTGCGGCGATCGAAGGTGCTCACGTGTTGTGATCTGTGCAGTCTGATGTGACATCCAGGCGTGGTTTGCGTCTGACTTCGCCGCAGAGATCGGGGTGAGAAATTACCCAAGGCTGGCAGTCTTCTCGGGTGACCTCAGAGGAGCCGTTCATGCCCGATCCCAATGGCCGTCGCCGTCCGTCGAAGCTGTCCGCGGAGACCAAGTGGGAGATCTTCTTGCAGGTGACCGCGGGCGAGATCAGCCAGGCCGAGGCCGCCCGCAAGTGGCACATCGACGTATCGACGGTGATCGGGATACGGCGCACGGTCAAGGACGCCGCCTTGGCCGCGCTGGCACGCAAACCGGGACGACCTGGCACGCAACGCGATTGGCAGTTGGAGGCGGCACGGGCGGAGATCGCGCAGCTGACCGAGGCGGTCAAGGCGCAGGCGATCGAGCTGTCGGTCGTGCGGGGAAAATCCGGTTGGGGCTGAGCGGGCCGGTGCCGGCGCGGGTCCCCGCCGACGTCAAGGAAGCCGTCCTGAAGAGCGTCGACGACGCGGTCGCGGCCGGGTTGGCTCACACCTGGGTGTGCGGGTTGTGGCAGGTTTCCGACTCCCGGTTACACCGCTGGCGGGTACGGCGCCGCGACACCGGCACCCTGGTCGACCGGGCGCCGGGCGGGCATCCGGTGCACGCGCTGCTGTCCGAGGAGATCGCCGCGATCCTCGACGTGGCCGAACGCTGGGGCACCGTCGACCGCAGCCATCGCAAGCTGGCCCACCGCGGCTCCTACGAGCATCTGGTGTGGGTCTCGCCGTCCACGTTCCGCCGCGTCCTGATCGAACACGGGCTCACCCTGCCCGAGCCGGCACCGCGCACACGGACCGAGAAGCGGCCGTGGCCGGACTGGCTGGTATGGGAACCGAACCGGATATGGATCTGGGATGCAACACATTTCACCCGCGCCCGTCGGGTCTGCTTCGCGATCGTGGACATGGTCTCCCGTAAGTGGATCGACACCCTGGTTTCGGTCGAGGAGACCGCTACCCAGGTCACGGTGATCTTCGAGCACGCGCTGCAGATCGAGGGGCTGCTGGAGCTGCTCACCGACGAACGCCTCGACCTGGAAGCTGATGACCCGCGCCGACCGATCCTGCTCGCCGTCAGCGACAACGGGCCGCCGATGACCGCCCGCGATACCCGAGCGTTCATGGCGCTGATGGCCATCGCCCAACACCACGGCCGCCCTCACGTGCCGCAGGATCAGGCGTGGATCGAGTCGTTCTTCGGCCACATCAAGGGTGAGTGGCCGCACCTGGAGACCATCGCCGAGCCGTCGCTGCTGGAAGCCGAACTTCTAAGAGTCCGAACGGAATACAATTCCGTGAGGCTGCACGAAGCGATCGGGTACGTGACTCCCGACGACGAGCACACCGGTCGCGGCGAAGCCATCCGGCAAGCCCGCCACGACGGACTTGAGCGCGCCCGGCAACGGCGACTCGACTACCATCGCTACACCATCGCCGACCCCACCGGGGAGATGCCATGAGTTGGATAATTTCTCACGCCATCTCTGCGGTTAAGTCAGAAACGCCTCAGGTGACCGCTTCGACGGTCAGCCCTCGGGCGCTCAATGCTTGCGCGAGCAAGGACCAGCTGTACTTCGTGCCCCCCCAAAGCCGTGCACGAGCAGCACGGGGCGCGTCGTGGGTGCGGTGTGCGCCTGGACTGGCGATCGCGGACCGCATGAGGGGTCGAGGCCGCCGCCGACCAGGTGTCGTGTGGTGCCATTGCGGCTACCGACGCCATCAGCGCCACTTCGTATGCCTGCACCTTCGCGGCACGCCCGATCATCCGGACCGCCGTGTGGGCGGCGTCGAATACGCCGAACGGCGACATCACCTGTCCTCGTGTCCGCATACCGCAGATCCGTGCCGGCTGGTGTCTTCGATTGATCTGCGCTTGCAACATGTCTCACCCTTTTGTGCGACCCGTTCTGCTTTGAGAATCGCGGTTGGTGGGTCGTGTGTCTTTAAGGTCAGCCGCCATTTGGTTTTCCTGGCCCGTCGGTGTCGCGCCACCGGCTAGCGGGAAGCCGCAGCGCGGCTCGGCCGCATCCGGTTAGGTGACGCGCAGCAGGCGTAGCACCACCGCGGTCAATCCGCACTGTTCCGCACTACGCTGCGAACGTCAGAAGCCGTGAAGTAACGGAGAACTGGGCTCGTCGTGGTGCTACAGGGATATACGTTCGGCGGAGTAGACGAGTTCATTAGGTTGCGGCAACGGAGCCGACAAGCCCGCTGGCGGTGAGGATCCGGTGCCCGCGGTCCTGGCAAGAGCTTCCTCGGCTCAGGTTGGTGCCTTGGGTGAGGAGACCGGCGTGATCAACACTGGTGCCCGGCAACACGGCGGCAAGTTGAACTTGTCGGCCCGCGTCAACGTTGTCATGGTTGAGGTGTCACAGGAGGTCGAGATGAATGCGCTACTGGTGGTTGGCCTGGTGGCAGGCACGCCGCTATTCGCTCTTGGCCTCAATGACCTGCAGGCGTTACTCGAGCGCTGGGATCAGCAACGGCACGCCGAGGACTAGGTTGGGCGGCGAGGTTTGTAGGCCGGGCATCCCGGGGCCGGCTACACCGTGAGTCAGCACGGCTACCCGCCGAAGAGCAGATAGTGCAACCCTTTTCGAGGGGCAGTCCGGTCGTCATAGCACCCCTCT
>Ga0207643_10001713_pt1 | contig 12304 bp, 7 predicted proteins | sample KBSMisM62_FD_184313 | JGI IMG/M metagenome (GOLD analysis project Ga0207643, IMG submission 184313) | Miscanthus rhizosphere microbial communities from Kellogg Biological Station, Michigan, USA - KBS Miscanthus M6-2 (SPAdes) (version 2) | ecosystem: Host-associated > Plants > Roots > Rhizosphere...
GCTCACCGCATACGCACGCGCCGAAGATCGAATGCGCGTCCTTCGTTCCGGATTCCAGTTTCACCTTCCCAAACCCGTTGATTCGGCGGAGCTGGTGACGGTCGTCGCGAGTTTAGCGGGACGTGCTTACCAAAGTTAACGAAACTTTTGCGATATGCATGTCTGATTGACACCGCAAAATCTGCAGACTAGACTGCGTTCCTCTTCCCAAATCATCAAGTCGGGTTTTCCATATCCAGGAGTTTTGCTCGACGCGACGCTGATTCAGCAGATCGGTATTTTTGTGTTCTAAAAGTGAGGAAACAGCAGCATGTCAGAGATCGAAAACACTCACGGAATTCTTGATTTGATTAAGAGTATTACGTCGAATCGTGAAAGCGGACGGCTCGAGATCAATGCCTCCGGAACGCATGGCGCCCTGCTGTTCACTGACGGCAAACTCGTGTATGCAAGGCTCGGCTCGCTGGAAGGTTTTCAGGCAGTTAACGCAACTGTTGCGCTACGGGACGTGGAGTTCAGCTTTGTTCACGCAACCTACCCGCCACACTCGGGGACCATTGGTCCCAGTGAGCGCATCATCCTGAGCCGCTTCTTTGGGATCGAGGCGGCCGAAATTGACCAAGCCCACTCCAATCCCGCTGCTGAAGTTGATTGGAACATGATGCCTGAGCAAGTAGTTCCACTTGCTGAGGTAGAGGACACGCCCCAGGATGATTTTCAAGACACGCCGACGATCGAAGCCAGGCCAGTAGAAGCGCCGGTACTTGAAGAACTCCCGGTCGCAACGGTTACCAATGCGTTCACATTCCAGCGAGCCCGCGTGGCACTTTATCTGGCCCTGATACTGGTGGTGACAGCAGCCGCAGCGATTGCATTAAGATCCAAACTGAACGCGCGCCGGCAAGTAGCGTCAGCAGCAACGAGCGTTGAATCGACACCGCAGCCAGTCGCTGAACCTTCAATTGCTGAAGTGAAACAAGAAACAGTGGCTCCCTCGGAAAAGCAGGTGAAGCAAGTAACGAGCAAGTCTCCATCAACGGTGGCTAGCGCGGAGCGACGCGACGAACCCAAACAACGTATTGTGAATGCGCACGATCTCGCTGGTGAATGGAAGGTGATCAACACCGTAGAGAATACCGGCTACAAATCCTATAACAATATGAAGGTTGGTTTTCGCTTAAGTATCAAGCAGTCGGGGAAGGACTTCACTGCAACCGGTGAAAAGTTTTCTGAGAACGGACGAAACCTTCCTCAGAACAACAGAACTCCAATCCATGTTACGGGCTCGATTGACGGAGACAAGATTGTCGCGACCTTCGTTGAAGATGGATTAATGCGAAGAACCAACGGGCGCTTCGTTTGGAAACTTCAAAGTGACGGCGCCGGACTTACAGGAACATTCGTTTCGACAGCAGCAAACAGTCGTGGAAAATCAGCGGCGACAAGACAACCGTAACTCCTCAGCGTCGTTAGTTGGGTGTGACTAACAATACGCCTTCGCCACCACTGAAAATCCCCGCTACACATCCGGTCATCAGTGTTGCTAACGTCGCTGCCAGCAAGGCTCGTAAGCCGAGACTTGCGAGATCGTCGCGGCGTGAGGGGGCGAGGGCGGCGGTGCCGCCGACGAAGATGGCCATCGCTGCAACGTGTGCGAAGCCGCAGAGTGCGTAGCTGAGGATCACGACAGTGCGTGACGATGTGATTTGGCCGCTCGAGATCAGTTGGGCGAGATGATTGTAGGAGAAGACCTCAGTGAGTATTACTCGTTCACCAAGCAAGCGTGCTGCGATTGGTACGTCGCTGGTTTGCAAGCCGAGCAAAAACGCCAGCGGATAAAACAGCCAGCCAAGTATTCTCACGATCGAAAGCGGTTCGCTCATTCCCAGCCACGAGCTCGCGACCCCGAGTAGCTTATCGAGCAGCGCCACGATTCCGAGGATCGCGATGATCAGTGCAGAGATTCCCGCAGCCAGCTTCAGCCCATCCATCGCTCCCTCAATAATTGCGCCAATCAGGTTCTTCGAGCGACTCGACTCATCTTCCGGCGGAACCGCCGCAAGTGTCTCGGGCGTTTCGGTTTCGGGAATCAACAGTTTGGATATAACGACGCACGCGGGAATCGCGAGTATTGAAGCCGATATGAGGTGTCCCGCGATCTGTGGAAACACACCGGCGAGAAAGGCGACGTAAACTCCGAGCACACTCGATGCCACTGTGGCCATGCCGGTCGTCAATAACAGTAGCAACTCCGAGCGCGTCATCTTCTCCAGGTACGGCCGGACCACGAGCGCCGATTCAATGCCGACGAAAATGTTCGCGGCACTGGAGAGTGATTCGGCGCCACTGATCTTCATCGTGCGATGAAAGAGCCTGGCGAAGAGTCGCACGAACACCTGCAACACGCGCAAGTGATAAAGCATCGCGGTGAACGCGGCAAAGAAAATCACCACCGGAAGAACCTGAAAGACGAGAATGAACCCAACAGAGCCCGACTCTCCGGGACTCGCCGCCAGTGGTCCAAACAGGAATACAGAACCGCTCTTCGACGCGTTGAGCAGGACCAGCACCGCGTCGTTCAGCCACAGAAGGATGCGATGCGAAACAGGCAGGCGAAAAATGATCACGCCGATGATAAGTTGCAGCGCGACACCCCAGGCAATCGTCTTCCACGCAATTCGGCGTCGATTACTCGAAAGCAACCAGGCCACACCCGCGAAGATCACGAACCCCACGAGCGACACCACGTGATGAATCATGTTGGTCTCAATCCTCTCCGGTTTCGGAATCCATCACATCCTCCAAAACCGCAAAACCATGCGATGCGATATCGTCAACGTAACTCATCTTATGGCATGACAGGATTATGCCTTGGACCTGCCTTGGTCTTAAAACAGTGAGCTCCCGTTAAGGTTAATTTGATACTTGTTTGACGTTGCGGTGAGGCAAAGCGTGACCACTGGACTGAGCTTCTAGAAGAGCCTTCTTATACTTCCTTTCCCAACTGTCCCACGTGAAGGACGCTCCAATGGCCCCAGCGGCTGCGTAAAAGATGCCTTTGAATAACAAACTTTCAGACTCGCCCCCAAAACCAACATGCTGGGAAACGTCAGAAACTGCGGCCACAGTCAGGCCAAGAGTCAAAGCGTAACGATAAATAAATCGCGACTTCCCATAGGCTCTTTCCCGCTCCCACCATTGCAGTGAGCGCAGCTCCTTTCGAGAGCGCCATGCTTGAATTCTGTTAAGCCATTTCCTCATTGTCCAGTTGACTTAGTTTGTCATCAATGAACACGTCTGTCGAGATTCAAATGCATGATCACGAAAAAAGTCTTGACAGGATCAGTGGTCCTGTCTTATACAAAACAGTTCGCGCTGTACGAAGTGCGCGTGGCGTAAAGAGGAAACTTTCAATGATGATGACAAGGACCTACAAAGAGCATTCGATGAAATGGCAGCCGAGCGCCGTCATAGATATCGTCGTCTGCTCGTTGGGTCAAACGTTATCAACGCCCAACATTTTTGACGGCAGACTCGGAAAAGAATCCGTAAATAGCCGTTATATCAGGCATTAATTCGCGGGAGCGGACTCCCGCTCCCAAATCTCAAAAGCAAAATTCAAGAGACTTGAAGGAGCGGGCAGCTTCCCTGGGAAGTTTAAAGCCCGCTCCTTTTGTTTTTTGACAATCGAAGTACCTATTTGCGAGAGATGAAGGCAGGAGCCTTCAACGGATGACGTTCTCGGGTGCTTTGCCGAGTCCGAGAGAACGCCATCTTAGGAGAAGTGTGCCTCGAAGTGTGTTCGCGGCAATGTCTCTCTCTGCCTTCATCTATTTTTTAGCATAAATGGATCGTGAATTTGAAATCTTGTTTACCGAGATTTGAAACTTGAGATCCATTGCATGTGTGGCCGAGCAGCAAAGGCACCTGACTGTAAATCAGGCGGACGCGTATGTCCTTCGTGGGTGCGAGTCCTACCACATGCACCAAATCTTTTTGCAGGGATGTAGGCTAACCGGCAAACCGACGGTCTCCAAAATCGAAATTCTCAGTTCAAATCTGAGCGTCCCTGCCAATGTGAATTTCATGGAAGGGTAGCCTAACTGGTAAGGCAGTAGTCCCGAAAACTACCGCGCGTTGTCGCTTGCAGGTTCAAGTCCTGTCCCTTCCGCCAATTTATGGAGGCGTCGCCTAAAGGGTATGGCAGCGGTTTGCTAAATCGTCGCGCAATGCGTGTGCAGGTTCAACTCCTGTCGCCTCCGCCGATCAACTTCACGGACCTGTAGCTCAGTGGAATGAGAGCGCGACTCTGCGAAGGTCGAGGTCGCACGTTCAAATCGTGCCAGGTCCACCAATCTCTTACGGAGTGGCCGAGCGGAAAGGCGGCGAGTCTCTGAAACTCGTAAACGTAGGTTCAAATCCTACCTCCGTAGCCAATTAATGCCGGTGTAGCCCAACTGGAATGAGGCGCTAGTCTTAGAAACTAGATAGTGTGGGTTCGAATCCCTCCGCCGGTACCACGGGGATGAACGCGAAATGGAAAGCGGGCTGATTTTCAATCAGTTGAATTGCGAGTTCGAGTCTCGTCATCCCTGCCAAAATTGTTTTTGATTACTCACATAGTTTCCATTGACATGGGCAGCGTTTAGGCAGATGATTCCGCCACACTAAACGCTTGTTGTAACAATCAACTGTCCACCCACCCAACTCACTGGAGGACGCTTACCATGCCTGGAACCTGGACTACACTTTCAAATGCACCGCCGGCTACAGTTTGCACGACATTTCTGCTAACTGACGGCACCGTACTCGCGCAAGGAGTGAGTACTAACCACTGGTATCGTCTGACGCCCGATGCAAACGGAAACTACGCCAACGGGACCTGGAGCACGATGGCCGACAGCGTCAACGGCCCGCTCTATTACGCTTCAGGTATTCTGCGCGATGGACGACTTATCTATGCGGGAGGCGAATATAATTTCGGCGCCCTCATCTGGCTTAACGCTTCAGAGATCTACGATCCGGTCGCAAACACCTGGACCACCTTGCCTACGCCCGCGGGCTGGGTACGAATCGGTGACGCTCCGGGCTGTGTTCTTCCTGATGGTCGTTTTATAGTCGGCCAGGTGTCGACGACCCAGACCGCCATCTTCGATCCAGCAACCAACAACTGGACCGCTGCGGCAAATAAGCTCAATTCCGTAGGAGAAGAAAGTTGGTCGCTACTCTTTGATGAATCTATTCATGCCGTTGACTGTTCCAATCCACCCAATGCGGAGAAGTATGTCATCGCGGCGAACACCTGGGTTCCCGCGGGCGCTACCCCGCACGTGCTGGTCGACAGCATCTCAGAAATCGGAGCGTCGGTGTTGCTTCCGGATGGCCGAGTGTTTGTGATCGGAGCCACTGGCTTTACCGCGATCTACACTGTTCCGCCAATTGCGAACCAGCCTGGGACGTGGGTTGATGGACCAACGATCCCGCAAGTCAATCCCGGCCAGGCACTCGGCACAGTAGACGCGCCTTCCTGTTTGTTGCCGAATGGTCGCGTGCTGTTCTCTGCCGGACCAATCACCGTACCGGCGACGTTCCAGTCGCCAACATTTTTCTTTGAATACGATCCGGTTACGAATTCGATCAGTGCGGCTCCGGCTTCGAATCCGATCAACTCCAACGGTGTTCCTTACTTTGGCCGCATGCTCATGTTGCCGACGGGCCAGGTGTTGTACACCCACGGCACTACTACGGTCGAGCTTTACACGCCTGACGGCACCTACGATCCGGTATGGCGTCCGACCATTACCAATTGTCCGGGCTCAGTCACGCGCGGTCGCAGGCACATCCTTGCCGGAAGACAGATCAACGGACTTTCCCAGTGTGTCTATTACGGCAACGACGCCACTCAGGCGACCAACTATCCGATCGTTCGCCTTGAATCCGCGACAAGCTCCGCTGTCGTTTACTGTCGAACGTCTGGTTTTTCTACGATGGGACTCAACACGGGCACCGTAGTACACACTTGTACATTTACAGTGCCGTCGTCAACGCCGCTTGGCGCATACCGGATGGTAGTCGTCGCCAATGGCATTCCTTCGGTGCCTTGTAGGGTGACGGTAACCAATAAGGTGATCAAGGAGCTCAAGTTTGAGATCAAGGAGAAGTTTGAGATCATTGAGGTAAACAAGCGACTGTTGGACGTCCAGAAACGTCCTATCGAAATTGACGACAAAACAATTCGTGAGGACCTGGAGCTTTTCGAGCGCATGGAGGAGGAGTGGTTGAACAGTGTGCGCTCGTTATCCAAACAGTTTGAAGAGGTACAAAGAACCATGGCACGTAGTTTTATCAAACCGGAAGAGCGTCCTGATCTATTAGCGCCCGAGCCGGAAATCGAACCCGTCGAACCGCGTAAGCTTACCGCCGAGGAAGCGCGAATTGGGCAGATCAAGCGCGCCTACAACGACGGTCGCGAGGAGGAAAAGTTTACGAAAGAGGCTGACGAATTCCGCGAAAAGGTCCACAGCCTTTCCCGGCAGGGAGGTCAGGACAAATCGGATAAGGACCAGAAAAAGGAAAAGGATAAAGGCGACAAAGATAAACGCGAGCGGCCACAATGATCGTGGTGGTAGGGAGCAGCCACGATTCGGTGGCTACTGACCTGGTTGCGTTATGGCCGCAAGCCGCGCTTTGCTCCGCTGAAGACCTCGTTAGTTCCGGATGGGTGTGGCGTCAAGGACACCCCGCCTCAAGGACATGGATCGTCGACAAGAAAAAAATCTCCGACGATCAAGTAACAGGTGTGTTCGTTCGTCGCGCCTCCGTTTACGCGGAAGAGCTGATGACGACCCATCCGGACGACCGAGCTTACCTCGCTTCTGAAATTCACGCCTTTCTCGTTTTTGTTCTCGCCGGAACATCCGCGCGTGTTGTCAATCCAATTAACGAAGGGGCATTCGGCGAGGCGGCGTTACGTCCGTACCGCTGGATTCAACTTGCCTCACAGCTTGGTATTCCACTTCGTCCGCTTCGCGTTACAAGTGAATCGCGTCGAGCAATTAGATATAGAACTTTTAACGTTGAGGTTGTGGGCGATGAGGTTTTTGGTGATGCGCCCGCACGTCTTCATGAGAGTGCACGCTGTTTGGCCCGGGCGCTTGAGATTGGTTGGGGCGTGTTTGTTTTTGACGGTCGCAAACGGTTGGTTACAGTCACCACCGCACGCCGTCCGAGCGACGCCGCGGCGGTAGCGCTCGGTCGTTTGCTTGAGGCAAGGCGCACATGATTCTTGTTTGGGGACCACAAACAGACGCTCCAATTGAAAGAGTGCTTGAGGCACTCGAAATGCGCGGTGCTGACGTCTTTCACATCGATGAGAGTGACCTGGAATCGCTTCGCTACGACATTGTTTTTGGGGCCGATTGCCGCGGTTGGATCGAATCGCGCGGACGACAAGTTGCGATTGAAAATTTTCGCGGCATTTATATTCGACCAGGTAAACCACTCTCGGGCGCCGCGCGCAAGGCGTCGATGGTATTACTTGCCATGGTGTCGCAAGCTCAGGCTGTTTTAATCAACCATCCGGCGGCGGGTGGTTCCAACTCGTCGAAGCCATACCAGCTTGGACTCATCGCGCAGGCAGGATTCGCGATACCTGACACATTGGTGACTACAGATCCCGTCGCCGCTCGCGATTTCCTGCGCGAACATAAACGCATAATTTACAAGTCGGTGAGCGGAATTCGCAGCATCGTTGCGTCGTTGGAGATGAAGGATGAAGCGCGGCTGGAGGATGTTCGTAGCGGTCCGGTGCAGCTTCAGGAATACGTGGAGGGCCTGGATGTGCGGGTTCACGTTGTGGGAACGCGCTGGTTTGCGTGCTCAGTGCGATCCTCGTCCACGGATTATCGCCATGCCGATACGATGCCGGAGTTGTGTGAATTTGACCTGCCGGAAAATATTGGCGAGAGGGTTAGGGCACTCGTTCAAAGCATGAACCTGTTGGTTGCCGGGGTGGACCTGCGCGTCAAGGCTGATGAGTCCTGGGTCTGTTTTGAAGTTAATCCGTCGCCGGGCTTTACGTGGTACGAGGAATCCACCAGCCATCAAATTGGCGAGGCCATTGTTGACCTCTTACTGACTAATTCTTAGTTCTCCTGTGGGTCGTAGCTCAATTGGTAGAGCACCGCACTGTGACTGCGGGCGTTGAGGGTTCAAGTCCCTTCGACCCACCCAAATCTCGCATGGAACTGTGGCCGAGGGGTGAGGCACCTGATTGTCGATCAGGCTGATGACGGTTCGAGTCCGTTCAGTTCCGCCAATCTATAAATCCTGTTAACGGGGTGTGGTGTAACGCAAGCATCCGAGTCCTGGGAACTCGTGGTGACAGTTCAACTCTGTCCTCCCCGACCAAACTTTCGCTCCTGTAGCTCAATTGGAAGAGCGCGACGCTTCGAACGTCGAGGCTGCGGGTCCAAGTCCTGCCAGGAGCCCCAAGAGTTCTCACCCCAGAACCAGCGCAGGCCGCCCGGCCTGCGTATCCGCGGAAGTGATGTAGCTGGAAACATGCGAGTCTTCCAAACTCGACTCGAGAGTTCGAATCTCTCCTTCCGTTCCAATTTACTGCGCGCGTCGCCAAGCGGCTAAGGCGCCGGATTGCAAATCCGGTATTCGTGAGTTCGAGTCTCACCGCGCGCTCCAACTGACTATAGAAGAAAGGAGGTGCCGGGTATGGCACTGAATGGCAGAGTTCTGTTGCTCAATCAAACTTATGAACCGCTCGGCACCGTCAGTGTCGCGCGCGCAGTCATCATGACGTTCAAGAACACGGTGTTCGTCGAGGAATGGGACGGCGACCGCGTGCTGCGTTCGGCGCATGATGAGTTTCGCGTGCCGTCGGTAATTCGCCGGCGCGATTACATCAACGTTCGCCGCCGACGCGAGCAGTCGGGCATGAAGCGTTCGCGAATTTACATGCGCGACAAGTTCCGTTGCCAGTACTGCGGTGAGAAGAAAGGTCTTTCCGAGTTAACTCTCGATCACATTCTGCCGCGTTCGCGTGGTGGTGATAACTCGCCCTTGAACATCGTCACGGCTTGCATCAAGTGCAACAACCGGAAGAGCAATCGCACCCCGGAAGAAGCACGCATGCCACTGCTTACTACGCAGACGGCGCTGCGCGTGAAGCTCGAGCGCGTTGCGCTTTGTCATTATGCAGAGGACCGAGCCGAATGGCGCAAATACCTGTTCATGGATGTGCACGACGATCGTGACGTCATGGAGAGGGTACACAACGAGCAAAGACGGAGGGCTTGAACGTTAGCCCTCCTTTGGTCGGATAGCTGAGACGGATTAGCGCGGGTCTGAAAAACCCGAAAGGTTGGTTCGATTCCAACTCCGACCACCAGATTCTATTCGCAAGTTATCGGGGCGTGACTCATCCTGGCAGAACGAAGACTGTCCCTGGACCGTGGAGTTCGCAGAGGCGCGTCGGCCTCACGCCCCGTCCCCCATTAGTGAGGCGATGTAGCTCCAACTGGTAGAGCAGCTGTCTTGTAAACAGCATGGTGTGAGTTCGATTCTCACCATCGCCTCCAACCACGGCCCGCGTTCCCGGCATCGGTCTTCTAAACCGACCCTCAAGAGCTGGGCGGAAGGCACGAGGTTCAACTCCTCCGCGGGCTTCCAGATCTTCAGTCAGTTTTAGCCACCGATGACACGGATAAAAATCAGTGTTCATCTGTGGCCCAACTTCTTTGTGGCGTAGCCAAGTTGGTAAGGCGCCGGATTGTTAATCCGGATATCGAGGGTTCGAGTCCTTCCGCCACAGCCATTTCTTGACCTGGAGCTCGAGTGACAGAGCAGCGGCCTTTTAAGCCGTGAGGTGCGGGTTTGAGCCCCGTCGGGTCAACCATCGCGGTGTAGCTCAACGATAGAGCACTCGATTGATAATCGAGCGATGTAGGTTCAATTCCTTCCACCGCGACCAATTCCAACGGGGCATAGCTCAACCGGTAGAGCAGCCGTCTTATAAACGGTGTTAGCGCCAGATCAGCGCAAGGTTCTGGGTTCGAATCCCAGTGCCCCGAAGTTCGTTTTGCGGGATGGTGTAACTGGCAACACGCCGGGCTTTGAACTCGAAAATGAAGGTTCGACTCCTTCTCCCGTGACCAATCAATTCGCAACTGAAGGTACTTCGATTAGAGGAGGTGACGAACATGGCAAACAAGACACTATTCAAGTCGCTAATCGGCAAGCTGGTTCCCGCTACTAATGCGCTGAACGAAGAGCATGCGCCTGCGTATGCGCTGTCGCCAAAGCATCAACTGGCCCAGTATGCTGCGACCGGTTGTCTGAACGCGACTTTTTACGCAAGCGCCGGTGAGCAATTGGCAAAGGTGCTCGAACTCTGCGTGGATCTTGACGCGGAGTTCATCGCGAAGACTGCGGTGTTCTGTCGTGAGCGTGGTTTCATGAAAGACATGCCGGCGCTGCTTTGTGCGGTGCTGTCGGTCAAGGACCGTGAACTGCTTGCGCGTGTATTCCCGCGTGTGATCGACAACGCGAAGATGCTGCGCAACTTCGTGCAGATCATGCGTTCGGGTGTTGTGGGCCGCAAGTCGCTGGGTACTGCGCCGAAGCGCCTGGTGCGCGAGTGGCTCGACGCTCGCGATCCGGCGACACTCTTCAAGTCGAATGTCGGTCAGGATCCGTCGCTGACTGATATCGTGAAGATGGTCCACCCAAAGCCGAAGGACGAAGTGCGTGAAGCGCTGTTTGGCTACTTCATCGGCCGCGAGTATGCGTTCGAAGCTCTGCCGGAAGTTGTTCGTAACTTCGAAGCGTACAAGAAGGGGGAATCGCGTGAAGTTCCGGAGGTGCCATTCCAGATGCTGACTGCGCTGGAGCTTGGTACTGCTGAGTGGACAGCGATTGCGCGTCGTGCGCCGTGGCAGATGACTCGCATGAACCTGAACACGTTTGGGCGTCATGGTGTGTTCGATCAGCCAGGGACCACTGAGCTGATTGCGGATCGTCTGCGTGATCCGAAGGCGATAGCGAAGGCTCGCGTGTTTCCGTACCAGCTACTGGTCGCTTACACAATGGCCAATGCGAACGCCAGCATCCCGAAGGAAGTCAGCGAGGCTCTTCAGGATGCAATGGAGATCGCACTCGAAAACGTTCCGGCAATCGAAGGTCGTGTGGTCGTTTGTCCGGACGTGTCGGGTTCGATGCTGTCGCCGGTAACAGGATACCGCGAAGGCGCAACCACAACGGTGTCTTGTATCGACGTGGCGGCGCTGGTTGCGGCTGCGGTGCTGCGCAAGAATCCACACACTGAAGTGTTGCCGTTCCAGTTTGACGTGATTGAGGTCAACCTGAACTCGCGCGACAGTGTGATGACTAACGCTGCGAAGCTTGCTGCGATTGGTGGTGGTGGAACCAGCTGTAGCGCTCCGCTGGCACTACTCAACCGCCGCCAGGCAAAGGCCGATCTCGTGGTCTATGTTTCGGACAACGAGTCGTGGGTCGATGCTCGCGGAGGTCGCGGTACCGAAACGATGAGAGAGTGGACTGTGTTCAAGCAACGCAATCCTGCAGCTCGTCTGGCTTGTATCGATGTGCAGCCTTATGGCACGGTGCAGGCGGTTGAGCGTGACGACATTCTTAACATCGGTGGATTCTCGGATCAGGTCTTTGATGTGATCTCGGAGTTCGCACGCGGTGCATTGAACGCTGACCACTGGATCGGCGTGATTGATTCGGTGGCGTTGTAAACTCGGGGGCCGAATGCTGTGGGGACTACATCACACTGTTAATGTGCGCCCGTAAGGGCAGTTGTCTCTACGATCCTTGTCGGCCTTCGAGAAACTTTGGCGAATGCTGGTGTGGAGTACATGGTGAGTGCAGGTTCGAATTCTGTCTCGCCTGGATATTTGGGCGAGGATCTCGATCTCTCACTGACTTTGTCGCCATTTGAATCCTGGGGTGAATGCTGAAAGGACTACATCGCCAACGAGCGAAGTGGAGTGTGATAGCTCCAGCGGTGGCAACACCGTGCTCAAAGTCTTTTCGATCTTGTCACCCCAGCTAATAAATCGGCTTCTTAAACGAAGCGTTTATGACGTGTTCGCGTCGTGGGAAGTGAAGCAACTGTGCGAACACTGCAATAAGGAACAGAACGTAAAAGTATCGATTACCAGTAAGAAAGAAATCAAGCAATCCGAGTAGCGCCGGGACCTCGGAGAGCGCCCACGCCAGGATATAGGCTTGCTGCACCAGTGATACGTGTTGTTGTTCGGTGGCC
>Ga0207643_10001714_pt1 | contig 12300 bp, 8 predicted proteins | sample KBSMisM62_FD_184313 | JGI IMG/M metagenome (GOLD analysis project Ga0207643, IMG submission 184313) | Miscanthus rhizosphere microbial communities from Kellogg Biological Station, Michigan, USA - KBS Miscanthus M6-2 (SPAdes) (version 2) | ecosystem: Host-associated > Plants > Roots > Rhizosphere...
AGGCCATCCGGCTTGGCCTGCCCGGGGGGCTTCACCGCGGCGTGCCGCCATTGCACCATGCCGCCCGAGTTCGAGATGGTTCCGTTCTTCTCCATGAAGAACGCCGCCGGCAACAGGATGACCTCGGTGTTGATGGACTTCGGGTCGACGCCTGGCCGCTTCCAGAACATCGCCGTCTCCGTCTCCCAGATCTCCTGGACCACCAGCGTCTCGAGATTCGCCATCGCGGCAAACGTCAGGTTGAGGTTGGGCAGCGTGACCGCGGGATTCTGGCCGACGATCCAGAGCATCTTCAGCTTGCCGGCGAGGGCATCCTCGAACATCGGCAGGGTGCCGTAGTCCTTGACGGCGTTGCGCTTTGGCAGCCACGCATAGGCGTAATCGTTCTCTTTGGTCGCCGCGTCTCCGTAGAATGCCTTGAGGGTGTTGACGAGGTAGCGGGTGTCGGCGATGCCGTTCTTGCTCGCATAGTGGTAGATCGTCGGCTCGGCATTCGTCGGCGAGTTGAGGTAGCCCGGGTAGTAGTTGTAGAGCACCGCCATGTCGCACGCGCCCTGCACGTTCGGCTCGCCGCGCAGGGCGTTGACTCCGCCGCCCGGCTTTCCGATATTGCCGAGCAGAAGCTGCAGGATGGTGAACGACCGGATTCCCTGAACGCCGGTCGTGTGCTGCGTCATCCCGAGCGCGTAGAGGATGGAGCCGGGCCGGTTCTTGGCCATCGTCTCCGCAATTTCCTGGATCTGCGCCGCCGGGATGCCGGTGATCTGCTCGCCCGTCTCGAGCGTGTAGCGCGAGACGAAAGTCTTCAGGCGCGTGAAGACGCAGTGCGGGTCATCCAGGCTCTTGGCGACGCGCGGCTTGCCCTTCCCATCGAGCTGGTATCCCCAGGTCTTGGTGTCGTATTTGTGGTGTTCCTCGTCGTACCCGCTGAAAACCCCGTCCTTGAAGTCGAAGGCTTCGTCGCCCAGGTAGAGGGCGTTGGTATGGGTCACGACGTAGTCCTCGTCGTACAGCTTGTTGACGAGGATGTGGTTGATCATCGTGTTCTGGAGCGCCGCGTCGGTGCCGGGCCGAATGCGCGCGTACATGTCGGCGCCCGCGGAGGTCCGGGTGAATCGCGGATCGACGTGAATGAGCTTCGCCCCGTTTTCCTGGGCCTTCCGGATCCACTTGAAGGCCATGGGGTGGTTTTCGGCGACGTTGCTGCCTTCCACCAGGATCGTCTTGCAGTTCTTGAGATCGATCCAGTGGTTGGTCATCGCCCCCCGCCCGAACGTGGCCCCCAGACCGGGGACCGTGGGGCTATGTCAAAGTCGGGCCTGGTGCTCGACGTACGGCAGGCCGAGCAACCGGGCCGCCTTCTGGAAGAGGTAGCACTCCTCGTTCGTGTTCTGCGCGCCGCCCATGAAGCCGATCGCGTCGGTGCGATTGACCGGCACCTCCGCGAGGGGACCCACATGAGGAACGAGCCGTGGGGCGCTCTGGAGCCGATCGCCCGCAGCGCGGTCCACGACGAGGTCGGGCGCATCTACCTTCTCGGTGGCGATCCACGTCTCGTCGCGGGTCTTGCGGATCTTCTGCGCGACGCGTTTGATCGCATCGTCCCAGGAGATGTCCTCCCAGTGGTCGCTGCCCGGCGCCCGGTACTTGGGGGTTTGGAGCCGCTTTGGCGAGGCGTGGGTCGCGAACATGGAGATGCCTTTGACGCACAGCGATCCGCGGTTCACGATGTGGTCGTAGTCGCCCTCCATCGATATGAGCTTGCCCTCGCGGACGGCGGCGATCATTCCGCAGCCGCACGAGCAGAAGTTGCAGGAGGTTGTGAACTCGTTGATGCTCGAGAGCTTCAGGTTCTGCGTGGCGGCCCGCATCGCGGGAACGTCGATCAGGCCGTCGAGAGCGAGTCCCGCGGTACCAGCGAGAGTCAACCGCAACAGGTCTCTCCGGTTGACCGCTCCCGATCCGCGTGAACCGTTCCCCTTCACCGAAGCGCGCGGCTCACCCTCGACCCTGACGTCGTCCGAACGCTCGTCCATGAGTTTCTCCCTGTCGACACCGACGTCGAGAACTCTCCGGCCCCGAATCCGATCGCTGTCCACACGCGAATCAGAATCCCACCCGGGATCTACGCCCGAGAAACTCAAACCACTCTAACGCGTTCGGCATGCCGTGTCATTGGGTGACACCTGCAGGAGACACGCGACTCGGAATCTTGCGAACCTGCCGGCCACGAGGCATCCTTCGAGCATGTCGTCCGCGATTCTGGCAATCCTGCTCGCGGTATCGCCCTCTCCCCCGCTCGCGATTACCAACGTCACGGTCATCGACATGACCGCCGGGCAGCGCCGGCCGGCGATGACGGTCGTCGTCGAGGGCGATCGCATCCGATCGGTCGGCGAAACGGGGCGGCTCTCCCCGCCGGACGGCGCGCGCGTCGTCGACGGCACGGGCAAGTACCTGATCCCGGGCTTGTGGGACATGCACATCCACACGTTCTTCGGAGAGTGGGTTCCCGGAGGGCGCGAGGTCACGCTGCCTCTCTTTCTCGCAAACGGCGTCACGGGCGTCCGCGACATGGGCAGCGACCTCGATCCGATCCTGGAGGCGCGGCGGGACGTCGAATCGGGAAAGCTTCTCGGCCCGAGAATGATCGTCTCGGGGCCGATGCTCGACGGGCCCAAAAGCCAGTTCCCCTCGTCGATCTCGCTCGCCACCGCGGACGACGGCCGGCGAGCAGTTGCGATGCTCGCCGGACGCGGCGTCGACTTCATCAAGATCCAGTCCTACGTCCCGCACGACGCCTATATGGCGGTCGCCGACGAGTGCCGGAAGCGGAACCTGGTCTTCGCGGGACACGTTCCCGACAAGGTGCGGCCGGCGGAAGCGTGCGACTCGGGCCAGAAGAGCTGGGAGCATCTGATCGGCGTTTTCGAAGGGAGCTCGACGGCGGAGTTGCAATTCCTCTCGGAGAAAAAGACCCCGGCGCGTTTCCTCGACACCTTCGACCCGAAGAAGGAGAGTGCCCTGCTGCGCCGCCTCGCGGAGAAGCCGACCTGGCAGTGCCCCACGCTCTACTGGGAGCGCGGCCAGTGGCTGGTCGACGTCGTCGACGTGTCGAAGGACCCCCACCGGCGCTACGCCCCGGTGTCCTGGCGCGAGAAGTCCTGGCCCGAATTCGCGAAGGGCATCCTCAGAGACCTCGCGACGGATCCTCTTCCGGTGCGGGAACGATTCGTCCGTCACGAGCTCGAGATCGTCGGCCGCATGCGCCGCGAGAAGATTCCATTTCTCGCGGGCACGGACACGCCGGCCGGCGTCGGCGTCCTTCCCGGCTTCAGCCTCCATCAGGAGCTCGAGCGATTCGTGGACGCGGGCTTCACGCCGATGGAGGCGCTGCGGACGGCCACCCTGAACCCGGCGATCTTCCTCGACCGGACGAAGGACTTCGGAACGGTCGAGACCGGCCGCGTCGCCGATCTCCTGCTGCTCGACGCGGACCCGACCGCCGACATCCGCAACACCCGCCGCATCGCGGCCGTGGTCGCGAATGGCCGACTCCTCTCGCGAGCCGATCTCGACCGGATCCTCGCCGGGGTGGAGGCGTATGCGGCAGGCCACTGAAGCATCCTTTTCTCCGGAAAGCGTGTTCAAAAGAACGTCATGAAAACGTTCTTCACCCTCTTCCCGACCGCCATCGGCCATTGCGGCATCGCGTGGGGCGAGCGCGGAATCGTCGGCGTCTGGCTTCCCGAGACCGACGAAAGCCGGACGCGCGCCCGTCTGCTCCGCCGCCGGCCGGACGCCCTCGAGTCGGCTCCGCCGCCCGGCGTGCGCGCCGCGATCGAGAAAATCGCCGCGCTGCTCTCCGGCGAGCGCCGCGATCTCGGGGACGTCGAGCTCGACCTCGAGGCCGTCCCCGCCTTCCACCGGCGCGTGTACGCCGTCGCGAGGATGATCCCGCCGGGCCGGACTCTCAGCTACGGCGAGGTTGCATCGAAGCTCGGCGAGCCTCGGCGTGCGCGCGAGGTGGGACAAGCGCTCGCCCGGAATCCGTTTCCGATCGTCGTTCCCTGCCATCGCGTGCTCGCGGCGCACGGACGCAGCGGCGGATTCTCCGCGCCGGGCGGCGTTTCGACGAAGCTGCGGCTTCTCGAGATCGAGGGCGCGCGCTCTCCGGCGATCCCGACCCTGTTCTGACCGGCGGGTTCGCGCCGCTGCGCTAGAATGACGCGTGCACGCCCCTGTCACCTCGCCGCGCGAGATCGGTCTGCTCAAGATCGTCGTCTTCCTGGCCGGTGCGGTCCTCATGGCCCTCGAAATCCTGGGCTCCCGCGTGCTCGCGCCGAACTTCGGGTCGTCCGTGTACGTCTGGGGCAGCCTGATCTCGACGTTCCTCGTGGCCCTCTCGGCCGGCTACGCCCTCGGCGGCCGGTTCGCGGATCGAAAGCCGACGATCGCCGCGCTTTCGCTCATCCTGGCGCTGGCGGCGGCGCTGATGCTCCCGAGCATCGTCTGGCCGCAACGCATCCTCGACGGAATCGCGAAGTTCGAGTGGGACGTGCGCTGGTCGGCTCTCGCGGCCGCGGTCGTTCTTTTTCTCCCGGCGTCCCTGGCGATGGGGATGGTGACTCCCTTCGCCGTGCGGATCGGCATCCGGAAAATGGAAGCGGCCGGGACCGTTTCGGGCGGTTACTCCGCGCTGTCCACGGCGGGCTCGATCGCCGGGACGCTCGCCGCGACGTTTCTCCTCATCCCGGCGTTTCCGGTCGGAACGCTCCTCGTCGGACTCGCCGTCACGCTCCTGGCGTGCGCGGTGGTCCTGGCGCGAGACCGGCCGAGCGCGGTGATCGTCGTTCTCTCCGCGGCCGCCGTCGCCGCGGCGATCGCCGGGCGATTCACGCCGGCTCCCGTCGGAGGCGAGAAGGTCCTGTTCCGTAAGGACACGCCGTACCACCACCTCGTCGTGACCCAGCTCGACTCGTCCCGCTGGCTGCGTTTCGACACCCTGGTGCAGAGCGGCGTCGACATCTCCCGACCGAATCGCTCGATCACCGGCTACGACGAGGCCCTGCTCGCGACGCTCGCGTTTCGACCCGGCATCCACCGCGTCTGCGTCATCGGTCTGGGCGGGGGAGCATTTCCCCGAGCGTTCGCGCGCCTGCGGCCCGATGCCGAGATCGACACGGTCGAGATCGATCCGGTCGTCCGGGACGTGGCGCGAAACTACTTCCTTTACCAGGAGTCCGACCGTTTGCGGACCATCATCGCGGACGGTCGCGTGTTCCTCCGTCGTCCCGGCCCGGCCTACGATCTGATCATCCTCGATGCGTTCAACTCCACCGGAGTGCCGTTCCACCTGACGACGCGAGAATTCTTCGAGATCGTCCGCAGTCGTCTGACTCCCAACGGCATCTTTGCCGCCAATTTCGTAGGACAGCTGATGGGCGGAGAGGGGCGGCTCTTCTGGGCGACGTACAAGACCATACGGCGCCAGTTCGGGCAGGTCTGGGTCGCGAGCAATTACATCGCCGAGGGACGGCCGCCGATCGCCGGCAACATCCTGGTCTTCGCGACGATCTCGGGAGATGCGCTGGACCTCGAGACGCTGCGTCACGGCGCGTCCGAGCTCGCCAAGCGGTGGGACCTCCGCAATACCGACCATTACCTCGGCGCTCTCGTGCACTCTCCGGAAGCCCCGGAAGGGATTCCGGAGCTGACGGACGCTTACGCGCCGGTCGAGGCCCTGCAGAATTTCTGAGGGTGGACGCCGAGGCGTCGGCTACGGATTCGTTTCGCGGCGCCGGTACTCTTCCAGACGCTTGCTGTCGGTGACGTCCCGGCAGACGGCCAGCGCCGCGAGCGTGCGGCCGAAGTCGTCGTAGAGCGGCACGACCACGGTGTCGACGATGCCCGCGGTACCGTCCTTACGGACGAAGCGCATCTCACCGTTCCAGCGGCCCGTCCGGCGCATCTCCGCCAGCAGTTCGACCGCGGTTTTCTTGGCGCCCGCCGGCCGGAGCACGTCCGGCGTCTTGCCGAGCATCTCCGCCGGGCTGTAGCCGAACATTCTCTCGGCGCCCGGATTCCAGTCGACGATGCGCGCCTCGAGGTCCATCGTGATGACGGCGTCGGAGATGTGGTCGAAAGCCCGCGCGTGCCGGCGAATCGTGTCCTCCATCAGGCGCAGGCGCGTGACGTCGTGGAAGCTCCAGACACGTCCCACGGTCACGCCGCCGATCTTCTGCGGCGAGGAGTAACGCTCGAACATCCGGCCGTCCTTGAACTCCAGCCAGTCGTAGCTCTTGGCCTCGGGCTCGTCGTAGAGGTCGCGGACCTTCTTCACGAATCGTTCGGGGTCGCGGAGCTGGTCGAGCACGAACCCGATCGCCTTCTCGTCGTCGCGAGAGAGGATGACGTCGTCCGGGAGCCGCCACATCTCGACGAACTTCTTGTTGAAGCTGACGATCCGGCCATCGCGGTCGACGACGAGGATGCCGTCCGCCGTGGCCTCGAGCGTGGCCTTGAGCAGGGAGAGGGTCTCCTCGGTGCCCTGCTCGGCCGCGCGCCGCACGGTCACGTCGCGGAAGCTCCACACCCTGCCGACCGTCTTCCCATCGACTTCCTGCGGCAGCGAGTCGCGCTCGATCATGCGCCCGTCGGCGAGCTCCACGACGTCGTGGCTCGCGGATCCGGGCTGCGCGTACACGGTCATGACCTTCTTCACGAACGCCGCGGGGTCCTTGAGCTGGCCGAGGACGAAGGCGAGGGCGCGGTTCTCGTCCCGGCTCTCGACGATCTCCGGCGGGATCTTCCACATGTCGATGAAGCGACGGTTGAAGTGGACCATCTTTCCGGTGGCGTCGACGACGAGGATGCCGTCGGCGGTCGAGTCGATCGTGGCCTGGAGCAGCGCGACCGACCGCTCGAGCTCGGCGAGCGCGTTCTTGCGCTCCGTGATGTCGAAGGCGACGCCCACGACGCCCCGGATGCTTTCGTCGGCGTCGCAGAGAGGCTCGACGTGGGCCTGGAAGGTGCGCGTCTTCCATTCCACCTCGTATGTCACGGACTCGCCCTCGAGCGCCCGCCGGTGCGCGGCGATGGGCGGGAACTCGGGGTCGGTGGTCTTGAAGTACGCGAAGAGGCTGACCCCCCGCACGTCGTCGGTCTCGCCCATCGCTTCTCGCCCGGCGCCCGTGCCTTCCGTGAAGCGCAGCTCCCGGTCGGTCGCCCAGAGGATGGCGGGCAGCTGCGAAACGAGGATGCGGAGGCGCTCTTCTTTCTCGTGCACGGCTTCGGCCGCGAGTCGTTGGGACTCGTTCTCCGGCCGAGGAGGTGGTGCCGTCTGGCTCATGCGCCTGGGAAGAGCGAGGCGATCATAGACCAGTCGCCGGCCCGCAAAGAGGGTATCCGGGTCTTAAGGAGCGCCGGGCGCGCGCGGCCGCCCGATCGCCGAGAGGAGATCGGGCTGTGACGGATCCCGTTCCAGCCAGGGGTACTTCTCGCCGCCGCGGTAGTCGATGCGAAAGGTCTGATAGATCTCCGCGTTTTCGACCAGGAGCTCGATGGGCTCGCCGTTCTGGCGCGCGAGCCGCAGCGCGTCGCGGAGAAGCTCCATCTTGTAGCGGCGGCCCCCGACCGCGACGAGCTTCATGCCCGGCCCGACGCCGGAGGCGGCCGCCGGCATTCCGGGGACGACGTCCACGACGACGCCGGGGCCATCCGTGCCGTCGCCATGCACGACGATCCCGAGCGAGTCCCAGAAGTCGTACTCGTCCGTCTCTTCCTCGGTCGCCGCGATCAGCGCGGGCTGCTCCTCGCGGTAGGCCAGCTTCCAGCCGGCGTTCTCGATGCCGGAACGAGGCGCCTGCGGAGCGACTTCGTAGACGCGCTCGCGAAAAAAGGCCGCCCAATCGTGAGGGACGACCGCGTTCAACCCCGCGTAGACGTCCTGCGCCGTGTAGGTCTTGACGGCCGGAGCTCCTCCGGGGCCGCCGTGAAAGGCGACCACGAAGTCGTCGAGCGACTTGCGGCCCCCCGACTTCCGGCGGATCAGGACGTCCGCGTCCAGCCAGACGAGCGCTCCCTCGGAGTAGAAGTCGACTCCGCGGCGCCAGGACGCCCACTCGGGCCGGCCGTAGTAGAGGAGCTGCGCGGCCGCGGCGGTGTCGACGAGAGGCCGCCATTGCCGGCCCGCCTGCCGGTCCATGCGCGACACGAAGAGGGCGAGCGCCTCGCGCGAGAGCTCCGGCGAGCGGATGCCGCTCCGTGCTCCGAGGACTTCGCCGTAGTACTCGGTCAGCCCCTCGTAAATCCAGAGGAGCTCGCTGTCGACCGGAACCTGGTAGTCGTCCGAAACCCCGGATACCAACCCGACCGGACTCCGATACTTGCCGTTCCAGGAATGGACGTACTCGTGCGAGAGCAGAACCCCGAGAACGCGTCGGGCCGATTCGTCGAGGAGCGCGCGTTCCGCGGCCCGGTTGTCGCTGGACTCGTGGTGCTCGAGGCCCGTCGACGGCAGCTGATCCGTGAGCGAGAGGAGGAGGTGGTAGCTGCGGTAGTGCCCCGGACCGAAGAGCGCCCGCGCCTCTGCGACGAGGCGCCGATAGCGGGCGATGTCCTCGGAGCCGATCTGGATCGAGCCCGGACTGTCGCCCGCGATGTCCAGGAAGTGCCCGACGCGGTCTCCGGGCGCGAGGTCCACGGTCCGAAAGTACTGTCCCGCGAGCAGCGGGGAGTCGATGAGGGTTACGAGTGACGCCGGAGCGAAGGCGATCTCGCCGCGGGCTTGCGTGGTCATGACGGGCAGGGCCGTACCGAACTTCCAGCCCTGGGGAAGCGTCAGGGAGGCCCGGTACATCCGGTCGTTGGCTTCCGGCCCCCGCGGGTAGAGCAGCAGCGACCACCAGTTGATCCAGGCCAGCTTCGCCGTCGCGCTCGTGTATGCGGACGCGGAGGCCAGATAGTCGAACGTCACCTCGAGATCGGTGGCGCTTTCGGGGACGACGATTTCGAAGTTCCACATCTCCGTCGCCGACCGCTTCCACGCGACGGGCCGTCCGAGCGCCGTGACTTTGAGCGCCACGAGATCCGTCACCGGGCCCTCCGCCCCGTGCTCGCCCGGGATCCACTTGGGGTACGCGAGCGTGAGAGGCCCGGGCGAAACCGGGATCGATTCGCGAACGTGAAAGATCCGCCGCGGCGCGTCGGTGGCGTCCACGACGAGGACGATCGGCCGCTCCTCCCCGAAGGCGGCCGCCGCGGCGAAGCTGAGCGCCAGAACGAGCGCTCCGCCCCTAGACATCAGACGCTGGCTCTTTTCTCGCTCCAGCCCTCCGCGGCCTCCGGGGAGGGATAGGCGCGAACGAGGATCGGCGTCGTGATGACCGTCGTGAAGAGCGCCATCGTCACCAGCCAGAAAAACGCGGCCGGCGAGATCACGCCCATGTCGGCGCCGATGTTGATCACGACCAGGGCCATGAGCGCGCGGGTGTTCATCAGGAGGCCGATCGACGCGGACTCCTTCCACGGCAATCCGGCCGCCTTGGCGGCCAGGGTCGTGGCGCCGAACTTCGACACGCAGGAGACGGCGATGACGGCGGCGAGCGCGAGCCACAATCGCCCGTCCGAGCCGAGCGACCCGATGTCGGTGCGCAGCCCCGAGAAGACGAAAAAGATGGGCAGGAACAGGACCGAGACGAGATCTCCGATCGAGTTGCGGACGCCTTCGGCAAGATCCTTGTGAAAGGAACCCGCGATCCCGCAGAGGAAGCCCCCGAAGATCGAGAAGACGCCGAGGGCGTTCGTCGCCGTCGCCGAAACGAAGACGATCACGAGAACGGCGGCGAGCCACGCCGGAGTCAGCCCCCCGCCCGGCGTTCGCGGCACGCGCAGCCGCGACAGGCCCCAGCGGCCGGCCGCCCAGAACGACACGCCGAGGACCGTGACCCCGGCGAAGGAAATCGCGAGCGTGCCGAGATTGGCCCGGCCATGGCTGACCATCGACACGACCGCGCCGAGGAGGATCCAGCCGAGGACGTCGTCGATCGCCGCCGCGGTGATCGAGGTCAATCCCATGCGCGTGCGCGTCAATCTCGTGTGCATCAGGATCCGGCCCATGATCGGGATCGCCGTAATCGAAACGGCCGTCGCGAAGAAGAGCTTGAAGGCGAGCTCGGGTGCGGCGACGGGCGCGATCCGGTACAGCCATCCCGCCAGGGCATAGCTCGACGCGAAGGGAACGACGATCCCGGCCACGGCCACGAGACTCGACGCGCGGGCGGCCTGGCCGAGTCGGTCGAAGGGAAACTCGAGTCCGATCAGGAGCATCAGAAGAATCAGTCCGACCTGGGCCATCGCCGAGAGGACGCCCGTCGTCTGCGGCGTCAGCATCGTGGAAATCGCTCCGGGATAGAGCCGGCCCAGCAGCGAAGGCCCGAGGATCACGCCCGCGAGGATCTCGCCGACGACGGGAGGCTGGCCCATCTTGCCGAACAGCCATCCGAAGAACCGCGCCGCGCCGATGATGATGGCGAGATCCGCGCAGAGGAGCAGCAGCATCTTCTCGAGGGCGAGGTACGAGTCCAACGACGGCTCCTTCGCCTGATCCTAGGGCTGCGGCGGTCCGGCGAGGCGGTCCTGGATCGCCTTGCTCAGCGGGATGAGCGCCTTGCCCTGCTGGTCCGCCGCCCGGTCGTACGCATCGAAGAACGCCCGCGGGCCCTCCGAGAGGGCCTTGCGGAAGCCATCCACGCCGAAGCTCTGGACGATGCCGTCCGCGAGAAACGCTCCGGCGGGGCCGGCGACGGTCGAGACGAACTCCGGCTTCTTGATCTCGCCCGCCATCGCCATGCGTTGATCGAGCTCGGCGTCCGCCGAAGCGAGCTTGTCGGCGACCCGGTTGAGCTCGTCGATCGACGTCTTCATCGGGCCCTTCAGCCACACGGACAGCGGAAAGAAGTTCTCGTCCACGTTGTAGAGCGCCACCGGCCCCGCTTCGGCCACGATCCGAACGAGCGGCTCGAGCTGGCCGAGCGCCGGTTCCGGCTTGTGCCATGCCGGGCTGTCCCTCCGGTATTCCGCCCACGCGCGCTGGTAGGCCTCGGCGGCCACCAGCCGCGAGAGGCTCTTGATCTGGTCGGACGGCGCCGACGCCTCGCTGTCCGCGAGCGCGCGCGAAAGATCGATCACGACTCCCCACTCCGTGCCGCCGGCTCCCGGCAACGCGATGTGATCCGCGCGGCTCGCGAGACCGAACGTCAGGTAGATCGGGAGCGTCACCGAAATCGGGCGGTCGGGCGGAATGAGCGCCCGGGCTCGATCCGACGCCATGCGGGTCAAGTCCGCTTCGCGCGAAGAAATCAGGGCGATCAACTCCTGCCAGCGCGCGCGGTCGTCGCGGACCCGTCGGAAGTCGAATACGGACGGGCGCGTCTGTTCGTCGAACGCGGCGGCGAGGTCCCGTTCGAAGGTCTCGGGCGGCCGGTTGGAGTCCGTGATCGCGAGCTCGACGGCCGGAAGCGTTTCGAGCTGTTTCGCCGCCGCCGACGAAAACCTCGCCTCCCCGAGAAGGGCCAGGATCTCGCGCGCCGCCCGCATGTCGATCGTGATGGCGATCCGAGCGCTCGCGACGGGCGGAGCGTCGTAGGGAGCCGCCGACGCGCTTCCCGCCCGCGGCGCAAACGGCGGAGGCTCGGGCGCGAAAGAAGGGGCCGAGCAGCCCGCGACGAGGACGACCGCGGGGGCGAGGGCAAGCAGACGCCTCATCCGAGAATCGCCCCCAGGGCTCGATCGGTGTCCGAGAAGTCCGCGAGCATCGCGTCGGGCGACTCCGCCCCGAGCCGCTCGAGGCTCGTGATCCCGGTCGCGACCGCGACGGCGCGGACGCCCAGCGTGCGGCCGCAGGCCACGTCGTGGACCGAATCGCCGACGATCACGATGGACTTGCCCTCGAACCGGCGGCCGGTGTGCGCGAGGGCGCGGTCCACCGCGACCCTTGGAAGCTCGTAGCGGTCGGCGGAATCGCTCCCGAAGGCCCCGAATGGAAAGTAGCGGTTGTAGTCGGGCGGTTCGAGCTTCAGCCGCGCGCCGGGCTCGAGATTGCCGGTCAGCAGCCCGAGCGTCACGGTCGGTTCCGCGGCGAGACGCGCGAGCAGCACCGAGATGCCGGGCTTCGGAACCACCGTGCCCGGAATCAGGCCGCGTTCGAGCTCCTCGAGGTAGAGCTCGAAGGCGCGCGCGAGCCCGCGCTCGAAGCGCTCCGCGCCGATGTCGGCGGCGACCAGCTCCCGGACGATCTGC
>Ga0207643_10001717_pt1 | contig 12286 bp, 14 predicted proteins | sample KBSMisM62_FD_184313 | JGI IMG/M metagenome (GOLD analysis project Ga0207643, IMG submission 184313) | Miscanthus rhizosphere microbial communities from Kellogg Biological Station, Michigan, USA - KBS Miscanthus M6-2 (SPAdes) (version 2) | ecosystem: Host-associated > Plants > Roots >...
AGGAGATCGCCCAGCGGTACCACGACGCGCACTTCTTCCTCTACCTCGGACGCCACATCGGGCTTCCCGTCGCGCTCGAAGGGGCGCTGAAGCTGAAGGAGATCTCGTACATCCCGACCGAGGCGTACTCGGCCGGGGAGATGAAGCACGGGCCGATCGCCCTCCTCGACGAGCAGACGCCGGTCGTCGTCGTCGCGACGAACATCCACGTCTACGACAAGATCGTCTCGAACATCCAGGAGGTCCGCGCGCGCGGGGCGCACGTCATCGCGATCGCGACGGACGGCAACGAGGACATCCAGCACCACGCCGACGACGTGATCTACGTACCGAAGACTCCCGCGTTCCTGCAGGTCGTGCTCGCGATCCTCCCGCTCCAGCTCCTCGCGTACCGCATCGCGCGACTGCGCGGCCTGAACGTCGACCAACCAAGAAATCTCGCGAAGACGGTAACGGTCGAATGACAAGCTTCGCCGAGCCGCGCAACCTCGCCAAGACCGTCACCGTCGAGTAGCCTCGCGGCATGGCCAAGGTGCTGATCCTCGCAGGAGACGCCGCCGAGGATCTCGAGACGATGTTCATCAAGTACCGGCTCGCCGAGGCGGGACACGAGCCGTACGTCGCCGCTCCGACGACCCGCCCGATCAAGCTCGTCGTGCACGACTTCGAGCCCGGGTTCGACACCTATGTCGAGAAGCCCGGGCGGTCGTGTCCCGTCGACGTCGCGTTCGCGGACGTCGACCCGGCGGACTTCGCGGCGATGGTCATTCCGGGTGGTCGCGCGCCCGAGTTCATTCGCGTCGACCCTGAAGTGCCGCGCATCGTCGAGCACTTCTTCGCCGAGGACAAGCCTGTCGGCACGTTGTGCCACGGGCCGCAGGTGCCGGCCGCTCTCGGACTCCTACGCGGGCGGCGCTCCTCGGCCTTCCCGCCGCTTGCGCCCGACATCGAGCTCGCCGGCGGCGAGTTCGTGGACGAAGCCGCCGTGGTCGACGGGAACATGGTCTCGTGCCGCGGCTGGGGCGACCTCGCCGAGTGGTCACGCGCGTTCCTCGACGTGCTCGACCGCGCCGCTGTCCCGGCGTAACGACTTACAGAGTCGTCATACCCCGTCGATACGGTCGGCGCTCACAGCCCGACGACCAACGGAGGTAACCGATGAGGATTTCCGTACGGCGTCCGTCGCCTGCGCTCGTGATCTCATGTCTCGCGCTCGCCGTCGCGCTCGGCGGCACGAGCTACGCGGCTGCCGTCGCGCTGCCGAAGGGCAGCGTCGGCACGCCACAACTCAAGAACTCCGCGGTGACGACCGCGAAGGTGAAGAACCGCACGCTCCTGCGTGCCGATTTCGCTCCGGGCCAGCTCCAGGCAGGGCCGGCCGGCCCTGCCGGGCCGACGGGACCTGCAGGTCCAGCGGGACCGGCGGGTCTGAGCGGCCTCGAACGTGTCGACGCCACGACGCTGCTCAACACGGCGAGTCCGAAGCCTGTCCAGATTGCGTGTCCCGCCGGGAAACGGCTCCTCGGAGGAGGGGCGAGGCTCAACGGCGCGGGCGCCTCGCCTCCGGTCAACGTCGCGATTCAGGCGTCGTTCCCCGACAACGACAACATCTACCGCGCTGTCGGACGCGAGGTGACGGCGACGAACGCAACGTGGTCGCTCACGGTGTTTGCCGTCTGCGCGAACGCGAGCTGACGTTCGATTACTCGCGGGGAGAGCCATCGCTCTCCCCGCGAGTACGCTGATCGGGTGGCCCAGGCGCCCCCGTACTCGACTCGCGGCGTCGACGTGCTGCGGCTTCCTCGGCGCGAGCACGAGAGCGACGTCGTCGCCGTTGAGGAGCCGCTCGAGATCCGGATCGGCGGCGAGCCGGTCGCAGTCACGATGCGAACCCCGGGTCACGACGAGGAGCTCGCGCTCGGGTTCTGCCTGTCGGAGGGGCTCGCGCCGAGCGCTGCACGGGTTCCGGACGATCTCGCGGCGAACACCGTCGACGTCGAGGCCGCCGGCTTCGACCCCGAGCGTCTGAAGCGACACTTCTACACCTCGTCGTCGTGCGGGGTCTGCGGCAAGGGGGCGATCGAGGCCGTCGAGGTCGCGGCGCCGCGGGTCGAGAGCCGGCTCGAGATCGCGCTCGACGTCGTCGCGTCGCTGCCCGGTCAGCTGCTCGACGCGCAGCGCGCGTTCGCGGCCACAGGCGGGCTCCACGCAACGGGCCTCTTCGACGCATCCGGCGCGCTTTTCTGCGTCCGCGAGGACGTCGGGCGGCACAACGCGATGGACAAGGTGATCGGGTGGGCATTCCTCGAGGGCGTACTTCCGCTCTCGTCGCACGTGCTCTGCGTGAGCGGACGTCTCTCGTTCGAGCTCGTGCAGAAGGCGGCCGTCGCGGGCTGCCCGGTCCTCGTCGCCGTCGGCGCACCGTCGTCACTCGCCGTCGAGCTCGCCTCCGACCGCGCGGTCACGCTGTGCGCCTGGGTCCGCGACGGTCGCGTGAGCGTCTACACCGAGCCGTGGCGGATCGTCTAGCGGTCACGGGCGTGCTGCTCGTCGGCGGCGCGTCCGAGAGGTTCGGCTCGCCGAAGGCGCTCGCGCCGTTCCGGGGCGAGACACTCGCGGAGCGCGCGAACCGCATCCTCGGCGAGGTCTGCGACGAGGTGCTCGCGGTCGGCAAAGCGGACGACGGGCTCGACCTGCCGTTCCCGGTTCTCGACGACGGCTCGGACGAGCGCGCCCCGGTCTTCGGCGTGATCGCGGGCTTGCGCGCCGCCGCGCACGACACCTGCGTGGTCCTGCCCGTCGACTGCCCACTCGTGACGCCCGACCTGCTCCGCGCGCTGCTCGCTGCCGGAGCCGTGCCGCAGACGGGTCCGCTGCCCGGCGTCTACTCGAGGTCGCTGCTTCCCGAGCTCGCGGCGCGCGTCGACCGTGGCGAGCTCGCGCTCCGCGGCGTCAATCCGGTCACTCTCGAGGTCGACGAGACGCTCGTGCTGAACGTGAACACGCCGACCGACCTCGTCGTCGCGACGAGCGAGGCACTCGACGAGGGGCTCGGCGAGCGGCCCGTTCTTCCTCCTGACGACGATGCGCTCGACGATCTCGCGACCGACTTCTGGGCGACGGCGTTGTGGGCGGCGCGCCGGGTCCGCAAGGGGGACGTGTTCCTCGCCGTCGACGCCGTGAACGGCGCGCTGAAGAGGTCCGTCGTCACGCTTCTCGGCTGGCACGCGCTCTCGGTCGACCCCGGCGCATCCGTCCTCGAGGCGGGGCGCGGTGTCGAGCGGTGGGCGGATCCGGGCGCGTTGTCCTCGCTCGAGCGCGCGTACGCGGACTACGACCTGCGCGACGTCGCGCGTGCGCTGTGGGAGACGGTCGACCTCTTCGACGGGCTGGAGAAGGAGACGGCGCGGCGGCTCGCGCTCGAGCGAACGCTGGACGTCGCCGAGCTGCGACGGAGCCTTGCGAAGCTCGTTCGTGATCCGCGACCTCGGGCTACCCTCTGGCCGTGAAACGCGCGCTGTTCCTCCTGGCTTTCTGCCTGCTCCTCGCGGGCTGCGGCGACGACGACTCGTCCGAGGCGACGAGTACGGACACCGTCACGCTGCCGGCGTCGAGCGCCGGGAGGGTGTACTGGCTCCGCGACGGCAAGGTCTGGCCGGTGGCGCGTGAGCTTCCCGCAACCGATACCGAGGCGGAAGCGCTCGCAGCGTTGGTTGCCGGGCCGACCGATCAGGAGTCGAGTGACCTCGCGGCCACCACCGCCATCACCGGTGGAGACCCGACCGTGACGATCGACGGTGGAGTCGCGCGCGTCGAGCCGCAAGGCCAGTACTCGACGGAAGCGCTCGCACAGATCGTCTACACGCTGACGCAGTTCCCGACGGTGAAGTCCGTCGAGGTCGACGGGAAGACGTACACGCGCAAGTCCTTCGAGGAGCAGACGCCGGCGATCCTCGTCGAGTCCCCGCTCCCGTTCCAGGAGGTCTCGAGCCCGATCCGGGCGACCGGAACGGCAAATACCTTCGAGGCGACGTTCAACTACGAGCTCACCGATACGGACGGTCTCATCGTCGACGAGAACTTCGTCACGGCGACCTCGGGAACGGGAACTCGCGGCACGTTCGACTTCACGACGAAGCCGTTCACCGTTCCCTTCGACGGCGTCGGCTCGCTGATCGTCTTCGAACCCTCCGCCGAGGACGGATCGCGGACGAAGCTCGTCGAGATCCCGCTCCGGATGTCCAAGTAGCGGCTGCTACACGGACGCCGACAGCAGGATCGTGTTGCCGTCGGGGTCGTCGACCATCGCGAAGCGGAGCTCGGGGGTCACGTCGTAGGGCGCGCAGTGGCTCGCGTAGCCATACCCGGTGAGCTCCTCGTACTTGGCGTCGAGAGCGCCTCCCGTCTCGAGGAAGAACTCGAGGATCACCCGGTAGCCGCCGCTCGGCACGTCACGTGTCGCGGGATCCCAGCGGGCGTTGGCGGCCTTCGTGCTCAGGAAGAACGTCAGGCCGCTCATCTTGGCCTCCACGTGCTCGCGCTCTTCGCTGCCTTCGGGGACATCGACGCCGAGTCGGCGGTAGAACTCGACAGCGCGGGGCATGTCCTCGACGATCACGCCGATCATGTACAGCTCGAGGCCAGGCACCGTCGCGAGGATACTGCGATGGGACAAGGTGACTGCCGAGACGGGCCCTAAGCTCTGATCGTGGCCGATGCTCCGTGGCGCTGCTCTCAGTGTGGGACGGTCAACGAGCCGGTCGCCAACGCCTGCCGCACGTGCGGACGCTGGCCGAGCCTGTTCGAGCTCGAGGGCAGCACGATCGAAGTCGACGAACCCGCTGCCGAGGACGACGCGTTCCCGGCCCAGACGGTCGAGGTCGAGCAGCTCGAGCCCGAGGTCTTCGAGCCCGACGTCCCGGACGAGGTCACCCTGCCGCCGGAGTTCGAGCCGGACGACGAGGAGCTCGAGCCAGAGAAGCGACGCCGCCGCGTGCTCCCACGGCTGCTCGTGCCGATCGGCATCGTCGTCTACATCGTGATCAGGGCGCTCGTCGACAACTGATCGACGGAACGATCCGGCGCCATCGCGCCCTCGTCGTCGACGTCCGGCTGATCGGAGTCCGGCACTCGCTCGACCTCGGGCTGGTCCTGCGGGGGAAGCTGTTCCGGACGCTTGCTTCCGGGTATCCCCGGATCCTGCGGTAGGTCGGGATCCGGAAGGTCGGGTTCAGCGCTCATAGATCACCTCGCCGCTCTCGACAGTGACGAGCTTGCCGTGCCCGACCTGGATCTCCAGCCGCCCCTCACGGTTGATCATCGTCGCGACCCCGCTCGTGCCGTTGACGCTCACGCGGCGACCGCGGAGGAAGTCGCGAGGCCCGAGCCCCTCGTAGACGGCGTCCAGGCCGCCCTCGGACCAGTCCGAGTATCGCGCCTCGAGATCCTGGAGGAGCGCGGAGAGGAGTTTCTCCCGATCCGTCTCGCGGCCCGTCAACGTCAACAGGGAGCCGGCGTGCTCCGGCAGCTCCTCCCGCGTCTGATTCACGTTGAGGCCGATCCCCAGAACGACGACGCCTTCGCGCACCTCGGCGAGGCAGCCGGCGACCTTGCGGCGCCGCAGCATGACGTCGTTGGGCCACTTCAGCTGCACCGAGAGGCCGAGCGTCCGCTCGAGCGCGTCGGCGACGGCGATGCCCGCGACCAGCGAGAGCTCGGGCACGTTTCGCTCCGACGGCGGCCGCAGCAGGATCGAGAAGAGCAGGGCCTTTCCGGGAGGCGCCTCCCAGCTGCGGCCGAGGCGCCCTCGACCCGCCGTCTGGTGGTCGGCGACGACGAGCGCCCCTTCGGGCAGCGACGTGTCCACGAGCGCCTGCGTCGACTCGCAGGACTCGACGTCGAGGCGTGGCCGGCCGAGCTCAGGCACGGGCGAGCGTTTCGACCCGTACCGCGCTCACCTTGTACTCCGGCGTCCCGATGAGGGGATCGCCGACGTCGTGGGTGAGCCAGTTCACCTTCTGGTCGGCGAAGTGCAGGGACATCCAGACGAGGCCCGGGTACACACGCTTCGAGTAGTGCGCCTCCGCCTCGACGGATCCGCGCCGTGACACGAGGCGCGCGACCTCGCGGTCGGCGATCCCGAGGGCGCCGGCGTCCTCGGCGTGGATCTCGAAGAATGGCGCCTGCTGCTTGTCGGTCACTCCCGGCTCGCGCATCGTCATGTTCGCCGAGTTGTAGTGGTAGAGCGTCCGGCCGGTCGTGAGGACGAACGGGTACTCGGAGTCGGGCTCCTCGATCGGCGGCTGGAACTCGACGGGGAAAAAGCGACCACGACCGGTCGGCAACGCTGGGCGCGGCGCGTGCAGGTACGGCGTGCCCGGGTGGTCGAGATCGGTGGCCGGCCACTGCATGCCGTTCTCCTCGATCCGGTCGTAGCGGATCCCGTACCAGTTCGGCGCGAGGTCGGCGAGCTCGTTCCAGACAGCCTCGGCGTCGGGGTATTCGGGCCAGTTCGCGCCGAGTGCCTTGGCCATGAGGATCACGATCTCGCGGTCCACCTTCGCCTCGCCGGGCAGGGGTGCAGCCGCGCGGACACGGCTGACACGCCGCTCGGTGTTCGTGAAGGTCCCGTCCTTCTCGGCGAAGCTCGATGCGGGGAGAACGACGTCCGCGTACTTCAGCGTCGAGTCGTTCAGGAAGATGTCCTGGGACATCATGAAGTCGAGCCCCTCGAGGCCCTCCTCGACGTGGCGCGCGTTCGGCTCCGTCTGGGCTGGGTTCTCACCGACGAGGTAGAGCGCCTTGATGCGTCCGTCGTGCAGGCCCGAGACGATCTGGTCGAGGCGGTAGCCGGGCCGGGAGGGAACCTCGACCCCCCACGCGTCGGAGAACTTCCGACGGACCTCGGGATCGTCGACAGGCTGATAGCCGGGCAGGTACGACGGGTTCGCGCCGGAGTCGTTCAGGCCCTGGACGTTGTTCTGCCCTCGGAGCGCGTTCAGGCCCGTCGACTCGTAGCCGAGGTGCCCGGTCATCAGGACGAGGTTCGAGAGCGACCAGATGTTGTCGACGCCGCAGGCGTGCTCGGTGATGCCGAGCGTGTAGAAGATCGCCGCGTGCCGCTCGCTCGCGTACTCGCGGGCCGTGGCGCGGATGTCCTCGGCGGGCACGCCCGTGACCTTCTCCGCCTCCTCCGGCGAGTAGCGCATGACGATCTCGCGCACCACGTCGAAGTCGTCCGTGAGCTCGCGGATGTACTCCTCGTTCTGCAGGCCTTCCTCGAGGATCGTGTGCATCATCGCGTTCAGGAGCCACACGTCCGTTCCTGGCCGGAGCTGGAGGTGGCGCTTCGCGAGCTTCGTCAGCCAGATCTTTCGGGGGTCGGCGACGACGAGCGTCGCACCCTTTCGCACCGCTTTCTTGATCCGCAGTGCGAGGACCGGGTGCGCTTCCGTCGTGTTCGACCCGATGACGAACAGGAAGCGGTCGTTCTCGATCTCCGGGATCGAGTTGGTGCTTGCTCCTCTGCCGAACGACCTGACCAGGCCGTAAAGGGTGGGAGCGTGTCAGGTCGACTCGCACGAGTGGACTGAATTCGTCCCGACCCCCGTGCGGGCGAGCTTCTGGATGAGGTAGTTCTCCTCGTTCGTCAGCCGTGCCGAGGAGAGGAAGCCGACGGCCTGCGGGCCGTGCTCGGCAATGACCTTCTTGAGTCCTGCTGCGGCAGTTTCGAGCGCGTGCTCCCAGGTCGTCGGATGGAGCTCGCCGTCCTCGCCGCGGACGAGCGGCTGCGTCAGCCGGTCCGGGTGGTGGACGAAGTTGAAGGCGAAGCGGCCCTTGACGCAGAGGTTGCCCTCGTTCGGCAGGTACTCGTCCTTCGACGTGACCTTCACGATGTGCTTCGTCTGGGGATCGAGGTTCAGGTCGATCTGGCAGCCGACGCCGCAGAACGTGCACGTCGTGCGCACTTGCTCGAGTGCCCGTTCCGGCCGAGACGTGCCCTCCTCGAACTTCTCGTAGATCGCGCCGGTCGGGCAGACCGAGAGGCAGCCGCCGCAGAGCTCGCACTCGGTGTCGAGCCACGAGAGCTCCCACGTGGGAACGATCCGCGCGTGCCCGCCGCGTCCCTCGAGGGAGAGCGCCGAGCACTGCATGACCTCCTGCGTGTAGCGGACACAGCGCGCGCACAGGATGCAAGCGTCCGGGTCGTAGCCCATCAGCTTGTTCCGGTCGTCGTACTCCTTGCGCTTCGCGTCCGGGAGCATCAGTGGCGCGTCGGCCCCCAGCTCCTGCGCGAGGTCGACGAGCTCGTTGGGGCGTCCACCAGGCGACTCGTTCAGATGCTCCGAGAGGAGCATCTCGGTCAGCGTCCGCTGGAAGCCCGTGATCGGCCCGTTCGTCGAGACGACCATGCCTTCACTCACGCGGGTCGCGCAGGCGGGCATGGGCCGCGGCGCTCCCTCGACATCGACGACGCACATCCGGCAGCCGCCGTACGGGTCGAGCTTCGAGTCGTGGCAGAGCGTCGGGATGAAGGTGCCGTAGCGGGCGGCCGCGTGCACGAGCAGCTCGCCCTCGGGCGCGCTGACGGCCTTGCCGTCGAGTGTGAACTCGACCATCGCAGTCACTGTACCCCGGCCTCCATGACGAGATGTCCGGTCGTTGTCGGATGCGCGTCGTCGAGCCGGAGCCCTGCTCGATCGAGCAACTCGGAGTACTCGTCGATCGTGCGCTCCCGGCCTCCGGGCATCACGAACATGTTCAGATCCGAGAGCTTCGCGACGGGGTTCTCGTTCGGCGGCCCGAGATCGCGCTCGATGACGAGCACGACGGCCTCCGGTTCCATCGATTCGCGACACGTGCGGAGGATCGCGACCGACTCGTCGTCTTCCCAGTCGTGGATGATCGACTTCAGGACGTACGCGTCGCCGCCCTCGGGCACGGACGAGAAGAAGCTTCCCGCGACCACCATGCAACGATCGAGGACCCCTGCGGCCCGGAGCACGGGCTCGGCGCCGCTGACGACGTGCTCTTGGTCGAACAGGACTCCGCGCATCTGCGGATGCGCCGCGAGGAGCCCGGCCAGCAGCGTCCCGTTTCCTCCGGCCACGTCGACGACCGTCTCGAACCGGCCGAAGTCGTAGGCGTCGAGGATCGCGGAGTTTCCCGCACCGGTCAGCGACATCATCGCCTCGTCGAAGATCGTGCTCTCCTCCGGACGGTCCGCACGCCATTCCCAGATGTCGGCGTCGTGGAGCATCCGAAATGAGTTCTTGCCCTCGCGGACGGCGTTGGTGAGATTTCCCCAGGATCGCCAGACGTGGTCTCGCCCAGTCAGTCTCACCCAGCCGCGGAGAGAGCCGGGCACGTCTCCGCGCAGCGGTTGCCCGAGCTCGCTCAGCAAGAAGCGGCGTCCATCGGCCTCGTGGAGGATCCCGAGACTCGCGAGAGTGCGCAGCAGGCGGTAGAGCGCCGAAGGGTCGGCGCCGCAAGCCTCTGCGAGATCGTCGGCGGTGCGGGCTCCGTCCGCGAGCAGGTCGGGGATTCCGAGCTCGACGCCGGCGTGGAGCGTCTGTGTCACCCGGAAGCCGTCGACGAGTCTGACGAGGTCGGCACTCATGCCGCCGGCCCGGCGAGTGGAGCGAACAGCTCGGGCCAGTGGGCCATCGCGTTGCGAACCGGGAACGGCGACGCCTGGCCGAGCCCGCAGATCGACGTCTTCTCCATCGCGAGCAGCCACTCGTCGACCTTCTCGCGCGACATCGCCGCCCGGTCGTGCTCGAGCTCCTCCGCGAGGTGATGGAGCGCACGGTTGCCGATCCGGCACGGGGTGCACTTCTGGCACGACTCCTCGGCGAAGAAGCGCATCGTCTCGGCGAGCAGGCGGAGCGGCGAGTAGGAGGTGGGGAAGACCTGCACCGCGGCCGAGCCGGGGCCGGCGCCCCATTCCCGGAGCCCGTCCCGCGTCAGCGGGGCGTCGAGGGCGGCCGGTGGCAGGATTCCGCTCGCGGCGCCGCCGGGGACGACGGCTCCGACGTCGTCCGAGAAGCCGCCGGCGTACTCCTCGACGAGCTCGCGCGTGGTGATGCCGTTCGGCGCCTCGTAGCAGCCCGGCTTCCCCACGGCACCTGTCACCGACCAGAGACGCGTGCCCTTCGCGTCGCCCGTCCCGAGCCCCGCCCACCAGTCGCCGCCGTTGCGGAGGATCGCCGGGATGTGCGCGAGCGTCTCGACGTTCTGGATGAGCGTCGGGCGGCCGAGGTACCCGACCTGGCTCGGGAACGGCGGCTTGAGCCGGGGCATCGCGCGGCGCCCCTCCATCGACTCGAGCATGGCTGTCTCCTCACCGGCGATGTAGGCGCCTGCGCCGACGACCAGCTCGAGTGCGAGGCCGTCGAGGAGCCCGGCGGCCCGGAACTCGTCGATCGCCTGCTGGAGGCGCGACCGCGACGTCGCGTACTCCTCGCGGAGGTAGACGTAGCCCTCGCTCGCCTCCAGGACGCGCATCGCGAGCACCGTCGCCTCGAGCATGAGATGTGGCCGCAGCTCCATCACGTACCGGTCCTTGATCGTCCCGGGCTCGCCCTCGTCGGCGTTCACGACGACGTATCGCGGACCCGGTTCGCGCGCAACCGCCTCCCACTTGAGGCCGGTCGGGAACCCGGCGCCGCCGTAGCCGGTCAGGCCCGAGGCCTTCAGCTCGTCGACGATTCGCTCGAGGGCGGGGACGTCGCGGAGGAGGGAGAGCCCGCCGCGCGCCTCGTACTCCGCAAGGGACGGGTCGCCGCCACCGAGCCCGACCGCCGGCCCGTCGTTGGTCGAGTGCGTCACCGCAGGGACGATCTCGTCGCCTCGGGTCATCGCGGGCGCGAGGTCGCAGTGGCCGAGGCAGGCGACCTCGATCGCGCCGGGCGTCGATGCGAGGAGCTCGCGCGCTCCGAAGCAGTCGCAGACGGGGCCGGTGCAGACACGGGCCGCGTCAGTGGGCACCTGCAGGAAGGAGTAGAAGGAGACGACCTCGTGCACCTCGCCGCGCCGGATGTTCATGTGGTCCGCGAGCGCGTCGGACAGCTCCATCGTGATCGGGCCGACCTCACGCCGAACGCGCCCGAGGTTGTCGAGAAGGCGCGTCCGCTCGCGCGGAAGCTCGGGGAGGAGCGTTGCGAGTCGGAGCACTTCCACCCGCGCGAGTCTATTCGGCGGGTGGTCTCCGAAGCGCCTTGGTCCGTGCGCGGCGGCGCTTGCCCTCGAGGCGCCGCTCGTTGGCGCCAGCAGGCCGCTTCGTCGCGACTCGTCTGCGCGGGACGGCGAGCGCCGCGCGCAGCTTCTCGACGAGTCGGTCGATCGCGAGCTCGCGGTTGCGGAGCTGGCTTCGCTCGTCCTGTGCGACAGCCCGGAGGACCGGCCCGACGCGGCCGACCACGCGTCGTTTCTGCGTCTCGGTGAGCGCGTCCGAGCCCTCGACGTCGAACAGCGCCTCGACTCGTGTCGACGACTTCTGCGCGTGCTGCCCACCCGGCCCGCTCGAGCGTGACACGCGCAGCTCGATGTCCGACAGCGGCAAGAGGACGGAGCGTGTCACGCGGATCCGCTCAGGCGCCGGCAAAGCCGGCACCATCGCTATTGGTCGCCTCCGTCGAGCCTACGGCTCATAGACTCACGCTCCATGGCGTGCATTCTGCTCGACGTCGACGGCGTTCTGCACGTCTCCGGAGAGCCCATTCCGGGGGCCGCAGACGCGATCTCGGAGCTCCGTCGGGCGGGTCACGCGCTCCGCTACGTCACGAACAACTCGACCAGGCCGCGCTCCCGCCTCGCGGGCGAGCTGCGCGAGATGGGCTTCACGCTCGACGACGAGGAACTGCAGACGACGCCCGGCGCCGCGGTCAGCCAGCTCGAAGGCAAGCGCGTGCTGGCGCTCGTCATGCCGTCGATCGTCCCCGACCTCGACGCGCTCGAGCTCGTCGGCGATCACGCCGACGCGGTGCTCATCGGCGGGTGCGACGAGACGCTCGAGCCGAATCAGGTGTTCAGCTACATGAACCTCGCCCGTGCATTCGACGAGATCCAGATGGGAGCGGCGCTGTACTGCCTGCACAAGAACAAGTGGTGGCAGACGAGCCGGGGGCCGATGCTCGACTCGGGTGCGTTCGTCGCCGGGCTCGAGTACGCGACCGGAGTCGAGGCGACGGTGCTCGGCAAGCCGAGCCCGTCGTACTTCGCCGCTGCGCTCGACGCGCTCGACGCCGAGCCCGAGCTGACGTGGCTCGTCACCGACGACGTCGAT
>Ga0207643_10001719_pt1 | contig 12275 bp, 12 predicted proteins | sample KBSMisM62_FD_184313 | JGI IMG/M metagenome (GOLD analysis project Ga0207643, IMG submission 184313) | Miscanthus rhizosphere microbial communities from Kellogg Biological Station, Michigan, USA - KBS Miscanthus M6-2 (SPAdes) (version 2) | ecosystem: Host-associated > Plants > Roots >...
CGGGGCGTATCCACCACGTCATGCGCTGGCTCGGCCAGATGCAGCGCGCGTTCGAGCTCATGTGCACCTACGCGCTCGAGCGAGAGACGTTCGGCGGCCCGCTCGCGGAGAAGCAGACGGTGCAGAACTGGATCGCCGACTCCGCAGCCGAGATCCAGGCGTGCCGTCTCCTGACGCTGGACGCCGCCCACAAGATCGACCAGGGAGACGAGGCGCGCGTCGAGGTGTCGGTCATCAAGTTCTACGCCGCGCGCGTTCTCCACGACGTGGTCGACCGCGCGGTGCAGGTGCACGGCGCGCGCGGCCTCACGGACGAGACGCCGCTCGCGGGAATGCTCGGGATGGCCCGCGGCGCCCGTATCTACGACGGACCCGACGAGGTACATCGGATGGTCGTCGCGCGGCGGATCCTGAAGTCGTTCGCCGCCGGCGAGCCCTGGCGCTTCGAGTGAGCATGCCCGAGAACGCCCGCCGCGCTTTCGACGTGCGGCCGGAAGTTCTCGCCGGCTGGGTTCAGTTGAACACGGCGATCAAGGCGAACATGGACCTTCGCCGATACGAGCTCGCAACGCTCGCGGCTGCGCGCCGGCTCCGCTCGAGCTACTGCGCGCTCCAGCACGGCCGCCTGCTCCTCGAGCAGTTCGGCGAGGCGGTGGGGGAGATCGCCCGCGATCGGCATGCGGCGGGCCTCGACGACATCGACGTCGCCGTCATGGATCTCGCCGAGAAGGTCGTCGACGACGCGGCCGCGATCGACGACGAGACTCTGAAGCCGCTCCGCCGACTCGGCCTCACCGAGCCCGAGATCATGGACGTGGTGCTCGCCGCGGCCGCGCGCTGCTTCTTCTCGAAGACACTCGACGCGCTCGGCGTCCGGCCCGATGCGAGCTATGCCGAGCTCGATCCGTCGATCCGGGAGGTGCTCGTGCTCGGACGCCCCATCGCGGACGACTAGCGCGGCCCGAGAACGCCCTTGAACTCGTAGAGGAGCGGCTCTCGGCCGGGTTGGACGATCCACGCCTCGCCGGTGCCTTCGCTTCGGTAGGCGGCCCAGACGCCTTCGGCCACCGCCTCCGGCGAGAGGAGGGTGAACCCGCGGTCACGGAGGTCGTCCCGGAAGCCGTTCGTCGTCAGCGCGGTGTCCGCCCACCCGGGACAGACCGCCTGAATACGGATTCCTCGAGCGGCGAGCTGTGGCGCGACCGACCGAACGAACCCGACGACCGCGTGCTTCGTGAGCCCGTAGATGGGGTCGTCGGGGATCGCCGTCAGGCCGGCGAGCGAGGCGGTCACCACGATCGTGCTGCCCTTCGGCATCACCCGGTCGAGTCGTCGCACGCCGAAGACGACGCCGTCGACGTTGACCCCGAGCGCGCGCCGGTACTGGTCGTCCGTGAGGCCGGTCAGCTGTCCGTCGTCACCCGTGATGACTCCCGCGTTGAGGCAGGCGAGGTCGACCGAGCCGACGTGCTCCCACGCCGACGGGTCGGAGACGTCGAAGCCACTCGTCAGGTCGAGCTCCCGCACGTGGAAGCCCTCGGCCACGAGCTTCCGGACGATCGCGCTGCCGATGCCGCCGGCAGATCCCGTAACGAGCGCTGTCATGGAATGAGCACAACCTTTCCGGTCGATTGCCTTGACTCGATCAGGCGGTGCGCCTCGGCCGCCTCGTCGAGCGGGAACTCTGCCCCGACGATCGGCCGGACAGCCCCGGACTCCCAGAGGCGGAGCGCGTCTCTCGCGGACCGCTCGACGAGATCCGGGCGCCGGGTCATGAGCCGGTCGAGGAAGAACCCGTGCACGCCGATGTTCCGCCCGACGAGCCACCGGGGGCTGACGTCCTCCCAGAGCCCGCCTGCGTATCCGACCGCGACCACCGTCCCGAGTGGCTTCACGAGGCTCAGCGACGCCGCGAAGACCTCGCCGCCGACGAGGTCGAAGACGGCGTCCACCGGGTCGACCTCGCCGATCTGCTCGTACGTGACGCATTCGGCCGCGCCCAGCGAGCGGGGCAGCTCGAACTTCGCCTCGCTCCCGACCGCTGCGACCGGGGCGCCGTTGAGCGCCCTGACGATCTGGACCGCCGCGGTCCCGACCGCTCCGGCGGCTGCCGTGACGAGCACGCGCGCGCCGAATGCGATGCGAAGGAGCTCAGTGAGCGGGATCCAGGCGGAGAGGAACGCCATCGGGAACGCCGCGCCCTCGGCGAAGCTCGCAGAGGCCGGCAGGGGGAGGAGCCAGCGCGGATCGACCGCGACTCGCTCGGCGTAGCCGCCGCTCTCGCCGAAGCCCATCACACGCGCGCCGTCGAGCTCGCCCGCGACCTCCGAGCCGAGGATCGTCGGCAGCTCGGGCATCTGCGGGTACTGGCCGATCCGGACGAGGACGTCTGCGAAGTTGATGCCCGCGGCGCGGACGTCGACGATCGCCTGGCCCTCGGCGATCTCGGGATCGGGCACCTCGTCGACGACGAGCTGCTCGGGCCCGCCCACGCCAGTGAGGACTGCGGCCCGCACTACCTGCCGACGAAGTTCGGCTCGCGTTTCTCGATGAACGCGGCGACCCCCTCGGCACCATCCTCCGACTCGAGGCAGCGCCGGAAGCCGTCCGCCTCGCGGCGAAGGCCTTCCTCGAGCGAGAGGTCGCGCGTCGTGCGGGCCAGCTCGCGCAGGATCCCGACCGACACCGGCGAGCGCGCCGCGATCGTCCGGGCGAGTCCGAGTGCGGTGTCGCGCAGCTCATCTCGGGGAACGACCTTCTCGACGAGACCCCAGTCGTATGCGGTCGACGCGTCGATGAAATCCCCGGTCAGGTTCAGGAGCAACGCTCGCCCGGCACCGACCAGGCGTGGCAGCCGCTGCGTGCCGCCGCCGCCCGGGATGAGCCCGAGCTTGATCTCCGGTTGGCCGAGCTGCGCGTCCTCGGATGCGATCCGGACGTCGCAGCACATCGCGAGCTCGAGCCCGCCGCCGAGGCAGAAGCCGTGGATCGCCGCCACGAACGGCGTGTGGGCAGCGTCCATGCGGTGCCCGAGCTTCTGGATCCCCCGGGCCGAGCCCTGCTCCTGGGCCTCGGCGGCCGCCTCGCGGAGCGAGGGGAACTCCTTGATGTCCGCCCCTGCGACGAATGCGCGCTCACCCGCGCCGACGAGCAGGATCGCGCGAACCGCGTCGTCGTGGTCGAGCCGGTCGATCTCGGCCTCGAGCTCTTCCAGGAGCGGGGCCGACAGCTGGTTCATCGGCGGGTTCTCGATCGTGACGACGGCGACGTAGCCGTCCATCTCGGTGGAGACGAAGTCGGCCATCTAGGCGGTCTCCGCCGGCTGCTGGGCGAACTGCTCGCGCAGCGCGGTCTTGCGGAACTTGCCGACCGCCGTCTTCGGGATCTCCTCGACGAACTCGAAGCGCTCGGGGAGCCACCACTTGGCGAAGTCGGGCGCGAGGAAGTCGCGGAGTTCCTCCGGCGAGACCGCCTCGCCCTCCTTCAGGACGACGACGGCGAGCGGTCGCTCCGACCACTTCTCGTCCGGCACGGCGATGACCGCGGCCTCGGCGACGGACGGATGCCCCATGAGTGCGTTCTCGAGCGCGACCGTCGAGATCCACTCGCCGCCCGACTTGACGAGGTCCTTCGCGCGGTCCTGAACCTCGACGAAGCCGTCGGAGTGGATCGAGACGACGTCGCCCGTCCTGAACCAGCCGTCGTCCGTCCAGCGGTCGGTGCCTTCGTCCGAGGCGTAGTAGGCGGACGAGACCGACGGGCCGCGCACCTCGAGCTCGCCCATGGTCTGCCCGTCCCACGGGATGAGGCCGTCCGCGCCACGCGCACGGATCTCGACGAACGGGATGGGCAGGCCCTGGAGCGCCCGACGGGTGTACGCCTCCTGCGGTTCGAGGCCCGTCTCCTGGCCGGGAATACCGGACATCGTTCCGACCGGGGTCATCTCGGTCATGCCCCAGCCGTGGACCACGTGCAGGCCGTGCCGCTCGGAGAACGCCTCGATCATCGCGCGCGGCGGCGCCGCGCCGCCGACCGTCATGATTCTGATCGACGAGAGGTCCCAGCCTTGCGGGTTCGCGTCGAGTGCCTGCAGGATCCCCATCCAGATCGTCGGCACCCCGGCCGTGATCGTCACCTTCTGCTCGGCCAGGCCGTCGAGGAGCGTTATCGGGTCCATGTGTGGCCCGGGGAAGACCTGCCTGGCGCCCACCATCGTCGAGGAGAACGGAAAGCACCACGCGTTCGCGTGAAACATGGGGACGACGGGAAGGCTGACGTCGTCCGCAGTCACTCCGAGGCACGCGTTGATCGTCAGCGCGTGGATCGCAATCGCCCGGTGGGAGTAGAGGACGCCCTTCGGACGGCCCGTCGTGCCGCTCGTGTAACACATGGCGGCCGCGGAACGCTCGTCGAGATCGCGGTACACGAACTCCGACTCGTCGGCATCCGCCAGCAGGTCCTCGTAGTCGATGGTGCCCTCGGGCGCCGGGCCGTCGCCCACGGCGATGACGTGCTCGAGCGAGCATCGTGGCACGAACTGCTCGGCGAGCGGCCAGAGGACCTTGTCGACGAGAAGGACTCGGTCGCCAGCGTGCGTTGCGATGTACGTGTTGTCGTCGGGGTGTAGGCGGAGATTCAGCGTGTGCGTCACGAGTCCGCCGGCGGGCGCTCCGATGTACGCCTCGAGGTGCTGCGAGTGGTTCCACATGAAGGTCCCGACGCGGTCGCCGTCCTCGAGGCCCAGCGTGCGGAGCGCGACGATGAGCTTCTTCGTCCGTGAGACGAAGTCGGCATACGTGTACCGGTGCCAGCTCTTGTCGGGCTGGCGGCTGACGATCTCGCGGTCGCCGTACAGCTCGTCCGCCCGCCGGAGGATCGCCGGCACGTTCAGCTGGTAGTCCATCATCAGGCCGTCCATGGCGACCTAGCCTCCTTGGGAGACGGGCACGGGTGTCTGGGTGGTGCTCGCAGGCTCGCGCTCGATGAGCGACGCCGCGATCTCGGCACGCAGGCGGGTGCCCGACGCGCCGAAGCTCTCGATGGCGAGCGCGCGCTTGTACAGCCGGTGCAGGCGGTGCTCCCAGGTGAAGCCGATGCCGCCGAGCGACTGGATTGCGGTCTCGCACACCCGTACCGCGCTCTCGCCCGCGTACGACTTGGCTGCCGCCGCGGCGATGGTCGCCTGCGCGTCATCGGTCGCGACGCACCACGCGGCCCAGAGCGCGAGCGACCGCGAGAGCTCGACGAGCGTGTACGCGTCTGCGAGCGGGTGGGACACGGCCTGGTAGACGCCGATCTTCTTGCCGAACTGCTCCCGCGACGAGGCGTAATCGATCGCGTCCTCGAGCGCGAGCCGCGCGACGCCGCACGCCTCGAGTGCGAGGGCAGTCTGTGAGCGGGCCCCGATCTCGGCGAGCACGGACGTGTCGGCCAGCGGGCGACCGGGCTCGCCGCCGCGGACGACGCCGAGCGGGCGCGACGAGTCGGTCGTCGCGAGCACCTCGCGCTCGCCGCCCTCGAGCTCGTAGACGGTGTCGCCGCCCACGATCGCGACCCGCTCTGCGGTGTCGAGGTCGGGCACGAGCGGCCCGAACGCGAGCGTCCAGCTCGTCTCTCCGGCTGCGACCTCCGCGCGCAGCTCCGAGGGGAGCGCCGGGAGGGTCAGGCCGATCGTCGCGAAGTACGGGCCGTGGTAGAGCGCGCGCCCGAGCTCCTCGAAGATGACCGCCTCCTCGACGAACGAGAGGCCCGCACCGCCGTCCTCCTCCGCGATCGAGACACCGGTCCAGCCGAGCTCCGCGAGCTGCGCCCAGGTCGGGTCGGGATTCGCGGCGAGGAATTCGCGCGCCTGATCGCGAAGCGCCTCCTGCTCGGGTGTGAATGTGAAGTCCATGGATCAGCGGGAGTAGGGGAGGCCGAGCACTCGCTCGGAGACGATGTTGCGGAGCACCTCCGAGGTGCCCGCCTCGATGGTGTTGCCGCGGCTGCGGAGCTGCTGGTACTGCCAGTAGCCGCCGTACGGCGCGTTCTCCTCGCCGAGTGCGCCGTCCGGGCCGAGGATCTCGATGGCGAGCTTCGTGACGCGCTGGTTCGCCTCGGACCACACGAGCTTCGAGATCGAGCCTTCAGGCCCCGGCAGCCCGGTCTTCATGAGCGCGGACAGCGAGCGGTAGTTCGTGAAGCGCAGCGCCTGCATCTCGACCCACTCGCGCGCGATGCGGTCGCGCTGGAGGGGGTCGGCGCCGCGGTCGCGGGCGAGCGCGACGAGCTTGCGGATCTGAACCTCGAGCGTCGCCTGGAGCGCGAATCCCAGCGTTCCGCGCTCGTGCAGGAGGGTCGTCATCGCGACCTGCCAGCCACCCCCGACGTCGCCGAGGAGGTTCTCGGCGGGAACACGGACGTCCGAGAAGAAGATCTCGTTGAACTCCGCCTCGCCCGTGATCTGCCGCAGTGGCCGGACCTCCACGCCCGGCGCATGCATGTCGACGACGAGGTACGTCAGCCCGGCGTGACGTGAGGACTCGGGATCCGAGCGGGTCAGGAGGATGCAGAAGTCGGCGATGTGCGCGAACGACGACCACACCTTTTGGCCGTTCACGACAAAGTGGCCGTCCTCGAGCGTCGAGCTCGTCCGCACGCCTGCGAGGTCGGATCCTGCGCCCGGCTCCGAGAACCCCTGGCACCAGATCTCCTCGGCGGAGAGGAGGGGCTGCAGGTAGCGCGCCTTCTGCTCCTCGGTGCCGTGGGCGATGATCGTCGGCCCGGCCATCCCGATGCCGATGACGCCGATGTGCGGCGGCGCCTCGGCCCGCGCCATCTCCTCGAGGAAGATCGCCTGATGCGTATACGGTGCGCCGCCGCCGCCGTACTCCTCCGGCCAGGTCAGGCCGACATAGCCGGCCTGGTAGAGCGCCCTGCTCCACTCGCGCATCTCCGGCCCCTCGAAGCGCGTCGCCCCGCCGCGGTGGCCCTGGAGGCCCTCCGGGAGGTTCTCGTCGAGCCAGGCGCGCAGCTCGGCCCGGAAGGCGGCCTCCTCGGGCGTGTCACGCAGATCCATCGACGCGATCCTAATCACGCAACAGCCGTTTGCCAGTTGATCACCAGGACTTACAAAGCCCTTACGGCGCGCTGAGCTCGGCCTCAAGTCGCTGGGGAACGGTAGAGGATGGCCCGAGGGGGGTACGTACGGAAGATGTGGCCTAGGCCATCGCTTCGCCGTTGCCTGATATCGCTCGCCTGCGCCGCCGTCGCCGTGGCGTTCGTCGGCGGCGGGACGGGCGCGGCCGCACGACCCGCATGTGCGGAGGCCGTTCTCCACGACTGGGCCAGGGGAGCGCTCGGATCCGGGTACGCGCCCGAGTGCTACGAGGCAGCGATCGACGAGCTGCCGGAGGATCTGCGCGCGTACACGTCCGCGGCCGACGACATCACCCGCGCTGCCATCTCGGCCGGCCGTCATGCGAATTCGATGCGTCAGCTCGCCGACGTGCCTGTGCAGGACGACCCGAGCGCGTTTCCGACCGAGGTCGTCTTTCTCGTCGGGCTTCTGCTTCTGACGGCCGCCGCCGGGCTCGCCTCGGCGCTCGTTCGGCGGGGACGCGAGGAGTGAGCGTCGCGCTCCGGGCATTCGTTACGGTCGTTGCCGTCGCCTGCGCCTCGCTTGCCCTGACGGCCGCGGGCTCCGGCGCATCGACGACGTCGCGGGAGGTCGCCTTCGGCGTCGCCGACGATGCCTGGCTCACCCACGGGCCGGGCACCCTCGAGTCGCGGTTGAACGAGCTGTCGAAGCTCGGCGTCGAGGTCGTCCGCTACACCGTTCGCTGGGACCAGGTCGCGCCGCGACGGCCGCAGGATGCACGCGACCCGTCGGACGAGGCCTATGACTGGGCCGAGATCGACGGCGTCTTCCGGGGCCTGCGTCGCCATGGGATCGACCCGGTCGTCACCCTTTTCGGCACGCCGAGCTGGGCCAACGGCGGTCGCGGACCGAACTGGGTGCCGAGCTCGAGCCGGTCGTTCGCGTCGTTCGCGTACGCCGCAGGGCGACGGTATCCCTGGATCCGGTACTGGACGATCTGGAACGAGCCGAACCGTCCGACGTTCCTCCGCCCGACGACGCCGAAGGCGTACGTCAGTACGCTCCTGAACCCGGCGTACGCCGAGCTGCACTCGGCGATCGGTCGCGTCCAGGTCGGTGGTGGTGTGACGGCGCCGCGCGCCGGCGACGGTGGGGGCGTGGCACCCGTCGCGTGGATCCGGGGGATGTCGTCGGCTCACGCGAAGCTCGATGCGTACGCCCACCATCCCTATCCCGGCAGCCCCGGGTCGGAGACGCCGTGGGGGCCGAAGTGCGTGAACTGTCAGACGATCACGATGGCCGACCTCGAGCGGCTCGAGCGTGAGGTACGGCGAGCCTTCGGCTACAAGCCGATCTGGCTCACCGAGTACGGCTACCAGACGAATCCGCCCGACATGCTCCTCGGCGTCACGCCCGAGCAGCAGGCGACCTACGTCGCGACCTCCGCGCTGCGGGTCTATCGCTCGTCCTCGGTGGCGATGCTCATCTACTTCATGGTTCGCGACGACCGGGCGCCCGCCGGCTGGCAGAGCGGCCTGTTCACCGCGGACGGGATCGTCAAGCCGGCGTACGCCGCGTTCCGCTCGCCGCTCGTCCAGGTCGCGCGCGCCGGAGGTCGGGTCGCGCTCTGGGGACAGATCCGGCCGCGGTCCGGTCGGCAGCCGTTCCGGGTCCGCCTCGAGGAGGACGACGGTGCCACCTGGCTTGGAAGCAGCCGCTGGACCGACGAGAAGGGCTTCTTCTCGATCACGGTCACCGCCCCGGCGGGCGCGCACCTCCGGGTCTGGTCTCCCCGCGACGACGCGTACGGGCACGAGATCCTCGTGCGTTAGCGCGCATTGCTACCGCCGCGTGGGCCCGTTTAGGGTTGGCGAGCGATGGCCCTCCTCGAGGTACGGGACGTCACCCTGCGCTTCGGCGGCATCGTCGCGCTCGACGGCGTCTCGTTCGACGTCGAGGAAGGGCAGATCTCGGGGCTCATCGGCCCGAACGGCGCTGGCAAGACGACGGCGTTCAACGTCATCACGCGGCTGTACCGGCCGGACTCTGGCGACGTGCGCTTCGACGGCGTGTCACTCCTGAAGCAGCCCGCGTTCAAGATCGTGCGCACGGGCGTCGCCCGCACGTTCCAGAACATCCAGCTCTTCCGGACGATGTCGGTGCTCGAGAACGTCCTCGTCGGCGCTCACGGGCGAGGCAGGAACGCGGGAACGGCGGAGGCGCTCGAGGTCCTCGACGTCGTCGGTCTGCGCGACCGCGCGTATTTCCCGGCTGCGGCGCTTCCGTACGGGATCCAGAAGCGGGTCGAGCTCGCTCGCGCGCTCGTCGCGAAACCCCGGCTGCTTCTGCTCGACGAGCCCGCGGGCGGACTCAACCACGAGGAGGTCTCGGAGCTCGGGGAGTTCATCAAGAAGCTCCGCTCCGAGTTCGACCTCTCGGTCTTGCTCGTCGAGCACCACATGAACCTCGTCATGAGCATCTCCGACCACGTGAACGTCATGAGCTTCGGGCGGAAGATCGCCGATGGCACCCCTGCGGAGGTTCAGGCCGACGAGGCCGTGATCGAGGCCTACCTCGGCACCGACGACCACGAGGACGAGCAGTCGTGACGACGCTCCTCGAGCTCGACCGCGTCGCGGCCCGCTACGGGCCGGTGCAGGCGCTGACGGACGTCTCGCTCGTCGTGCGCGAGGGCGAGGTCGTCGCCGTGCTCGGCGCCAACGGGGCGGGGAAGACGACCACGCTGCGTGCGATCTCGGGAACCGTCTCCCGTACGGGCGGCATCGAGCTCGAGGGCAAGCAGCTGAAGGGCGGTCCCGAGGCGGCGGCCAGGGCCGGGATCGCGCACGTCCCCGAGGGCCGGGGGACCTTCGTCGACCTCACCGTGACCGAGAACCTCAGGCTCGGGGCCTACACGCGCCGCGACGGCTCGGTGAAGGCAGACGTCAAGCGAATCGGCGAGTACTTCCCGTGGATGGTCGAGCGCGGTGGCCAGCGGGCCGGGACGCTCTCCGGTGGCGAGCAGCAGATGCTCGCGCTCGGCCGGGCGTTGATGAGTCGCCCGCGCCTCATGCTCCTCGACGAGCCGTCACTCGGGCTCGCCCCGCTCATCGTGCGCGAGTTCTTCCGCATCGTCCGTCGGCTCAACGAGGAGGAGGGGCTCACCGTCCTCGTCGTCGAGCAGGACGCGAGGATCGCACTCGCCGCGTCGTCGCGCGCCTACGTGCTCGAGGTCGGCCGGGTCGCGCTCACGGGCACGAGCGCCGAGCTGAGCGGCGACGAGTCGATCCGACGGAGCTACCTGGGGTACTAGCGCATGATCGTCGCCGCCTTCTCCGACTTCATGCAGCAGGTCGTCTCGGGCCTCGCGTCTGGCGGCATCTACGCGCTGCTCGCGCTCGCGCTCGTGATCATCCACCGGTCGACGGGCGTCATCAACTTCGCGCAGGGAGAGATGGCGACGCTCTCGACGTACATCGCGTGGATGCTGATCGCCCATCACGGTTGGCGCTACGGCCCCGCGTTCGTCGCGACGCTCGCCCTCTCGTTCGTTGGCGGCGTGGCCATCCACCGGGTCGTCATCAAGCCGGTCGAGCGGGGAAGCGTCCTGCGGATCGTCATCGTCACGATCGGCCTCCTCGTCGCGATCAACGGCTTCGTCGTCTGGGAGTGGGGCGGTGAGCCGCAGCAGCTGCAGAGCCCGTTCGGCACCGATACGTTCTCGGTCGGCGGAGTCATCGTTGCCGCGCACGACATCGGCACGATCGTCGTCGCGCTCGGGATCGTCGTGCTCCTATGGGCACTGTTCCAGTTCACCAAGCTCGGGCTCGCGCTCCGCGCCGCTGCCGTGAACCCCGAGGAGGCACGGCTCGTCGGGGTGCGGGTGAGCTGGATGCTCGCGCTCGGCTGGGGCCTCGCGGCCCTCCTCGGCGCAGTCGCCGGCATGCTCACCGCGCCGACCGTCGGGCTCGACCCGAACATGATGGCCGCCGTCCTCATCTACTCCTTCGCGGCGGCGGTCCTCGGTGGGATCGACTCGCCGCTCGGCGCCGTCGTCGGGGGGCTCCTCATCGGGGTGCTCCTGAACATGCTCAGCTACCTGAGCCAGTACGGGATCTTCGACTGGTTCACGGAGGAACTGCGGCTGCCGATGGCGCTGCTCATCATCCTCGGCGTGCTGCTCGTGCGGCCGCAGGGCATCTTCGGCAAGCCGGAGGTGAAGCGCGTATGAACCCGCGGACGCAGCGCGTCATCGGGGTCGTCGCGTTCGCCGCCCTCGTGGTGTTCGTCGCCGTCCTGCCCTCGTTCGTCTCCGACTTCAAGGCGCGCGAGTACTCGTACGTCGCGATCTATCTCATCGCGCTCCTCGGCCTGAACGTCCTCACGGGCTACACGGGCCAGATCTCGCTCGGCCACGGCGCGTTCATGGCGATCGGCGGCTACACGTCCGCGATCCTCATGGCGGGCAACGAGCAGTTCGGCGGGCCGATCCCCAATGGGATGAAGGATCTCTGGACACTCCCGATCGCCGGCCTCGTCGCTGGGCTCGTCGGCCTCGCGTTCGGCCTGCCGGCGCTGCGCCTGTCCGGGCTCTACCTCGCGCTCGCGACGTTCGCGGTTGCGGTCGCGATGCCGTCGACGGTGAAGCGCTTCGAGGAGTGGACGGGCGGAGGTCAGGGGATCCAGCTGTTCGGCATTCCGGAGCGCACGGGCGGCATCTCGAACGTCCACGTCCTCGGTCGCTCGTTCACGCCGAACGAGTGGATGTACTACGTCGCCTGGTCGATCGCGCTCGTGGCGTTCGCCGTCGCGTGGCTCATCCTGCGCGGGCGGACCGGACGCGCGTTTCGCGCCGTGCGGGACAGCGAGACCGCCGCGGTGTCCTCCGGCGTGAGCCTCGCCCGCTACAAGACGCTTGCCTTCGGCATCAGCGCCGCCTACGCCGGCGTCGCGGGCGGGCTTTTCGCGATGGCGAACGACTTCGTGAACCCGGACACGTTCCCGGTCGCGCTCTCGATCTTCCTTCTCGTCGGCATCGTCGTCGGCGGCCTCGGGGGGCTGTCGGGCCTCCTGTTCGGCGCGATCTTCGTCTACTACCTGCCGCTCTGGTCACAGGGAAAGGACCTCGGCTCGATCCTTCCCGGCCGGATTCTCGAGGAGACGCAGAAGCCGGACGGTGCGGCGATCGTCTACGGCG
>Ga0207643_10001720_pt1 | contig 12275 bp, 10 predicted proteins | sample KBSMisM62_FD_184313 | JGI IMG/M metagenome (GOLD analysis project Ga0207643, IMG submission 184313) | Miscanthus rhizosphere microbial communities from Kellogg Biological Station, Michigan, USA - KBS Miscanthus M6-2 (SPAdes) (version 2) | ecosystem: Host-associated > Plants > Roots >...
GTCCGGATCGCGTGGTCATCGGCAGTCGTGACGAAGAAGCAATCGCGATCATGAAGGATCTGTATCGTCCTTTGTACCTGATCGAAGCGCCGTTTGTGATTACTTCACTCGAAGCGGCGGAGCTTACAAAATACGCGGCCAATGCGTTTCTCGCGACGAAAGTCTCGTTCATTAACGAAGTCGCAAACCTGTGCGAGAAGATTGGTTGCGACGTGCACGACGTTGCACGTGCGATTGGTATGGACAAACGAATCGGAAGCAAGTTTCTTCATCCGGGTCCCGGCTTCGGTGGCTCCTGTTTTCCCAAAGACACTCGCGCGCTTGCGTCAGTCGCGCGTCACTACGATTCTGCATCGCTCATCGTCGACGCAGTTATCGAAGTCAATCAGCGTCAAGGCCAGCAGATGTTGACCAAGATCAGGAAACTTGTTGGTCCGCTCCAGGGAAAGACGATCGCGGTACTCGGTCTTGCTTTCAAACCTGAAACCGACGACATGCGCGAAGCGCCCGCAGTCGCGATCATCCGCAGCCTGCTCGAGGATGGCGCCGCGGTCCACGCTTATGATCCGGTTGCGAAAGCGGAAGCCGTGAAGCTGCTGCCTGAGATTGTTTACGCCGACGACGAGTATGCGGCTGTGAAAGGCGCTGACGCGCTGGTCTTCGTTACTGAATGGAATCAGTTTCGCGCGCTCGACATGACCCGCATTCGCGACTTGATGACGACTCCGAAGATCGCCGATCTCCGAAATATTTACGACCCGGAAGACATGCGCGGGCTGGGATTCGAGTACGTGGGAGTTGGAAGGTAGCCGCGGATGTCACTGACGGGAACAGTTTTGATCACGGGCGGCGCGGGTTTTATTGGCTCCCACATCGCTTCGGCTATGCTGCAAAGCGGCGCGCGCGTGCGAGTGCTCGACGATTTATCGACGGGTCACCGCGAGAACATCGACGAGGTCGGCGGCGGAGTCGACTTCATCCACGGCAGTGTTGCGGACGAAGATCTGCTGGCAAAGGTGCTTGATGGTGTCGAAGTGGTTTTTCACGAAGCCGCGATTCCTTCTGTGCCGCGTTCGGTCGAAGCTCCCCGGCAATCCCACATCGCGTCCGTCGATGGAACTTTTTCTCTACTCCTTGCAGCACGCGACAAGAAAGTAAGACGTGTGGTCTACGCGGCGTCGAGCTCTGCTTACGGCGATCAACCGACGTTGCCGAAGTCTGAGCAGATGCTGCCGGATCCGTTGTCGCCTTACGCGGTGGCGAAACTTGTGGGCGAGTATTACTGCCAGGTGTTCACGCGCGTTTACGGTCTGGAGACGGTTTCGCTGCGCTACTTCAACGTATTTGGACCACGTCAGGATCCTGGTTCGCAGTATTCCGGTGTGGTTTCACGTTTCATCAGCGCGTTACTTTCAGGCGAGCAGCCGGTGATTTACGGAGACGGCGAGCAGTCGCGCGATTTCACTTACATCGAGAATGTCGTCGCCGCGAATCTCAGCGCGGCTGAAGCGAAAGACGCGGCCGGCAAGGTAATCAACGTCGCGAACGGCGAGCGCATAACGCTGAATCAGTTGTTGGCGGAGTTGAAAGAGTTGACCGGCAATCACGATGTGAAGGTCAAGTATCTGGAACCGCGCGTTGGCGACGTGCGCCACAGTCTCGCGGACATCTCCCTGGCGCGACAACTGCTGAACTACGAATCGAAAGTCGACCTTCGCGAGGGCCTTCAGCGCACGATCGATTGGTGGAAGTCGAGCCGCTTCAGCCACAGATGATCCGCGTCATCTGTTGCTAAAAAGCATCTTCAAACTCTCAACGTAAGGCGGTCTCGCCACCCCTTTATCAGTAATTATCGCGGTGATGAGTTCATTCGGCGTGACGTCGAACGCGGGATTGTGCACGTCAATGCCCTCCGGCGCGAGTCGAAATTCGCGAATGTGCGTTATCTCCGTCGAATCGCGTTCTTCAATCGGAATTTCTTCACCAGACGCAAGCGACAGATCGAGGGTCGTCAACGGCGCCGCCACGTAAAACGGCACGTTGTGTTCTCGCGCCATCACGGCGACCATGTAGGTGCCAATCTTGTTCGCTGTATCGCCATTCGCCGCGATGCGATCCGCGCCCACTACAACCGCGTCGACTTTACCGCTCTTCATCACGTGACCCGCCATGTTGTCAGTGATCACTGTGACTGGAATCTCGTCCTTCGCAAGCTCCCAGGCAGTGAGTCGCAGACCCTGCAAGTAAGGACGGGTTTCATCTGCGATCACGGCAACTTTCTTTCCTGCATCGCGAGCGCCGCGAATGACTCCGAGTGCTGTACCGTAATCGCCGCCAGTGGCGAGTGCGCCGGCGTTGCAGTGTGTGAGCACAGTGGCTCCATCCGGAATTAACAGTCCGCCAAAGTTTCCGATGGCGCGATTCGACGCGAGGTCTTCTTTGTGAATCGCGAGCGCTTCGGCAATTAACTCTTTTTTCACTGCCTCGACGTCGCCGAGATGTTTGTTACGTTGAAACGACGAGCGCATTCGCTCGATCGCCCAGAACAGATTGACGGCGGTCGGGCGAGTCTTGCCCATCACGTCGCAGATGTATTGCAGATCGTCGTCGAGGTCGGCGACGGAAGTTCCGACTGATTGGCTCGCGCCGAGCGCAATGCCCATCGCGGCGGCGATTCCGATCGCCGGGGCGCCCCGAATTACCATCTTCCTGATCGCTTCCGCGACTTCCTCGTAGGAGCGCAGCATCAGGTACGTTTCTTCGGATGGCAGCAGGCGTTGATCCAGCATGCGTACGCCATCCTTGGTCCATTCGACAGGTTTTATCATGGTGGTGGTTCGCATCTTACTGGAAGCCACAGAGAAGCGCAAAAATCGTCTTCCGCCGGTTTTGACTGTTCTGTTGACGCGTGATAGTGTGCGGAAACTTCCTTGTTGTCACGAAACTTTAGAGCCTCGGCTATTCATGCGGTCAGCATTCTCGCGTGCGCGCTGCTTCTCGCGGGCTTACTAGCTTGCACGCATAGCACGTCGAGTCAACAGTCACCGGAAGGTCCTGTAAGACGCGAGCTCACCGACGATGCGGGCCGGCGTGTGTCAGTGCCAGTGCCGACCAACAGAGTCATCTCGCTTGCGCCGAACCTGACGGAAATCGTATTTGCAATCGGCGCCGGCGATCGTCTGGTGGGACGTACGACTTATTGTGACTTTCCCGCGGAAGCGAAGGCTGTCGCCGCGGTCGGCGACACACTTCAACCGAGTCTCGAGCGAATCATCTCTTTGCAGCCGCAAGTCGTTTTGATCTCGACATCGTCACAGCTCGAAGTGTTCACGAAACAACTTCAAAACCAGAACATAGCAGTCTTTGTGACTGATCCGCGCGACCTCGACGGCGTGTTCCGTTCGATCGAACAGATCGGACTGATCGTGGGCCATACTCAACAAGCCGAACAGTTGATTCAGAATCTGCGCGATCGAACCCGCGCGGTCGAAGAAGCTGTCAAAGGAAGACCGCCGGTACGCGTGTTTTATCAACTCTCTGCGGAACCGCTCTACACTGCAGGCCACGACGCATTCGTGACGGACTTGATGCGCCGCGCGGGCGCGATGTCAGTGACCGCGGATGTTCCGGGAGCCTGGCCCAAGTACAGCAATGAATCTGCATTAGCGGCTCAACCGGAGGCGATTATTCTGCCAACCGGCGGCTCAATGGGAGCGGCAAACTCAACAGTCACCGAAGCCCTGGCGAAATCATCTGCGGCGCTGCAAGGTCGTGTTTACAAAATTAGCGACGATCATCTCACGCGTCCTGGTCCAAGGTCGGTGGACGGGCTCGAAGCAATGGCCAGAGCTCTTCATCCTGAAGCATTCAAGCAATGAGCATCACAGCTTCCGGCTTCGTTAACTCCACGTCACGACAGAACCGCGTGACGTTGCGCAAGACCCTGATCTCGTGCCTCGCATTATTCGCTGCGCTGCTGCTTTCCATCGTCCTGATGTCTTTGATTGGCAGTGAAGCACTGCCCGTCCGCGATTCGCTGTGCGCACTTGCTACTTTCGGCGCCAGCTCGTGTGGATTGAGCCAGGATCAGTTCGACATTCTGTTTCAAATTCGTCTACCGCGAATTCTCCTGGCGGCGGCGGTTGGCGGTTCACTTGCCACTGCGGGCGCGGGTTACCAGGCATTACTTCGAAATCCGCTCGCCGAGCCTTACCTGCTCGGCATTTCGAACGGCGCTGCGGTCGGAACGATGATCGCGCTTGTATTTTTCGGGACGAACGAATGGACCAGACCGCTGCTCGCGTTTACAGGCGCTTTGGTTGCGACGCTCGCTGTTTATCGCCTCGCCCGCGGGCGCGCAGGCGCCACGCCGGAACGTTTGATACTCGCGGGAGTGATCGTCACGACGTTTCTTTCCTCCGTGATCGTGTTCGTAACTACCCTAATGGACGCGACGAGAATTCGTTCGTTCACGTTTTGGCTGCTGGGCGATCTTTCGGGCAGCAGCAAAGCGCTTTTGCCCGTCGCCATAACTATTGCGGTGGCCGGCACACTGGCGCTCACGCTCAACGCGCGGTCGTTGAACCTGTTGATGCTCGGCGAACGTGATGCATTCGATTTAGGCGTTGAGGTTGGAAGAGTGAGAGTGGTCGTTTTTGTTGTTGCGAGTTTATTGGTGGGAAGTTCGGTCGCGGCGAGTGGATCTGTTGGATACGTCGGACTCGTCGTGCCGCATCTCGCGCGACTCTCACTCGGCAGTGATAACCGCATCAGCATTCCTGCTGCTGCGCTGCTCGGCGCACTGTTTGTGATCGTCGCGGACACCATCGCGCGAACGATTATTGCACCCAGGGAACTGCCGGTCGGCGCCATCACAGCGTTAATCGGCGCACCACTGTTTATTTATTTGTTGAAACGTGCTTGAGCTTCTCTGTGCAACCTCTGTGATCTCTGTGTCTCTGTGGTTGATTGTTTACCACAGAGACACAGAGATCACAGAGGTTGCACAGAGATAACAGAGGAGGTTGTTTGTTAGAAGCGCGTGATTTGACCGTCAGTTATGACCATCGCGTCGCGGTGTCGAATGTGAGTTTGACGCTCAACGCAGGTAAGATCACAGCCATCATCGGACCGAACGGCGCGGGCAAATCAACACTGCTGCGCACGCTCAACGGCCAGCTCCGCCAGAGTTCAGGCGATATTCTGATCGACGGTCAACCAATCGAACGCTTCAACCGCAGAAGCATCTCGCGACGAATCGCCGTCGTAGCGCAGGAAACGGAACTTCGATTCCCGGTAACGGTGCTCGAGTTTGTTTTAGGCGGCCGCTTTTCGTGGGCCACGCACAGCGGTTGGGGGTGGGAAACGGAACATGATCTGCAAATCGCAAGCGCCGTATTGAACGACACTGAGTTGAGCGAACTGAGCGGGCGCTTAATGAATGAGCTGTCGGGCGGCGAACGCCAGCGCGCGTTGATGGCCCGCGCACTCGCCACCGAAGCCCCGATCCTCTTGCTCGACGAACCGACGGCAAACCTCGATCTCTCGCATCAGGCGACGTTGTTATCGCTGGTCAGAAACCGTTGCGATCGGCATCAAGTGTCGGCCCTGGTGGTTACTCACGACATCAACCTTGCCTCGCAGTTTGCGGATAAGATTTTGCTGATGAAGCAAGGAAAGACACTGCTTTCAGGCACACCTGCAGAAGTCCTGAGTCCTGAAATCCTCGCCGAAGTGTTTGAAGTTGAGGTTTTAGTAGACGCTCACCCGGTAACAGGCGGGCCACGCGTGACGCCCCTGCACGTGAGGAAAAACTAACATCTCGCGGCGCCTTTCGTGGGCCGCGTTTGTGCCTTTTCGTGGCTCAGGTTGCAAGGGTTTAGAGTCAGGGGACGCTCGTGCGCCACTTACAAAACCCGCCCTTGCAACCTGAAATCGAAGCTAATCAACCTTCTTCGTAAACAATCCGCCGGCAAGAAAAATCACGCCGAGCAGGATATGAATGCCGTGGTCCGCCTCACCGAAGTGCAGCGGCCCAAGCATCCACATGCGATCGGGAGGCTGGCCAAACGCGAATCCCAGGACTCCAAGTCCGAGATAAACGACACCAAATACAAGACAGAACGTCTTTGCTGCTGACAGACTTCCTGCAAAGCCGAGATAAAGCGCAAGCGCGCCTGAAGCCAGGTGAACGACGTTATGTGCGACACTGAGGTGAGCGCCTAACAGGTCGGGCTTCACAAAGCCGCATACGCCCACCAATAGAAAAACGACTCCCAAGATTTTGCAAACAGTCTTTGCCATTCCTCACTCGCTCCTATGAGTAAAAGTTTGGAACCGAGCGGCGTTGGGCCGAGGCCTGGCGTCGCGTTTCATTTGACCCTGCGTGGGTTTCGTTTTGGTGCGCCGCATGTATACCAGAATCCGGGTCCGTTGCAAAGAATTTTACAACTGGCGGACCAATGGTATACTCTCCCCCAAACCCAAAACGTGCGGACATTTTGAAACCGAGAGGTGTCTTATGGCTCTGAACAAATTCATTATGGCCGTAGTGTTTCTCGTCCTCACTGCAACGGCCGCAAGTGCTTACACGCTCGTCATGCGAAATGGCCGGCGTATTGAAATCCCGAATGAATTCACCATTTCAGGCTCGACTTTGACCTATGAAGTCGGCACAGGAATTCAGATGACCTTCCAGCTCAGCGGCATCGATATCGCTGCGACTGAGCGCGCGAATGGCGAGCAGAGTGGATCGTTTTTGGGGCGAGCTTCAGGTCTCGCGAACGTTCCCGCCCAGCCGTCGCAAACGCAGCCGCGCGCGCAACGGTCGATTACCAACCGCGATCTCGAGGGTTACCGCCGGACGCGAATCGAGAGCGAGATCGCTTACGAGAAGCGTCGCAAGGAGCTCGGTCTACCGTCTGTTCAGGAGGCGCGACGGGAAGTGGCAGCGATTACTGAACGCACACGCACACAACTGTTGAGCATGCGTTCCGACAACGACGCTTCCGAGGAATACTGGCGCAGTCGCGCAAGCTCACTCCGCGGTGAGATGGCGGTTGCACAGGCGCAGATTGACTACGTCCGCCGGCGGCTCGACGAGATACCCGTCACGAATTCGTTTGGACCGGTGTTGACGAACAGTGCTTTTGGCTTGCCGGGTTTGAACCAGTACCCGTTGAGCACAAACGTGTTCGGATCGTCGATTTTCAACACGGGCCGGCTGAACATGGGCCAACGAAGATTCCCGGGGCGTTATAATCGTTTCCGCAACAGGGGAAGATATAACAACGTGTTCGGGAGCAATGTGGTGGCCGCTCCGTTTGAAACGTTCGACTACAATGAGGAACGTGCGGAGTTAGTGAACCGGTTGAATGAGTTGCAGATGAACCAGGCGGGGTTGAACGCGCGTTGGCGCGAGTTGGAAGACGAGGCGCGACGCGCTGGTGCATATCCCGGCTGGCTGCGCCCATAGCTTTACTCTGTGTCTCTGTGCCTCTGTCGTGAAACTTTCCTGAAGAATTTTTAACCACAGAGGCACAGAGACACAGAGAGTACGATATGACCTGGGAAACAGTTATCGGTCTCGAGATTCATGCTCAACTGAGCACTGAGTCGAAGATCTTCTGCGGCTGCGCCACGCGTTTCGGCGACCAGCCTAACTCGAACACCTGTCCCACCTGCCTCGGACTGCCAGGCGCGCTGCCGGTGCTGAATCGCCGCGCAGTTGAGCTTGGCGCGCGTGCGGCGCTGGCGCTTGGGTTGCACATCAATCAACTCTCGATCTTCGCCCGCAAGAACTACTTCTATCCGGACCTGCCGAAGGGCTTTCAAATCTCGCAATACGATCAGCCGTTTTCCGCAAACGGCGAACTCGAGATCATGACCGCCGAGCGTGACGACGAGGGTCATCCACTCGAATGGCGTGCGAAGAAGATTCGCATAACTCGGCTGCACCTCGAGGAAGACGCCGGCAAGAACGTTCACGAAGGTCTTCCCGACGTCGATCGTTACTCGTACATCGACCTAAACCGCGCAGGTGTTCCACTGGCCGAGATCGTTACCGAACCTGACTTTCGCTCGTCGTGGGAAGCTTACGACTACGTGAACCACGTGCGCCGCGCGCTGCAGTGGGTCGGCGCTTCTGAAGCCGACATGGAAAAGGGCAACCTTCGTTGCGAAGCAAATGTTTCCGTGAGGCGTGTCGGTGAAGAAAAGTTCGGCACGAAGGTCGAGTTGAAGAATTTGAACTCTGTGCGGTTCATGCAGCGCGCGATCGAGTTTGAAGTTGAGCGTCATATCAAAGTACTCGAGTCAGGCGGACGGTTAACGCAGGAAACAAGGCTTTGGGATGATCGTGCGTTGGAAACGCGCGTGATGCGTTCGAAGGAAGAGGCGCACGACTATCGCTATTTCCCGGAACCGGATCTGCCGCCGCTGATCGTGTCGCAGGAGTTTATTGACGACGTACAACGGTCGATGCCGGAGCTGCCGGACACTCGAAGAAAACGATTTAGCGAGCAGTATGGTTTGAGTTTTGCCGATGCGTCCCAACTGGTTTCTGAACGATCGTTGGCCGATTATTACGAAGCTGCAGCGGAGGCTTCGGGTAATCCACGCGCGACCGCGAATTGGATCAGGACGGAATTGTTACGCGAACTCGAAGCGGCAGGAATATCTGCTGCCGAGTCACGTGTGCCGCCGCAAGAGCTGGGCGCGCTTGTGCGTCTCATCGACGAAGGCAAGATCAGTGGTAAACAGGGAAAAGACGTTCTCGTCGAGATGTTCAAGACAGGGAAAGCAGCGCAGGCCATCATCGAGGAGCAGGGCTTGGTCCAGGTGAGCGACACCGGAGAGATCGATGCCCTGATCGACAGCGTGATCGCTGCGAACCCCGATCAAGTCGCCAATTATCGAGCGGGTAAAGAAGCGCTGCTTGGTTTCTTCGTGGGCCAGGTGATCAAGGCTTCAAAAGGCAAGGCGAATCCGAAAGTTGTCAACGAGCGGCTGCGCGAAAAATTAAGTTGAGCCACAAAAGGCACAAAGTGAGGAAATGATCGAGAACCGAGTAGCAGTTGCCCTCTAAAATCCTGTCAAAAAAATGCGAGCAGTTGTTCAGCGCGTCACGAGAGCGCGGGTCACGCTAGGAGATGAAATCACGGGCGAGATCGGAAACGGTCTCGTCGTTTTGTTGGGTATTGCACGTGACGACACGAAGGACGACGCGGATTATCTCGCGCCGAAAATAATCGCGCTCCGGATCTTTGACGACGCCGAAGGTCGAATGAATGTTTCAGTCAAAGATATTGACGGCGGCCTGCTCGTGGTTTCGCAGTTCACATTGTACGGCGATGTTCGACGCGGGCTGCGCCCATCGTGGAGTGACGCCGCTTCACCCGAAATCGCGGAACCTCTGTACGACTACTTTGTGGAGAGTTGCCGGAAGCTGCATGCAAAAGTTGAAACCGGCAGCTTCCGAAAGATGATGCAGGTGGAGTTGGTTAACGATGGTCCAGTGACCATACTGCTCGACAGCCGTCGAACGTTCTAGATCATATCGTCTGTCGCTTTTGACCCTTCTTCGAGCTCATACCGGTCGCGATCGCGCTTCTCGATCTTGTCGATGAATTCCAGCTCCTCGTTGTCTTCGAAGGTGACCCCTATCGCAGCGGCATTCTCCTCAACCAGCGACTGATCGGGCGTTGGATTGTGGCCCGCGACCGTTTCCGATCCGCTGTCGTTCACGTCTTCCCACGACGCATCGAGATCTCCACCCGTGTCACGCGGAGAAGCGGCCGTGTTGTTGCGTAATCGCTGCGCCAACATCTCCGGATCCTTCGGTGCATGAGATATCTCGAGCTCCATAAACTCCTCGATCTCCGGGTCCGGGACGTAATTCGGATCATTGGCCAGGTATTCGAAGTCCTCGGCTCGTTTCTTAGGCATGCGAACCTCCTTGACGCGCTCTTAGTTGTAGGGGGAAATTGATTTTGCCACAAAAGCAATTTACACTTCAATTTGAACCACAAAACACACAAAAATTCCTTTTCGCAGGAACGAACTTGAGCACTACTATGCCAGACAGTCCTTTTGACTCTTTGCAAACTTTCACTTCCGACTCAGGTCCAGTTGGACGTTTCTATTCACTGCCACAACTCGAAAAGAACGGCGTAGGCCCAACTTCTCGATTGCCGCACAGCATTCGCGTAGTTCTCGAGTCGGTATTGCGCAATTGCGACGGCGAGAAGATCACCGAAGACGACGTGCGCGAGCTGGCGAACTGGCAACCCAACGGCAAACGTGTCGAGGAAATTCCGTTTGTCGTCGCGCGCGTGTTGCTCCAGGACTTCACTGGTGTCCCGCTGCTTGTCGATCTCGCGGCCATGCGCTCGGCCGTTGCGCGTCTCGGAAAGAACTCAGGCGTGATCGAGCCGCTTGTTCCGGTCGATCTCGTGATCGATCACTCGGTCCAGGTCGACTTCTCGAGCACGGCGGATGCGTTCATGAAGAACATGGAGATCGAGTTCAAACGCAACCGTTCCCGTTACCAGTTTTTGAAGTGGGGTACACAGGCGTTCGACGGTTTCTCCGTGATTCCGCCGGGCATCGGCATCTGTCACCAGGTGAATCTCGAATACCTCGCAAAGAATGTTTGGGAGAAGCATTTTTACTTTCCCGATTCGCTGGTTGGAACTGACTCGCACACGACGATGGTCAACGGCCTGGGCGTGGTCGGTTGGGGTGTCGGAGGCATCGAAGCCGAAGCAGCGATGTTGGGCCAGCCGGTTTACTTCTTGACTCCTGACGTTGTCGGCGTTCACATGAATGGCAGCTTGCGAGAGGGAGTTACTGCGACCGATCTCGTTCTGCGCGTGACGGAGATGATGCGCAAAGCGAAGGTGGTTGGAAAGTTTGTGGAGTTTCACGGCGAAGGTGCGGCGAGTTTGGCTGTAACTGATCGCGCGACGATCGCAAACATGGCTCCCGAGTACGGCGCGACGATGGGGTTCTTCCCGGTTGACGAAGAGACGTGCACTTATCTTCTCGCGACGGGACGATCGAAAGAGCACGTCGATCTCGTCAGGCAGTACTACACGGCGCAGGGCATGTTTGGCATTCCGCGAAGGGGTGAGTGCGATTACAGCGTCGTGCTCGATCTCGATCTGGGGTCAATTGGTCCAAGTGTCGCTGGTCCAAAGCGCCCACAGGATCGAATCGAGCTCGCTGGTCTCAAGACTCAATTCAACGAGCTAATGGTGAAGCCGGTCAGCGAGGGCGGATACGGAAAGACCGAAGACGAACTCTGGACGCGTTATCACGTGAAGATCGGCGCCAGCCGCCAAAGGGAACACTCTGGCGGCGGTGAACAGCGCACTGAAACTGTTCCGGCTGCGGTGATCAACGACGTGACTTCGCAGAGCACGAGCGTTTGGACAGAAACAGAGATGGTCAACAACCGTCCGACGCCGGACCGCATCGCGGAAATCTCGGAAGAGGAGTTTCCGATCGGCGACGAGCTTCTCGGTCACGGCGATGTTCTGATCGCGGCCATCACTTCGTGCACCAACACTTCGAATCCGAGTGTAATGCTCGCGGCAGGACTGCTCGCCAGGAAAGCAGTTGAAAAAGGACTCAGCGTAAGTCCAAAGGTGAAAAACTCTTTGGCGCCCGGATCGAGAGTAGTCACAGACTACCTGGAGCGCACCGGGCTGCAACCTTACTTGAATCAGTTGGGCTTCAATCTCGTCGGTTACGGCTGCACGACCTGCATCGGAAACTCTGGTCCACTGGATCCGGCGATCGAACAGGTTGTAAACGAGTGCGACGTGATCGCCGCTTCCGTGTTGTCAGGCAATCGAAATTTCGAAGCACGCGTGCACCAGAGCATCAAGGCGAATTTCCTGATGAGCCCGCCGCTCGTGGTTGCGTTTGCGCTTGCAGGGCGGGTCGATCTTGATTTCACGTCGGAGCCACTGGGAACGGGCAAGGATGGCGAGGACGTTTATCTGCGTGACATTTGGCCCACGATGCAGGAGGTCAACGAGCTCATGAGCGAGGCGTTCGATCCGGAAACGTATCAGCGTCTGTACAGCAACTTCGCGGAACAGAACCCGATGTGGAACGACATTCCCACCACCACCGGAAACGTCTACGAGTGGGATCCGGCGTCGACCTACATTCGCGAACCACCTTACTTCGAAAACTTTCACAGCTATCTCGAACCGTTGGTTGAAGTGAAAGGAGCGCGGCCGCTCGCAATCTTTGGCGACTCCGTG
>Ga0207643_10001725_pt1 | contig 12260 bp, 12 predicted proteins | sample KBSMisM62_FD_184313 | JGI IMG/M metagenome (GOLD analysis project Ga0207643, IMG submission 184313) | Miscanthus rhizosphere microbial communities from Kellogg Biological Station, Michigan, USA - KBS Miscanthus M6-2 (SPAdes) (version 2) | ecosystem: Host-associated > Plants > Roots >...
CCCCGCGGAAGCGTGAGCATGCGAGCGGTTGTGTGGGGTGACCTCATGGTGCCGGCTCCTCAGGGAAGCCGTTGATCGTGCGCACCCGGCCCGCCTCGTCGGTCAACCGCGCCGGGAAGCCCAGACCACGGAGCCAGCCCATGGCCTTGTGGCCCTTCACGATCGCTCCGGTGGACGCGGTGTTGGCCCGCGCGCAATCGGTCGCGACCACGGTCACGGCGCGCCACGGACCGGCTGTCGGGGCCCCCGTCGCGGGGTCGACCAGGTGGTGGAGCGTGCGCCCGTCGCGCTGCCAGGTGCGCTTCGCGGTGCTCGACGTGGCGACGGCGGCGCCCGCGTTCAGGGTCACCTGCTGGGGAGCGTCGGTAGGCAGGTCCTGCACGGTCACCTGCCAGCCGCCGTCCGGTGCCGGGCCCGACGTCGCGATGTCGCCACCGAGGCTGACCAGGACACCGGTGCCGAGCGCATCTGCGATCGCGGCCGCCGTCCGGTCCGCGGCGACGGCCTTGGCCGTTGCCCCGAGGTCGAGCTGAACGTCCGCAGGCCGGAACAGTCGGGAGCCGTCCAGACGGAGGCTCCGTCAGCCGGCCACGGAGGGTACGACGGAGAGACGCGGCAGGCCGACGGCCCTTACCGCCGCGAGCGTGCGGTCGTAGCCGAGCCCGGCCATCGTTGCGCCCACCGTCGGGTCGACCGCTCCGTCGCTCAGCCAGGCGGCGGTCAGTGCCTCGCGCACGAGGTCGGCCAGCATCGGGGAGAGGTCGTTCCAGCCGGCCCGGAGGTTCAGCAGCTCGCTGTCGGGACGGAACCGGCTCGCCGCGATCTCCACCTCGGCCAGCAACCCGTCGGCGATCGCGATCGCGGCGTCAAGCCGGTCGACGTCCGCGACCACGATCCGGCAGGGGCTGGTCCAGAGGTCCCAGTCGCGAGCGGCGAGGGTGGCAGACATCACGAGCCGCCGGTGGTGCCCTGGGCTGGGTCACCGTTGCCTGGGCTAGCCAGTGGTGGCTGGTCCCCGAGGTGCTGGTCCTCGTGGTCCTGGTCATCGTGGTCCTGGTCATCGTGGTCCTGGTCCCCGGAGTCGTCTCCGCGCAGGTCCTGCCCCGGTTGCTCCTGTTCCTGGCTGGTGGAGGCCGGCGCCGGCGCGTCCGTGCCCTGTGCTGTGGCGATGCCGAAGCCGATCGCCCCGGCCGCACCGAGTGCGCCGGTGGCGCCGAGCGCGACCACGGTCCGTCGCGCCGTGCGGGTCCGCCGTTCCTGACGGTCACGTTCCTGGGTCATGACCTCGAATCTGCCTCGTGTTCCTGTGTCGTTGCTGTGGGCTACCTGCCGCATCGGTGTGCGCAGGGGTGCGCCGTTCAGCAGGCGTTCAGGAACGGCGACGCGATTTCGGGATGCGGGCCGGCCGTCGTACGCCGACAATGGGCACATGGGTCATGTCGACGTCTCCGGGGTGCGCTTCGAGCTCCCCGACGGGCGGGTGCTGCTCGACGAGGTCTCGTTCCGCGTCGGTGAGGGCGCGAAGGTGGCGCTGGTCGGCGCCAACGGGGCCGGCAAGACCACGCTGCTGCGGATCGTGACCGGCGACCTCGTGCCGCACGCGGGCGCGATCACGCGCAGCGGCGGCCTCGGTGTGATGCGGCAGATGGTCTCGACACCAGGAGTGACGGAGAACGTCGCCGACCTGCTGCTCTCGGTGTCCCCGCCTCGGGTCCGCGCCGCGGCGGCCGAGGTGGAGCGCCTCGAGCTCCTGCTGATGGACAGCGACGACGAGAAGACCCAGATGCGTTATGCCACGGCGCTCTCGGACTACGCCGACGCGGGCGGCTACGACATCGAGGTCGCCTGGGACGTGTGCTGCACGACGGCTCTCGGGGTCAGCTATGACAAGGCGAAGTACCGCGACCTGGCCACGCTGTCCGGCGGTGAGCAGAAGCGGCTGGTGCTCGAGTACCTGCTGGCCGGCCCGGACGAGGTGCTCTTGCTCGACGAGCCGGACAACTTCCTCGATGTGCCGGGCAAGCAGTGGCTGGAGGGTCGGATCAACGAGAGCCCGAAGACGATCCTGATGGTCAGCCACGACCGCGAGCTGCTCAACAACACGGCGACCAGGATCGTGACCGTCGAGCTCGGCGCGGCGGGCAACACGGTGTGGACGCACCCGGGTGGCTTCGCGTCGTACCACGAGGCGCGGCGCAAGCGGTTCGAGCGCTTCGAGGAGCTGGCCCGGCGCTGGGATGAGGAGCACGCGAAGCTGAAGGCGCTGGTGCTGCGCTACAAGATCAAGGCGGAGTACAACGACGGGCTCGCGGCGCAGTACAAGGCGGCACAGACCCGGCTCCGCAAGTTCGTGGAGGCCGGCCCGCCGCAGGCGATCCCCCGCGAGCAGCAGGTCACGATGCGCCTGACCGGCGGGCGCACCGGCAAGCGGGCGGTGGTCTGTGAGGGCCTCGAGCTCACAGGTCTGATGCAGCCGTTCGACCTCGAGGTCTGGTACGGCGAGCGGGTGGCCGTCCTGGGGTCCAACGGGTCGGGCAAGTCCCACTTCCTGCGGCTGCTCGCGCGTGGCGGCAGCGACCCCGACGTCGAGCACCGTCCGATCGAGGATCGTCCGATCGAGCCGGTGCGCCACACGGGCAAGGCGAAGCTCGGCGCGCGGGTGCGGCCGGGCTGGTTCGTGCAGACCCACGCCCACCCCGAGCTGCTCGGCCGGACGCTGCTGGAGATCCTGCACCGCGGCGACGAGCACCGGCCCGGCATGGCCCGCGAGGCGGCGTCCCGGGTGCTCGACCGCTATGAGCTCGCGCACGCTGCCGAGCAGCGGTTCGACACGCTCTCCGGTGGTCAGCAGGCGCGCTTCCAGATCCTGATGCTCGAGCTCTCCGGCGCGACGCTGCTGCTGCTCGACGAGCCCACCGACAACCTCGACGTCGAGTCCGCGGAGGCGCTGGAGGCGGGCCTCGAGCGGTTCGAGGGGACCGTGGTCGCGGTGACGCACGACCGCTGGTTCGCCCGGGGCTTCGACCGGTACCTCGTGTACGGCGCCGACGGGTCGGTCTACGAGTCGGACGAGCCGGTCTGGGACGAGGGTCGCGTCCAGCGGGTGCGCTGAGGTTCGAGCATCTCGACACGCTCGCTACGCTCGCTGCTCGGCTCAAGCACCAGGCGCTGCCCGAAGGCCGGCGTGAGTGGCTCGATCCCGGTGTCGGCCATCGCCGCGTGGAAGCGCTCAGGCGGCGTCACGAAGAAGTGGTGGTGCTTTTGCGCCCGGCGCTGGGTCAGCGGCCAGAACGTGCCGTAGTGCACGGCCAGCGCCCACCGGGCTCCCACCCGGGCCACGAGCGACGCCGCCTCCTCCGGGTCGAGGTGGTCGTCGCCCAGGCTCGGCCCCCAGCCGCCGATCGGGACCGCGGCCAGGTCGGTGGCAGCGAGCCCCTCCACGTCGAGGCGGACCCCGGTGTCACCGGGGTACCAGACGCTCGAGCCCTCGCGCTCGATCCGGTAGCCGAGGGCCGGCGCACCGCTCTTCTCGAAGACACTGCGCCGTCCGTCGTGGTGAGCCGGCAGCACCTGCACGGTGACACCGCTCACAGCCACCTCGTCACCGGGCGCCACCTCCACCAGCCGGTGCTGGTCGAGGCCCTTGACCAGCCGTGGGGCTCCGCGGGGTACGACGACGGGGACGTCCCGGCCGAAGCGACGCAGCGACGGCAGGTGCAGGTGGTCCCGATGCAGGTGCGAGACCAGCACGACGTCGGCCCGGGACGCGGCGGGCGGAGGTGCCGGTGTGGTGCGGCGCAGGTGCCAGACCCGGCGGCAGAGCAGTGGGTCCGTCGCGACGACGCGGTCGCCGAGACCGATCGACATCGACGAGTGACCCCACCAGGTCACGGAGAGTGCCGGCACGGTCGCCAGAATAGAGGGATGGAGCTCTCGTCGTACGACCTCGTGATCTTCGACTGCGACGGCGTCCTCGTGGACTCCGAACGGTTGACCGTGCACGAGGAGGCGCGGATGCTGACCGAGCTCGGCTGGCCGGTGAACGCCGACGAGGTGGTCGGGCTGTTCATGGGCCTGAGCCTGGCCACCGAGCTGGAGATGGTCGCGGACCGGCTCGGTGCCGCCGCGGCGGAGAGGTTCGAGCACGACCTGGTGCCGCGACTGACGGCGATCTTCGACGCCGAGCTCACGCCCGTCGACGGCATCCCGGCACTGCTGGACGCCCTGGCACAGAAGGGCGTCCCGACCTGCGTCGCGTCCAGCGGGCTGCCGGACGGCATCAGGCGCAAGCTCGACCGCACCGGCCTCCGGGAGCACTTCGGTGACCGGATCTCCTCGGCCTCCGAGGTCGAGCGCGGCAAGCCGGCGCCTGACCTGTTCCTGCTGGCTGCCGAGCGGATGGGGGTCGCTCCGGCGCGCGCGGCGGTGGTGGAGGACAGCGTGCCGGGCGTCGAGGCCGGTGTCGCTGCGGGGATGACGGTCTACGGCTTCGCCGGCGGTCTGGCCCGGTCGGAGGACCTTCACGCGGCCGGGGCCGTGGTGTTCGACGCGATGGCGGAGCTCCACTAGCCAGACCTCGACTCGTTGCCGGGTCACGCGGCGTGTGTCACAGTCACGTCCGAGGAGACGCCGATGACCGAGACCCCGTTGCCCGACCCGACCTTTCTTGACGACCGGCTGGCCCACTGGGCCGCGACCATCCCGGAGGCGGAGGCGCTGACCTACCTCGGACGCACCTGGACCTGGGCAGAGTGGGACGGGCGCGTCCGCCGGCTGGCGGGCGCGCTCGCCGACCTGGGGGTGGGCCGCGGCGACGTGGTCTCGTTCCTGGACAAGAACCATCCGGCCTGCGTCGAGCTCACCATGGCCGCCTCGACGCTCGGGGCGGCCAACGCGATCGTCAACTTCCGGCTGGCCGGGGACGAGGTCGACTACGCGGTCAACGACGCGGGTGCCAAGGTGCTGCTGGTCGGCACCGAGCTGATGCCCCTGGTCGACCGGATCCGCGAGCGGCTGACCACCGTCGAGCACGTGATCGAGGTGACGCCCGGGGGCGGGGTCGGCGACGCCTACGAGGCGTTGCTGGCCGATGCCCGGCCGCGGCAGCGGAGTGCGGACGTCGACCCGGAGGACGTGTGCCTGGTCATGTACTCCTCCGGGACGACGGGCCTTCCGAAGGGCGTCATGCTCAGCCACCGCAACATGGTGCAGCACACGATCAACGCCCACGAAGGCTGGTGGTTCGAGCCCGGCGACAAGAACCTGGTGGCCATGCCGTTGTTCCACGTCGGTGGCTCCTCGTACGTGCTGTTCGGCATCCACGACGGCATCCCCAGCGTGATGACCCGTGACCCCGACGGTGCCTCGCTCGCCGGCGCGATCCTCAATGGCGCCAACCGCACGTTCCTGGTGCCCGCGGTGCTCGCCCAGGTGCTGAAGTCGGGACCCGAGGCGATCGGGCTGTTCGGCGGGCTCCGCACCTACACCTATGGAGCCGCCCCGATGCCGCTTCCGTTGCTGCGCGCCGCGATGGAGGCGTGGCCCGATACCGACTTCATGCAGGTCTACGGCCTCACCGAGGTCGCCGGCGTGATCACGCACCTGATGCCGCCAGAGCACCGCGACGCCGACCACCCTGAGCGGCTGGTCTCGGCCGGCCGGTGCATCCCGGGCGCGGAGCTCAAGGTGGTCGACCCGGTCACGCTCGAGGAGCGCGACACCGGGGAGCACGGCGAGCTCTGGTTCCGCACACCCCAGCTGATGAAGGGCTTCCTCAACCGGCCCGACGAGACTGCACAGGTGATCACGGACGACGGCTGGTTCCGCACCGGCGACCTGGGCAAGGTCGACGCCGACGGCTACGTCTACGTCGAGGACCGGCTCAAGGACATGATCATCACCGGCGGGGAGAACGTGTACTCCCCGGAGATCGAGCGGGTGCTCGCCGAGCACCCGTCCGTGATGGAGGTGGCGATCATCGGCGTGCCCGACGAGCGCTGGGGCGAGACGGTGAAGGCCGTGGTCAGCCTCAACCCCGGCACGGAGGCCACGGAGGAGGAGCTGATCGGCTACTGCGCCGAGCACCTCGCGAAGTTCAAGTGCCCGACCTCGGTCGACATCATCGACGCGCTCCCGCGCAACCCCACCGGCAAGATCCTCAAGCGCGACCTGCGCAAGCCCTACTGGGAGGGTCGCGACCGCCAGGTCAGCTGAGGACCACGTCGAACTCAAGCAGGGAGAACGGTGCCGAGACGCCGTACGTCGCCGCTCGCTCGGCGTCGTCGACCTCGAGGACCTCGCGGACCAGACTGCCCTTCACCCCGAACACGGCGTCGGAGTCCAGCCACGGGCTGCCGGCCAGGAACACGTGCGTGGTGAGCGGAGCGTGCCCCGCCGCGCCGGCGATCAGGTGGACGTGCGCCGGCCGGTTCGGATGCCGGCCGGTCGCGGCGAGCAGGTCGCCGACCGGGCCGTCGTCGGGGATCGGGTACCACTTCGGGAGCACGGTGCGGAACCAGTACCGGCCCTGGTCGTCGGCCGTGAACAGGCCACGCAGGTTGCGCTCGGGCTGCAGGTCGGGCTGCTGCACGTCGTAGAACCCGTCGGCGCTGGCCTGCCACACGTCGACGCTCGCGCCCGGCACCGGACGTCCCTCGAGGTCCCGCACCCGGCCCGCCACCACGACCGGATCGCCGACGCCGTCGAGGCTGATGTCGTCGCCGAGCGACCGTGGGGGCGAGTCGACGACGTGGAACGGACCGAGCACCGTCGACTCCGTCGCGCCGGCGGGTGTGCCGTGGGTGATCTCGTCGACGAGCATCGAGACCCCGAGCACGTCGGAGAGCAGGATGAACTCCTGACGCACCTCGTCACAGGTCTGGCCGACCCGGGTCAGGTAGCCGACGGCGTGCGCCCACTCCGGCTGGGTGAGCCCGACCTCCTCGACGAATGCGTGCAGGTGCCGGGTCAGGCTGGTCATCACCTCGTGCAGCCGCGGGTCCGGTGTGCCGGACCAGGAGCGGACGACGTCGTCGGTCAGGTCGCTCATGAGCCGAACCTAGCGCCACCCTCACCGGAGCTCACCCGAGCTCGGACAGCCTCGGGAGCACCTCGGCACAGGCGCGCTCGGTCCAGCCGACCGGGTCGTCGGGGCGAGGACCGATCCAGACCTGGTCGATGCCGAGACCGGCGTAGGTCTCCATCCGCGACAGGAACGAGGTGTCAAACGGGTCCTGGCCGGTGATCACGGTGCGCCGTACGTCGCCCGGATCGCGACCGACGTCCGCGCAGTGCTGGTCGAGCACGGCGAGCTTGTGCGCCACACCCTCTGGTCCGAGGTCGAAGAGGTTGCAGGCGTCGGCGTACTGCGCGACTAGGCGCAGGGTCTTGCGCTCACCGACCCCGCCGACGAGCAGCGGCGGTCCACCCGCCTGCACCGGCGACGGTGTGCAGATGGTCTCGGCGAGCCGGTAGTGCTCGCCCTCGAACGGGCCGTCGTCGTCGCTCCACATCTGCCGGCAGATCCGGATCGTCTCCTCGAGTCGCTCGAACCGCTCGGCGACGGGTGGGAACGGGACGCCGAGGGCCCGGTGCTCGCGCTCGTACCAGGCGGCGCCGAGCCCGAGCAGGGCACGCCCGGAGGACAGCACGTCGAGCGTGGTGACCACCTTCGCCAGCAGCCCGGGGTGCCGGTAGGTGACTCCGGTGACCAGGAGGCCGAGCTGGACACGCTCGGTACGCCCGGCCAGGAAGCCCATTGACGTGTAGCCCTCGAGCATCGGCTCCGCAGGACCGCCGAGGTCCTCCATCTGGAACCAGTGGTCCATCATGGTCAGGGTCGTCACTCCACCCTGGTCGGCAGCCCGGGCGACACCGGCCAGGGTCGCCGCCAGCGTCTCCGGCCCCCCGGCGTACGACAGGTTGGCGCAGTGGACTGCCAGCTTCACGTGGTCTCCTCGGCCTCGGTCTCGATCTGCAGTGTCATCTTCTTCAGCAGCCGGTTGAGCGTGGCGAGCTCCTTGCGGGTGAGGACGGTCGCGAGCTCTTCCTCGGCGTGGCCGCGCAGGTCCATCGCCTCGCGCCAGATCTTCACACCGGCCCGCGTCATCTCGACCTCGACCCGCCGGCGGTCGCCCTTGCCGGGGACCCGCTTGACCCAGCCCTTCTTCTCCAGGGAGTCCAGACGCCCCGTGATCCCGGCGTTGGAGACCCGCATCTCGCGGGCGAGCTGGCCCGGGGACGCCTGCCCGGGGACGTCGCGGATCATCAGGTTGTGGAGGGTGTCGTACTCGAAGTCCTGCAGGCCCACCTCGGCGAGCGCCACCTTCGTGGTGCTCTTGAAGTAGCGGTTGATGTTCGCCAGCCGGACCGTCATCGCCTCCACGTCGTCGTCGAACTCCTGCTCCAGCACCCAGTGACCCCGCCAGCGCTCGACGTGCAGGTCGGCCGCGTCCTTCATGGCCCGAGTCTAGACGAAAGTATTTCGTTGACGAATAGTTCGCTGGCGAAATAACATGCACGGCATGGCGTCGACTCTCGACCACCCGCTGCGGCACGCGTCGTACCGGTGGCTGCTGTCCGGGGTCACCGTGAGCTCCCTGGGCAACGGCGTCGCCCCGGTCGCGCTCGCGTTCGCCGTGCTCGACCTCGGCGGCGACGCGTCCGACCTCGGTGTCGTGGTCGGCCTCTACGCCCTGGCGGACGTCGCGGCGGTGCTGTTCGGGGGAGTGCTCGGCGACCGGCTGCCCCGTACCGTGATGATGCAGGGCTCGTCGGCGCTCGCCGCGGTCGCGCAGGGTCTGGTCGCCGCGTCGCTGGTCGGCGGCTGGTCGAGCATCCCGCTCCTCGCCGGCCTCGGCATGGTCAACGGTGCGCTCGGGGCACTCGGTGGCCCGAGCTCGTCGGCGATCACCCAGCAGACCGTGCCGGCGGAGCTGCTCCGAACCGCGATCACCTGGCGCCGGATCAGCCAGAACGTCGCCGTGATCGTGGGCAGCGGCGCGGCCGGGCTGCTCGTGGCCGGCGCCGGAAGCGGCTGGGCTCTCGCCGTCGACGCGTTCACGTTCGCGTTCGCGGCGGCGTGCTACCGGCTGGTGCGCGTCGCGCCGCTCGTCGTACCGGCGGAGCGCGGGAGCATGGTCGCCGACGTCCGCGAGGGCTTCACCGAGGTGATGCGGCACACCTGGCTATGGCTGCTGATCCTGCAGGCGCTGCTCTACCACCTGTTCTACGGCGGCGCGCAGGGCGTGCTCGGCCCGATCGTGGTCGGCGACTCACTCGGGCGGGCGGCCTGGGGATGGGCGCTGTCGACGATGATGCTCGGCTTCGTCGTCGGCGGCCTGGTCACGCTGCGCTGGAAGCCGCGGCGTGCGCTGTACGTCGGCACCTGGTTCCTCGCGCTCACCGCCGCCTTCCCGGTCGCGATGGCGTTGTCGGACTCGCTGGCGGTGGTGCTGGTGGGCGCGTTCCTGCACGGGTTCGGGCTGGAGATCTTCAGCGTCGGCTGGGACCTGTCGATCCAGGAGCAGGTGGCGCCGGACAAGCTGGCGCGGGTCTACTCCTTCGACATGATCGGCTCGTTCATCGCGCGGCCGGTCGGGCTGGCGCTCACCGGCCCGGTCGCCGAGCTGGTCGGCTTCCGCACCTGGCTCCTGGTGGTGGGCGCGGTGATCGTGGCGAGTGTCCTCGTCGCGCTGACCTCCCGCGACGTCCGTCGCCTCGAGCGGAACCTCGAGGTGCCGGTGCGGGTGGTCGCGTAGCGGGAAGCCGCGGCCCACCGCCCGCAGCTGCCGCCTCAAGCTCCGACGGTGGTCACTTCCAGCGCTCGGCGGCGGGGGTGAACGTGAGCTCGCGGTCGCCGGTGTAGATCTGCTTCGGACGGGCGATCTTCTGGTCCTTGTCCTGCACCAGCTCCAGCCACTGGGCGAGCCAGCCGGGAGTGCGCCCGATCGCGAACAGCACGGTGAACATCTCGGGCGGGAACTGGAAGGCCTCGTAGATCAGGCCCGAGTAGAAGTCCACGTTGGGGTAGAGCTTGCGCTTGACGAAGTACTCGTCCTCGAGCGCGATCTTCTCCAGCTCCTGGGCGATCTCGAGCAGTGGGTTGACCCCGGTCACCTCGAAGACGTCGTCGCAGGCCTTCTTGATGATCTTCGCCCGGGGGTCGTAGTTCTTGTAGACCCGGTGGCCGAAGCCCATCAACCGCTCCTCACCCTCCTTCACGCCCTTGATGAAGTCGGGGATGTTCTCCTTGGTGCCGATCCGCTTGAGCATCCGCAGCACGGCCTCGTTGGCGCCGCCGTGCAGCGGGCCGTAGAGCGCACCGACACCGGCGGCGACGGCGGAGTACGGGTCGACCTGGGAGGACCCGACGGAGCGCACCGCGTTGGTGGAGCAGTTCTGCTCGTGGTCGGCGTGCAGGATGAACAGCACGTCGAGCGCCTTCACCAGCCGCTCGTCACCGTTGTATCTCTGCTCGCTCATCTTGAAGAGCATCGAGAGGAAGTTCGCGGTGTAGCTGAGCTCGTTGTCCGGGTAGACGTAGGGCTTGCCCTGCGCGTGCCGGAAGGCCCAGGCGCCGAGCGTCGGCATCTTGGCGATCATCCGCACGATCTGCATCCGCCGGTTGTCCGGGTCGGAGATGTTCGCGGACTCCGGGTAGAACGTCGACAGCGCGCCCACCGAGGCCATCAGCATGCCCATCGGGTGGGCGTCGTACCGGAAGCCCTGCATGAACGACTTCACGTTCTCGTGCACGAACGTGTGGTAGGTGATGTCGTGCACCCACTGCTCGTACGCGTTCTGCGACGGCAGCTCGCCGGTCAGCAGCAGGTAGGACACCTCGAGGAACGAGCTCTTCTCGGCCAGCTGCTCGATCGGATAGCCGCGGTACTCGAGGATCCCCTTCTCGCCGTCGATGAACGTGACAGCGCTGCGACACGAGGCCGTGTTGGTGAACCCGGGGTCGTACGTCGCCAGCCCGGGGGCCTCGTCCGACACCTTGATCTGGCCGAGGTCGCCGGCCCTGATCGTGTCGTCGGTGATGGGGATCTCGTACTCCTGGCCGGTGCGGTTGTCCCGGACGGTGAGGGTGTCACCCTTGCCGTTGCCAGAGGTCTGCTCGTCGCTCACGTGGGCTCCTTCGCGGGGGGTCGACCGTCTGCTCAACCTATTCCCTGCTCAGAGGGGCCGTTAGTCCCCTGCGCCGTTTTGACCACCAGCCGGACACGCCGGTAGTCTGGGCGGTCGCGACTCCTGCCGCGTCGGCGGTCCTGCACGGACCACGGCGCAGACCCGGGTGAACAGAAACCGGGCAGTGTTCGTCAGAAGCCGCGGCAACACCTTCCGGTCGTGGACTCCGCCTGACCGGACCCGACGAACGAGTTAGGCAACACCTGTGCGTACGTACAGCCCGAAGCCGGGCGACATCCAGCGCGACTGGCACGTCATCGACGCCACCGACGTGGTGCTCGGCCGCCTCGCGGTCCAGACGGCCAACCTCCTGCGTGGCAAGCACAAGACGATCTTCGCCCCGCATGTGGACACCGGCGACTTCGTGATCATCGTCAACGCCGAGAAGGTCTCCCTCTCGGGCACCAAGAAGACCACCAAGATGGCCTACCGCCACTCCGGCTACCCGGGCGGCCTCAGCGCCACGCCGATCGGTGTGCTGCTGGAGAAGGACGCCCGCAGGGCCATCGAGAACGCGGTGTGGGGCATGCTCCCCAAGAACCGTCTGGGTCGGCAGATGCTGAAGAAGCTCAAGGTCTACTCCGGGCCTGAGCACCCGCATGCCGCCCAGAAGGCCAAGCCGTTCGAGATCAAGCAGATCTCCCAGTAACTCATGCAGACGAGACGAAGGAACTTTCGTGGCTGACACCACCGACGTGACAGACGACAACCCGGGGACCGCCGAGGAGACCTACGAGGTCAACGAGGAGGGCGTCGCCTACTCCTCCGAGAGCGCCCCCGGCGCCGACGCGCCGCCCCGCCCGGCGACGATCGCCCCCGCGGCCGCCACCGGCCGCCGCAAGGAAGCGGTGGCGCGGGTGCGCCTGGTGCCCGGCACCGGCGAGTGGACCGTCAACGGTCGCGCCCTGGACTCCTACTTCCCGAACAAGCTCCACCAGCAGGTCGTCAACGAGCCCTTCGTGACCACCGACCTGGTCGGGCGCTTCGACGTGATCGCCCGGATCCACGGCGGCGGCATCACCGGCCAGGCCGGCGCTCTGCGCCTGGGCGTGGCGCGCGCGCTCAACGCG
>Ga0207643_10001727_pt1 | contig 12252 bp, 9 predicted proteins | sample KBSMisM62_FD_184313 | JGI IMG/M metagenome (GOLD analysis project Ga0207643, IMG submission 184313) | Miscanthus rhizosphere microbial communities from Kellogg Biological Station, Michigan, USA - KBS Miscanthus M6-2 (SPAdes) (version 2) | ecosystem: Host-associated > Plants > Roots > Rhizosphere...
GGCCAGCCCGGAAAACCACGACACCGTGGTGCTCGACTTTGCCGCGGTGGACTACATCAACTCGACCGGCCTCGCGCTGATCGTCAGCGTGCTCGCCCGGGCCCGGGCCGAACGCAGGAAGGTTGTCGCCAGCGGCCTGTCCCCGCACTACCGCGAGATCTTCGACATCACCAGGCTGTCGGACTTCATCGAGCTCTTTCCCGATCTCGACCGCGCCGTCAGCGAGCTCACCCACCCGGCCGCCTGAGCCGGCCGCCAGCCGCCGCACTCAGCGGCCAGGACCCAGCACCAGAAGTAACAGCAAGGGGAGGACACTACCAATGAGCACACCAGCCATTTCGATGGACGTTCGCCGGGTCGGCGAGAAGACCGCCGTGGTGGACATCAAGGGCGAGGTCACCGCGGCCTGTGAGCCCGTGCTCATGTCGGCCTACGAAGCCGCCGGCGGCAGCGCCACGAGCAGGCTGGTCCTGAACTTCGGCGGCCTGGAGTACATGAACAGCGGCGGCATCGGCATGCTCGTCACGTTGCTGGTCCGGGCCAACCGGCAGCACCAGCAGCTCGCCGCCTACGGGCTGAGCGAGCACTATCGCGAGATCTTCGAGCTGACCAGGCTCGACGAGGCGATCACGATCTACGACAGCGAGGAATCGGCGCTCAACGGCGCCGTGAGGTAAGGGGCGCCGCCCGATGAACGAGACAACAGGAACACCGGGCCCGGACCGCGTGGCGTCGGCCGAGCAGATCGGGCTGAGCGCGCGCGAGGCCGCCGCGATCCCCCCGCCGGAGGCGGCCAGGCTAGCACCGCGGGCCGCGCCACCCAGGGATGTGGCCAGCTGGGCCAGGAAGATCGACCGCCTCGAGGTCGACCCCCGGGAAGGCGTCCGTGGCACGAACGTCGCCGGGCGCCGGCTGACCGGGCCGGTCCAGGGGTTCGGCAAGATGTGGCAGAAGACCTACCGGATGAACGCCGGGCCGGACATAACGCCGGAGCAGGCCATCGCCACCTGGCGCGAGCACTTCCCTGAGTTCTGGCCGAAGGGCAACCGGTTCGCCGGCGCGCTCACCGGGATCAACCCCGGCGACGTGGCCCTGCTCGACCTGGCCATCGGCGGCGGCGTCAAGCTGTCCACGGGCGTCTTCGTGCTGTACGCCGACGCCGAGTCGTTCACGCTGATGACCCCGCAGGGCCACATGTTCGCCGGCTGGATCACCTTCTCGGCCGAACGGTCCGGCGACGCCACCATGGTCCAGGCCCAGGTGCTGATGCGGGCCAACGACCCGCTCTACGAGGTCTCCATGGTCGTGGCCGGGCACCGCAAGGAGGACAAGTTCTGGACCGCCACGCTGACCGCGCTCGGCCAGCGGCTCGGCGTCGCCGACCCGGCGGTCGAGGTCCGGAGCACCTGCGTGGACTCCAGGCGCCAGTGGCGCCACACCAGCAACATCTGGCACAACTCGATGGTGCGCAGCGTGCTGCAGACTCTTACCTTCAGGCGGGGCGTGAATGCCCAGCCTAGCGGGTAGCTGACCAGCCATGGACGTGGACGCGGTAGTCGTCGGCAGCGGGCCTAACGGCCTGGCCGCCGCCCTGACCATGGCGGCGGCCGGGCTCCGGGTTCAGGTCATCGAGGGTGCGCCGTCGATCGGCGGCGGCTGCCGGACCGAGGAGCTGACCCTGCCGGGCTTCTGGCACGACGTCTGCTCCGCGGCCCACCCGCTGGCGGTGGCGTCACCGTTCTTCAAGCGCTTCGACCTGGCCGCGCGCGGGGTCACGCTCGCCCGGCCCGAGGTGGAGTTCGCCCAGCCGCTGGACGGCGGCCGGGCTGCGGTCGTGACCCGCTCGGTCGCCGAGACCGCCGCCAGGCTCGGTGCCGACGGCCGCGCCTACCGGCGCCTGCTCGGGCCGTTGGCCAGTCACATGGACGACGTCCTCGAGGCGATCCTGGCCCCGCTGCGCACGCCGCCCGCGCATCCGCTGGCCGCCGCGAACTACGGCCGCCGGGCCATCCTGCCGGCCTCGGTGGTGGCCAGGCGGTGGGACACCGACGAGGCCCGGGCGATCATGGCCGGCGCCGCGGCGCACACGATGATGCCGCTGACCGCGGTGCCGACCGCGGGGGTCGGCCTGCTGCTGATCGGCCTGGCCCATGCGGCTGGCTGGCCGGTGGTGGCCGGAGGGAGCGCCAGGATCACCGACGCGATGGCCGCGGCCCTGGTCGCCAGCGGCGGCCGCATCGAGACCGGCCGCTGGGTACGCTCGCTCGCCGAGCTTCCGTCCGCCCGGGCTATCCTCCTCGACGTCTCGCCGCGCGCGCTGGCCCAGCTCGCCGGCGACACGCTGCCCCGCCGGTACCGGGCCGCGCTGCGCCGGTTCCGCTACGGCCCCGGCGTCTGCAAGGTTGACTTCGCCCTGTCCGGTCCGGTGCCGTGGACCAGCGAGCCGTGCCGCCTGGCCGGCACCCTGCACCTGGGCGGCACGTTCGAGCAGGTCGCCGCGGCCGAGGCCGACGTAGCGGCGGGCAAGCACCCGGACCGCCCCTACGTCCTCGTGGTCCAGCCCGGCGTCGCCGATCCGTCCCGCGCCCCGGCCGGCCAGCAGACGCTGTGGACCTACTGTCACGTGCCATCCGGCTCCGAGGTCGACATGACCAACCGGATCGAGGCGCAGATCGAGCGGTTCGCGCCCGGCTTCCGCGACCTCGTGCTGGCCCGCTCCGTGCGCACCGCCGCCGACGAGGAGGCGCAGAACCCGAACTACGTCGGCGGCGACATCGGCGTCGGCATGCAGACGCTGCGGCAGACCGTCCTGGGCCCGGTGCCGAGGTGGAACCCGTACCGGACGCCGGTCCGCGGCCTGTACCTGTGCTCCTCGGCCACCCCGCCGGTCCCGGGGGTGCACGGCCGGTGCGGCGAGCTGGCCGCGCTGAGCGCCCTGCGGGACGTGTTCGGCGTCCGCGACCGCCCCGATATCAGCCCGGCCCGGCTCCGTATTGGCCAGGTACCGAACGGGCCGGGGCGCGTGCCTCAGCCGTAGACCAGGGGCCCTACTTGGCCGAGCCCTTGAGCGAACTGTGCAGCGTCACGCCGGCGGGCTGCTCGTTCGTGGCGTAGTAGAGGACGCAGTGCAGCCCGCGGTCGCCGCCCGGCCAGGTCGACGCGTCCGGCACGATGTCGGTCCAGGTGTAGAGCGACTTGGAGTACGCGATGCCCACGTAGGACGCGAACGCGCCGTTACACGCGGCGGTGGCGTCCTTCTTGATCGCGGCGTCGCCGGGATAGGCGCCCTGCTTGGCCCAGTGGGTGTTGCTGGCGTAGAAGACCTCGGCGGTGTGGTCCTCGGTGCACGGCACCCCCTGGCTCAGCTTCGGCCACGGCGTGTTCTTGTTCAGCTGCAGGTTCGCCCCGGTCAGGCAGTCGCCGGCCTGGAGCTGGGCGAGCCGCAGCTCGCCTACGGTCGGGGTCGTGCTGGGGCTGGGGGAGGCGCTGTGGGTCTGCGCCGGAGCCGAGCTCGAGCCCGACCCGGCGTTGTTATTGCTGGAGGAACCGCCCCCCAGAGTCAGCACCAGGACCACCACGATCGCCACGACGGCCGCGGCCGCCCCGGCCGGGATCAGCCACTTCGGCCGTTTGCGCGGCGGCTGCGGAGGCCCGCCCGGCGCGTACCACTCGCCGGGAACGCCGGACGTTCCCTGGCCGGGCGGGCCGCCGGGCTGCTGGCCGCCCCACCACCCCTGGGCCTGCTCACCCTGGGCGCCCTGACCGGTCTGGTAGCCCTGCGGCTCGGGGTACTGCTGCTGGCCCGGGTAGCCCTGGCTGCCCTGCTGGCCCGGGTAGGCCTGCTGCCCCGCTGCGTAACCCTGCTGTCCGGGGTAGCCCTGCTGGCCCGGGTAGCTCTGCTGCCCCGGATAGCTCTCGCCGGGGTACTGCTGCTGCCCCGGGTAGCCTTGCTGCCCCGCGTAGCTCTGCGGCCCGGGGTACCCCTGGGCCGGCTGTCCCGGCGATGACGGATAGCCCTGCGGACCGGTGGGATACGGGGTCGGCGGCGGCGGGGTCGGCGTGGACAGAGAGGTCCGCGTCTGCGGGTGGTCGATGGCGTCGCCGCCGGGCGCGGGCTCGTCCCGCGGGGAGCCCGCGGCCATGGCCATCGGCGCGACCGGGTCGGCGGCCGGGGCGACCGGGTCCGCCACCGGAGCGACCGGGTCGGCCATCGAGGGGTGGCCGGCCATCGAGCCCCCGGCCACGGAACCGCCTGCCATGGACCCGCCCGCTGCCGAACCTCCGGCCAGCGAGCCGCCGCGACGGTGCAGGCTGGCCTCGGACGGCGCGCTCCTGGCCGCGTTCTCCTCGAGGATCTGCAAAGGCAGCCAGTCGGTCAGGTCCGCGGCGGCGGGGTACGCGGCCGACAGGTCGGTCAGGAACTGGGTCGCCGTGGGCCGGCGCTTGGGATCACGGGACAGGCTCCGCTTGATCAGCGGGCGGAGGTTCTCGGGAACGTTGTCGGTATTCGGCTTGCCGTGCACCACGCGGTAGAGCAGCGCCGCGGTGTCGCCGCTGCCGAACGGGCCCTCGCCCCGCGCGGCGTAGATGAGCACGCCGGCGAGGCTGAAGATGTCGCTGGCCGGGCCGACGGTGAGGCCTTCGGCCTGCTCCGGTGACATGAACCCGGGCGAGCCGATCATGAAGCCGGTGCCGGTCAGCGACGTCGCGCCCGCCGCGGAGGAGATGCCGAAGTCGATAATCCGCGGCCCGTCCTGGGCCAGCAGCACGTTGGAGGGCTTGAGGTCACGGTGGATGACGCCCGCCGCGTGGATCGCGATCAGGCCTTCGGCCAGTCCCGCCGCCAGCGCGAGCACGGAGTTCTCCGGCAGCGGGCCCTGCCGCTCGACGGCGTCCGACAGCGACGTGCCCGGCACGTACGCGGTCACCAGCCAGGGCACCGGCCCGTCCACGTCGGCGTCGACGACCGCCGCGGTGAACAGCCCGCCCACCTTGCGCGCGGCCGAGACCTCGCGCGCGAAGCGGGCGCGGAAACCCGCGTCCTCGGCCAGGTTCGCGCGGATGACCTTCACCGCCACCATGCGGCCGCCGGGGGAGCGGGCGAGGTAGACCCGGCCCATCCCGCCGCTGCCGAGCCTGCCGAGCAGCACATAGGGCCCAATGCGCTGGGGATCGCCGGGCTGTAGCGCCGCCAAACTGGTCACCCCCACCTAACTACTGTCATGCATCGCGTCAGCTTGCGCCGGACCGCAGAAATTACACATACCACAGATCCGCACTGTGGTCAGGCCCCCGGATGGCCGTGGCGCCGCGTCCTGAAGCTCGCTGACTCCAACCCTAGTGCGGATTGCGTGCAAAAGGGAGGTAAAGCGCCAACCACCGACCCCGTGCCGGGGCGCCCCGTTGAGCCGCGGACGACGAGTTCGGGTTCGAAGAGCAGTTCCTCTGGATATACGTCCGTGTTCTCGATCTGGTTCACCAGCAACGCGACCGCCGCCTTGCCCATCGACTCGATCGGCTGCCTGACCGTGGTCAGCGGCGGGTCAGTGCAGTTCATGAACGCGGAGTCGTCGTAGCCGACCACCGAGACGTCGCCGGGCACCGACAGGCCCGCACGCCGGACGGCCCTGATCGCGCCGAGGGCCAGCACGTCGCTGGCGCAGATCACGCCGGTGACGCCGTGCCGGAGCAGCCGGGTGGTGGCGGCCTGGCCGCCCTCCAGGGAGAACAGCGCGTGCTCCACCGGGCTGTTCTCCGGGGCCCGCCGGGTGTGCGCGGTGAACCCGGCGAGCTTGCGCCGCGAGGGTACGTGGTCCTCGGGCCCCAGCACCAGGCCGATCCGCTGGTGGCCGAGCGAGGCCAGGTGGGTGTAGGCCTGGCCGGCGGCGGTCACGTCGTCGGTCGACACGCGGGGGAAGTCCAGGTTGTCGATGGCCGCGTTCATCAGCACCGTCGGGACGCCGCGGCTGCGCAGCAGCCGGTAGTGGTCGTGCGGGGCGGCCTGCTCGGCGCAGTGGCCGCCGAAGAACACCATCCCGGAGACGTGCTGGTCGAGCAGCATGCCGACGTAGTCCGCCTCGGACAGGCCGCCCGTCGTCCTGGTGCAGAGCACCGGGGTGAAGCCGCGCTGAGCCAGCGCGCCGCCGATCACCTCGGCCAGCGCCGGGAAGATCGGGTTCTGCAGTTCGGGCAGCACCAGGCCGATCAGCCGGGCCCGCTCACCGCGCAGCTGGGTCGGGCGCTCGTAGCCGAGAACGTCCAGCGCGGTCAGCACGGCTTCCCTGGTGCTGTCGGAGACCCCGGCCTTGCCGTTGAGGACCCGGCTCACCGTGGCCTCGCTCACTCCGACCTTCCTGGCCACGTCGGCCAGCCGCCGGGAGGGTGTGCGCGTCATGTTGCAAAGATACGACATCTTGACGCAAGTACTTGCGTGATCTGGCTCACTCTCTTTCGGAAAACCTTCGTTCGCATCGCCGTTTCCTTTCCGCACGTATGCGCAATAAATGTCGGAATTCAAGCAAGAATTACGAAAGCCGAGGTCGACGGGTCTCCGTAATCAAGTTGTGTCTTTGCATTTTTTCATAGATATATTGCATCAAAAAGTCTCTATACGTATGTTGAGCTATCGATATCTTCCAGCCCGGGAAGAGCGAGGTCCCAGAAAGGATGAGGCAGTGACCAGACGCCTTCACCTACGAGGTCGAGGGTCCGGCCGTCGCCGTGCGGCCGGGATCACCGTCGTCGCGGCTCTCGGGCTCGCGGCCGCGGCGTGCTCGAGCAGTCCCCCCGCCAGCAGCGGCTCCGGCGGCCACGTGACGATCAGCGTCGACTGCGCGCCGCCCGCCAGCGCTCCGCAGCAGCACAAGGAGTGGCTCGAGGACGTGGCGCTGTTCGAGAAGCAGAACCCGAACATCACCGTCAACAGCATCTTCGAGAACCCGTGCGAGGTCCCCGCCTCGTTCACCGCGATGCTCAAGGCCGGCAACGAGCCGAACGTCTTCTACACCTACTTCACCGACAAGAACCAGGTGCTCGACGCGGGCCAGGCCGCCGACATCACGTCCTACGTGAACTCCAAGACGGTCCCCGCGCTGAAGGACATCGTGCCGACCGCACTGGCCGCCGTCACCGCGGGCAAGACCCTGTACGGGCTGCCCACCGTCAACTACACCCAGGGCCTGATCATCAACCGGGTGCTGTTCAAGCAGGCCGGGCTCAACCCGGACCAGCCGCCTACCACCTGGGCCGAGGTCGAGCAGGACGCCAAGGCGATCACGAAGCTGGGACACGGCATCTTTGGCTACGGCGACTACAGCGCGGGTAACAACGGAGGCTGGCACTTCTCCTCGGAGATCGACGCCGAGGGCGGCCACATGATCAATTCGGCCGGCACCGGGGCCGCCTTCAACTCCGACCAGGGCAAGGCCGTGCTGCAGGCCCTGCACCAGATGCGCTTCGTCGACCACAGCATGAGCCCGACCCAGCAGCTCGCCTGGGGCACCCTGCAGAAGCAGATGGCCGCCAACAAGCTCGGCATGTACATCGCCGCGCCCGACGACATCTACAACGTGATCGTCCCCCAGGACGGCGGCAACATCAACGACTACGGCATGGGCCCGCTGCCCAGCACCTCCGGCACCCCGGCCGGCTCGCTGTCCGGCGGCAACGACTACATGTTCGCCAAGCGCGACACCCCCGCGCAGATCGAGGCCGGCATCAAGTGGCTGGTCTTCGAGAACCTGACGCCGGGCGTGGGCTTCTACAACTACGCCAGGCAGAAGGCCGACGGCTTCCCGGTCGGCTTCCCCGAGCCGCAGATGTTCACGGGCGCCACCGAGGCTAAGCAGCAGCAGCTCATGACCAAGAGCGCGACCGTCAACCCGGCCTACTTCTCCACCTTCGCCAGCGCCCACGAGCTGGCCATGGGCGAACCGGCCGACGCGCAGGCCGTCTACAAGACCCTCGACCCGGTCATGCTCGAGGTGCTGACCAACCCGAACGCGAACATCTCCCAGCTCCTGTCCACCGCGACCAGCCAGGTCAACCAGATCCTGGCCAACAGTGGCTGACCTAGCCACGCTGCGCAAGCCCGCGGCCCTGTCCCCGGCGCGATCCCGCGCTGGGGACAGGCTGGCCGCCCGGGCCAGGCGCAACGTATCCGCGCACGGGTTCCTGATCGGCGCCGTGCTCTGCTTCGGCTTCTTCTCCTGGTACCCGATCTGCCGGGAGATCGTGATGAGCTTCCAGAAGAGCAGGCTCGGTGTGACCAGCTGGGCCGGCCTTTCCAACTACGAGCGCATCTTCCGCGACCCGACCTTCTGGACGGCCTGGAAGAACACGCTGGAGTTCACCGTCCTGGCGCTGATCATTGGCTACGCCGTGCCGTTCTTCGTGGCCATCTTGCTGAACGAACTGCGGCACGCCAAGGGATACCTGCGCTGCCTGGTCTACCTGCCGGTGATGCTGCCGCCCACCTCGGCGCTGCTCCTGTTCGCCTACTTCTACGACCCGAGCTACGGCCTGTTCAACGACGTGCTGCGCCACCTTCACCTGCCGGTTTCGCAGTGGGTGCAGTCGCCGGGAATCGGCTTGCCCAGCATGGCGATGATCTCCGTGGTGATCGCGGCCACCTGGATGAACATGGGCGGCGCGACGCTGATCTACCTGGCCGCACTGCAGAACATCCCGGGGGAGCTCTACGATGCCGCCGAGCTCGACGGCGCCGGGCTGTTCCGCAAGATCAGGCACGTCACGATCCCGCAGACCAGGCTGATCCTGTCGATGCTGCTCCTGCTGCAGATCGTGGCGACCATGCAGATGTTCGTGGAGGCATTCATCTTGACCAACGGCGGTGCCGGGGTGAACAACAACACCCTGTCCGTCGTCAACCTCATCTACCAGTACGCGTTCGCGCTGAGCGGGGCCAGCAACTACAACAGCGCGTCCGCCCTCGGCGTGGTCCTCATGCTGGTGCTCGCGGTGTTCTCCGGAGGCTACCTGTGGCTGACTCGACAGACCGATCGCTGATCTCGGCCGCCCAGCTGAACCGGCACCGGGTCGCCTACCGCGTGGTGCTGACCCTGATCGTGGTGATCTTCACGCTGATCTTCATCGGGCCCCTGTATTTCCTGTTCAGCGACGGTCTCAAGTCGACCCAGGAGGCGGTCCAGGTGCCGCCGACGCTCGTCCCGGCGCACGTGCACCCGGGCAGCTACACCGCCGCGTGGAGCCGGGTCGGCCTCGGCCGGCTGCTGGTCAACACCCTGTACTACGCCTTCGGCGCGCTGGCCCTCCAGCTGGTCTTCGACGTGGCCGCGGCCTACTCGCTGTCCCGGCTGCGCCCCGTGCTCGGCAACGTCATCTTCGCGCTGATGCTGGCCACGCTGATGATCCCGGCCACGGTGCTGGTCGTGCCGCAGGACGTGACCATCGCCGACCTGCCGCTCCTGCACCTGAACCTGATCGGCTCGCCGGAGGCCATCTGGCTGCCCTCGGTGGCCAACGCCTTCAATATCTTCCTGCTCAAGCGGTTCTTCGACTCGATACCCGGTGACCTGCTGTCCGCCGCGGCCATCGACGGCGCGTCCCCGCTGCGTACCCTACGCTCAGTGGTGCTGCCTATCTCCCGGCCGATCATCGGCGTCGTCTCGATCTTCTCCCTGGTGGCGGTGTGGAAAGACTTCCTGTGGCCGCTGCTGGTCGAGTACGGCTACAACCCGAACCGGGAGACCCTGAACGTCGGCATCTTCGAGGCCGCCAGCACCACGCCGCAGAACCTGGTGCTCGCCGCCTCGGCGATGGCCGCGGTACCCACGCTCGTGTTTTTCCTCATCTTCCAGCGCAACATCCTGTCCGGCCTGACCGCGGGCAGCCTCAAGGGCTGAGCCGGGCGATCATCGAGGAGCCATGACCCCTTCTTCCTGGTGGCGCCATGCCGCCATCTACGAGCTGTACGTGCAGAGCTTCGCCGACGGCGATGGCGACGGGATCGGCGACCTGGCCGGCGTCCGGGGCCGGCTGCCCTATCTCGCCGACCTCGGCGTCGACGCGATCTGGTTCAGCCCGTGGTATCCGTCCCCGAGGTCCGACGCGGGCTACGACGTGGCCGACTACCGCTCCATCGACCCGGCTTTCGGCACCCTCGCCGACGCCGACGCGCTGATCGCGGAGGGGCACGCGCTCGGCATCAGGACGATCATCGACGTGGTGCCGAACCACTGCTCGGACCGGCACCGCTGGTTCCGGGCCGCGCTCGCGGCGGGGCCGGGCTCACCCGAACGCGAACGGTTCTGGTTCCGGCCCGGGCGCGGTCCCGGCGGCGACCTCCCGCCGAACGACTGGCCGTCGATCTTCGGCGGCCCCGCATGGACCAGGACGACCGCCCCGGACGGCACGCCGGGGGAGTGGTACCTGCACCTGTTCGCGCCCGAGCAGCCGGACTTCAACTGGGCCAACCCTGAGGTGCGGCAGGAGTTCGAGGACATCCTGCGGTTCTGGTTCGAACGCGGCGTCGACGGCGTCCGGATCGATTCCGCCGCGCTGCTGGCGAAGGACCCGGCGCTGCCCGGGTCCGCGGACCCGTCGCCCTATACCGACCGCGACGACGTGCACGATATCTACCGGGCCTGGCGCAAGATCGCCGACGAATACCCCGGCCGGGTACTGATCGGCGAGGTCTGGCTGCCCGATACCGCGCGGCTGGCCCGCTACCTGCGCCGGGACGAGCTGCACACGGCGTTCAACTTTCCCTATCTGTGCTGTCCCTGGGACGCCGCCGAGCTGCGCGCGGTGATCGACAGCACGCTGGGGTTCCACGCCGCCGCCGGCGCGCCTCCCACCTGGGTGCTCTCCAACCACGACGTGGACAGGCACCTGTCCAGGTACGGCAGGTCCGACAGCTCGTTCGGCCTCGACCGGCGTGACCATAGCCAGCCGGTCGACCTGGATCTCGGCACCCGCCGCGCCCGGGCCGCCGCGCTCCTCGCCATGGCGCTGCCCGGCTCGGTCTACCTCTACCAGGGCGAGGAACTCGGGCTGTGGGAGGTCGAGGACATCCCGGATGAGCTGCGTCAGGACCCGATCTGGCACCGGACCGGTGGCGCCGACCCCGGCCGGGACGGCAGCCGGGTGCCGCTGCCGTGGTCCGGTGTCGATCCGCCGTTCGGCTTCTCGCCCCCCGCGGCCAGCCTGGAGCCCTGGCTGCCGCAGCCGGTCCAGTGGCGGGATCTGACGGTCGAGGCTCAGTCCGCGGACCCCGCATCGATGCTGGCGCTCTACCGCCGCGCATTGCACGCCCGCCGCGCTGAGTTCGGCACCGCCACCACGATGACCTGGCTGCCCGCGCCCGCCGGGGTGCTCGCCTTCGACCGCGGCGGCGTGGCCTGCGTAGCCAACCTGTCGCCGACGCCGGTCGAGCTGCCCCAGGGTCTTGGGGACGAGATCCTGCTGGCCAGCGGGCCGGTGTCCGGCGGGCTGCTGCCGCCGGACACGGCGGCCTGGCTGCGGACCGTCAGGCGGTGAGGACCTCGCGCAGGGTGGCGGCGAAGGCGTCCGGTTCGCCGGTCTGACCGTATTCGCCGCCGAGGAAGCCACCGTGGTCGCCCGGAAAGGTGACCGGTGCGATTCCGAGCCGTTCGGCCACGGCCGCGCCCGCACGGCCGGCCAGCTGCTGGCCGGACTTGGCGCCGACGCCGATCACGACGCGGGTCGGTGCCATGCGCAGCGCGTCGAAGTCGTGCCGGTACGCGTTGCACGTAATGATGTTGTGGCCCAGCAGCGGGTCGTCCCGGGAGCCGTCGTCCTCGGCCGGCAGCCCGAACATGGCGGGGTCCGGGCCGGGCTGATCGGCGTAGCCGTCAGGAAACGGGCCCTCGTGGCTGACGATCGCGATGAACTTCGCCATCGCCGGCCCGAAGCCGACACGGTAGTACGTCTCGCGGATGTCCGCGCACGCCGCCAGCACCGGCTCGCGGTCCGGCAGTTCCTGCGAGGCCGGCGGCTCGTGCGCCACCAGCGTGCGGACCTGCTCGGGGTGCTTAGCCACCAGGGCCAGGCCGTTGACCGCGCCGCCGCTGCTGGCGAAGATGTCCACCGGGCCGGCGTCCAGCGCCGAGATCAGCCGGTGCAGATCGTCCGCGTGCTCGTCCGGCGTGGTCTCGCTGGCGCCGTCGGTGCGCTTGCTCCGCCCGGCGCTGCGCGGGTCGTAGGTGACGACCGTGCGGTCGGTGAAGTGCCCGGCCAGGGTGGTAAAGC